>Ga0209450_10000735_pt1 | contig 16463 bp, 16 predicted proteins | sample FrelakmetLWP11LW_FD_187149 | JGI IMG/M metagenome (GOLD analysis project Ga0209450, IMG submission 187149) | Freshwater lake sediment microbial communities from the University of Notre Dame, USA, for methane emissions studies - LWP11 LW (SPAdes)... | ecosystem: Environmental > Aquatic >...
GCCGCGGATCGCTTTCGCATCGTGGTCAAGGGCCGGCAGACGCACGGCTCGCGGCCCTGGGGCGGCGTCGACCCGATCGTGGTGTCGTCGCAGATCGTGATGGGCCTGCAGACCATCGTCGGCCGGCAGATCGACATCTCGAGATACCCGGCGGTCGTGTCCGTGGGCGCGATCAAGGGCGGCATCCGCAACAACATCATTCCGGACGAGGTCGAGATGATCGGCACGTTCCGCACCTTCGACCCGGCGGTGCGCCAGCAGATCATCGAGCGCCTCACGCGCACCGCGCAGGACATCGCGCACTCGGCGGGCGCCACGGCGACGGTCGAGATCGCCGAGGACAACAACCCCGTGGTGGTGAACGACCCGACGCTGACGCAGCGCATGCTGCCGTCGCTGGCACGCGTCGCGGGCGGGCAGGGACTCGTCGAGTTGCCCTACGTCACCGGCGCCGAGGACTTCGCGTTCTTCGGCCAGCGGGTGCCGAGCCTGTTCTTCTTCGTCGGCAGCACGCCCGCCGGAATTGACGCGGCGCAGGCGCCGAGCAACCACTCGCCACTGTTCTACCTCGACGAGGGCAGCTTGCCGGTCGGACTGCGCGCGATGATGGGCGTCGCCGTGGACTACCTGCAGGGTACGCAGCGCTGACGCCGGTCGGTCAAGCCGGGCGGCCGCTGCGCCCGGCGCCGCCGACGAACCGCGCCGCGCCGGCCGCCGGCTCGCCGCTCTCGAGCACGGCACGTCCGCCGGCAAATTCGCCGCGCAGCGCGGCGGTTTCCTCGAGGCTCCACTGCTCGCGGGCCGACTGTCGGTCGGCCCGCAGGCACGTCTGCGGGAACGCGGCGATTTCCTCGGCGAGCGCCTCGGCCACCACGCGTGCCGCGCCGTGCGGCACGACGCGATTCACCAGTCCGATCGCCTGAGCCTCCTTCGCGCCCACCGGCCGGCCGGTGAGGATCAGGTCCATTGCGCGGCCGTGGCCGATCAGACGCGGCAGGCGCACCGTGCCGCCGTCGACCAGCGGCACACCCCAGCGACGGCAGAACACACCCAGCACTGCATCGTCCTCCATGACCCGCAGGTCGCACCACAGGGCCAGCTCGAGGCCACCCGCCACGGCATGGCCGGCGATGGCGGCGATCACCGGCTTCGCGAGCCGCAGCCGCGTCGGGCCCATGGGCCCGAACGCATCGGCCGGGTCGCCGGAGGGCTCCGTGAGCCGTCCCGGATCCCAGCCCGCTGCGACGGCCTTGAGGTCGGCCCCGGCGCAGAACGTGCCGCCGGCACCCCACAGCACGGAGACACTGAGCGCATCGTCCCGCTCGATCTCGAGGAACGCGGCGGCGAGACTCTCGGCCGTCGCCGGGTCCACCGCGTTGCGTGCCCCGGGCCGCTCGAGGATCACGGTCGCGACTGCTGCCTGGCGCTCGATCCGCACTGCATCGCTCATGGCCCTGCCTCCGTTCCAACCTTTCGTTGACCCCGGGCATCTTAATACCCGAGAGGCCGGTCCTCGGGGCACGTCGGCCCGCGGGGCTGTGTAGGATGACCCGGACAGGGGTCGTGGCAGCACCGAGGTGCGGGTTGGCGGATCAGGAGACGGGGTCGGAATTCGAGCGGGCGCGGCGCCTGGCCGAAGAGCGCGCACTCGTCCAATCGGCGAAGCGGGGTTCACGGACTGCCTTCGAGACCCTGTATCGCAACCACGTCGGCAAGGTGTATGGACTCTGCCTGAGAATGACCGCGAACCGAGCCACCGCCGAGGACTGCACCCAGGAGGCCTTCGTCCAGGCCTGGCGCAGCCTGCCCCGTTTCGAGGGCCGCAGCGCGTTCGGCACCTGGCTGCATCGCATCGCCGTCAACGCGGTACTCGCGCATGGCCGGCGTCGCCAGGAGCGACTCGGCGCCGATGCCTCGGCCGACGATGAGGCCGCGACGATGGCGGACCCGACGGTCGGCGACGAGGGCGCGGTGCTGGACCTGGAGGAGGCAATCCGCGGCCTGCCGGTGGGCGCGCGCCAGGTGCTGGTGCTGGTTGGACTCTATGGCCATTCGCACGAGGAAGCGGCCGCGATGCTCGGTGTCGCGGTCGGTACCTGCAAGTCGCAGTTGCATCGCGCACGCCAGTTGCTCGGCGAGCAACTCGCGGCAGAGGAGGGCGCGCCATGACGACGGAGCGCGAGGATTCCGCGACCCGCCTCGACGAGGCACTCCGCCGACTGCCGCAGGGGATCGAGCCCGAGCGCGACCTGTGGCTGGAAGTCGAGGCGAGACTCGAGCCGCGCACGGACCGCCCGGCCCGCCGCCGGCTATGGCCGGCCGCGGCCGCCGTGCTGCTGGTCGTGGGGGCATCGCTGATCACCGCGAACCTGTTGCGCCGTGACGAACCGGCAGTGGCGAACGAGCCGCCGACGCAGGCGAACCTGACCTATGCCGCCGCCGCGTTTGGCCCCGGCCAGACCCTGGATCCGACGTATTTCGCCGCGCGCCAGGAACTGGTGCGCGCGCTGTCGGCCCGCATCGAGCGCCTGCCGCCGGAGGCACGGGAGCAGCTCGAGAAGAACCTGGCCGAGATGCGCCGCGCCAGCGCCGAGATCAACGCGGCGCTCGAGCTGAGCCCGGGCGACCCGCTGCTCGAGGAACTGCTGCTCAGCGCTTACCAGGACGAGCTCGCGGTACTCGCGAGCGTGAACCAGCTGACCGGCAATGGTGCCGGGGCGACGACCGATGCGACGAGGATGCAACTATGACGATCCGCTTCCGGGCCACCCGCTTGCAGCACGCCGCGTCGTGGCTGTCGACACTTGCGCTGCTCGCCGCAGCTCCGACCGCCCTGGCCGGCACCCCGATCAAGGAGCACGCGGCGGCCGACCCTGCCGGCAAGGTGGAGGTGTCGAACACCGCCGGCTCCGTCGTGGTCACGGCGTGGCCACGCAGCGAGGTCGAAGTGACCGGCACGCTGGGCACCGGCACCGAGCGCCTGGAGTTCTCGAGCGTGGACAAGTTGACGCGGGTCAAGGTCATCCTGCCCAGGCAGTCGAGCCGCGTCGAAAGCACGGATCTGGTGATCAAGGTGCCTGTCGGCAGCAGCCTTGCGGTCAACACGGTCAGCGCGGACGTGCGGGCCCAGGGCGTGCGCGGCTCGCAGCGCCTGCAGTCGGTGAGCGGCGACATCCAGACCGAGGCCGCTGCCGAGGACGTCGAGTGCAAGAGCGTGAGCGGCAACGTCACGGTCACGGGGACCGGGCAGCCTGGCCTGCTGACCGTCACGACGGTGAGCGGCGATGCGACCGTCTCGCGCGTGGCCGGCGAGGTCAATGGCAACACGGTGAGCGGCAACTTCACGATCGCCGCGGGCGACACCAGCCGCTCGCGGCTGCGCTCCACGAGCGGCGACCTGGGCCTCCGGGGCCGCGTCACCCCGGACGCGCGCATCGACTTCGAGAGCATCAGCGGCGACGTGCGACTCGACTTCGAAGGTCCGGTGGGCGCGGAATTCGACGTGTCGAGCTTCAACGGCGAGATCCGCAACTGCTTCGGACCCAAGGCGGTGCGCACCAGCGAGTACGCCCCGGGCAGCGAGCTGCGCTTCCGGGAGGGGTCGGGCACGGCGCGGGTGCGCATCAAGACCCTGAACGGCAACATCAGCGTCTGCAACAAATAGCGCGGCCGCGGTGTCCAACATCCCGTATTCGTGGAGAATAGGGGCTGGGCACAGGGCGGGGATCCGATGGCTTTCCTGGCGGAACTCAAGCGCCGTCGCGTCGGCAAGGTAGCGATCACCTACGGCGCCATCGCCTGGGCGGTCACCGAGGCCTCGTCGGTGGTGCTGCCGGCCCTGCGCCTGCCCGACTGGACGGTGACCTTCGTCGTCGTCTTCCTGCTGGTCGGCTTCCCGGTGGCGATGATCCTCGCCTGGGTCTTCGACGTGGGTCCGCAGGGCATCGAGCGGACCGAGCCCCTGGCGGGTGCAGCAAGGTCAGCTCAGCTGCGCCTGCGGCTCGCGTACGGCGCCGTCGTCCTGGTGCTGATGGCCGCACTGGGCTACCTGCTGTACGAACGCGGCTTCGACCGCGCGCACGCCGGCGAGGCGCACAGCTCGATCGCCGTGCTGCCGTTCACCAACCTCAGCGGCGATCCCGCGCGCGACTACTTCAGCGACGGCATGAGCGAGGAACTGCTCAACCTGCTGGCGAGGGTGCCCGGGCTGCAGGTCGCCTCGCGCACCTCGTCGTTCGCCTACAAGGGCCGCAACGTCGACATCCGCGAGGTCGGCCGCGAACTCGGCGTCGAGACTGTGCTCGAGGGCAGCGTGCGCCAGGCAGGCGCCCAGGTGCGCATCACCGCGCAGTTGATCGACGCCCAGACCGGCTTCCACCTCTGGTCGGAGACCTACGAGCGCCGGCTCGAGGACATCTTCCAGGTGCAGGACGAGATCGCCGCCGCAATCGTCGACAGGTTGCGAATCGAGCTCGCGCCGCAGGAGCAGCAGCTCGCGGTGCGCGAGAAGGCGCCGACGCAGAACGTGCAGGCCTACGAGCTCTACCTGCAGGGGCGGGCGGCCTGGAAGCGCCGGGGCGAGGACAACCTCAAGCGTGCCATCGATCTCTACCAGCGCGCGCTCGGCCTCGACCCGGGGTTCGCGCGTGCCCACGCGGCGCTCGCGTCGGCCTACGTCGTGTTGCCCGGCTACACCATGGAGGAGCAGGGCGACGAGGCGCGGCTTCTGCCCATGGCCGAGGCCGCGGCCCGCCAGGCGCTGTCCATCGACCCGAAGATCGGCGAGGCGCACGCCGTACTAGCACAGATCAACGCCGAGCGCGGTGACCTGCTCGATGCCGAATCCGGTTTCTTCTTCGCGATCTCGCTCGAGCCGAACGAGGCGACGACGCACCATTGGTACTCGATCCTGCTTGGGAGGGTGGGGCGGCTCGAGCAGGCGCTCGAGCAGGCACGGCGTGCGCAGGAACTCGACCCGACCTCGGCGATCATCGCCGCCAACCTCGCTGCCACGTACCTGATGCGGGGCGAGGACGACCAGGCGCTGCGTTACAGCAAGCTCGCGCAGGAACTGGGCATCAGCAGGAAACACACGGGCGTGGAGGCGACGGTGGCGATGCGGCGCGGCCAATGGGACGAGGCCCGGCGTCTGCTCGCGGCGGAGGAGGACCTGCCGCCGAAGTTGCTGCCGTTGATCGCGCGCTACGTCGACGCCGTCGCCGACCCGCGGCTGCGCCCGCAGGTCATCGCCGAGATGCGCGCGATCGACCCCGCGATCGCCAAGCAGACCGACCTGATCCAGCCTTACGTCGAGATCGGCGCGCTCGACGTCGTCTATCCGCTGCTGTTCGACTCGCTGACGGAGGACCCGAAGGCGTGGGCAATGAAATGGGACACGGGCATCGCCTGGCGTCCCGAGGGCGTGGCCTTCCGTCGCGACCCGCGGTTCGGCGAACTCGCCGAACGCATGGGTCTGGCCGACTACTGGAAGCAGTACGGCTATCCCGACGGCTGCCGGGCCGGCGAACAAACGCCGATCGTCTGCTCATGAGCCGCGCGTGAGGGCGATCCTGCTCGTCCTGCTCGCCGCTTGCGTTGCGTGCCCGATGCCGCTTGCGGCGCTCGAGGTCGGTTCACTCGACGTGAGGGTCGTCGACCATCGCTACCACGTGCAGCTCGAGGCGGTCGTCGATGCGCCGGCCGCGGCCGTGGCCCGCGTGCTCACCGACTACACCGGCTATGCCGCGCTGGATCCGGCCGTCCGCTCGGTCGACGTGCTCGGCAGGACGGCGAGCGGACAGGTGCTGCTGCGCACGCACATTCGTGCCTGTGCGGCGGTCTTCTGCCGCAACGTGGTGCGCACGGAGATGGTGACCGAGGAAGGGGGGCGGCTCGTGGCGGAAGTGGTGCCGGCGGCGAGCGACCTCCGGCGCGGCGTGACCCGTACGCAGTGGCGGGAGGAGGGTGACCGCACGCGCGTCTGGTACCAGTCGGATTTCGAGACCGCGTTCTGGGTGCCGGAGGTGATCGCGCGGCGCTTTGCGGCGGGCAGCCTGCGCGAGTCGGTGCTGCGCCTGTGGCAGAGCGTCGAGGAGCGGGCCCGTGACGGCTGATCCCGCGCCGGACCCGCGCGTGCAGCGATTCGCGCCCGAGCTGCTGCGCTGGTTCGAGAGTGGCGGCCGCAAGGACCTGCCCTGGCAGCTCGATCCGACGCCGTACCGCGTCTGGGTGTCGGAAATCATGCTGCAGCAGACGCAGGTGACGACCGTCATCCCGTATTACGAGGCATTCATGCGCCGCTTCCCGGACGTCCGGTCCCTGGCGGCGGCGCCCCTCGACGAAGTGCTGCACCTCTGGTCGGGACTGGGCTATTACGCCAGGGCGCGCAACCTGCAGCGCGCGGCACAGGCGATCGTGACGCGCCACGGCGGCAGGTTTCCGCGCAGCATCGACGAGGTGATGCAGTTGCCGGGCATCGGCCGTTCGACTGCGGGGGCAGTGCTCGCGCTGTCGCGCGGTGAACGGCACGCAATCCTCGACGGCAACGTCAAGCGAGTCATGACGCGCTACTTCGGCATCGAGGGTTACCCGGGCGAGCCGGCCGTGGAGCGCAGGCTGTGGGCGCTGTCCGAGGCCTGCACGCCGCAGGCGCGGGTCGCGGAATATACCCAGGCAATCATGGATCTCGGTGCGACGATGTGCACGCGGGCGCGGCCGACGTGCCTGCTGTGCCCGGTCAACGCGGGTTGCGAGGCACGCGCGCACAACCTGCAGCACAGGCTGCCGGCACCGAGGCCACGGGTCGCGCGGCCGGCGCGCGAGGCGTGGCTGGTCGTTGCCATGCGCGGCGGCCACAAAGTGCTGCTGGAGCGGCGCCCGCCGAGCGGCATCTGGGGCGGCCTGTGGGGGCTGCCGGAATGTCCGACGCGCGCGCACGCCGATCAGTGGTGCCGCGAACACCTGTCGGGGGCGGGCGCGCCGCGGACGAGCGATCCGTTGAAGCACGCTTTCAGCCACTTCGACTATCACATGCGCCCGCTGGTCGTGCACTGCCTGGGCAAGGCCGAGTCGCTGCGCGACGACGACCGCTTCCTCTGGTACGACGCGCGCCGGCCGGCGAAGGTGGGCCTGCCGAAGCCGATCGCGACCCTCGTCGCGCGCGTCACCCGGGATCTGGAGGCCGACTGACATGCACCGCAGTGCGATTCCGCTCACGCCACTCGCGCGACGCTGCATCGCTGCCGGCGCGATCCTGATGACGCTCGGTGTGATGCTCGGCGCCTTCGGGGCACACGTGCTGCAGGCCCAGCTCACGCCCAGGCAACTGGCGAGTTTCCAGACGGGCGTGCACTATCACATGCTGCACGCGATCGGACTGATGATCGCGGGCGTGATCGCGCAGGTGACCGGGCCGTGCGCCCGCCTGCGCTGGTCGGCGCGGCTGATGCTCGCCGGCATCGTGTTCTTCAGCGGATCGATCTACCTGATGACCGCCGGCGCGCCGCGCTGGCTGGGCATGGTAACCCCGATCGGCGGCGTGTCGTTCATGGGCGCGTGGGCGCTGCTCGCGTGGCACGCGTGGTCGAAGCGGCCGGGTCAGGACTCCGGTGCGACGTAACCCTCGGGCGCGGCCGAGCCGCCGCGAAACAGGAACTTCTCCATCTCCTCGACCAGGAACTGGCGGGCCTTGGGGTCGATCGGCGTCAGGCGATACTCGTTCATGAGCATCGTCTGGTGGCGCAGCCACTGCTGCCACGCCTCCTTCGAGATGTTGGCGTAGATGCGCTGGCCGAGTTCGCCGGGATAGGGGACGCGATCGAGGCCCTCGGCTTCGCGCTGCAGGTAGGTGCAGAAGATCGTGCGCGCCATGGTGCCTCGCTCAGGCCAGGGGACGGTGCGAGACCACCACGCCATCCTCGTCCACGTAGACGTGGTCGCCGGGGCGGAAGGTGGCGCCGGCGAAGCGCACCGGCAGGTCTCGCTCGCCCTCGCCGCGCTTGTCGCTGCGCAGCGGCATGGTGCCGAGCGCGCGGATGCCGAAGTTCAGCAGGCCAAGCTCGGCCGAGTCGCGGATGCAGCCGTAGACGATCAAGCCCGCCCAGCCGTTCCTCACCGCGGCGTTGCCGAGGTTGCCGCCGAACAGCGCCCGGCGTCGCGAGCCGCCACCGTCCACGACCAGCACGCGTCCCTCGCCGGGGCCCTCCACGGCTTCCTTGACGCGCGAATTGTCCTCGAAGCAGCGCACCGTGCTCACCGCGCCGGCGAAGGCGCGTCGTCCGCCGAACATCTGGAAGATCGGTTCGCACACCTGCAGTTCGTCGCCGTACAGGTCGCAGTAGTCGGCGGTACCGTTGGAAGTCATGGCGAGGCCCCAGGCGCAGTGGAGCGACGATTATAGGCGGAACAGGAGAGCGGTTAGCGGATAGTGGGGCGGCAGACGCCGCCCCCGATCCGCTCGGTTCACTGACCGCTGATCACTAACCGCTGATCACTGTCCGCCATCCGCTTCCCTCACTGGATCTCGACCTGCCGCGGCTGCGGCTGCACGACCTTCTGCTTCGGGATGTGGATCAGGATCACGCCGTCACGACTCTCGGCGCGGATCGCCTGTTCGTCGGCGTTCTCCGGCAGCGCGAAGCGGCGCGCGAAAGCGCCATACGCGCGCTCGATGCGGTGCAGCTTCTCGGTCTCCTCGCGCTGCTCCTGTCTGCGCTCGCCCGACAGCGTCAGCACCCCGTCCTGCACCGTGATGTTCATGTCTTCCTTGCGCACTTCGGGCAAGTCGGCCTTGATCAGGTATTCGCCCTCGGTCTCGCTGACGTCGGCAGCCGGCGCCCACTCCTGGGCAGCGCGACCCTCGACCGCGTGGTGCGGCCAGCGGCGCATAGTCTCGGCGAAGAAACGGTCGAACACGTCGTCCACGTCACGGAACGGTTCCCACTTGATGACACGCATGATGATCTTCCTCCGATACGGGACCGCCCCGGCGGTGCCCACTTGCCGCCCTAGATGCGAACGGCCGATCGGGTTTCAAGGGGAGTGTGGCGTCAGGACGGGTACCAGCGGATGAACCGCGCCTCGAGCGGGACGACGGCTTCCGGATGGGCCGGCACGACCCGCGGCGTATAGTCGGCCGCCGGCCGGTCGGCCGGCACCTCGCCGGCATACAGGTAGCCGCCGGCCGCCCCGCTCAGGGGGTGGCCGGGACGCAGGGGACGGCGCTCGGACGGTCCGCCCGGCCAGGCTTCTGCGTAGAGCTCGACCGTCACGGACTCGGGCGGAATTTCGCCGAGGTAAACCGGGACGCGGAAAGCGTTCACGCCGGCCGTGGCCTCGACAGTGAGCTTGCCCCAGTGGATACCGTCCCAGTGGTGGTGCAGGTCGTGCATCCACTGGCGCAATTCCCGGGCGAGCATCAGGTGCCGGTCGGTGCGGCGGCGATAGCTCTGGGCCGCGGGCAGGTACAGCCGGTCGAGGTACTCGGCCAGCATGCGGTTACTGCTGAAGCGCGGCGTGAGACGCGACAAGCTGGCGCGGATGCGCGCTACCCAGGCGCGCGGAATCCCGTCTGTGTCGCGCTCGTAGAATTCCGGCACGACCTGCTGTTCCAGCAGCGCGAACAGCTGCTCCGTTTCCACGGCGTCCCAGCCGGGCTCGAAGTGCTCGCGGCCGTCACCGAGTGCCCAGCCGACCTCGGGCGCGTAGGCCTCGGCCCACCAGCCGTCGAGCTCGGAGAGGTTGAGCCCGCCGTTCACGAGCACCTTCATGCCGCTGGTGCCGCTCGCCTCCCAGGGCCGGCGCGGCGTGTTGATCCACACGTCCACGCCCTGCACGAGGTTCTCGGCGAGCGCCATGTCGTAATCCTCGAGCAGCACCGCACGGGCGCGCACTTCCGGCCGCCGCACGAACTGCGCCCACTGCCGCACGAAGGCCCGGCCGAGTTCGTCGCGCGGGTGCGCCTTGCCGGCGATGATGAGCTGCACGGGGCAGGAGGAGTCGGTGAGCAGTCGCGCGAGGCGATCCGCCTGCGACAACAGCATGGCCGGGCGCTTGTACTCGGTGAAGCGCCGCGCGAAGCCGAGTGTCAGCACGTTCGGGTCGAGCACCTCGTGCGCGCGCGCCACCACATCGTCGTCTTCGCCGCGGTACTTGAGCTGGCGCTGCAGGCGCCGCCGCGTGTAGTCGACGAGGTCGCGCCGCTCCATGCCGCGGAAATCCCACAATTGCGCATCGGTGAGTTGTGCCACCGCGTCCGGCAGGCGCTCGTGCGCGCCGAGCCAGCGCTCCTTGCCGCAGGCCTCGGTCCAGAGGCGGTCCGCCCACGGCGAGTCCCAGGACGGCACGTGCACGGCGTTGGTCACGTGCGTGACCGGCACTTCAGACTCGGGCCAGCGCGGATAGAGCGGCGCGAAGATCCTGCGGCTCACGCGGCTGTGCAGCTCACTCACCCCGTTCACGCGGGCGCAGCAGCGCGCGGCGAGGTAGGGCATGTTGAACGGCTCGTTGCGGTCGTCGGGGTTGGCACGCCCGAGGCCCGCGAGCTGCTCGAGCCGGATTCCGAGCCGGCGCGCATAGTCGCGGCCGTACTTCATCACCAGCGGCAGCGGGAACGTGTCGAATCCCGCCGCAACCGGCGTGTGGGTCGTGAACACGTTGCCGCCACGGGTCCCCCACAGCGCGGTGAAGAAGTCGCAGCCGTTGGCTTCGGCGAAGGCGCGCGCGCGCTCGACCGTGGCGAGCGCCGCATGGCCCTCGTTCAGGTGGCAGACCTCGACGTCGAGACCGAGCGCCTCGAGCGCGCGCCAGCCGCCAATGCCGAGCACGCTCTCCTGCATCAGCCGCGTCTCGGGATCGCCGCCGTAGAGCTTGGCGGTGATGCCGCGGTCGAACGGCGAATTGAGCGGGTCATCGCTGTCGAGCAGGTAGAGCGGTACGCGGCCGACGTCCGCCCGCCAGACGCGCACCCGCAGGTCGCGGCCCGGTGCCTCGATGGTCACGCGCAGCGGCATGCCCTCGTCGTCGGTCACCAGTTGCACGGGCAGCGACTCGCGCGAGTTCACCGCGTAGATCTCGAGTTGCGTGCCGTCGGCCGAGATCATCTGGCGGAAATAGCCTTCACGGTAGAACAGCCCCACCGCGACCAGCGGCACGCCCAGATCGCTCGCGGTCTTCAGGTGGTCGCCGGCGAGTACGCCGAGCCCGCCCGAGTAGAGGGGCAGGGCGTCGGTGAGGCCGTACTCCATGCTGAAGTACGCGATGAGCGGCGGCGGATCGAGCGAGCAGTTCTGCTGGAACCAGCCCGGGCGCGACAGGTATTGTGCTTCGAGGCGGTCGAGGCGTCGCACGCGCTCGACGAACTCGGCGTCGTGCGCGAGTTCCTCGAAGCGGCTGCGCGGCGTGTTCTGCACGACCAGCACCGGGTTGCGTGTCTGCAGCCAGACCTCGGCGTTGAGCGCCTCCCACACGCGGTCCGCCCCGTGATTCCACACCCAGCGCAGGTTCAGGGCCAGCCGCGCGACCGGCGCGAGCGCGGGTGGCAGGTGGGTGGCGAGGTCATGAGGCGCGTTGGTGGCCATCTGCATCGAGCCCGTGGCGTGAAAGCAAAACGGCGCGACCAGTCGCCCGGTCGCGCCGTCGTCAGGCGTCAGTGGCGCGAGCGCTTACGGGCGCTTCACCCACACCTTGCACCAGCCTTTGGCGGACACGGGGCGCTGCGCAAAGATGTTGCACGGCACTTCCGCGCCGCCTTCCTTGCCCTTCGGCACCTGCAGGCAGTTTGCGCACATCTGGCCGGGCTTGAAATTCGGATTGGCCTTCGGGTCCACCTTCGCGGCGTCAGTGACGTAACCAAGGCTCTTGGCCTGCGGCTCGTTCGGGTCGACCGGGCCCGCAGCGGCCTCGGCGCGGCCGAGGAGGGCCGTAACGGGAACGGCCGCGACGCCGATCAGGGCGCCCTTCAGGACATCGCGACGGGCAATCTTTCGGTCGGACATGAGCAACTCTCCTGCAGGCGGGGTTGGTGCGAATCTGTAACGATAATTCTACGCGGTACCAATGTATTCGACACCGAGGCGTTGACAGGGTTTCGTTGCGGCGCCCCAATCATGCACCGCAAATGAGAATCATTGCTTTTTCTGGTCCGTGCACCTAAGACGTCGAGCCCACCTAGAATCCACCCATGTCGGATCCGCGCCGCAGCCGGCTGAAAAAACTGCTCGGCATCACCGCGAGCCTCGTCGTAGCGGCGCTCGCCGGTTACGTGCTGTTCCGTACGTTCCAGCGCATCAGCTTCGGTGCCGTCGTCGCCAACATGCGCGCGACGCCGCCGGGCACGCTGCTGCTCGCGGCGGCATGCGCGGCGGGCGCGTTCGGCGTGCTTGCGGCCTACGAGGTGGCCGTGGTGCGCTATGTGAAGCACTGCATCGGCCGGGCCAAGCCGGTGATGACGGCGTTGATCGCCTTTCCGTTCGGCCACGCGGTGGGCCAGGCGGTGCTGAGTGGCAGCGCGCTGCGCTACCGGATGTACGCACCCGCCGGATTCAGCGCAATGGAAGTCGGCGCGACGGTGTTGTTGTGCGGCTTGCCATACGTGCTGGCCTTCGGGTGGCTGCTGGACCTCGCGCTGGTGTTCGGTGCCGAATCACTGGCGCCGCTGTTCCACATCTCCAGCAAATGGCTGTTTGCGCTCGGCTGCATCGGCCTGGTCAAGGACGTGGGCTACCTGCTGTTCGTGCGCCTGCGCAAGGCGCCGATCCGGCTCGGCGGCTGGGCCGTGAATCTGCCCACGATGCGCATGACGCTGCTGCAGATCGCCGTCGGCGTGCTGGACATCCTGCTGATCGCGTCGGTGCTCCACCTGTTGCTGCCGGACTCCGCGCAGATCGCGTTCCTGCCGTTCGTCGCCGTGTACCTCGCGAGCGTCATGGTCGGCGTCGTGAGCCACGTGCCCGCCGGCCTCGGCGTGCTCGAGTCGATGCTGCTGCTCCTGCTGCCGCACGTTCCGCCCGAGCAGCTGCTCGCCGCGGTGCTGCTCTATCGCGTGATCTACGAGGTCATTCCCCTGCTCCTGGCGCTCACCCTGTGGGGCAGCTACGAACTGATCGCGAACGACGGTGCGCGCATGCGCCTGCTGCGGCCGGCGGCTGCCGAGCGCCCGCCGACGCTGCCCTGAACTGGTCAGCGCAGGACGGCGGGAGAGGACAATCCCACCATCGGCAGCAGCGAGTGCGCGAGGGCCCGTCCGCTTTCGAACGCCGCCTCGACGCGCGGTGCGATGCACCAGTCGCCGCAGGCGCCGGCCGATATTTCCTCGTCCACCAGGCAGGGCAGCCCGAGCGGCTGCTCGACCAGTGCGTGGCGCCAGCGGTGCGCCTGCAGGTGCACCGGGGCCGGCAGGCGCTTGTCCAGGGCGCTCGCGAACTCGTGCAGCAGCAGCTGAGCGACCTCGCGGGCGTCGCCCTCGAGATGCTCGCGAGTCCAGTCGGAGGAGGCGTGCACCACCCAGCACTGTGGCCCGGTCGGGCGCTGCGGCTTGCTCGAGTCACACGCCGCCCACGTGAGCGTGCCGCGCGTCCAGCGTCGTACCTCGGCACCCGCCTCCAGGGGCTGCTCGAAGGCGAACATGCCGGCCCAGCAAGGTGACATTCGCACGTTGGTGAGGTGACGGAACGCCCGGCCGTGCGGTCCGAGCAGCGTGAGTGCCTGCGGGGCAGGCACCGCCACCGCCACGGCATCGAAGATGGCGTTCTGGCGGCCCGAATCGGTCTGCAATTCCCAGCCGCGCTGGCTCAGGATGACCTCGTGCACCCCGACGCCGGACTGCAGCTCGATGTTGCGCGTCATCGGCCGGACGACGGCGCTCATGCCCGGCCGCCCAACCAGCCAGTCCTCGATGGGCGCGTCCCAGGACCGGTCATCCTCGAGGATGCGCGGCGACCAGCGATCGACGACGCCGGCGCGCGCGGCGATCTCCACGTACCTGCCGAACGGCCGGCTGCGTGCGGTGAGGAACTGTGCGCCATGATCGAACGCGAAATTGCCGTGGCGACGTGTGCCGAGCCGGCCGCCCAGGCCGCGCGACTTCTCGAACACGGTCACCTTCGCGTCCGCCCGCGCGAGTTCACGCGCGCAGGAGAGGCCCGCGGCGCCTGCGCCGATCACCGCTATGCGAACGTCGTCCATCGCCCAGGCCTCGACACACCCTGACCACGCCAGTGTACTTGGCCGCCGCCGCCGCCCGCTCGTGCGATCCGGGCCCGAGTGACATAACGTGACCGGGTTCGAGAATACGCTACGATTCCCGCGTGTCCCCGTGAGGAGCCTCGCCATGCACCGCACTGCCGCCTCGCTGCTGCGCGAAGCCCTCGAGACGGTCGGCGTGCGCTATACGTTCGGCATCCCGGGTGTGCACAACACCGAGATCTACGACGAGCTCGAGGCCTCGCCGGCCATCACCCCGGTCCTGGTCACGGACGAGGGCGGCGCGGCGTTCATGGCCGACGCCGTGAGCCGGTCGGGCACCAGCCTCGGCACGCTGGTGATCGTGCCCGCCGCCGGGGTCACGCACGCCGCGAGCGGCATCGCCGAGGCATACCTCGACGGTATCCCGATGCTGGTGATCGCGGGCGGCATCCGCCGCGACACCGGCCGCCGCTACCAGTTGCACGACGTCGATCAGCACGCGCTCCTCAAGCCGATCACCAAGGGCACCTGGCTCGTGCAGCGGCACGCCGACGTCATTCCGACCATCTATGAAGCGGTGCGCGTCGCGACGAGCGGCGAGCCGGGGCCGGTGTTCGTCGAGATCCCGGTCAACCTGCAGCTGATCGCGGGTGACCCAGGCCGGGCGCCCGCCTGGTCCGGTCCGGTGGCGCGCGAGGCGCGCTGCACCGCCGCGGACGTCGAGCACGCGGCGCGCCTGCTCGCCGAGGCCCGCTCGCCCGGCCTGTTCGTCGGCTGGGGGGCGGTGGACGCGACCGGCGGGATCGCCGCCCTCGCCGAGCGGCTCGGCGCGCCGGTGAGCACGACGCTGCAGGGCTTGAGCGCTCTCCCGGCCAATCACCCGCTGCACGCGGGCTTCTGCGTCGGCCGTGCCGCGGTGCCGGCCGCCGAGAACGCCTTTCGCGACTGCGACTGCATGCTCGCGGTCGGCAACCGCTTCGGGGAAATCGCGACCGGCAGCTACGGGTACGAGCCGCCGCCGAACCTGATCCACGTGGACATCAATCCCGCCGTGTTCAATGCCAACTATCCGGCGACGGTTTCGCTCGAGGGCGACGCGGCGACCGTGCTCGCCCGGTTGCTGCAGGCACTGCCCGACCTGCCGCAGGCCGGGACGCGGCGCGCGGCAGTGCAGGCGCAGATCGCCAGGGACAAGGCGGCGTACCGCGAGGAGTGGCTCGCGCACGATGCGCAAGGCCGCGTGAATCCCGCACGCTTCTTCGCGGCGCTGCGCGCGCAGCTTGCCGACGAGGCGGTCGTGGTGGTCGACGACGGCAACCATACCTTCCTGGCCGCGGAGCTCATGCCGATTTACCGTCCGCGCGGCTTCATCTCGCCCACCGACTTCAACTGCATGGGCTACTGCGTGCCGGCGACCATCGGCGCCAAGCTCGCGCAGCCCGACAAGACGGTGGTGGGCATCGTGGGTGACGGCGCGTTCCGCATGACGGGCCTCGAGCTCGCGACCGCCACGGCACAGCGACTCGGCGTGGTCGTGTTCGTGTTCAGCGACGGCGAACTCGCGCAGATCGCCCAGGCGCAGGAGATCCCGTACAACCGCAAGACCTGCACGGTGCTCGGCCCGCTCGACGTCGCGGGTGTGGCACAGGCCACCGGTGCCGCGTTCGTGCGCATCGCGGGTGACGCGGACATCAACCGTGGCATCGCGGCGGCTTTTGCGGCCGCCGCGCAGGGCCGGCCAGTGCTGGTCGACGTGCTGGTGGACTACTCGAAGCGCACGCGCTTCACGGAAGGCATCGTCAAGACCAATCTCGAGCGCTTCGACCTGCCCACCAAGGCGCGGCTGGTGGGGCGGGCGCTCTGGCGACGCATCACCGGCTGATCCGCCGCCGCCGTTGCCGCGCGCGTCAGAGCGAGGCCCAGTATGCCCGCATGCGCTCGCGCTGGCGCTCGTCCGGCAGCGGTGGCAGCCCGGCTGCGGCGTTGTCGATCATGTGCTGCGGTTTCGAAGTGGCCGGAATCACGCAGGTCACGGCCGGGTGCGAGACCACGAAGCGCAGGAAGAACTGGCCCCACGATTCGCAGCCGAGCTCGGTGGCCCAGGTTGGCAGCGGCTTGCCGCGCACGCGCGCGAACAGCGCGCCGTCGGCGAATGGCCGGTTCACCATCACGGCAATGCCCTGCCCCTGGCAGTAGGGCAGCAGGCGGGCGGCGGCTTCGGGCTCGGCGAGCGAATAGTTGACCTGCACCCAGTCGAAGCGCTCTGCCGCCAGCACGCGCTC
>Ga0209450_10000736_pt1 | contig 16457 bp, 15 predicted proteins | sample FrelakmetLWP11LW_FD_187149 | JGI IMG/M metagenome (GOLD analysis project Ga0209450, IMG submission 187149) | Freshwater lake sediment microbial communities from the University of Notre Dame, USA, for methane emissions studies - LWP11 LW (SPAdes)... | ecosystem: Environmental > Aquatic >...
GGCCCCCGAGCAGATTCTCGGCAAGAAGGTGGACGAGCGCGCGGACATCTACAGCCTCGGCGTGATCCTCTACGAGATGCTGACCGGCGAGCCGCCGTACCACCGCGGGGATCACATGGCCGTCATGTACCAGCACGTGCAGGGCAAGGCCAAGCCGCCGATCGAGGTGAACCCCGGGATCCCGCCCGGCCTTTCGGAGATCGTCATGAAGGCCATGTCGGTGGACAAGGCGCGTCGCTTCCAGAGCATGGACGAGCTGCGCGCCGCCCTCGAGAAGTACCTCTGAGGCCGCGCCCGCCATGGCCCGCATCGACGCGTTCCTGAAACTCGGCGCCGCGCAAGGCTGCTCGGACGTGCACCTCGCGGTGGGCGTGCCGCCGATGCTGCGCATGAACGGCGAACTGCTGCCCATCAAGTTCCGCAACCTCGGCGAGGCCGAACTCGAAAGCTACGTCACTGAGATCCTGAGTCCGGCCCAGCAGGAGCAGTTCCGCAAGGGGCACGACATCGACTTCTCCTACGTGGCCGAGAGCGGCGCGCGCTTCCGGGTCAACCTGTTCCGCAAAGACACCGGCGTCGGTGCGGTGTTCCGCACCATTCCGAGCGACGTGCCGACGCTCGAGTCGCTCAACCTGCCGCCGATCGTGCGCAAGTTCTGCGACTACCACCAGGGCATGGTGCTGGTCACCGGCTCGACCGGCACCGGCAAGTCGACCACCCTCGCGGCGATGATCGACCACCTCAACCGCACGCGACGGCTGAACATCGTCAGCCTCGAGGACCCGATCGAGTTCGTCCATCGCAGCAAGAACTCCCAGGTCATCCAGCGCGAGCTGCACACCCACCTGCCCTCGTTCGCCGAGGGAGTGCGCGCGGCAATGCGCGAGGACCCGGACGTGATACTCGTGGGCGAGCTGCGCGACGCGGACACGGTGCGCTGGGCGATGACCGCGGCGGAGACCGGCCACCTGGTGCTCGGCACGCTGCACACCACCAGCGCGGTGAAGACCATCGACCGCATGGTGGACGCGCTGCCTGCCGAGGAGCGCGAGCAGACCAAGAGCTTCCTGTCCCAGAGCCTGATCGGCGTGGTCACGCAGGCGCTGGTGCGCACCCCCGACCTGCGCAGCCGGCGCGCGGTCTGCGAGGTCATGGTGATGAACCGCGCGATCGGCAAGCTGATCATGACCGACCAGACGCACATGCTCCCGTCGCAACTGCAGACCGGGAAGGACGCCGGCATGCAGACGCTCGACCAGGCGCTGCTCGCGGCGCTCGCCGCCCGGGAAGTCGATCCGGAGGACGCGTTCACCTACGCGGTGGACAAGCGGGCGTTCACGCGCTTCGTGCCGGACGCCACGGCCATCCTGCGGGCGGACGTAACGCAGGGTCTCGACTCATGAGCAGCGACGGCAGCCAGATCGCCGCGGCGGAGACCGCACCGCACGTGACGCGGCGCATCGACGAGTTCCTCGCCGAGGTGCTGGCCAAGGGTGGCTCGGACCTGCACTTCGTGGCGGGTGACCCGCCGCGCATCCGCGTGTTCGGCGACCTGCAGACGCTGCGCGAGCAGCCGCTCGGCATCGACCAGGCGCGCGAGGCCCTCACCGAGATCATGAACCGCCAGGCCCTCGCCCGGCTCGAGGAGAAGGACGGCGCCGACTTCGCCTATACCATCCCGGGGGTGTCGCGCTTCCGCGTCAACGTGTTCCGGCACATCGGCGGCCTCGGCGGCGTGTTCCGCGCCATCCCTTCCAAGGCGCTCACCCTCGACCAGCTGAACATGCCGGAGTCGGTGCGCAGCCTGTGCCGCGCCAACAACGGACTGATCCTGGTCACCGGCAAGACCGGCTCGGGCAAGTCGACCACGCTTGCGGCGATGATCGACGACCTCAACGCGCGCCTGAAGGGACACATCCTCACCATCGAGGACCCGATCGAGTTCGTCCACCCGCGCAAGAACTGCCTCGTCAGCCAGCGCGAGGTGGGCGTGCACAGCCCGAGCTTCGCCGAGGCGCTGCATTCCGCCCTGCGCGAGGACCCCGACGTGGTGCTGGTCGGCGAATTGCGCGACCTCGAGACCATGAGCATCGCGGTCACCGCCGCCGAGATGGGCATCCTGGTGATGGGCACGCTGCACACCAACGGCGCGGCCGCCACCGTGGACCGCATCGTCAATGCATTCCCGTCCGACAAGCAGGCGCACGTGCGCACCATGCTCTCGACCTCGCTGCGCGGCGTGATCTCCCAGCAGCTGATCCCGCGTGCGGACAAGCGCGGCCGGGTGGCGGCTCTCGAGATCCTGGTGAACACGCCGGCCGTCTCGAACCTGATCCGCCAGGGCAAGCTCGACCAGCTCGAGAACACCATGCAGAGCGGCGGGCAGCACGGCATGCGTACCATGGACTCGGCGATCCACGAGCTGCTGGAGAAGGGCGTCATCACCGGCCGTGCCGCGTACGAGAAGAGCATCAACAAGCCGCGGTTCGAGCACCTCAAGGACATGGGCTGAGCCCGCCGGCCAGGGTGCCGGCGCCCCGGCCCGGAGGCCGCGCCGGGGCGTGGCATAATTGCCCGCCCTGCCCCGAGCCCCGCGTCCCCATGAGCCCGACCCCACGCCGCACGATCCTCGTCACGAGCGCGCTGCCGTACGCCAACGGCTCCCTGCACCTCGGTCACATGGTCGAGGTCGTGCAGACCGACATCTGGGTGCGCTTCCAGCGGCTGCGGGGCCACGACTGCCTGTACGTCTGCGCGAGTGACGCGCACGGTACGCCGATCATGCTCAAGGCGCGGCAGGAGGGCATCGCGCCCGAGGTGCTGGTCGAACGGTACGGCGCCGAGCAGCGGCGCGACTACGCCGGCTTCGACATCTCGCTGGACAACTTCCACACCACGCACTCGCCCGAGAACCGCGAGGTCACGGAAGGCATCTACCACCGGCTGGTGGCCGGCGGCCACATCCGCCGCGAGACGATCCGGCAGGCATACGACGAGCAGGCGCAGATGTTCCTGCCCGACCGCTACGTGCGCGGCACCTGCCCGCGCTGCGGCGCCGCCGACCAGTACGGCGACAGCTGCGAATCCTGCGGCGCGACCTACACGCCCGCCGAACTCCTGAACGCGGTCTCGGTCGTGAGCGGCACGCCACCCGTGCAGCGCGACTCCGAGCACCTGTTCTTCCGGCTCGGCGATTTCGAGCCGATGCTGCGCGAGTGGACCGGCGCGGGCCGCCTGCAGGCCGCGGTGACCGCCAAGCTCGACGAGTGGTTCAGCGCCGGCCTGCGCGACTGGGACATCTCGCGCGACGCGCCCTACTTCGGCTTCGAGATCCCGGGCGAGAGCGGCAAGTATTTCTACGTCTGGCTCGACGCGCCGATCGGCTACCTGGGCAGCTTCCTGCAGTACTGCCGTCGCGAGGGCCGCGACTTCGACCGATACTGGAATCCCGGCAGCGACGCCGAGGTCTATCACTTCATCGGCAAGGACATCGTGTACTTCCACACGCTGTTCTGGCCGGCCGTGCTGCACGGCGCGGGCCACCGCCCGCCGACCAACGTCTTCGTGCACGGCTTCCTGACGGTGAACGGCCAGAAAATGTCGAAGTCGCGCGGCACCTTCATCACCGCGCGTACCTGGCTCGAGCACCTGCCTGCGGAGTACCTGCGGTATTTCTTCGCCTCGCGTCTCGGCCCAGGCGTCGATGACCTCGACCTCAACCTCGACGACTTCGCGGCCAAGGTCAATGCCGACCTGGTCGGCAAGCTGGTGAACATCGCGAGCCGCTGTGCGGGCTTCATCACGCGAGGCGCGGCTGGCCGCCTGGCCGACGCGCTTGCGGAGCCGGACCTGCAGGCGACGTTCGTCGCGGCGGCCGACGGCATCGCCGAGGCCTACGAGGATCGCGACTTCGCGCGCGTGGTACGCGAGGTGATGCTGCTCGCCGACCGCGCCAACCTGTACATCGACCAGCAGAAGCCCTGGCTGATGGCCAAGGACCCGGCGCGTGCTGCCGAGGTGCAGGCGGTGTGCACCCAGGGCATCAACCTGTTCCGCTTGCTGGCGTTGTACCTCAAGCCGATCGTGCCGCGGCTCGCGGCCGGCGCCGAGCGCTTTCTCGGCCTGCCCGACCAGGCCTGGGCGGACGCCACCGAGCCGCTGCTCGGGCGGACGATCGGAGCATACGAACCGCTGGCCACGCGCATCGACCCGGCGGCGACCCGCGCGGTGCTCGCCGCGTCCTCGGAAGGCCTCAAACCTGCCGGCACGCCGGGCGCTGCGGCGGCATCCGCCGGCGCGGAGGCGCCGGTCGCCAGGGCGACCGAGCCAGTCGCGGTGACGCCGATCGCCATCGACGACTTCGCGAAAGTAGACCTGCGCGTCGCCCGCATCGTCGAGGCCGCCCCCGTGGAAGGCGCGGACAAGCTGCTGCGCCTGGTCGTGGACCTCGGCACCGAGCGTCGCACCGTTTTCGCCGGCATCCGGCAGGCGTACGTTCCCGAGCAGCTGGTGGGCCGCCTGACCGTGGTGGTGGCCAACCTTGCGCCGCGCAAGATGCGTTTCGGCACCTCCGAGGGCATGGTGCTGGCGGCGGGCCCCGGCGGCCAGGACATCTTCCTGCTCTCGCCTGACGCCGGCGCCGAGCCCGGCATGAAGGTAAAGTAGCCTCCTTCTATCCGCCATCCGCCATCCGCTTCCGCCATGTCGGACCTGCTCCTGCTGGCACTCGGCGCAAGCCTCGTCAACAACTTCGTGCTGACGCAGTTCCTTGGCCTGTGCCCGTTCGTGGGCGTCACTCGGCGCTTCCAGGCCGCCGCCGGGATGGCCCTGGCGACGCTGTTCGTGCTCACGCTCGCCTCGGGCGCCAGCTACATCGCCTGGCATTGGCTGCTGGAGCCGCTCGGGCTCGGCTACCTGCGCACCCTCGTCTTCATTCTGCTGATCGCGGCGGTCGTGCAGGCCACCGAGATGCTGGTGCGCGCCTCGAGCCCACTGCTGCACGAGCTGCTCGGCGTGTTCCTGCCGCTCATCACCACCAACTGCGCAGTGCTCGGCGTGGCGCTCATCAACCTGGAGCGCCAGCACGGCTTCGTCGAGTCGCTGGTATTCGGCGCCGCCGCCGCTGCCGGCTTCGGGTTCGCCCTGCTGACATTCGCCGGCCTGCGCGAGCGCATGGAATCCGCCGACGTGCCGGCGGCGTTTCGCGGCACGCCGATCGCGCTGGTCACTGCGGGCCTGATGGCCCTCGCGTTCATGGGCTTCGGCGGCCTCGGCGGGCGATGAGCGACGCCACGCTGCTGCCGGCGATCGCGACGGCGGCCGGGCTGGCCGCCGCGCTCGGCGCATTGCTCGGCGTGGCCGCCGCGCGCCTGCGTCCTGATCCGCAGTCGCTCGTGGAGCGCATCGACGCGCTGCTGCCACAGACGCAGTGCGCGCAGTGCCGCTATCCCGGGTGCCGCCCGTATGCGGAAGCGATCGCCCGCGGCGACGCGGACATCGACTGCTGCCCGCCAGGCGGAGACGCCACGGTGAGGGCGCTGGCAGAATTACTCGGCCGCGAGCCGCGCCCGGTCGACCCGCGGTACGGCCGGACCCAGGCGCGCCGCGTCGCGCTCATCGATGAAGACCGCTGCATCGGCTGCGCGCTCTGCCTGCCCGCCTGCCCGGTGGACGCCATCGTCGGCGCGCCGCGCCTGATGCACACGGTGATCGCCGGGCACTGCACCGGCTGCGAGTTGTGCCTCCCGCCCTGCCCGGTGGACTGCATCGCGCTGGTTGCGCCCGCCGACGGCAGTTCAACGGCACCGGCCGCAGCGGAGGCGGCATGAACCGCCCCGCACTTCGCGGCGGGCTGCGCCTCGAGTCACACAAGCTGCGGCCGCTGCAACGTCCCGTCCTGAGCGTGCCGTCGCCGCGCACGGCCGTGCTCGCGCTCGACCAGGGCTCCGGCGCAGACGCCGCCCCCGTAGTCGGGCCGGGACAGGCGGTGCGGGTCGGGAGCCTGATCGCTGCGCAACGTGGAGCCGCAGCAGGTTTGCATTCCCCGGTCTCCGGCACCGTGCGTTGCATCGCGTCGCGGCCGACGGTCCGCGGGATCGGCCCCTGCATCGTGATCGACAGCGACGGTCGCGACGAGCGCGAGCCGACGTCAGTGCCGCTCGACTGGCGCTCGCTGTCCGGCGACGCGCTGCTCGAACGCCTCGCGGCCGCCGGGATTGCGGGCCTCGGCGGCGCGGCGTTTCCGACGGCCGCCAAGCTGGGGCTGGCACGCAGCGCCGGCGTGAATCTGCTCCTGCTCAACGGCGCCGAGTGCGAACCGTGGATCTGCTGCGACGACGCGCTGATGCGCGAACACGCCGCAGACGTCGTGCTCGGCGCGCAAGTGATGCTGTCCGCGTGCGGCGCAGACCGCGGCGCCATCGCCGTCGAGGACGACAAGCCGCAGGCGGTCGCCGCGCTGGCAGCGGCTCTCGCGGCGGCAGCCGACGTGCGCTTGAGCGTCATTTCCCTGCCCGCGGTCTTTCCGCTCGGCGCCGAGGGTCCACTCGTGACCGCGGTGACCGGACGTGAGGTGCCGCACGACGGACTGCCACCGCAGGTCGGGGTGGTGTGCCAGAACGTCGGCACCGCGGCCTCGGTCGCGCGGCTCGTGCGGGATGGACTGCCTGTCGTCAGCCGCATCGTCACCGTGACCGGCAGCGGCGTGCGCAACCCCGCAAACGTCGAGGTGCGCCTCGGCACGCCGGTGGCGGAACTGATCGCGGCGTGCGGGGGAACCACCGGCGACGACCGGCGACTCATCGCCGGAGGCAGCTTGACGGGCCGTGCGCTCGATGACGATGCAGCACCCGTGACGAAGGGCCTCAATTGCGTGCTCGTCGCGACGCCCGGCGACCTGCCGCCGCGCGGCACGGAGATGCCCTGCATACGCTGCGGCGACTGTGCCGTCGTCTGTCCGGCGGGACTGCTGCCGCAGCAATTGCATCGGGCCACCCAGTCCGACGACGTCGAGGGCCTCAGCCACTTCGGGCTCGGGGCCTGCATCGAGTGCGGTTGCTGCGATTACGTCTGCCCGAGCGCCATTGCACTCACCGCACGGTTCCGGGTGGCCCGCGAGCGGCTGCGCCTGCACGAGGCCGAGCGGGAGCGGGCGACGCAGGCGAAGTCGCGCTACGAACGTCACCGGCGCCGGCTGGATGAACAGGCCGAAGCCGAACGCCGGGCGTTCGATGAGGCACGGCGTCGCGCCCGAGGCGATGGCTCCGCAGGGCACTGAGCGATGCACGCCAGGGCCACAGCCCCGCCGCACGTCGTCGCCGGATTCACCGTGCCTCGCGTAATGTTCCAGGTGCTGGCCGCACTCGTACCGGTCGCGGCGATGCAGGTGTACCTGCACGGTCCGGGTCTCCTGTGGCTGGTTGCGACCGGCAGCGTCACGGCGCTCGCCTGCGAGGCGCTCGCGCTGTGGCTCCGGCGCCGACCGTCGCTCGACTTCCTGCGCGACGGGAGCGTGCTCGTGACCGCCGCCCTGCTGGCGCTCGCCGTGCCCCCCACGCTGCCGTGGTGGCTCATGGCGTTCGGCACGGCCGTGGCCGTGCTCGTCGCCAAGCACGCGTACGGTGGCCTCGGCCAGAACCCGTTCAACCCGGCGATGGTCGGCTACGCGGTGCTGCTCGTGTCGTTCCCGCTCGAAATGACCCGCTGGCCGGCAGCCGGCGCGGGATGGGACGCAGTGACCGGTGCGACCGCGCTCGATGCGCTGCGCACCGGGCTGCGCCAGAGCTACACGATGGAGGAGATCCTCACGGGACCGGCCTTCGGCGCACTCGGTGGCGCGGGTGGCGAGTGGGTCAACATCGCGGCGCTGGCCGGCGGCCTGTACCTGCTCGCGCGGCGCATCGTGCGCTGGCACATCCCGCTGGCCATGCTCGCCGGGCTGGCCATCCCGGCAGCTGTCGCGCACGCCCTCGACCCGGGTGCGCACGCCGGTGCGACCTTCCACCTCGCCACCGGCGCCACGATGCTGGGTGCGTTCTTCATCGCCACCGACCCGGTGTCCGCGGCGACCAGCGACCGCGGCCGGCTGGTGTTCGGCGCGGGCGTCGGGCTCACGACCTGGATCATCCGCAGCTGGGGCGGATTCCCGGACGGCGTGGCGTTTGCCGTGCTGCTGATGAACCTCGCCGTGCCGCTGATCGACCGATACACCGTGCCGAGGATCTATGGCCACCCCGGCGCATGACGCCCCCGCACGCCGTGCCGCACGGGCTGCGGCCGTACTGGTGGCGGCCGCCGTGGTCGCGGTCGGGCTGGTGGCGATCGTGCACGACCGCGCCGAACCGCGGATCGAGGCGAGCCGCAGGGCGCAGCGGCTGGCGCAGCTCAGCGCCGTGCTCGGCAACGTGGCTTACGACAACGATCCGCTGGCCGACACGCTCCTGGTGCTTGACCCGGAACTGCTCGGCAGCGACGAACCGCTGGCGGTGCACCGGGTGCGCCTCGGCGAGCGGACGCTCGCGGTGCTGCTCAACGTGGTCGCACCGGATGGCTACTCGGCTGCGATCCGCCTGCTGGTCGCCATCAGCGCCGAGGGCCGCGTGCTGGGCGTGCGCGTGCTCGAGCACCGCGAGACCCCGGGGCTCGGGGACTTCATCGACACGCGTCGCTCGGACTGGATCCACGGCTTCGCCGGTCGCTCGCTCGGCGATCCACCGGCCGCCGGCTGGCAGGTGCGCAAGGACGGCGGCGAGTTCGACCAGTTCACAGGCGCCACGGTCACGCCGCGCGCGGTGGTGCGGGCCGTACGCAATGCGCTCACGTACTTCGAGCGGCATCGCGCCGAACTCCTGGACGAGGCTCCGGCCCCGTAGAATCCGCCCATGGACCCACGTGCCATCCTCCGCAACGGGCTCATCGACCGCAACCCGGGATTCGTGCAACTGCTCGGCCTGTGCCCGCTGCTTGCGGTCAGCACGACCGTCGCGAGCGCGCTCGGCCTCGGGCTGGCGACCCTCGCCGTGCTGATGGCGAGCAACGCGATTGCGGCGCTCGTCGGCCCGTACCTGCCCCGCGAGGTGCGCCTCGCAGTGTTCGTGGTGACGATCGCTGCCGCCGTGACCTCCGTGGAGCTGACCATGGCCGCGTGGTGGCCCGGCCTGCACGGTTCGCTCGGCATCTTCCTGCCGCTGATCGTCACCAATTGCCTCGTGCTGGCCCGCGCGGAATCGTTTGCGTCACGCGAATCCCTGCCGCGCGCGTTGCTCGACGGATTCGCCATGGGACTCGGCTTCCTGCTGGTGTTGCTCGCGCTCGGCGCGAGCCGCGAGCTGCTCGGGCGCGGCAGCCTCGGGGCCGACCTGCAGCTGCTGCTCGGCGACCGCTTCCCGGGGCTCGGCTGGCAACTGTTTCCGGAGGCGCATGGGCTGCTGATCGCCCTGTTGCCGCCGGGCGCATTCCTGCTGCTCGGCCTGATGCTGGCGCTGGGCCAGTGGCGCAGCGCCGCGCGGCGTCCCACGGCGGCGATCGCCGATGTCGCCGCAGCGCGGGACGCCACATCGTGAACGCGCAGCAACGGCAGGCAATGTTCGAGCGGCTGCGGGCGCTCAACCCTCACCCGGCCACCGAACTCGAGTATTCGACGCCGTTCGAACTGCTGGTGGCGGTCATCCTGTCAGCGCAGGCCACGGACAAGAGCGTCAACCTGGCCACGCGCAGGCTGTTCCCAGTCGCGAATACGCCGCGCGCCATCCTCGATCTCGGCGTCGAGGGACTGTCGAGCTACGTGCGCTCGATCGGCCTTTACCAGGGCAAGGCCCGCAACATCATCACCACCTGCAGGATCCTGCTCGAGCAGCACGGCGGCCAGGTACCGGCGGAACGCGAGGCGCTCGAGGCACTGCCGGGGGTCGGTCGCAAGACCGCGAACGTGATCCTCAACACAGCGTTCGGGCAGCCGACGATGGCCGTGGACACGCATATCTTCCGTGTCGCCAACCGCACCGGGCTCGCGCCCGGCAAGACCGTGCGCGAAGTCGAGGAGCGGCTGTTGAAGCGCGTGCCGACCGAGTTCCTGCAGGACGCGCACCACTGGCTGATCCTGCACGGTCGCTACGTGTGCAAGGCGCGAGTACCCGTCTGTCCGACCTGCGCCATCGCCGACCTGTGCGAGTTCCGCGACAAGACGCCTCCAGCGGAGGCCACGCCGGCAACACGGCGCAAGTCCGCGGGCCGGCCGGCGACGGCCCGCCGCAGGCGCTGAGCCCATGCCGGTCTTCCACGACCAGGGTCGCGACGCGCTGCGCCGCCAGTACGTCGAAGCATGGCGCAAGCACCGAGCCGGCGAACTGCTCGAGCCGCTCGAGCACCAGCTCGTCACAGTGATCGAGCTGCATCCCGAATACCATCCGCTGTTCGAGGCCGACCCGGACGCCGTCGGCCGCGACTACGCCCCCGAATCCGGCCAATCGAACCCCTTCCTGCACCTCGGCCTGCACCTTGCGATCCGCGAGCAGGTGGCGACCGACCGGCCTGCGGGCATCGCCGCCGTGCACCTCGAGCTGTCGCGTCGGCTAGGCGACGTGCACGCGGCCGAGCATCGAATGCTCGAGCGCCTGGGGGAGGCCCTGTGGCTCAGCCAACGGACCGGGCGTCCGCCGGGTGAGGCCGCTTACCTCGAGTCCTTGCGCCGCCTTCTGGCGCCGTGAAAACGCACGGCGCGTACGTCGGTTATCCTGTGCGGACCCACGGTTGACCGCGGCTCCTCCAATCGCCATGCCCCGACTGCCCTCGACGTCCAAGGTCCTGCACGGAGTCGGCCTCGGCCTGCGACGCTCGATGCTGCCGGAGCTGGCCGCGCGCGACGACCGGCTCGACGTCGACTTCCTCGAGATCGCCCCGGAGAACTGGATCGGCGTCGGTGGCCGCTACGGCCGCCGCCTGCGCGAACTGACCGCGCGCCACCCGTTCGTGACTCATGGCCTGTCGCTATCCCTGGGCGGACCCGGCCCGCTCGACCGCGGGTTCCTCGAGCGACTGCGGCGGTTCCTCGACGAGCACGCGGTGCTCTGCTACTCGGAGCACCTGAGCTACTGCTCCGCCGACGGGCACCTCTACGACCTGTTGCCCATCCCCTTCACCGAAGCCGCCGTGCGCCGGGTCGCCGCGCGCATCGACGAGGTGCAGGAAGCGCTCGGCCGGCGCATCGCGGTGGAAAACGTCTCGTACTACGCGGCGCCCGGTGCCGAAATGGGCGAACTCGAGTTCCTCAATGCCGTGCTCGAACGCGCCGACTGTCACCTGATGCTAGACGTCAACAACATTTACGTGAACAGCATCAATCACGGCTACGACGCGCACGACTTCCTCGCCGGCGTGCCGGCTCGGCGCGTGGTGTACATGCACGTCGCCGGACACTACGTCGAGGCAGAGGACCTGCGCGTGGATACGCACGGTGCCGACGTCTGCGACCCCGTGTGGGAACTGCTCGACGCCGCGTACCGGCACTGCGGCGTCAAGCCGACGGTGCTGGAACGCGACTTCAACATCCCCCCGCTCGACGTGCTGCTGCAGGAGGTCGCCGTCATCCGCCGGCTGCAGGCGGCCGCGTCGCCGGGCGCGGCGATGCAGGCCTGAGACCGTGAGCGACGAACGCCGTCTGCGCGAGCTGCAGCAGAATTTCGCCGCGCACCTGCGCGACCCGGCGAACGCGCCGGCCCCCGCAGGCGTCGAGGAGCGACGCCTCGCGGTGTATCGCGAGCTGTTCCTCAACAACGTGTCGGGACTGCTGGCCGGGACGTTCCCGGTGCTGCACGCGATCCTCGGCATCGAGCGGTGGCAGCGACTCGCGCGCGATTTCTACCGGGACCATCGCTGCCGCACGCCGCTGTTCCTCGAGATTGCCCGCGAGTTCGTCGACTATCTGGGCGACGAACGCGAGGCGCAACCGGCCGACCCGCCGTTCCTCCACGAGCTGGCGCACTACGAATGGATCGAGCTCGCGCTCTCGATCGAGGAACAGGCACTGGCGGACGTGGCTGCCGACCCGGCCGGTGACCTGCTGCGGGGCGTGCCGGTGCTCTCGCCGCTCGCCTGGCCGCTCGCCTACCGCTTCCCCGTGCACCGGCTGTCGCCCGACTTCCAGCCGGCCGAGCCTCCGGCCGATCCGTCCTTCTACATTGCGCGACGCGACCGCGACGACCGGGTCGGCTTCCTGCACGTCAACGCCGTCACGTTGCGGCTCGTCGAGCGCCTGCAACAGGCGCCCGGGCTGACCGGCGCAGAACAGCTCGAAGCGCTCGCCCAGGAGGTGCCGCAACTCGACCGGGCTGCGGTCCTGGATGGCGGCGCCACGACACTGCGCGAACTCCTCGACGCGGACGTGGTGCTGGGCACCCGGCCGGGTTGAGCGGGCGGACCGATTACCAGCCCATCGGCCGGCCGAGCAGCGACTCGAGTTGCCGGTTGTACGGCGCGAAGTACTCGCGCAGCCGTGCCGCCGTCGTCTCCGCGATCGGCGGGTACTTGCGCGTGTTGCGCGGCTCGAGGCTGACTTTCGTGGCCGGCGGCAGATCGAGGAAGCCGAGCGTGGTGTTGAGCGCGCTGAGCGGATCGCGCGCGAGATCCTCGAACTTCAGGACGAGGAACTGCTCGCGCGGGTACTCCGCGAACCAGCCCGTCAGCTGCTCGGCATACCGGCCGCGCGCCAGGTAGCTGAAATGCTGGTGCGCAGCGCTGCGCTCGAGCGTGCCGTCGGCGAGCTGAGCGTGCGAATTCCCGAGCCGCTGCGGCTCCGCGTCGATCGCCTGCTCGAAGCCCAGCGGCTCGCGGCGCTTGTCACGCTCGTGCCAGTAATGCGAGTAGGCCCGCCGCACCGGATCACGCAACAGCACGATGAGCTTCACGTCCGGCAACAGCGCGCGCATGCGGCGCGGCACCGCCGGGTGGAACAGGTAATACGGGCTGCTGTCGATGTTGAGCCCCGGCTCGCCGAGTCGCCCGAAATTGGCCCGATACCACGACTCGCCCCGGCCGTAGTGCACGTCGAAGTAATGGATTTCCTTGCGCAGCGGCTCGATCACGCCCAGCTGCTGCACGAGGTAGCCGTGCAGCGAGCTGGTGCCGCTCTTCATCGCGCCGAGGATCACTGCGTCGGGCAACGCGCACGGCTGCCCCACGCGGATGCGCAGTTCCGCGCGCCGGGCCGCCTCCAGCAGGCCAAACCATCTCAGTACCCGCGCCGTGCTCCGCTTCACTATCCGCTATCCGCTTCCCGCTGTCCCCTGTCCCCGCTTCTTCCTCGGCACGTAGAGGTCCGTCAGCGTACCTTCGAAGGCCTCCGCGGCGAACGCGACCGTTTCCGACAGCGTGGGATGGGGGTGGATGGTCAGCGCCACGTCCGCAGCATCCGCGCCCATCTCGATCGCGAGCGCGATCTCGGCGATGAGGTCGCCGGCGTTGCTGCCGACGATGCCGCCGCCGAGGACGCGATGCGACTGCGGATCGAACAGCAGCTTGGTCAGGCCCTCATCGCGGCCGAGCGCGAGCGAGCGGCCGCTCGCGGACCAGGGAAACGAAGCCTTCTCGTAAGCGACGCCGCGGTCCTTGGCCTCGGTCTCGGTGAGCCCGACCCAGGCGATCTCGGGATCGGTGTAGGCCACCGACGGAATCGCGCGTGCGTCGAAGTAGCTCTTGTGACCGGCGGCGGCCTCGGCGGCCACCTTGCCCTCGTGCGTCGCCTTGTGGGCGAGCATCGGCTGGCCAACGACGTCGCCGATCGCGAAGATGTGCGGCACATTGGTGCGCATCTGCCGGTCCACCGGGATGAAGCCGCGCTCATCCACGTGGACGCCGGTTGCGTCGGCCCCGATGCGCAGGCCGTTCGGCGAACGCCCGACGGCAACCAGGACCTTGTCGAACAGCTGCGGATCGGAGGCACCTGCGCCCGCGAAGGCCACACGCAGGCCCTCTGCGACTGGATCGACGCTGGCGACCTTCGTGCCGAGCATGATCTGCTCGTACTTGCCGGCGATGCGCTTCTGGAGTGGCCGCACCAGGTCGCGATCGCAGCCCGGCATCAAGCCCGGCGTCAATTCCACGACGCTGACGCGGACCCCGAGGGCCGCGTACACGGTAGCCATCTCGAGGCCAATGATGCCGCCACCGACCACCAGCAGACTGCCGGGCAGGTCGAGTTCCAGCGCCCCGGTGGAATCGATGATGCGTGGATCCTCCGGCAGTCCGGGCAGTCGCACCGACTCCGAGCCCGCGGCGATGATGCATTGCGCGAAACTCACCGGGCGCGACGCGCCACCCTGCTCCACCCTCATCTCATGCGGCGACGCCAGAGTCCCGATGCCGCGGATCACCGTCACTCTGCGCTGTCGCGCGAGCGTCTCGAGCCCGCCAGTGAGCCGGGCGACCACCGAGTCCTTCCACTCTCGCAACCGGCCGGCATCCACCTGCGGCGCGCCGAAGCGTACGCCGAACTCGGACATCGCGTGCGCGTCCTCGATGACGCGGGCAGCATGCAGCAGCGCCTTGGACGGGATGCAGCCCACGTTGAGGCACACGCCCCCGAGCGTGGCGCCGCGCTCGACCAGCGCGACCGACAAGCCGAGGTCCGCCGCGCGGAACGCCGCGGTATACCCGCCCGGTCCCGCGCCCAGCACGACGAGGTCGAAATCGTAACGGTGATGCTGGCCGGTTGCCGGGGCCGGCGCTGCCGCAGGGGTCGTCGACGGCGCCGGGGCCACGCCGCGCGCGGGTGTCACGGCGGGCTGGGTCGGCAGCGGCTCGATCGGGACTGTGTCGAGGTAGGGTTCGCCGCCATAGGGCTCGGCGGACCGCACTGCGGTGCGTGACGCCGTGTCGTCGAGTGCTGGGGTCGCACGCGCTGCGGGTGGCTGCCCGGCGATCGTGGCGATGGGCGAGCCCGCCGACACCTTATCGCCCACCTTGAGCAGCACGCGGCGGATCGTCCCGGCCATCGTCGCAGGCACGTCCATCGTGGCCTTGTCGCTCTCGAGAGTGACCAGCGGGGCATCCACTTCCACGCGGTCGCCGGGCTGCACCAGCACCGCGATCACGGCCACGTCGCTGGCCTCGCCGAGGTCCGGCACGGCCAGGATGAGTTCAGCGGTGGTCGAATCGGTCACGCGTCGCTACTCCAGTCGCAGGCGGGTGCATCAGGGGATCGCCCGCAACAAACCCGGCACGTCGGCCAGCGCCTTCGCCAGGAAGCTCGTGAATCTGACCGCGGCAGCACCATCGATCACACGGTGATCGTAGGACAGCGAGAGCGGCAGCATCAGGCGCGGCACGAACACTCCGTCCTGGTACACCGGGCGGTGCGTCGCGCGCGAGACACCGAGGATCGCGACCTCGGGCGCGTTGATGATGGGCGTGAACGCCGTGCCGCCGATGCCGCCCAGGCTCGAGATCGTGAAACAGCCGCCCTGCATCTCCGCCGCCGTGAGCTTGCCCACGCGCGCTTTCTCGCTCAACAGGGCGAGCTCGCGCGCCAGCTCGTAGAGGTCCTTGCGGTCGGCGTCACGCACCACCGGCACCACGAGGCCGTTGGGCGTGTCGGCCGCGAATCCCACGTGCACGTATTTCTTGACGACCAGCTCGCCCGCCTCCGCGTCGAGCGATGCGCCGAAATGCGGGAACGCCTGCAATGCCAGCACGCACGCACGCATGACGAATGCCAGCGGCGTCAGCTTGATGCCGCGGGCGGTCGCATCGTCCTTGAGTCCTGCGCGCGTGACCTCCATCTCGGTGATGTCGGCGTCGTCGAACTGGGTGACGTGCGGCACGTTCACCCAGCTCGCGTGCAGTCGCGGGCCGGAGATCTTCTGGATGCGGCTCAACGGCCGCCGCTCGACCGGGCCGAAGGCCGCGAAGTCCACGGCCGGCACCCGCGGCAGGGCTGCGCCGGCCACGGCACCCGGCTCGGTCAGCAGTCGCTTGACGTGCGCCTTGACGTCCTGTTCGGTGATGCGGCCCTTGCTGCCGGTGCCTTTGACCTTGTCGAGGTCGACGCCGAGCTCCCGGGCAAAGCGGCGGATGGACGGGCTGGCGTGCGACGTCGAAAAGCCCGGCGCGACGATCCGTGCATTGTCTCCAGCCGTGGCGCCCGCAGGGGCAGGAGGCGCCGTTGCATTGCGCAGCCCGCTGGCAGGCGGCTGCGCCGCCGCCTGGAGCGGTGGTGTCGGCGCCGCAGTGGCGGAACCGGCGACGGTGGCGGTGCCCTCGGCCTCGACCAGCGCGATCACGTCGCCCTGCGACACGCGGCTGCCGCGCTGCACCCGCAGTTCGCGCACGATGCCGGCCACCGTCGACGGCACGTCCATCGTCGCCTTTTCCGTCTCGAGCGTGATCAGCGTCGCGTCCACGCCGACCTTCTCGCCGCCGCGCACGGCGACGTCGATGACCTCGACGTCCTTGTAGTCGCCGATGTC
>Ga0209450_10000737_pt1 | contig 16445 bp, 12 predicted proteins | sample FrelakmetLWP11LW_FD_187149 | JGI IMG/M metagenome (GOLD analysis project Ga0209450, IMG submission 187149) | Freshwater lake sediment microbial communities from the University of Notre Dame, USA, for methane emissions studies - LWP11 LW (SPAdes)... | ecosystem: Environmental > Aquatic >...
TCATGCTGCTGGTGACGAAGGTGAACGTCGACGAGGTGCCGAAGACCGCGACGCTGCGCGCGGGCGTCGTCGCCGTGATCGGCATCTTCGGCCTGGCGTGGCTCGGCGACAGCTTCATCGCCGCGCACAAGGACGTGATCGTGCCGGCGATCGGCGACTGGGCCAAGGCCGCGCCGTGGACGTTCGCGTTCGGGCTGTTCTTCGCCTCGGTGCTGTTGTACAGCCAGGCGGCGACGACCCGCGCGCTGATGCCGCTCGGCATGGCGCTCGGCATCCCGCCGCAGTTCCTGATCGCGATGTTCCCGTCGGTCAACGGCTACTTCTTCATCCCGACCTACGGCTCGCTGATCGCGGCGATCAACTTCGACCTCTCGGGCACGACGAAGATCGGCAAGTACGTGCTGAACCACTCGTTCATGATCCCCGGCCTCGTCGCCACCTCCGTGGCGGTGATCGTGGGCCTCATGATCGCGCGGCTGCTGTTCGGCGGGTGACCCCCGGGCCGGGCGGTCGTCGATCGCCCGGCGCCGCGATCGCGGCGGGGAACGGCCTGCAGGGGGGAACGTGTTCAGGAAGCTCACCACCTGGATCCTGATCGCGGCGGTGGCCGGCGTGGTCGCGGGCTGGATCGGGCACAACAACACCGTCGACGCCGCCGCCGCGACCCGGCTTGCCGGCTACTTCTCGATCCTCTCCGACGTCTTCCTGCGGCTGATCAAGGTCATCATCGCGCCGCTGGTCTTCGCCACCGTCGTGTCCGGGATCGCCGGCATGGGCGACGCCAGGGCGGTGGGGCGCATCGGCGGCAAGGCGCTCTTGTGGTTCATCACGGCGTCGCTGGTCTCGCTGCTGCTCGGCATGGTGCTCGCGAACGTGCTGCAACCGGGCAGCGGGCTTTCGCTCGCTCTGCCTGATCGGGATGCCGCCACGAACCTGAAGACCGGGGGCCTCAATCTGCGGGACTTCGTCGCCCACATGGTGCCGCGCAGCTTCTTCGAGGCGATGGCGACCAACGAGATCCTGCAGATCCTGATCTTCTCCTGCTTCTTCGGCTTCGCGCTCGCGCAGCTCAAGACGGAGCCCGCGGTGACGATCACGCGGTTCTGCCACGAGCTGGTCGGCGTGATGCTCAAGGTGACCGACTACGTGATGTGGTTCGCGCCGATCGGCATCTTCGGCGCGCTCGCCGCGGCGATCACGACGCAGGGGCTCGGCGTGCTCGCGACCTACGGCAAGTTCATCGGCTCGTTCTACCTCGGCATCGTGCTGCTGTGGACGCTGCTGATCGGCGCCGGCTTCGTGTTCCTCGGGCCCTCGGTGTTCCGGCTGATGCGCGAGGTGCGCGACCCGCTGTTCGTCGCGTTCACGACCGCGAGCAGCGAGGCGGCGTACCCCAAGCTGATGGCCGGGCTGCAGCGCTTCGGCGTCAACGACCGGGTGAGCTCGTTCGTGCTGCCGCTCGGCTACTCGTTCAACCTCGACGGCTCGATGCTCTATCAGTCGTTCGCTGCGCTGTTCATCGCACAGGCCTACGGCATCGAGCTGTCGTTCGGGACGCAGGTCACGATGCTGCTGGTGATGATGGTGTCGAGCAAGGGTGTGGCCGGCGTGCCGCGCGCGTCGCTGGTGGTGGTCGCGGCGGTACTGCCGACCTTCGGCCTGCCCGAGGCCGGGCTGCTGCTGATCCTCGGCATCGACCAGTTCCTCGACATGGGGCGCACTGCGACCAACGTGATCGGCAACAGCATCGCCACCTCGGTCGTCGCCCGGTGGGAAGGCCAGCTCGGACCGCCGCGGAACGGGGATGCCGCGCCGGGTGGCGCGAAGCCTGCCGCGGCGCATTGAGCCGATGCGGCCCCTCCTGCGCTTCGGGCATCGCGGCCGCGCGATGGGCGCGCGGCGCCGGACGCTCGCGTCGTTCGGCGCCGCCGCCGTGCTGGCACTGGCCATCGCAGCGCCGCCGGCATCGGCGCAGGACGATCGCGCAGCACCCGTGGAGGTCCTGTCGGGCACGCTGAAGCGCATTGCGCAGTCGGGGACGGTCCGCCTCGGCTACCGCACCGATGCCGTGCCGTTCTCGTTTGTGTCCAGGGCGGGCGAGGTGCAGGGCTACTCGATCGAGCTCTGCCGCGCGATCGCCGGGACGATCGGCGACCAGATCGGCGGTGTGCCCCCGCGAATCGAGTTCCGGCAGGTAACCGCCGCCGACCGCCTCGATCGCGTTGCGGCGGGCGAGGTCGACCTCGAGTGCGGCTCGACCACCAACACGACGGTGCGACGGCAGCAGGTCGCGTTCTCGCCGCTCATCTTCATCACCGGCACACGGCTGGCGGTGCGGCGCGATACCGGGATCCGCGGTCTCGCGGACCTCGACGGACGCTCGGTTGCCGTGGTGCGCGGCACCACCAACGAGGCAGCGCTGCGCGACCTCGTCGCGCGCAGGGGCCTTCGCGTCGGCATCGTCGCCACCGACGACCTGCCGCAGGCGTTCCGGCTCCTCGCGTCGGGCCGCGTCGATGCCGTCGGCGGTGACGACGTCCTGCTCGTCGGCCACCTCGTGCGGGCCGGCGCGCGTGCCCGCCACGCGGTCGTCGGTGCGCTGCTCACGTTCGAGCGCTACGGCATCGTCTTCGCGCGCGACGACGCGCCGCTCGCGACCGTGGTGGACCGCGCGATCCGCGACCTGGCCCGCTCGGGCGAGCTGCGCCGGATCTATGACAAGTGGTTCGTTCGCACGTTGCCCAACGGCGAGCGGCTGGGCATGCCGATGAGTCCCGAGCTCACCCGCGCCTTCGAGATCCTCGGCATGCCGCCCGAGTAGGGTTCGGCGGCCGGTCGGGATCCGGCCGGCCGCCGCTCTTCTGCCGGGGGCCCTAGTAAGGCGATCGCGACTTGCGATCTTCCGAGTGCGGCACGGCCCCCTCGTCCTCGTCCTCGAGGTCGTCGTAGGCGGATGGCGGCAGCTTGTCGAGGATCGCCTCGATCATCTGCACGTGCTCGGCCTCCTCGGCCCGCAGTTCCTCGAACAGGGTCTTGACCTCCGGCTGGCTCACGTAGCGGAGCGCCTGGTCGTAGAACGCGAAGGCCTTTTTTTCGGACGACAGGGCCACGTGATACGCCTTGAGCGGGGACATGTTCCAGTGCGGCGCGCCGACCTCGGGAGCCTCCACATCGAAGATGTCGTCGAGCTTGACGTTGGGACGTGCCTCGCCGAACAGCGCGACCCGGCGCGCTGCGATCTCTTCACCGTGCTTGCCCTCGTTGACGGCCATCGCCGCGAATACCGACGCGGCGTCGTCGCCTGAACCGCCGCCGAGCCGCTCGGCGAACTGCGTGTACCGCTTCAACGCCTCGAGCTCGATCAACGAAGCGAGGTCGAGGGCATCCATCAACGTGAGTCTGGAGTAATCGAGCTTGATCGACATGCGGCCTCCGGCCACCATCAAGCGCACCACGTCACCTGGTGCGCGAGCCAGCGCGGCGTACTGGCAAGTTGAACGGTCATTTCCGCCAGCCAAGACACTATCACCACGCTGACGCTGCGGTCAAAGCGGCGGCTTGCCGGAGATCGCGAACAAGGGCCGCTTCGTTCAGGCCGACACGCCGAGCTTCGACAGCGTCTGCGGATTGCGGATTACCGACTTCTGCCGCGTCGGCGGCGCGCCGTAGAGGCCCGCCGGCGGATTGCTCTCCAGCCGCGACAGCACGCCGGCGTCGCGGCACTTCGCATCGACGACGACGCTCACCTGCTCGCCGGCACTCGCGCCGAGCGCGAGGCACGACGTGCCGAGCTTGCGGTTGATCGGGGCGAGAATTCCCGCCGCGACGAGATCGGCGGGGGCGACGCTCCCGGCGAGGCGCAGGTCCCAGGCGTGGCCCGAGGCCGTCGCGCGCGGCCGCGCGGACATCACCGCCGGCAGGCCGACGAGCTCGCGCCCGAGCTGTTCGGCAACGGCGGCGTCGGGCAGGCCCTCGACGACGAGCGTCACGCCCTGGCCGTTCGACGCGACATGCTGCAGGAAGAAGTCGCGCGTGAACTCGTCGGCGACTTTCGCGCCGATCGCCCGCAGCGCCTCTTCCTCGGTAGCGTAGCTGCCCAGGCCCTTCGGCATCTGGGTATTGAAGTAGATCTCCTCGCCCGTAGCGCGGTCGACGCATTTCACGGTCCACGACGTGAGGGCGTACTTGGTGACGACGACGCCCGACGCTTCGAGCCGCATCGACAGCCGCTTGATCGCGGCCTCGCCGGTGACGGCGAAGTCGGCGCTTTGCGCGGCGTCGGCACCGGCCTCCGACCAGGTGCGGAAACCGAACGACCTGATCCGCTCCTTGACCAGGTTCTCCGCGACCGCGGAGGCCCGCGCCGGCCCGTCGGGGCGATCGGCGTCGCGGGTTGCGATCCGCACCGAGATCTTCGGGTCGCCGCCGGCGCGGATCAGGTCGATCCGCTCGGCGCGCGAGAGCTGGTTCAGCGACTTCTGCACCGCGCGCACGTCGACGACGGCCTGCGTCGTCATCGTCACCAGCCCGTCCTTGCCGGTGCGGGGCGCGCTCTCCTCGACGACCGCGCCGATGAAGCGCCCGCTGTCCGCGAGGAGCTTCGCGCTGATCGCCGGGTAGTTCTTCGTCACCGACGCCCGGTCGACGAGGAGACCCAGCGCCTTCTCGACCAACTGGCCCTTGGCGTCGGCGCGCAGCTCGCTCTGGAGCAGCGCAGGATCGCTCGCGAAGCGCGGGTCGCTCGGGTCGGCGACGCCGACGGCGGTGATCACGACCCTGCCGGGGTCGAGCGATGGTGCGGCGGGCGGCGACGGCGCGTGCACGGCGCCCGGCGCAGGGGACGTCGGCGGTGCCGGCAACGCCACTGCGGCCAGTGCGGGGCCGGGCACCGGCGGTACCTCCGGCGCGGCGGCGGCCGGCGTTGCCGCCGGCTTCGTCGCGTCCCGCTGCAGGAACTGCCAGCCGGCGATCGCCGCGGCGACGACGGCGATCCCGGCGATCATCATCGCCGTGCGTTGCGACGTCGGGGCAGGGGCCGAGGCGGGCGTCGCGTCCGACGCCGGACGCGGGGCTGCCGCGACGGCGCTCGCGCTGCGTGCCATCGCGGCGTTCGCCTCGGGGGCGGTCGCATCGGCGCCGCGCAGCACCGTGACTTCCGCCCCGCGCAGCACCGTGGCATCGGCGGCTGCGCTCGTGGTGGGCGGCGCCGGGCGGGTCGCGGTCGCGGGCATCATCGCGGCCCGCAGCGCCTCGGCGAACGACCGGGCGTCCGGGTAGCGGTCCTCGGGGCGCTTCGCGAGCGCCTTCTGCACCACCGCGTCGACCGACTCGGGCAGCTGGACGTTGAGCGTCGACGGCGGCAGCGGGTCCTGCTTCAGCACCTTCTGCATCGTCGTCGTCGCCGAGCCGGCGAACGGCCGCTCCCCGGTGAGGAACTGGTAGAGGATCACGCCGGCGGCGAAGAGGTCCGAGCGGCCGTCCACCGGCAGCCCCTGGATCTGCTCGGGCGACATGAAGCTCGGCGTGCCCATCACGCTGCCCACCTGCGTGAGGCTCGACGACTCGATGTGGGCGATGCCGAAGTCGGCGACCTTCACCGTGCCGTCCTCGAGCAGGAAGACGTTGCCGGGCTTGATGTCGCGGTGGATCACGCCCTGCCGGTGCGAGTAGCCGAGCGCGTCGAGGATCTCCGACATGATGCGCACGATCTCGGCGTTGGCGAAGCGCTCGTGCCCCTCGAATGCGGTCTTGAGGTCGCGCCCCTCGACGTACTCCATCGCGATGAACGAGGTGCCGTCGTCCTCGTCGAAGTCGTAGATCGCGACGATGTTGGGGTGGTTGAGCCGGCCGGCGGCCTGCGCCTCGCGGCGGAAGCGCGCGACGACCGTCGCCGCGTCCTCCCCGGTCAGCTGGTCGCCGCGGATCGTCTTCAGCGCCACCCGCCGCTTGATCATCGGGTCGTACGCCTCGTAGACGACGCCCATCGCGCCGCGCCCGAGCGTGCGCCGGATCTCGTACCTGCCGAGCCTGTCGTTCGACGGCATGCGCGCGTCTCCCTCGCGTCCCCCGAAAAGGCGGCGCCGGCCGCGAAGCCGGCGCCCTCGCTGCTGCGGCGACCCGCCGCTACTTGTACTTGCTGTCGATCTCCCACACCGACTTCTGCACTAGCCGCTGCACCATCGTGTCGAGGCCGACGCCGCCCTGCTGCGACTGCGACACGCCGAGCGCGGCCTGGCGCGTCGCGCCGATCTCCATCTTCTCCTCTGTGTAGCCCGTCGCGACCTGCTCGGTGGTCTCGGCGTTGATGATCTTGTAGCGCATGCCGACCAGCCACACGGTCGTCGCCTCGTTCGACTGCACCGAGCCGATGCCGCGCCCGGCCACCGCGCCGGCCTGCGCGCCGCCCCACGAGCGGCTGAATGCGCCCGCGAGCGCGGCCATGTCGCCTATGGCGCGCCCGTCGAAGCCCTGCTGCGCCGAGGCGATCTTCTCGGCCTTGAGGATGTCGAACTTGACCACGTACTTGGTGGTCTTGAGCTTGCCCATGCCGAGGAACTTGCGCGCCTGCTGCGGGTCCCCGAGGTTGTAGGCGAGCTCGAACTCGCGCAGCAGCGGCCCGAGGTTCGAGCGCTCCAGCACCTGGAAGTTGGCGCTCGACAGCTCGACCTCCGCGAAGTCGGCGATGTTGTTCGCGGTGACCTTCGTGGTGAAGTCGGCGTTGTTGCTCTTGATCTCGCCGGGGATCACGACCAGCGCGGGTCCGGGCCTGCTCGCGTTGACGTACGCCACGGGCTGGTAGGCGGCCTGGTCGGCGGCCTGGTTGGCCTGCTGCGAAGTCTTGCTGCCTGCGGTCGGCGAGGGGTTGCCGAACTGCGGCTGGGCAACGGCGAGCGTGCCGAGCATGGCGAGCGCGACGCTCGAGGCGGCAACCGCGCCGCGGCGGAGGCTTGCGGAAGTCATCGTGGTTCCTCCTTGGCAATCCGGCGCACGCGCAGTATCACTTGCGCGCCGGTCGCGACTTCGGGGGCGGGCCGAGGCCCGCATTCTGGCAGTAGTCGGCGTAGAGCCGCGCGACGACCTCGTCGGCCGCTTCGCTCACGAGCGTCAGCGCCATGCCCGCGACGTCGGCGCCGGCGTACGACGCACCGCGCGCGTCGGTGTTGGAGATCACCTTGCCGCTCGCCTCCGACAGCGTGAACCCCATCGTCACCGTGACCTGGTTCACCGCCATTACCGGGTTGGGCGTCGCCTGCGAGGCGATGAGGCCGCGCAGCACGAAGTCCGCGCCCAGCCGCTTCGACGCCGCGAGGGCAGCGTCGGGGTCGTTGCGGAAGTACGCGTCGATCTCGGCCTGCGCGACCTGCCTGCGGATCTCCTCGGGCGTCCAGGTCTTCAGGCCCAGCGCACGCAGGCGCTGGTTGAGCGCCTGGAAGTGCGGGCCGTAGTTCTGCTGCTGTGCGGAGACGAAGCCGTTCGATTGCATCTCGCCGATCACCACCATGATCTTCCTGTCCTTGAGCCCGGCGCGGCAGGGCGTGGACAGGAGCTCGGCGACGCGCTGTTCGCGCGCCTGCTGCTCGCGCTGCGCGGAGTTGTCGGGCTGGGAGAACGAGAAGCCCTGCGCGCCGACCTGCACGGCCGCAAACGCCAGCGCGAGCGCGACGAGCGTGCACAGGTGTACGCAAGTCGTTGCGGGAGCCGGGGTGCGCGGAGGCGAGCCAAGCATCGGCGAAGGGTAGCCCAACCCTTGCCTGAAATCCATTGCCGGGCGCCGGGCGGCGCGAGCCCGCCCGCGTGCCCGTCAGCGGCCGGCGCCGATGGTCGGCACCACGACGGCGTACGTGAGCGCGAAGATCACGAGGATGCCGGTCAGGTTGAGCCACAGCCCGGCGCGGATCATCTGCGGCATCCGCACGAGGCCGGTGCCGAACACGATCGCGTTGGGCGGCGTGCCCACCGGCATCATGAAGGCGCAACTCGCGGCGATCGTCGCCGGAACCAGCAGCATTCCCGCCGGAACGCCCAGCACAGGCGCGAGCGCGGCGAGAATCGGCAGCATGGTGGCGACTTGCGCGGTGTTCGACGTGAGCTCGGACATGAACACCATGATCGCGATGATCGCGAGCAGCACCGCCCATACCGGCCAGCCGGCGAAGCCGGCGGCGAGGCTGCCGATGTACTGCGGCACCCCGTTCGCCTCGGTCGCGGCCGCGAGCGCAAGGCCGCCGCCGAACAGGATCAGCACGCCCCAGGGCAGCTTCTGTGCCGTCGCCCAGTCCATCACGCGCACGCCCTTCGCCCGGTCCACCGGGATCAGGAACAGTGCGATCGCGGCGAGGATCGCGATGCCGGCGTCGGAGAGTCCGGAGAACGGGCGCGCGTCGCCGACGGTCCAGCTCCCGAGCAGGGGGGAGGTCATCCACAGCAGCACCGTGACCGCGAACACGGCAAGCGTCGCGCGTTCGCCCGCGTTGAGGGGGCCGAGCTTCGCCCACTCGTCGCGGACGTACTCGCGGCCGCCCTCGATCTCCGTCATGCGCGAGGGGAACATCACCGTCGTGTTCAGGAACCATGCGAGCGGCAGGAACGCGAGCATCGCCGGCACGCCGATCGCCATCCACTCGACAAAGCCGATGCGGATGCCGGAGGTCTGCTCGACGAAGCGGACCAGGATGCCGTTGGGCGGCGAGCCGATGATCGTGCCGAGCCCGCCGATCGACGCGGCATACGCGACGCCGAGCAGCGCCGATAGCGCGAAGTTGGACATGTCGCGGTCCTCGCCGGGGATGCCGCCGTGCTCGGCGAGCCCCTTGCCGGTGCGCCGCCGCAGCGCGACGTCGATCACCGAGAGCACGATCGGCACCATCATCGCCGCGGTCGCGGTGTTCGACACCCACATGCTGACCAACGCGGTCGCGGCCATCGTGCCCGCGACGATCGCCTTGGGCCGCGTGCCGACCATGCGCAGCGTCGCGAAGGCGATCCGCCGGTCGAGCCCCCAGCGCTGGATGGCGAGCGCGAGCACGAACCCGCCGAGGAACAGGTAGATGACGTCCGCGCCGTAGTTCGCGGTCGTGCGGCCGAGCGGCATGATGCCGGCGAGCGGGAAGGTGGCGATCGGCAACAGCGCGGTGACCTCGATGTCGACCGCCTCGGTCATCCACCAGGTCGCCATCCACGTCATCATCGCGAGCGTGGCGCGTCCCGCGTGGGTGAACGCGACGCTCTTGCCGCCTGCCGTGACGAACGTCTCGGGCAGCACGAAGTAGAGCGCGAGGGCGAGCACCGGCCCGGCGACGAGGCCGATGCGGGCGACGCGTTGCTGGAGGGCCAGGGCCATGCGTTACGCTTCCTAGCGCGGCCACGATGCGCTCCATCATTCTGGCCACCTCCGGTGGCGCGGCGCTTGAGGCGGGTCAAGGCGCTTCGCGATCGGCGACGGCGCGCGAGCGGCGGTTCCGGCGGCGCTCTGCAGCCCCCCGGGGCGACGCGCCGGCGCGGGCGTCTCGCGTGTATGATCCGCCGACGCCGCGAAGCCGTCCAAACCAGAATCGCGGCCCCCGGAGGAGCGCCGCCGGACGCCCGATCGAGCGGGGCGGCGGCCGCATCGCAGTGCGTCGCAGCCGAGGCACGTCGTGGCCGCGGGCGACTGCAGGGCGAGGCGCAGGTTCCGCCGGGTCTGCCGAGGGAACGCCACGCCGATGCGCCGCCTGCCCGCCGTCCTGCTCTTCCTCTGCGGCCTCGCGTGGGTCGCCCCTGCCGCCGCGGCCGACGCCGCTGCCATCGACGGCGCGAAGCTCGGTTATGCCTGGGCGATCCCGTTCGTGGGCATGCTGATGTCGATTGCGCTGTTCCCGCTGTTCGCGGCGGATTTCTGGGGACGCCACTTCGACAAGGTCGCCCTGTTCTGGACGCTGGCCTTTCTCCTGCCGGCGGCCGCTCTGCTCGGCCCCGGCGCAGCGGCGCACGCGCTCGCGCACACCGTGCTGCTCGAGTACATGCCTTTCATCATCCTGCTGTTCTCGCTGTTCGTCGTTGCCGGCGGCATCCGGATCGTCGGCAACCTGATCGGCACGCCGAACACCAACACGGCGCTGCTCGCCTTCGGCGCGGTGAACGCGAGCTTCCTCGGCACGACCGGCGCCTCGATGATCCTGATCCGGCCGATGATCCGTGCCAATGCGGACCGCCGGCACAACGTCCACGTCTTCGTATTCTTCATCATCCTGGTGTCCAACATCGGCGGGTCGCTGACCCCGCTGGGCGACCCGCCGCTCTTCCTCGGCTTCCTCAAGGGCGTCGACTTCCTGTGGACGATGGAGCACCTGCTGCCGGCGACGATCGTCTCCGGCGCCTACCTGCTCGCCATCTTCTGGCTGGTCGACCGCTACATGTGGACCAAGGAGCCGGAACCGCCGATGACCAGCGCGGTGCCGCGACAGGTGCGCATCGAGGGTGCGCAGAACATGCTCTATCTCGCCGGCATCGTCGGTGCGGTGCTGGCGAGCGGCGTCTGGGAAACCGACATCACGATTCCGGTGTTCGGCTTCGAGCTGCCGTTCAACGGCCTCACCCGCGACGCCGTGCTGATCGCGATCGCCGTAATGTCGCTGCGCACTACGCCGCAGCGCGTACGCATCGAGAACGCGTTCTCGTGGCTGCCGATCCGCGAGGTCGCCGTGCTGTTCGCGGCGATCTTCGTCACGATCATCCCGGTGCTCGCGATGCTGCAGGCAGGCCGCAGCGGCGGGTTCGCGCCGCTGCTCGACCTCGTGACGCAGCCCGACGGCAGTCCGCGCAACTGGGCGTACTTCTGGCTCACCGGATCGCTGTCCTCCTACCTCGACAACGCGCCGACCTACCTCGTGTTCTTCAATCTGGCGGGCGGCGACGCGCAGCAGCTGATGGGCCCGATGGCGCAGACGCTGATGGCGATCTCCGCCGGCGCGGTGTTCATGGGCGCGAACAGCTACATCGGGAACGCCCCGAACTTCATGGTGAAGGCGATCTGCGAGGAGCGCGGCATCCGCATGCCGAGCTTCTTCGGCTACCAGTGGTGGGCCTTCCTGCTGCTGTTTCCGCTGTTCGTGCTGCTCACCTTCCTGTTCTTCCTCTGACGGCCGAGGGGCGACGGCGGCCCGGACCGGAGCGTTCGCCACGCGGGCGCGGCGGGCACCAATCCGGTGCGCGCGTCCTGCACTTCCTTTGACCTGACGCAGTCCCTCTGCGACGTCCGCACGGCGGCTTTGCTCTGCGTCAAGGCTGCGGGAATGCGGCAGCGGACAATTTCGTCGTGGCCCGAGTGTGCGTCGCGCCGCGAACGTAGCTGCTGTGATGCTCTCCATCGAGGGAGCGTGCGGTCGCATTGCCGTGCGGCGCCCGCTTCCGAATGTCCCGACCGGCCCGTGCGCCGGTAGCCCGCCGGAACCCGTCGGCCGGGCAGGGTGCAACCGCTTTCCCGCTGTCCACTTCGTTCGCGGCGAGGCGCGCACCTGCGTGCGCGCGAGCGCGACGTCAACCTGACGGAGGCTAGACCATGGGTATCTCCACCACCCCCGACCGACTGCCCGCGAGCGCGCCCCCCGGCGCGGCGTCCGCGGTCAAGCCACCGCACGTGAGCTGGAAGGCGCTCGCGCCGATCGCGGTCGCGATCGTCATCGCGCTGATCCCGGCGCCCGCGGGCCTGGCACCTCACGCCTGGTACTTCTTCGCGATCTTCGCCGGCGTGATCGTCGGGCTGATGCTCGAGCCGCTGCCCGGCGGCGCGATCGGCCTGATCGGCGTCACCACCGTGACGGTGCTCTCGCAGTGGGTGCTGTTCGCGCCCGCAGAGCTCGCCAAGCCCGGGTTCAAGTCGTTCAACGCCGCGCTCACCTGGGCGCTGTCCGGCTTCTCGAACACGACGGTCTGGCTGATCTTCGGCGCGTTCATGTTCGCGCTGGGCTACGAGAAGACCGGGCTCGGCAAGCGGCTCGCGCTGGGGCTCGTGCAGAAGATGGGCCGGCGCACGCTGACGCTGGGCTACGCCGTGGTGATCGCCGACACGATCCTCGCCCCGTTCACGCCGTCGAACACGGCGCGCTCCGGCGGCACCGTGTATCCGGTGATCCGCAACCTGCCCGCGCTCTACGACAGCAAGCCCAACGACCCGTCGGCCCGCCGCATCGGCTCCTACATCATGTGGGTGGCGATCGCCGCGACCTGCGTGACGAGCTCGATGTTCCTCACCGCCCTCGCGCCGAACCTGCTCGCCGTCGAGCTGGTCAACAAGACCGCCAAGGTGGGCCTCACCTGGACGCAGTGGTTCCTGGCCTTCGCACCGGTCGGCATCGCGCTCCTCATCCTCATCCCGCTGATCACCTACTGGATCTATCCGCCGGAAGTGAAGCAGGGCGAGGAAGTGCCAGCCTGGGCCGCGCAGGAACTGAAGAAGATGGGCGGCCTGTCGAACCGCGAGATCATCCTCGCCGGCCTCGTCATCCTCGCGCTGGCGCTGTGGATCTTCGGCGGCAACTTCATCAACGCCACGACTGCGGCGCTGGTGGTGATCTCGCTGATGCTGATCCTGAACGTCGTGACCTGGGACGACATCGTCAAGAACTCGGCGGCGTGGAACACGCTGGCGTGGTTCGCGACGCTGGTCGCGCTGGCCGATGGCCTCAACCGCGTCGGGTTCGTGAAGTGGTTCGCCGAATCGATCGCCGGGCAGATGGGCGGCCTGTCGCCGTTCGTCGCGATGATCGGCCTGGTGATCGTGTTCTACGTGACCCACTACCTGTTCGCGAGCATCACCGCGCACGTCACGGCGATGCTGCCGGTGATGCTGGCGGTCGGCATGGCGGTCCCCGGCATGGACATGCCGCAGTTCGCCCTGCTGCTCTGCCTCACGCTCGGCATCATGGGCATCCTCACGCCTTACGCGACCGGTCCGAGCCCGGTGTACTACGGTTCCGGCTATCTGCCCTCGAAGGACTTCTGGAGGCTCGGGGCGATCTTCGGCGTGCTGTTCATCGTCGCCTTCCTGGTCCTCACGCTGCCCTGGCTCGCGATCGTCGGCTGACGCGAACACCGCAGCATTGAAGCGCGCGCGCCGCAGGGCGCGCGCTGTTTTCCGGCGTGCGGATTGCGGCCCGGCGCGGTCGCGCGCGTAGAATCCTCCGATCGCGCGCATCCAAGACGCGCCCGGAGGAACCGCATGGCCAAGCCCCCGCTTTCGCTGACGCCCGCCGAACAGGCGCTGCGCGAGGCCGCGCTCGAGTATCACCGCACGCCGGTGCGCGGCAAGATCGCCGTCTCCCCGACCAAGCCGCTCGCCAACCAGCACGACCTGTCGCTCGCCTATTCGCCGGGCGTGGCGTACGCCTGCCTCGCGATCGAGGAGGACCCGCGGCTCGCCGCCGAATACACCTCGCGCGCGAACCTGGTCGGCGTGGTCACCAACGGCACCGCAGTGCTGGGACTGGGCGACATCGGTCCGCTGGCCGGCAAGCCGGTGATGGAGGGCAAGGGCTGCCTGTTCAAGAAGTTCGCCGGCATCGACGTCTTCGACATCGAACTCGCCGAGAAGGACCCCGACAAGCTGGTCGAGATCATCGCGGCGCTCGAGCCGACGCTCGGCGGCATCAACCTCGAGGACATCAAGGCGCCGGAGTGCTTCACCATCGAGAGGAAGCTTCGCGAGCGGCTGAAGATCCCGGTGTTTCACGACGACCAGCACGGTACGGCGATCATCTCGACGGCGGCGCTGTTGAACAGCCTCGAGCTGACCGGCCGCCGCATCGAGTCGACGCGGGTGTGCGCCTCGGGGGCCGGTGCAGCGGCGATCGCCTGCCTCGACCTGATGGTGGCGCTGGGCGTGCGCCCGGAGCACATCGTCGTCGTCGACTCGAAAGGCGTCGTGCACGCCGGTCGCGAAGGGCTCGACCCGTCGAAGCAGCGCTATGCCCGCAAGACGGACGCCCGCACGCTCGCCGACGCGGTGAAGGGCGCCGACGTGTTCCTCGGCTGCTCGACCGCCGGCGTCCTCAAGCCCGAGATGGTGGCGACGATGGCCGCGCGTCCGATCATCCTCGCGCTTGCCAACCCCGAGCCCGAGATCCGGCCCGAGCTCGCCAAGCAGGCGCGCCCCGACTGCATCGTCGCGACCGGCCGCTCGGACTACCCGAACCAGGTCAACAACGTCCTCTGCTTCCCCTACATCTTCCGTGGCGCGCTCGACGCGGGTGCGACGTCGATTACCGACGAAATGAAGCTCGCGTGCGTGCGCGAGATCGCGGCGCTCGCCAAGGCCGAGGTCAGCGACGACGTCGCGATGGCCTACGCCGGGCAGGAGCTCGCCTTCGGGCCCGACTACATCATCCCGAAGCCGTTCGACACGCGCCTCATCATGCGCATCGCGCCCGCAGTGGCCGAGGCGGCGCGGGTCTCGGGTGTCGCGACACGGCCGATCGCCGACCTCGATGCCTACCGCGACTCGCTCGCCCGCTTCGTCACCTACACGGCGATGTTCATGCGCCCCGTGTTCGACGCGGCGCGTGCGCGACCGATGCGGGTGATCTACGCCGAGGGCGAGGACGAGCGGGTGCTGCGCGCGGTGCAGACGGTGCTGGACGAGGGCCTCGCCCGGCCGACGTTGATCGGTCGACCCCAGGTGATCGCCGCCCGCGTGCGTCGCGCGGGCCTGCGCTTCCGTCCCGGCGAGGACGTGCCCGTGGTCGACCCCGACAACGATCCGCGCTTTCGCGAGTACTGGACCGAGTACCACGCGCTGATGAACCGGCGCGGCGTCACGCCGGACATGGCGAAGGCGCAGATCCGCCGCTCGACGACCACGATCGGGGCGATCGCCGTGCGCCGCGGCGAGGCCGACGCGATGATCTGCGGCATGGTCGGCCGCTTCGACAGCCACCTCGAGAACGTGCGCGACGTCATCGGGCCGGCACGCGTCGGCGGCACGTTCGCGACGCTGAACGCGCTGATGCTGCCGGGACAGACGATCTTCGTCGCCGACACGTTCGTCAACGACGACCCCACCGCCGAAGAGGTCGCGGACATTGCCGCGATGGCCGCGGCGGCGGTGCGCGACTTCGGCATGCCGCCCAAGGTCGCGTTCGTCTCGCACTCGATGTTCGGCTCGAGCGACCGACCCTCCGCCCGCAAGATGCGCGCGGCGCACGCGATCTTCACCGCGGCGCACCCGGAGATCGAGTGCGACGGCGAGATGCACGGCGACGCAGCACTTTCGGAGGAGATCCGCAGGACCTATCTGCCGGAGACGACGCTCACCGGGTCCGCGAACGTGCTGGTGATGCCGAACCTCGACGCGGCGAACATCCTGTTCAACGTGCTCAAGGTGACCGGTGGCCACGGCATCACGGTCGGGCCGATCCTGCTCGGCGCCGCGGCGTCGGTGCACATCATGACGCCGTCGGCGACGGTGCGCCGCATCATCAACATGACTGCGCTGGCCGGTGTCGAGGCCCTTGTCGCGCGCTGATCGGGGAACCACCCATGCCGTTCATCCACATCCGGCTGTTCGAGGGCCGCACGTCCGAGAAGAAGGCCGAGCTTGCCGAAGCGCTGACGCGCGAGACCGTACGCGTGCTCGGCTGCTCGCCCGAGGCCGTCGACATCGTGTTCGAGGACGTGAAGCGCTCGGACTGGATGACCGCGGGCAAGTCGCACGCAGCGAAGTAGCCGAGGCGGAGAGGGCCATGTCGCGCGCATCGATCCGAGCGGCCGGTCGCGTCGCGGCGGCATTGCTTGCCGTGACGATCGCGAGCCACGCGGCGGCGCAGGCGGTGTATCGCTGCGACGACGGCAAGGGCGGCACGCTCTACGCCGACGCGCCCTGCAAGGGCGGTGCGAAGGTCGACCTGTTGCCCGGCAACGCCGACCCCGCAGCGATCGAGCGGTTGCGGCGCGAGCAACGTGCGTTCGACGAGCGACAGGCCGCGCGCGAGGCGCGCGCCGAGCGGGAAGCACGCGCGTTGCGCGAGCAGCGATGGGCAGAGCGGTCATGGCCGATCGAGTTCGGCGCGCCGGTCGAGCGTCCGCTTCCCGACTGGTACTACTGGGGCGGCGTGTGGCCCTGGTATTCGGTGGCGCCGGAGCCGCCACCGATGCGGCCGCGTCCACCCCGGCCGGAACAGCCGCCCGCGCCCTACGTGCCCGCGGCGCCCGGACGACTTGGCATGCCTGCGCCCCCGCCCGTCCAGTCGGCGCCGCGCCCGCCGGCGCCCGCGCTGGGCAGGACGGTGGCCCCGGCGCCGCGCGGCTGACGAGGAGGTTCGCGGAAGACTCAAAAGCGCGAAGATCAAGGCCTGCCGTGACGAGCGGGCCTTTCGGAATTTGGTGGCGAGCCAGGGACTCGAACCCCGGACCAAAGGATTATGATTCCTCTGCTCTAACCAGCTGAGCTAGCTCGCCGAAGCATTAAATTATTG
>Ga0209450_10000738_pt1 | contig 16428 bp, 18 predicted proteins | sample FrelakmetLWP11LW_FD_187149 | JGI IMG/M metagenome (GOLD analysis project Ga0209450, IMG submission 187149) | Freshwater lake sediment microbial communities from the University of Notre Dame, USA, for methane emissions studies - LWP11 LW (SPAdes)... | ecosystem: Environmental > Aquatic >...
AGGGCCTGGGCTTCATCGTCGACCACCATGACCGGCAGTTCGGGATAGGTCGTTTCCTTCATAGAGCGTGTCCTTTCAGTCGGCGGGGTCCGCGCTGCATGGCAGGGTGATTTCCACGGTCGTCCCTGAGCCAGGCTGCGAAGTGAAGCGCATGGCGCCGCCGTGCTCCTCGACGATCCGGGCGGAGATCGAAAGCCCCAGGCCGAGGCCGCCGGAGGCCTGCTTGGTGGTGAAGAAGGGCTCCCGGATGCGCGCCAGGTCGGCGGCCGGGATCCCCGAGCCCTCGTCCCGGACCCGGATCACGACGTGTGCGCCGGGGTCGTCCAGCATGGTCGCGATCAGGATGCCCTGGCTCTTGTCCGTCAGCGCCTGGCAGGCGTTCTGAATCAGGTTGATGATCACCTGCTCCAGCCGCTGAAAGCTGCCCCGGACCGGCGGGAGGTGAGGGGCGCACCGGATGGTGAAATGCGCGGTGGCGTTCTTGATCACGTTGGAAATCAGCGAGATCGACGACTGGATGACGGCGTTGACGTCCACCCGCTGGGACAGATCCCCGGTGTCCCCGCGCACATACGTTTTGAGGTTGGCGACGATCTGCTTGATGCGGCCGGCGCCGTCCTCGATGCCGCCGAGCAGCCGGGGCATTTGCTGCCGCAGGTCGGAGTACGTCATGCCGCCCATCAGAAAATCGCCGTTTTCCTCGTAGTATTCCTCCAGGATCGGCAGCGCGCTCTTCCAGGCCTCACGCAGGATGGGGGCGTTCAGCATGATGAAGTTGGTGGGGTTGTTGATCTCGTGGGCCACGCCCGACACCAGGATCCCCAGGGCCGCCATCTTGCTCGCCTGCATCAGCTGCTGCTGATGCAGCTTGGCCTGCTCCTCGGCCTTCTTGCGATCGGTGATGTCGCGCACCACTCCGCGGAAGCCGCTGGGAGTTCCCTTTGCCTCCCGAATCAGCGTCACGGAGGCCTCCACGATCTTCTTGGCCCCGTCCTTGGTGACGACCTCCCAGTCGAAGGCCTTGGTCGCCTCGCCGGTGTCGTACACGCGCAGGAAGGTTTCGTAGACGCGTTTGTAGGCCTCCGGCGGCATGTACCGGCGGTTGTTCATCCCGATCAGCTCTTCCCGGGAATAGCCGATGATCGCGCACAGGGAATCGTTGCAGAAAAGCATGTTCCCGCTCAGGTCGACCTCGTAGTAGCCTTCCTGGATGCTGTTGAGGATGGTCCGGTACTTTTCTTCGCTTTCGCGAAGCGCTTCCTCGACCCGGATGCGGTCGATCACTTCCTGTTTCAGGGATTCCAGGGTGTCGCGCAGCTCGGTGCGCTGGGTTTCGGCCGCCGTGAAAGCCCTGAGCAGCCGGAGGGAAAGCAGGAACGCCTGGGAAAAGATGAAGAAAAGCATGCCGAAGGGAGCTAAGAACCCGGTGCGGATGACCCGCTCGACGTGCAGGATGTCGTTGACGACCGTCAGGCACAGCACCAACAGGCCGATCATCAGCGCCAGCGCCTCCGGCTGGCGCCGGACCGGGTCCGACAGCAGCAGCCCGAAGGTGTAGACGAACAGCCCCAGCGTGAAGACGTCGTAAACGGGCAGCGTGTGCGTGAAGACGTCGGGCGGCGTCGCCAGCACAACCGCCGAGAAGCCCAGCCCGATCACCAGGACCGCGCGCAGCAGGCTCCGCGAGAGCTGCGGGAACAGGGACTTCAGAAAAAAGGCGAAGGCCGGGACCGCAAGATAGTAGGAGAGGTATTCCAGCCGGATCAGCAGCGCCCAGCCGATGTCCGGCGCGAACTGCAGCAGGTGCCGCTCGTCGGTGGTGAGCAGCCTGAGCGCCACCAAGAGGCAGACGATCCCGAAATACAGCGTCGGCCGGAATTTCTGGCGGACCGCGAAAAGGCTGAGGTGGTAAACCGCCATGCTGAAGATGGCGCCGAGAATGAAGAAATCGAAGCCGCGCTGGATCGCGTTCAGCCGACGGATCTGGCGTTCTGGCCCCAGGGTGATCAGGTCCCACAGGCCGCCCCGCCGGTGGTGGAAGTTGGAAACGTGCAGAAGGATTTCGACCCGGTCGGATTCGGGCTGAAAGGCCACGATGGCCGGGAGCTGGCGGGGGGAGGTCGTCGCGGGCGTCGGTCCGGCCCGGCCGGCCGACGCCGCCGGTTTGTGATCGATGTAGATCGTGTAGGCGGTGGAGATCTCTTCGATTTTCAGGGCCAGGGGCGCGTCCGCCCGCTTCATCCGGACGTTCAGGCGGTAGGTGGCATAGCCGGTCCCCGGCAGCTGGGAACCTTCCAGTCGGTAGCCCTTCCAGAACCCGGGCACCTGGATGTATCCGGATGGAGAGGGCGGCGGAGATTGTTCGAGGTCCTCCGGCAACAGGTGGCGCTGCCAGTAAAACTCCCACTCCCCGATGAGATCCGCCGGCCCGTTCGACTCGAAATCCCAGCCCCGCAGGTCGATGGTCCCGCGGACCGCCCGGGGCGCCGGGTGGCCGGTCCAGCTGCAGCCGGCCGCGCAGGCAACCGCGAGGGCGAGAAGGAGCGGAAGAAGAGCCTTTTGGATGCGTCGAGCGCTCATCTGCGGCGGCCTCGCTCGCTTTTGAGTGCCGGCCCGGCGCTGAATTCGGCCGGCCCGGGCGGAAGGGCCCAAGAGATCGCCGTACGGTTGCGGGAAACCGGGCCCGCACGATGAAGGCGGGCTCGGAACTCTGCCGCCATTAGTATGCTAGGGCCCTTAAGCTGTCAACCGCCCGCCCGGCGGACACGGGCACGGCCGACATGGGCCCTGCCCTGAACCTGCGGAGATGGGGTGCGCTTCGGCCGGTCTTGGGGTCAGCCCGCCGCGGGAGCCGTCATGGCCGGGCGGTGATGTCGTGGTCTTCCCGGCTGGGTTCGGAGGCTGCCGGAGGGGCGGTTGTGGGCGACGATGACGGCCGAGGCGCGGTCGGTGATGGGGTCGGCGAAGACCTCGCGGGGGTGGACCTGGGTCTTATCGACGAGGCCGACGGAGACGACCCGCGTGGCGATGACCTCGTTGGCGCCGTTCAGCGAAACGCAGATGAAGTGCTCCTGCCGGCGGTCGGCGAAGTGCCGGATCAGCGGCAGGGCGTCGGGCGGAAAGGATATGCGCAGACCCTCCGGCCGGATCCGGCGGCGGGCGAATTCCAGCGCGGCGGCGATCAGCGCGGCCTTGGCCGGACCGACGCCCTCGATCTCCTGCAGCTTATCGAGGCTCACCTGGTCGCTTCCGCCGTCGATTGCCTTCAATATCCGGCCGGCCACGGTCATCACGTCGCTGTCCCTGGGCCGCTCCCCAGCAGGATTGCCAGCAGCTCGATGTCGGACAGCGCTTCGGGGCCCCTGGCCTGAAGCTTCTCGCGCGGGCGGTCGGACTCGGACAGGTCTTTGAGCTTTTTCATGGTTGTTCCACCTTTTACGCCTTATCCACCCCTTTTCCACGGGATAATCTTATTTTCTGGGTCAACCTGTCCCAGAAATGATGGCGCCCTCTTTCGATAGGCGTAGTTCTCAAATCTCGCACAGCTTGTGCGAGAATGACTTCTTACAGGTTCTCCAATGACGCGAGTGAGCGTCGAGGCCGGCCTCCTGCAGGAGAATCCGCCCACGGGCACGATAGATCCGAGCTACCACGAAATCCCACCGTGTCAAGGTAGATTTTCATGGTAACAAAGGACAAGTTGAGATGAAAAGACCTATCAGCGGTTTTATCCAACAGCCCGTCGAGCACTATCCTCCTTCTTTATGCATCAGTACACCCTACCTGCCTCCCCGGTTGAAAAGAGCAGGTAATTACGTTATTCTTTTGCTCAAAGGTGACTGCAATGACGTTGAAATTTGAGTGGGACGAGAATAAAGCCAGGGAGAATCTCAAGAACCACAAAATCAGTTTCGGCGAGGCAATCACAGTGTTCAATGATTCATTTTCGGTCACGATATCTGACCCGGATCATTCGGAGAAAGAGCATCGGTTCATCGATATCGGAACATCGGCCACGGGGCGTATACTGGTCGTAGTCTATACCGAAAAAAAAGGCAAAGTGCGAATTATCAGTTGCCGTAAAGCAACCCGAAGAGAGAGAAGAGTCTATGAAGAAGACAATGAATAAGTCATCCGAGAATAACGAGATGCGAGCAGAATATGAATTCAAGGGTGGCGTACGCGGAAAGCATCACCAGGCTATGCAAGCTGGCTACACGATTACCGTTCGCAAGGCAGACGGCTCGACCGTGGTCAAGGAAGTGAAGCCACAAAAAGGCACGGTTATTTTAGAGCCGGACGTTCAATCCTATTTCCCCGACTCGGAGTCCGTCAACACCGCCTTGCGTTCTTTAATCAGACTTATTCCCGCGCATCGCAGGGCTGGAGCACGTAAAACACAAGCCGGCAGCAGAACCTATCAAGGCTCCCGCTGAGCCAGCCTGGCGAATCAGCGGTTTTTTTGTGCCTCCTGCCTAACCCCTTGCGGAGTTTCTAATTTCTTGTCGAAATTTTCAGGCTTTCAGAGGTTAAAGTGCAGGCATGCGCGGGACCAATTTCAGGCTGTTCGCAAGAACGGCAGCCCCGAGCGGGTGGGATGCTGAAGCCCGGGACCTGCTTTTTTCATTCTGAGACGCTATTAAGCTCTCATTTTCAATTAGGTATTTCCGACCTACCGATTACCTAATCATCGCGCATAATACCTAATTTTACAACAATCTGGATTTATTGCATTTAAATCATTTTCGCGCAAAAATATGCGCGGCGTGCATATTTTTTACGCGTAGCGTGAATTTGGCGAGAGCTTGGCCATCGCTCCTGCTTTTATCGTGGGAATGGCTCTCCACCAAGAGGACTGAGCCTGATCTGGTATCATATATCGCGGCAAGGATGCCGCTCCCACAGGAAGTGCGGGTTTTCGATTCAAGTACAATATTTGTGTCGTAGTTCAATGATTCGATGAGCTGCTGCGCGCCCGATTGGTTAAGGATTTTGCAGGAACACCATGATTCCTTCTTGACAGTTACAGTTAAAAGGCGGCCTCGTAGGCCAGTCCCGCCCTATTTCCGTGCGGCAGTCCTCGAATAGTCACAGCAGCCCTTTTTCAAGAAAACTATAATAGCCTTTGTGGTTAAAGATGATGTGGTCCAGGAGCGCAATCCCGATCACCGCGCCCGCCGACTTGAGTCGGCCGGTGACCTCAACGTCGGTTGGCGAAGGTTCCAGGCTTCCGGTTGGGTGATTGTGGGCGACGATGACCGCGGAGGCTCGATCCGAAAGTGCGTCCGCGAAGACTTCGCGCGGGTGAACCGGCGTTCGGTCGATCAGCCCAATGGATACGACCCGTATGTTCAAGATCTCGTTTGCGCCGTTGATGCTGGCGCACAGAAAGTGCTCCTGTTTGCGGTCCGCGTAGTGCCGCACATGGGGCAGCAAGTCGGCCGGCGTTTCGATCTTCGCCCCCTCCGGCTTGATGCGTCGTCGGGCGAACTCGATGGCCGCGAGTATCAGCGTTGCCTTGGCGTCCCCCACACCCTCGTGCTCGGTGAGATCAGCGGCACGAAGGTTCAATCCTTTTTCGTCGATGACCTTTGCTAGCTTGCCCGCCAGCTTCATCACGTCCATACCCGGCGTGCCCTTGCCAAGCAGGACGGCAAGCAGTTCCTGGTCACTCAGGGCCGCCGCCCCCTGTCGGAGGAGTTTCTCGCGCGGTCGATCCTGTTTGGGGATGTCACTGATGCGTTTGCTCATGGTGTCACGCTGCGGCCGTCAGATGGGTCTGGATCACGGTCACGGCCATGATATCGAAGATGCCGCCCGTGTCGGTGTACTTGGGGTCCGCCAATTCATCGTAGCGCGCCAACCCGTTGTACTCGTGTTGTATTTCGCCGTTCACCTGACCTCGGTAGGCGCCTTCCAGGTAAAGGACGTCGTCGCGATGGGCCTGCACGGTGCTGCGGATGTCCGGGTCAGCCGCTTTCAGCTCGGTAACCTGCTTGATGTATAGCGCCTCCTCGTCGCTGATCTTGAACCGGCTCCGGATCTCGGCAATCATGTCCTGGACGGAGACCTTCTCCGGCGGCGGGGCCACACCCTTCCGGCCGGCGCCCGGCCGCAGCTTCACCTCGCCGCCGGTACTCCACACCTCGCCCTGGTACTCGACTGCCGCCTTGACGACCTCGGTCTGCCGAATCTGTTTCATCAACTCGGAAACGCTGCCCTGCTTGATGAGCTGAGGGCCTACATACTCGGCGAATGCGACGAATTCTTTCACCTCGTCGGAATATGAGAAGAAGCACGTCAGGAAGCGGAAGCTCCTGGCAAATCTTGCCAGCAGGTATACGAAGGTTTTGCGGTCCGCGGCGGACGCAAGCTTCGCCTGGAAACGCACGCGCAGGCCATTGACCGCGAACTGCACCTGGGCGTCCGTTCCCGACGCCGCAAGCTTCACGAAGTCGTGCGCGTTATTTTGCGTAAAGACTCCGGCCGCGAGAATCTCGGCATGCAGCTTGGTGCAAAGCTCGGGATCGGGGGCGTCGGGCACAAAGGGCGTGCCCTTTCGGTACCTGGCGAACGCCTTCAGAATGGCTGCAGCGTTGTTGGTGAAGTCGACGACCACTACATCCCTCTTGCCATCGTGGCACCGGTTCAGCCGGGACACCGTCTGCACGGCATTGCGGTCAGCCACCGGCTTGTCGAGAAACATGCCGACGAGAAAAGGCTGATCGAACCCGGTCAGGAACTTGTTCGCGACGATCATCAGCCGGCAGTCGTCACCCTCGAAGCGATTTTCGATCAGCTCCCCGTCCTTCAGCGCGTTGACGGCGTGCTCGCTGACAGCTTCATTGGTCACGGGGTGGACGAAGTCCGAGAAAGCGTACAGCACCTTGTAGTCCGCCCCGCGTTCCTTGAGCTTCTCCTTGATGATGTCGAAGTAGCGCAAACCCGCCACGCGCGACGTGGCGACAATCATCGCCTTGGCGCGGCCGCCGATCAGCGGCTTTACGTCCTTCTCGAAGATGCGGAGCATCACTTCGGCCTTGTACTGGATCAGACCGTCGTCCTGGAACGCAACGTTTCGCAGCGCCTTGGACACCACGCCCTTTGGGTAGAGCTTCTCTTCGTCCGGCTTGGGGACGATCGGGCAGTGCAGATGGTAGAGCGTCTTGTAGGAGATGATGCTGGCCGCCACGTCCACGATGTAGCCCTCGGCGATGGCTTCAGCCTCGGTGTAGACGTCAAACGGCGCACCGAACAGAGCGACCGTAGCCGGGGCGGGCGTGGCGGTGAAGGCGACGAAGAGCTGGTTGCGGTCGTGCTCGCGGATGATCTTCGCGATCTTTTCTTCTTCGTCCCTCCCGTCGTCCGCCGCATCCTCGGCGTCGGGGTCCCCGGACCGGTGGAAGGGCACACGGATGGCCACGCCCATCTGACCCTCCTGCGATCGGTGGGCCTCATCGATGAGGAAGGCCACGCGCAGGTTCCTCAGCTCGCGGTTCTTCTCGATTTCCTCCAGCACCCAGGCGAACTTCTGCTGGGTGGTGACGATGATGGGTTTGCGCTCCTTGAAGATAACGCGGCAGATCATCGGCCTTGCGCGCCAGCCCGATAACGTCCTTCAGGTGCGTGAACTTCCCGATATCCTCGCGGATGTTGGTGTCGAGCGACCTGCAGTCGGTCAGGATGAAGACGATGTCCACGAGCTTCTCGCTGGTGACCGGCTTGAACAGGCTGTGCAGCCGGTCCGCCAGCCAGCAGATGGAAAGCGTCTTGCCGCTGCCGGCCGAATGGATGATGAGGTACTTGCGCCCGATGTCGCCGGACTCGGTGAAATGCGCCAGCGCATCGTCGGCCACCTTTCGCACCATGCGGCTCTGGTGGTAACGGGGAAATATAGTAAAGGCGGGCTGTTCCGGCTTGCCCTCCTCCGCATCCCGCTTGGGCACCCGGACCAGAAAGAAGGACAACGCCTCCAACAAGTGGTCCTTGGATAAAACCTCACGGTACAGGAACTCGACCGGGTACTCGTTCGCCGTCTGCGGGGTGTTGGTCAGGCCGCTGTTGTGCCAGCGGAAGTTCTCGACGCGTCGCGGGTCGCTTGCGGCCATCACATCGCTGGTGTCGGCGGCCAGATAGAGAAACGGATGCTGGAAAATCCTGCGGCTGTGGTCGCGGCCGGCGAACTGGGCCGCGGCGTTGTGCACATTCTGGTTTTTCTCGTGCTTTACCTCCAGCGCTACGATGGGCAGGCCGTTTAAGAAGAAGACGAAGTCGATCTCCTGGCTGGTTTCGCCGAAGTAGAAGTGCGGCGGAAGGTGATCCGGTTTTCGCCGTGTTTCGCGGCGGCGGCGCTCTCCGTCGAACGCGGCTTGGGGTAGTATAGCCGGAACTCCAGCCCGCGCACCTTCAGGCCGTGGCGCAGGATCATCCAGAGCGGCGTGTGCTCCAGATCCTTGCGCAGTGCCCGGGACACCTCCTCGCGCGCATCGGTGCCGTAGTCGTCCTCCAGTTTTTTGAGCGCGTCGGCCTGGGTGGCCTTGAGAAAGGCCCAGAGCTGGTCCTCGGCGATGCAGTGCTCGCTGTCCGTGATATCGGCCTGCTCGAGAACGCCATAGCCGTGCACGCGGACCAGGAACTCCGCGATGTGCTGCTGAAAGGTCAGCTCAGGCGCCTTTTTCCTCTTGGCCATGGTCAGTCCTTTGCCGCCTCCAGGCGAGCCCGGGCCAGACGCACCGCCTCGTGGAGTTTGTGTTCGAGCTCCTTCTTCGGCAGCGCGTCCGTCCAGTAGTTCGCTACATGGATGCGGCTCTTCTGAATTTCAAGCAAGGCGATGTGCTCCTCGCTTTTGCCCGCGCACAGGATCATGCCCAGCGGCTCGGCATCGCCCGGTTCGCCGGCATAACGTTTGAGCCAGCCCAAGTAGAGTTCCATCTGGCCTTTGTCCGCAGCCTCGAACTTGCCAATCTTCAGGTCAATCGCGATCAGGCGGTGAAGCTTGCGGTGGTAGAACAGCAGGTCCAGGTAGTAATCCCGGTCGTCAATCTGCATCCGCTGCTGCCGGGCCACGAAGCAGAAGCCCACCCCCAGTTCGAGGATGAACGCTTCCATTTCCCGCAGAATCGCCGCTTCGAGATCCTTCTCCGCATAGGTGTCTTTCAACCCGAGGAAATCGAGGATGTATGGATCGCGGAAGACCAGATCAGGCGTGAGTTTGTCTGCCTCGCGCAATTGATTGAGTTCCATCGCCGCGAGCTTCGATGGCTTGCGCGACAGCGCCGTGCGCTCAAAGAGCATCGAGTCGATTTTCTTCTCCAGTGTGCGTGTGCTCCAGCGCTCGATGCGGCACATCTCGGCATAGAACTCGCGTTTGAGCGGGTCGTCTATAGCGATAATCTGCCGGAAATGAGTCCAGCCCAATTGTGTCCGCAGTGCGGACACAATCTTGGGGTCGGGAAAGACCTCGGAGAATCGGACCATGCGGAACAGGTTCCGCTTCCCGAAACCCCGCCCGAACTCGCGCTCCAATTGTGCACTCAGTGCGGACACAATTTGTTCCCCGTATTCGGCGCGCTTTTCCTTGAGGATGTCCTGCCGGATGCGCCGTCCCACGTGCCAGTAAAGCGTGGTAAGCCCCGAGTCCACGGCCCGCGCCACGCCCTCGCGGGCTTGTACAATCAGTTTCCGCACGTCAGTCAGCAACACGCCTGGCTTTTTCACGGGCAAGACAACCACGTCGGTTCGTTTGGTCGATTTTCGTTTCGTCATGGTCAGCCCTCTCCCACCGTCACAAACCCAAAAGCAAGGGAGGGGACAAATTGTCCCCCTCCTTTGGAGGGCTTGTCTAAATCCGGATCCCGTTTACGCATCCTTTTCCAATAACCTGAAGGATCAGTGGAATCCGTCAGGGCGGCGATGATGTCCGTGATAACGAACCACCACTCGTTGTTGTGCAGCTTGCGGCGGATTTCGCGCTTCTGAAACAGGACAACGCGGGTTCCAGGGTTGTCATCGGGTTCATTCATACTAAAACCTCCGTGTTCATGACCGGCGCCTCGAACCGGCGTTGGTCTGATCGGCAAAGTATTGCCGGTCGTCCCCACCGGCCGTTTTCAACCGTCCGATATTTTCGGACGGTTCAAGGTTCAGTTGTCCGGTCTTTTCGGACAACTCAGCAATCATTCCACGGTAGTCCCGTTCCGCGCCCGGCTCACATCCGCCTTAGTTACCCGCCGCTGCCCGGTAACGCATTCGTGGATCAGGGATTTGCGATAGGCGGTGAGGGTAGCAATTTGGGACTCTATTGTGGCTTTTACTTTGTTGACCTCTTCCAAACGATGGTCAATTTTCCGACAAATCTCTTTTTGTTCACCTATGGGGGAGATCACGACACGCAATCGGTTCAACTCTGTCGAGTTGAAAGTCTTGTTGACCTTGTCCTTGGCACCGGAAAAAAAGCCGGCATCTTTTAATACACCGAGATAGCTGCGCAGGAAGAACGGATACATTTTGTGGCTGCATCGAAGTCGCAGCAAGAATGAGACATGCGCAAACGTGCCCTCCAATTCAAAGAAGGCTGTCTTCCCAACGTGATACTGGCTGCCGTTCCGCCAGTTGAATAGCAGGTCTCCGTGCCTCAAGTGTCGGCTTTCGTCAGTTCGGCCGGGTCGATGTAGTATTCATCCTCGAGATCGAGATCGCCGTCGATGGTGATGTTGCTTACAGTCAAAATCCGAACACCATCACCCGCGCTTTGGCCCTTCTCAAGCTGAAGCGTGATGCCGGAGTTGACCTCGCAGACATAGCGAAGTTGCTTTACGTCCCAGTTTGCCGGAATCCTTCCGACGGACCCGATGCCAGAGTCCTTTTGCGCCTGCCCAGGTCGAAGGCCCTGGGACAAAATTTGGCCCACTGTGGATTTACGCAGTGCATCCAGCGTCTCGATCTGCCGCCGCTTGGCGGCCACTGCCGCGTCAATTGCCGCGCAGCTTGCATCCAGATATGCCGCGATGCGTTGTTGCTCTGGCCGCGATGGCAACGGGATGTTGAACTGAGAAAGCTGAGTCGGCCAACTTACACGCGGCATTTTGGCGCCGTAGGCCAGTGCATTACACAACTCGATGAACCAACGTGAACCGATGCAGAAGAAAAGGAAACGTCCAAGTATTCGCTCTGGCTTGAACGCTAGAATTTCGCCAGTGCATTTCCCGTCGAATTCGGATTCATAGAACTTTTCGAGGTAAGGCCTCAGTTTGCCGAAAAGCACGTCGCCTTTCTTGAACAAAGTGACCGCACTTCCGACCTCAAGAGTATTGCGGCGGTTCAAAATACGACCGGTACCGGATTCAAGGTCTTCAAGTTCAAGGTAGTCCTCGTCCGCGCTCGCTAAGTCGGATTTTTCGTTCCGAAGCAGTACGACATCCTTTAGGCGGTCAAAGGTCCAGCCCATAGGCAGAGCATCAAGGAAACTGTCGTGCTGGACATTCATTTCGACCGCCACTCCAACTCCTTCTTTATCCGCCATAAGCAGCAGGCAATTTTACAGGCGTAATCATGACCGTCTCTCCTTCTTTACGGGCAAAGCGATGCGGACCACGTCGGCGGTCTGCCCGGCTGTGGATAAAATCCCAACGGGATTCTGTCTCATAGCCCAGGGTTGCGGCAACGCCGCTACCTTGGGGACTGGGGATACGCCATCCACCCCATCCCCAACCCCAACGGGGTTGCGTCATTCCCAAACAAACCGTTCATCCCATTCCACGCCGTGTTTGCGAAGAAACGCCCGGTATTCGTCCTGAAATGAACATGAACGGATGACAACGATTGCGGCATAACGGCACTTTTATCCTGACGCAACCCCATTGGGGTTGCTGGCATGGCTTATGAGGCCCCAGGGTAGCGGCCTAAGCCGCAACCCTGGGCTGGCAGACATAGCCCCTTTGGGGCAATCGTCTCACCGCCTTTGCAGCCGAAATGTGGGCGGCGGTGACTCGCGCTTTCAACGCTTCAATGAATTGCCGGTATTCAGGCGATGCCAATGAAATGTTTTGCGACTTTTTCATTCAGCCAACCTCTTCAACATTTCCTCCGCCTCCTTTTCCAACCTCCAGAACTCAGCGAGCAACTCTTTCGCGGGCGTGGGCGGCTGGTAGCGGTAGAAGTACTTGTTCGGCAAGATCTCGTAGCCGAGCTGCGGGCTGTCCTGAAAACGGACAATAGGCTTGGCGATCTCGCGCTTCAAAAATGTCTCGATGTCCTCGCCGTGCGGGATGTACTCGTCGTCCTTCACGTAGTGGCGGTGGGTCCATTCGACGGAGACGATCTCGGGTTTGTCCGCCGTCAGCGCCTTGAACTTCTTCGCCGCGTTGTCTTTGGGGCCGAGCGTCAGCGTCTCCGTCTTCTCGCCCTCACCCCCGCCACCTCTCCCAGAGGGCGAGGGGAGTGAAAGGCGCACGCGGAAGGTCAGCTCGCTGTCGTAGAATTCCTGCTCCTTTTTCAGATTCGCAGCCGTGAAGGCTTTTTCGTAGGGCTCGGTGATGACCGCCGGCTGATCGTGCTCGTCGAACTGCCAGAAGACGACGCTGACCTTGTGGTAGGCGAAGTCCTCTGCGCGGAAGATTTTCACCTGTTCGTCGGCGTAGCCCTTCTTCCAGCCGTGCCGGTAGCGCGCCTCGATCCAGGCCCGGTGAGTATCCGTGATCCGGTTGCGCTTGTTGCCGAAGGACTTGGGCTCCTTCTCATACTGCCGGCGGGCGTCGATCAGCATCACACGACCCTTGTGCGAGGCGGGCTTGTCGTTCCGCAGCAGCCAGACATAGGTGAAGATGCCGGTGTTGTAGAACAGCTGGTCGGGCAGCATCACGATGGCGTCGAGCCAGTCGTTTTCCAGGATCCAGCGGCGGATTTCGCTCTCGCCGGAGCCGCAGTCGCCGTTGGAGAGCGGCGAGCCGTTAAAAATGATGGCGATGCGGCTCGCACCCTTGCCCGGCTCCTTCATCTTGGCGAGCATGGTCTGCAGGAACAGCAGCGCGCCGTCGTTCACGCGCGGCATGCCTGCCTGGTAGCGGGTCTTCTTCAACTTGCGCGCTTCGGCCTCGTAACCGTCCTTGCCGCCCCAGGTCACGCCGAAGGGCGGATTGGAAAGCATGAAATCGAAGCGGAACCTTGATTCGGGCAGTTGATCTCCCGGTTCTCGGCTGTGCGGATCGTGCGGGATGAGCGAGTTGCCGAGATGCACCTTGGCCTGCCGGTCGTTTTTGATCAGCAGATCGGCCTGGCAGATGGCGTAGTTGGTCGGTGAAAGCTCCTGGCCGTGGACGGTGACATACTTCTCGACGTTCGCTTTCTCCTCGGGGGTGGCGGCGCGGTCGAGCAGGTGCTCCTTGGCCACGGACAGCATGCCGCCTGTTCCGCAGGCCGGGTCGTAGATGGAGATGTGCCGGTCCGGAATGGGGATGTCGAGCAGCTCGACCATCAGCCGGATCATCTCGCGAGGCGTGAAATGCTCTCCGGCTTCCTCGCCGCTCTGTTCCGAGAAGCGCCGCAGGATCTCTTCGTAGACGTAGCCCATCTCCAGCGGAGACAGCTGGTCCGGCCCGAGTTCCAGTTCCTTGTACTGGTTCAGGATCGGCGCGAGCCGGTTGTTCTTGACCATCTGGCCGATGGTGGCGCGGCAGTTGAAATGCTCGATGATGTCGTCGACGTTTTTCGAGAAGCCGTTGATGTAGGCGCGGAAGTTCCCCTCAAGCAGCGTGGGGTCTTCCTCGTAGACCTTCCGCAGCGTCCAGTCCGTCTTATTGGAGAACGGGGCCGTGCTGGTCTCGAGGCCCTTCACCAGCTTGGCGAGCTCCTTTTCGCTGAGTTTGGGCCGCTTCGCGAGGACCTCGGCCGCCTTGTCCCCACGCCACTTGATGAGCACGCACTCGAGGCGGCGTATCACGATGATGGGCAGCACGACGTTCTGGTACTCGTAGGCCTTGAACTTGCCGCGCAGCCGTTCGGCCGACTTCCAGATGTCACCGGCGAGATTGTCGAGTTTGGGCTTGTTCAGGGCAAGGGACACTGCTTCGCTTCTCCTGTCTCCCGCCCGCTTACCGCAGGTCAGGCTTCAATCTTACCTTGGCTGGACGGATGATACGTCGCGGAAAGAAATTCGCGTTCATCATAACAAATTTTCCCAACCATTCAACATCATTGGGCAATCAATATGCCAAGGGCTGTCATGCAGGAGAACGCTTTGGGCTGGGCCGCCATGGTTAATGAAATGGAGCAAGTTGGTCCCTGGGGGAGGCGGCGCGCGGTCTCGCTAAATTGCAGCCGCCAGCCGTCATCGCAGGCTGCGACGACCACCGGATGCCGGCTCCACGAATATTGCTATACGCTCCTGTTTGGACTAAGGAGGTTTTCGAGCAACATCTAAACCGCCCCTTTGCCACCAACATGTTCAAAGGAAAACGCCGATGCAGAAACCCACCCAATGCGTTCACGCCGGAAATTTCAGAGACAAATCCACGCGGGGGCTGAACACCCCGATTTACCCTTCTTCCGCTTTCAGCTACGGGGACGGCGCCGAAAACATCTACCCCCGTTACTACAACACCCCCAATCAAAAAGCCGTCGTCGAAAAGCTCTGCGCGCTGGAAGGGGCCGAGGACGGGCTTTTATTCAGCTCGGGGATGGCCGCCGTCAGCTCGGTGATGCTGGCGTTTTTGAACAGCGGGGACCACGCCGTCATCCAGAAGGACATCTACGGCGGCACCCACCACCTGGTCACGGCGGAATACCGGCGGTTCGGAATCGAATTCACCTTCACGGGGAACGCCGCCCCGGAGATCGAGGCGGCCGTCCGGCCCAACACCCGTCTGATCTACATCGAGACCCCGTCGAATCCCCTGCTGATGATCACCGACATCCAGGCGGCCGCCGAGGTCGGGCGCCGGCGGGGGATTGCGACCGCCATCGACAACACCTTTGCCAGCCCCGTCAATCAGAACCCGATCGCGCTCGGGATCGACATCGCGATCCACAGCGGCACCAAATACATCGGCGGCCACAGCGACCTGTGCTGCGGCGCAGTGCTCGGGAGCGCGGCCCACATCGCCAGGGTCAGGAACACGGCGGTCAATCTCGGCGGCAGCCTGAACGCCCTCACCTGCTATCTGATCGAGCGCAGCCTCAAGACGCTGGCGGTGCGCGTGGAGCGGCAAAATGCGAATGCGGCGGCCGTCGCGGAATTCCTGGCGCGCCACCCGGCCGTTCGCCGGGTCAACTACCCTGGCCTGGAAACCCATCCAGGCCACGCGGTCGCGCGCCGGCAGATGCGCGGATTCGGGGGCATGCTCTCCTTCGAAGTGGACGGGGGCGGGGCGGCGAGCGCGCGCTGCCTGCGCCGCCTGAAGCTGGTCACCCCGGCCCTGAGCCTGGGCGGAGTGGAAACCATCATCTGCGCACCCGTCGCGACGTCCCATTCCAAGCTGACGCCGGCCGAGCGCGCGGAACTCGGCATCAGCGAGGGGCTGCTGCGGCTTTCGGTCGGGATCGAGGATGTCAGGGACATCATCGACGACCTCGGGCAGGCACTGGCGCAGCGATAGAAACGCAGCGATAGAAAGGGTTTGCCATCGTATTCGATTTCGGTATAAAGAACGGATGGCTACGGCAACCACACCGGTGCCCCTTGAACGAATAATAAAAGGATGAAACATGGCCACCCAGACCATAGCGATGACTTCCAGCGAGTTCGCCAAGGCCGCCGGAGTTTCGGCCGCCAGCATATCCAAACTGATCCGGGACGGAAAGTTGAAGGCTAAGAAAGAAGGCGGGAAATGGATGATCCCACAAAGCCAGCTGGGCTCCGAAGCCGTGCGCGCGCTGAAGGGATCGGCCAAGAAGGGAAAGCCCAAGCCGGCCGTCGGCCGACAGGCAGTCGAGGCTGCCGCGGCATCCACCCGCCCGACCCCGATCTCTCCGGCGCCGGTTGCGCCGACGCCGGTAGAGAGTTATTACTCGGCACCGGCATCGCCGGTCCTGTCTCAGCCCGAGGTCCAGTCAACTGAGAAAACGTTCTCGATTACCGAATTTGCCGCGATGTCCTATCTGACCGAAAAAGGCGTGGCCGAATGGCTAAGATCCGGCCGCATTAAGGGGATCCAGAAAGAAAACGGGGAGTGGGAGGTCCTGGAACGCAACCTTCAGGTTGCCGATATCAGCCGCCTGCTGAGAAAATAGCTCGCCTGCCGGCCGGCAGACCAAACTTGTTCCGGATACTGGTATACTCAGGTTCAGTTATACGGGTGGTGATGCCAGCAGCCGAGGTCGATGCGCGGGCGGAGCAGCGTCCTGCCTAATACCGGCTGTCCCCGCGGCCGGGGCCGCGCGAATATCCGGATCCGGATCCGGTCCGGCCGCCGCCGCCCCTGCCGCTTCCGCGCG
>Ga0209450_10000739_pt1 | contig 16416 bp, 12 predicted proteins | sample FrelakmetLWP11LW_FD_187149 | JGI IMG/M metagenome (GOLD analysis project Ga0209450, IMG submission 187149) | Freshwater lake sediment microbial communities from the University of Notre Dame, USA, for methane emissions studies - LWP11 LW (SPAdes)... | ecosystem: Environmental > Aquatic >...
TGGATCTCATTGAAAGTATCGGCTGCAGGTATTCGCCTCATAAGCAAGAAGGGGCTCACCACAGCTTTGAAGGAAGCTAAGGAAAAAGGTTACATTGTGAACTATTAATACTGGTAAAAGATGGCAAAGGCAAAAGGCAACAGGCAGCAGGTCATTCTGGAATGCACCGAACATAAGGAAAGCGGTCTTCCAGGGATGTCAAGATATATCACTACCAAAAACAGGAAGAATACTCCTGACAGAATTGAAAGGAAGAAATATAATCCTATTTTGAAGAAATATACTGTTCACAGAGAAATAAAGTAAAACGATCATACAATGGCAAAGAAAGTTGTCGCAACGCTTAAAGTCGGTTCAGGCAAGGTATTTACCAAATGCATCAAGATGATGAAATCTGATAAAACCGGTGCTTACCAGTTCAAGGAAGGAATCGTTCATGCCGACCATGTTAAGGACTTCTTCAAGAGCTGATTAACTCAAGAATTATGAAATAGGGACACGCCTGGGGCATGTCCCTATTTTTATTTACCTTACAATAATAATCAACAAGAATGGCCTGGTCCGGATTTTTCACCAGAGAGAACAAAGAGAGCCTGAACAAGGGCCTTGAGAAGACCAAAGAATCGGTGTTCGTCAAGCTCTCAAGAGTTGTCGTTGGGAAATCAAAGGTCGACGAGGAGGTACTTGATAAACTGGAAGAGGTTCTGGTTTCTTCCGATGTGGGCGTTACTACCACAATCCGGATCATCGGGAGGATAGAGGCAAGGGTGGCGAGGGATAAGTACCTTAATATCAATGAGCTGAATAAGATACTTAAAGAAGAGATTGTTGCACTTCTCGAAGATAATAATGCAGGTTCCGAAGCAGGTTTTTCTGCCAATTTTGAATCCATTCCACATGTAATAATGATAGTCGGCGTCAATGGTTCAGGCAAGACTACTACAATAGCCAAGCTGGCCTATCGCTACAAACTGGCAGGCAAGAAAGTCCTGCTCGGAGCTGCCGATACTTTCAGGGCTGCCGCAATAGAACAGCTACAGATCTGGGGCGACAGGGCAGGCGTCCCTGTAATAAAGCAGAAAATGGGATCAGATCCGGCTTCTGTAGCATTTGATACAGTAAAATCAGCTGTTGCCGGAGGATATGATGTAGTAATTATTGATACTGCGGGTAGGCTCCATAACAAGATCAACCTGATGACCGAGCTTTCAAAGATCAAGAGAGTCATGGAAAAGGTTCAGACAGGTGCGCCGCAAGAGGTTCTCCTGGTTCTCGACGGCTCAACCGGGCAGAATGCATTTGAGCAGGCAAAACAATTCACGGCGGCAACCGATGTAACTGCAATCGCAATAACCAAACTCGACGGAACTGCAAAAGGCGGAGTGGTGATAGGAATATCGGACCAGTTCAGGATACCCGTTAAGTATATTGGCATCGGGGAGAAACTGGAAGATCTCCAGGTCTTCAACCGGGTTGAATTTGTGGATTCTCTGTTCAATCAATAACTCTCATTATTAAACTCCCCTGCCCTGATTCATCAGGGAAGGGGCCGGGGGAAGGGTTCATGAAGATAAAAAAGAACAAAAAAGTCAACATAGTAACACTCGGTTGCTCAAAGAATATTGTAGATTCTGAAAAGCTGCTTCGTCAGATAGAGGCGGGCGGATACTCAATCACTCATGATTCAGGTGATTATTCAGCAGGAACAGTCATAATCAATACCTGCGGATTCATTAACGATGCAAAGGAGGAAAGCATCGACGCAATACTTCGTTTTGTCAAGGCCAAACAATCAGGAATGATTGAAAACCTGTTTGTTATGGGCTGTCTTTCAGAAAGATACATGGATGCCCTTAAAAGCGAGATCCCTGAGGTGAACAGATACTTTGGAGTTCATAACATGTCAGATATCCTCAACGAGATAGGAGTCAGATACAGGAAAGAGCTTTCTGCCGAAAGGAGCCTGACAACCCCTGCACATTATGCTTACCTTAAAATATCTGAAGGTTGCGACCGGAGCTGTTCTTTCTGCGCCATACCTGCTATAAGAGGGAAGTGTATCTCCAGGCCTGTCGAAGAGCTTGTGCTGGAAGCAAAGTCTCTGGCCCGGGCAGGAGTGAAGGAGCTGATCCTTATAGCCCAGGACCTGAGCTATTACGGACTTGACCTTTATAAAAAACAGATGCTTCCCGAACTTGTACAGGAGCTTCTCAAAATTGAATCATTCGGGTGGATAAGGCTTCATTACCTCTATCCGGCAAATTTTCCGGCTGAGCTTATCCCTATTATAAGAGATAATCCGAGAATATGCAGATATATTGATATTCCGATACAGCATATCAGCGACAGGATGCTTGGAATTATGAAGAGATCCCATGGAAAGGAAGATACAATCGCCATTTTAAACAGGCTGAGAAATGAAATTCCAGGTTCTGTAATAAGAACAACACTCATTGCGGGCCATCCGGGAGAAACAGAAAATGACTTTCTTGAGCTTAAAGAATTTGTGACCAGGTTCAGGTTCGACAGGCTGGGTGTTTTCGCTTACTCACACGAAGAAGGCACTTACTCAGGCATGAACTATAAGGATGATATCCCTGATAATATAAAGGAATCACGTGTTTCGGAATTAATGGAAATTCAGCAGTCAATCTCAGCTGAGCTGAATGGGAATCTTATCGGACAGGTTATAAAAGTACTTATCGACAGGAGGGAGGAACAGTTTTTCATCGGGAGGTCTGAATATGACAGTCCTGAAGTCGACCAGGAGGTTCTGATCCCTGTGGAATATAATATAAAACCCGGTAATTTCTACCGGGTTATGATAACACAATCTTCTGATTTTGATTTGTTTGGTAAACCAATTTAATCTTCCGCCTCTTCCTTATCTTCTGTATTCTCCTTCTTTTTCTTAATCTTGATCTTTATCTCAGACTTAGCACTGTCGAATCCTACATTTATAATATCGCCATCACTGGGACCAGCCTTAATCAGAATTTCAGCCATAGGATCTTCAAGATATTTCTGAATGGCTCTCTTAAGCGGTCTTGCCCCATAGTTAGCATCAAATCCCCTCTCGGCAATATAATCTCTTGCTGCGGGAACTATCTTCAGCTGGTAACCAAGCGATTTCACCCTTTCATAAAGGCCTTTCAGCTCAAGGTCAATAATCTGGTTGATCTCTTCCTTGCCAAGTGAGTTGAACATGATAACGTCGTCGATCCTGTTCAGAAACTCGGGTGCAAAAGTCTTCTGCAGCGCTTTCTGCAGGATGCTTTTTGTCTGTTCATCCCTTGTGGATTTCTTGGTCGAAGTGTCGAATCCTATTCCATGGCCGAACTCAGCAATCTGCCTGGTACCAATATTTGATGTCAGGATAACAATTGTATTCCGGAAGTCCACCCTGCGCCCGAGGCTGTCTGTGAGCTGGCCTTCGTCAAGAACCTGTAAGAGGATATGAAATACATCCGGATGCGCCTTTTCAATTTCATCCAGGAGAACAACTGAATATGGCTTTCTTCTTACTTTTTCAGTAAGTTGTCCGCCCTCCTCGTACCCGACATATCCCGGAGGTGCACCGACAAGCCTGGAAACCGAGAATTTCTCCATGTATTCACTCATATCAATCCTGACCAGGTTATCCGTTGTATCAAATAGGAATTTCGCCAGCACTTTTGCCAGTTGTGTCTTACCAACGCCGGTAGGACCCAGGAAGATGAATGTGCCTATAGGTTTATTTGGATCCTTAAGTCCCGCCCGGTTCCTCTGAATTGATTTGACAACTTTCTGAATAGCTTCATCCTGGCCGATTACGCTGCCTCTGAGCTCATCAGCCATCTTGAGCAGCCTTGTTCCTTCAGTCTGTGCAATTCTCTGGACCGGAACACCGGTCATCATGGCAACAACTTCTGCAACCTTCTCGGAATCAACTATTTCCCGGTTAATAGCGAGTTCTTTTTCCCACTTTTTCTTCTCAAGGTCTATCGAATCGAGAAGGTCCTTTTCGCGATCCCTGAAGCTTGCAGCTTTTTCGAAGTTCTGGTTCTTTACGGCTGTCATCTTGTCCTTCTTGGCATCTTCCAGCTGTTTTTCAAGCTCCAGTATCTTTTCGGGAACAACTATGTTGGAAATATGAACACGTGAACCTGATTCGTCGAGCGCATCTATCGCCTTATCGGGAAGATGCCTGTCTGAAATGTAGCGGTTCGTAAGCTTCACGCAGGCAATTATGGCATCATCGGTATAGGTAACATTGTGATGGTCTTCATATTTATCCTTTATATTCTTAAGGATCTCGATCGTTTCCTCAATGGATGTGGGATCTACCAGTACCTTCTGGAATCTCCTTTCAAGGGCCCCGTCTTTTTCGATATGCTGTCTGTACTCATCGAGTGTTGTTGCACCTATGCACTGGATCTCGCCTCTGGCAAGTGCAGGTTTGAGCATATTAGCTGCATCCAGTGATCCTGTGGCACCGCCGGCCCCGACTATTGTGTGTATCTCGTCAATGAAAAGTATGATATTATCGTTTTTTGAAAGCTCATTCAGGATTGCCTTCATTCGTTCTTCGAACTGTCCCCTGTATTTTGTTCCTGCAACGATAGATGCCAGGTCAAGAGCAACCACTCGCTTGTTGAAAAGAACCCTGGAAACATTCTTCTTTGTTATGCGAAGTGCCAGTCCTTCGGCAATTGCAGATTTTCCAACCCCCGGTTCGCCAATGAGCACAGGGTTATTCTTCTTCCTGCGCGATAGTATCTGCGCCAGCCTTTCAATTTCACGTTCCCTGCCAACTACAGGATCGAGCTTTCCTTCGTCGGCAGCTTTTGTCAGGTCGATGCCGAAATTATCGAGCACCGGAGTATCAGATGATGATTTTTGTGAAGCAGGGGCGCCTCCCTGACCTTTTCCGGGAGCTCCGAATCCCTGTCCTTCATCATCTTCATCACGCGGATAGTCAGCCTTTGCGCTGGGTGATCCGGCTTCAACCATTCGCTTAACCGATTGGTAATCAACGTCCATCTCGGAAAGGAACCTTGTCACCAGAGTATTTTCATCCTTGAGAATTGCAAGAAGAAGATGTTCTGATTCTATTGTAGTGCTTTTGAGAGCTTTAGCTTCCAAATAAACAAGCTTCAGTATTCTCTCCGTGCTGCGCAGGAGAGGGATAACTTCATGATCTGCAACGGGAACCGGGGTTTCAACCTTTATGCTCTTTTCAAGAGATCCCTTTAGCACCATCAGATCGATACCCTGATTGATAAGGATTTCCACCGCCACACCTTCACCATCCCTTAAAATACCAAGGAAAAGATGTTCAGGGCTTATATGACTGTTTCCCAACCTTATAGCCTCCTCCTTGCTGTAACCAAGAATATCTTTTACCCTTTGCGAAAATTGTGAATCCATATATAAATATTGTCTTTTTATTCTGTTTCAGCATCTGCCAGCCATTCTGGCAGTAATATCCCGACAAAAGTACATATTGCCAGGTAAACAAAGTTAAGTAGTGCAATGTTTAACATTGTCAATTTTCGTGCCCATTTATGAACAACTTTGTTAAAAATTCAATAAAAGAATATCCAAATAGTAGGTAAATAATCACTATTTTCGTACGGCAAATCAAAAAAATGATTTGTTTTTTATAATCAATTAATTTCTAATCATTTATGTCAGAAAAAGAGAGGATAGTGCTGGTAAATATTGAGGAGGAGATGAAATCGGCATACATCGATTATTCCATGTCGGTTATAGTGTCGAGGGCCTTACCTGATGTCAGAGACGGACTGAAACCGGTTCATCGCCGCGTATTGTACGGTATGTCGGAGCTTGGTGTTCTTTCAAATAAAGCTTACAAGAAGTCAGCAAGGATAGTGGGAGAGGTGCTGGGTAAATATCACCCTCACGGAGATACTTCGGTCTACGATGCTATGGTGAGACTGGCACAGGAATGGTCGATGAGATACCCGCTGGTTGATGGACAGGGAAACTTTGGGTCAATTGACGGTGATAGCCCGGCTGCCATGAGGTATACCGAGGCAAGGCTCAGGAGAATAGCAGAAGAAACGCTTGCTGACATCGATAAGGGAACTGTCGATTTTCAGCCAAACTTCGATGATTCACTCCAGGAACCTACAGTATTGCCTACACGTATTCCAAACCTGCTGGTGAACGGGGCATCAGGTATTGCTGTAGGCATGGCTACAAATATGGCTCCCCATAATTTATCGGAGATCATTGATGCAACCATCGCTTATATCGACAAGAATGATATCACCACCGATGAGATTTTAAAGTACGTAAAAGGACCTGATTTTCCAACCGGTGGTATAATATATGGAGAACAGGGGATACGCGAAGCATGCGAGACAGGACGTGGACGTATTGTTGTCAGGGCAAAGACTGAAATAGAGCTTACTCATTCGGGCAGGGAATGCATCATCGTGACAGAAATTCCCTATATGGTCAATAAGGCCGAGATGATCCAGAAGATAGCAAACCTGATAAACGAAAAGAAGCTTGAAGGCATTTCATATATAAATGATGAGTCTGACAGGAACGGCATGCGTATCGTAATCATCCTGAAAAAGGATGCCAGCGCAAATGTAGTACTCAACCACCTATATAAGTATTCATCGCTGCAGACCACATTCAATGTCAACAATATTGCGCTGGTCAAGGGCAGGCCAAGGACTCTCAATACAAAAGAACTGATCCATTATTTTGTAAAGCACAGGCATGATGTTATAATTCGGAGGACAAAATTCGACCTTGATCAGGCTCAAAAGCGAGCACATATACTTGAAGGTCTGATAATTGCAAGTGACAACATCGATGAGGTAATAGCAATCATCAAAGCTTCCAGGAATCCCGATGTGGCAAGGGAAAAACTGATGGAAAGATTCGACCTTTCCGATCTCCAGTCGAGGGCTATCGTCGAAATGAGGCTTCGCCAGCTTACGGGACTCGAACAGGATAAGCTCAGGGCTGAATATAAGGAGGTAATGGATCTTATCGATTACCTGAAAAGTGTCCTTGAAAGTGTCGAGCTTCAGATGAGAATCATTAAGGATGAACTGATCGAGATTAAGGAAAAATATGGAGACAAGCGGCGAACTGAGATTATCCCTAATGCAGAGGAATTCAATCCTGAAGATTTCTATTCCGATGACGAGATGGTTATAACCATTTCGCACATGGGTTATATAAAAAGGACACCTCTCACGGAATTCAGAAGACAGAACAGGGGCGGCACAGGGGCGAAGGGTGGAACAACAAGGGACGAAGATTTCATTGAGCATCTGTATATCGCAACAATGCATAATACGATGCTATTCTTCACAACCAGGGGTAAATGCTACTGGCTCAAGGTTTACAATATTCCCGAAGGATCCAGAATATCAAAGGGCAGGGCAATGCAGAACCTTATTAACATTGAGCCCGGGGATAATGTAAAGGCTTTCATAAATGTTAAGAACCTGAGCGAACCGGAATATATAAACAATAATTTTATAGTGCTCTGTACAACAAAGGGCATAATAAAAAAGACTTCTCTTGAAGCATATTCAAGGCCCCGGGCAAATGGTGTGAATGCCATTACTGTAAGGGAAGGCGATGAGCTGCTTGAGGCAAGGATGACTAACGGCAATCATCACATTATGCTGGCAGTGAAGTCAGGCCGTGCAATACGTTTCCCTGAAGCGTCGGTAAGACCGATGGGACGTACCGCATCAGGCGTCAGAGGAATCAGGCTTGCTAATGAAAAGACGGATATTGTTATCGGAATGATAACCGTTGAAAATAAAGAGAAAGAGATCCTGGTTGTATCAGAGAAAGGTTATGGCAAAAGATCAGACATCGATGGATACAGGATTACCAACAGGGGAGGGAAAGGAGTGAAAACAATAAATGTCACTGAAAAGACCGGATCACTGATCGCACTCAAGGATGTGACCGATAATCACGACCTTATGATTATCACACAGTTCGGTAACATACTCAGGAGTCCTGTCTCAGCCCTGAGGGTTATGGGAAGGGCAACACAGGGAGTAAGACTGATAAACCTGAAGGAAAGTGATATAATTGCTTCGGTTGCATGCGTTGAGGTAAGTGAGGATGCAGTAGAAGAAAACAGGGTGGAAGAAGAAAAAAATTCAACAGATAAGGAAAATGGCAAAGAATTTGAAGATTAATTTCTAATATTATAAATTTGAAGCGTTTTTATGTCATTAAACAAATTAAAAATTAAAAAAATAAACATGAAAAAATTATTTCTGCTTTTAGCTGTAATTACTGTTTCATTTGGAGCAATAGCACAGAAGGGCAAGGTAACTTCGGCCCAGAGCTTTATTGACCAGCAAATGCTTGACAAGGCAAAAGAAGCTATAGATCAGGCACTTACAGATGAAAAATCAATGAACTGGTTCAATACGTTTTTTGTAAAAGGAAGATTGTGCCAGGCTATCTACGCGGCTGATAATCCCAAGTACAACTCATACTATGCAGATCCGCTTGCAGAAGCTTATGCCTCTTATGAGAAAGCAATGCAGCTTGATACAAAAGGAGGGACGAAAAAGAAAATCATCGCTCAGATGATTTATAATTCGCTTGCACAGGACCTTTATGCACAGGGAAGCAAGAGATTTACTGACGGTGATTATGAAGGTGCACTGAAAGCATTTAGTGTTCAGATCAAGATCAATGAAAGTGATTTATATGCCGGAGGCATAGATACAGGAATGTATTTCAATGCAGGACTCGCTGCGCAAAATGCTAAGAAATTTGATGAGGCTACCAAATATTATGAGAAATGCGGAGAAATGAAATACCTGGGTATAAACCCATATTTCAGGATCTATGAGTGCATATTAGGCAAGGGAGACACCGTTAAAGCTGAAGCCTACCTTCTTGATCTGCCCAACAAGTTCCCGGGAGATAATACAATCAACTTCCAGCTTGCTGACCTTTATCTGAAAAGCAACAAGTCCACCGAAGCTCTCGTTTATCTCAGCAGGGCAAAAGAAGCTGATCCCAATAATTACAGTCTCTGGTTTGCATCAGGTATAACTTATCTGAACATTCAAAAATATGATGAAGCAATAGCAGAACTTACCAGGGCACTTGAGATCAAGTCGGACCTGGCAGAAACTCATTATGCGATGGGGGCATCGTATATCAACAAAGCCTATGAAATGAACCAGAAGGCCAACGATATCATGGATGTTAGAAAATACGAAGAAGCTGTAAATGAGCTTAATAAGGTATACACCAAGGCTCTTCCATATATGCAGAAAGCCTATGAGCTCAATCCGAATGACAAGTATACTCTGATGAGCCTTAAGGAGCTTTACTACAGGCTTAAGATGACCAAGGAATATGATGAGATCAAAGCCAAGCTTGATGCTCAGGAGCAGAAATAATGGTGAACTGAATAGATAATATTTTATTATAAGAGGCTGTCTCAAAATCCTTAATCTAGCCCCCAGCCCCCTGAAGGGGTGCTCATAAGTATCAGATAATCAGAAAGTCCCCTTTAGGGGATTTAAGGGCAATAATAAGGAAGGGGCTTTTGAGACAGCCTCTTCTTATTTAATTTTCAGATCTATTTGTGTTTGACAATACAATGTTCAAAAGAAAATTCATATTATTTTTTATTGCTGCCACAACTATAATTCTGACAGGATGTAAAGAGGATCCCGTTCCTGCATTAAAGGGAAGAATTGTTGTTCTTATGTATCACAGGATCAGTGAAAGAGAGCCTTCAAATCTGTATGAAAGAAGTATCACGGATTTCGAATCTGATCTTATATATTTGATTAACAATAATATAAAGGTCATTAGTTTCGATGATCTATCTGGTATATGGGAATCAGAAACCATGCCGGATGGTCATTCTGCAATTATATCATTTGATGACGGAGATCGTTCAGGTTACGATCTGGCACTACCGGTGCTCAGGAAATACCAGATGAAGGCCACATTTTTCCTTTGGGTTGAAAAGATAGACCAGAATTCATACTTTACGAGCTCAGAAGTAGAATTAATGAGCAACTACATGTTGCCCGGAGGAATAAGACCATTTACTTTTGGCTCTCATAGTTTTACACATCAGTATCTTCTTGCCGGGAAAGCGTCTTTTGCCACTGACGAAGAGTACAATTCTTTTCTTGACTATGAACTTGGCGAATCCAAAAGAGTTATTGAATTATTGACTCCAAATTATGTAACAGGACTTGCATTGCCATTTGGCGATGGTGCAGGGGATAGTGAAATCATTGCGGCCGCACAGAGAAATGGTTATAGTTTTATCCGCACGTCTATTCATTCTGTAATAAAAGATGCGGACATTGATATGTTTAATATTCCAGGTGTACCGATCCTGGATAATACACTTATTGAAGAAATAGGATATTACCTTGAGAACTGACTTTATTGTCTGGCCACACTCAAAAAATAGGGTATAGTTATCGTGTGATCAGAATTGATAGATAATTGATTCTGTTTTATTTATATTATTTCTATTTGACATAATATTAATTATAGGCAACCATGAATAGTTTAAACCTAATTATTGTGTGTATCTATTGAGGGTATTATGCATAGTATTAACAATTATCTCCCGATTGTCTGGCTTTTGCTGTCACTCTCCACTTCTACCTTGTGGTCAAGCTTCTTTACATTTCTCCCTTTGTTGAATTTATAGGAATACGAGAACTGTATGAAATTTGCCAGATCAATCCCGGTGATGTTTGTCGAGGTGTAAAAAGCTGTCTCAGTTTCAGTACGGCTGAATTTTACATCCTTCGAGAATGGCAGCAGCCAGAATATACCTATGTTGTGGTCCTTAATCTGCCACTGGCCGCCGAGACCATAAATAGGAATGTTATATGTTTTCGATTGGGCATTGATATTCACTCCGTTATAACTCAGGTAGAGAAATGCAGTTGTTTTCTTTTTCTTGTCAAAATTAACAAATGCATAGCCGGTGATTGCATATGAGAAATAATCCCTGGCAGGTATCGAAAATGACCCTTCATTGTACTCCGAATAATGACCGTTGTAAAGCCTTGCATTGATGTTTACATACCATAACATTGCATTAATACCGCCGCCGTATTCAGATCCGCTAAGGAGATTAAACGGCTTAGAAAGTGTTGTCAGCGAACCATTGACGGGAGATTGAATAATGCTGTAACGGCTGCTAACCTTATCGGCGAAGAATTCATCATAAACATAGGGTGAGAAATAATTGCTGCCGAAATTCCATGTATAGGTAAACTGCAGGCGATCACGGTAATCGGGCCTGAGATCAGGATTACCCTGGGAAACATCATAAGACTGACCAATTTTCCAGTATGGATTCATATCATATATCCCCGGACGGTTAATTCTCCGGTTATAGGTAAGCTTTAGATTATGAGATGCTGAAAATTTATACTGCATATTGGTTGAAGGCAGAAAACAGGAATAATCAGGCCTGGTGACAGAATCAGCCATGATATGACTGTTTTCAACCCTAAGCATAGCCTGAAAACCGAATTTCTTAAGATTCATGGTAAATCCGCCATAAACCGAGTTTCTTAACTCGGCATATTCAAACAGATTACTTTCTGCCTGGTTATCAATATTGAAATCGTAGGTCATCAACTGATAATAGAACTGATACCCAGCTTCAATTTTTGCATTTAATCCGACAGGATATACATAATCCAGCTTGGTTGAGAAGTAATTCCGCTTATTTAAGTCGTCTTCCAGCCTGGAATAGGTATCGAGAATCACTTCACTGTTATACGGATGCCGGGTATTTGCAAAATCGTTCTCCGTGACTGACTTAAATATATAATAGCTGGACTCGGCGGTGAATTCCTCAATAGGCTTCTTAAATGTCCTTTTATAAAAGAGCGAAAATGAGGCTTCATTGCTGTTCAGGATGTTGCTTGAAAGAGATGAAATAGTATTAAGGGGAGTGCCGCTTTTATACAGAATCGTGCTGTTTGGCATTTCCACATCCTGATATATTGGTTTATAACTGACGTTAAAGCTAAGATTGTTTTTGTCGTTCATATAGTAATCAAATCCACTGTTGACAGACGACAATGAAACTTTTATCCCTCCGTTGCCGGCTGTGCTGGTTGTCGAATCGATAGTTGTGAACCGGCTTTCATTTGTCGTACTGATATTGAGACTCTGTGTTACATACATGGCTGTCACATAAAAGGTTATTTTACCGATTGCATAATCAATGCTTCCTGTTGTTGCACCGGTAATCTTATTGAACGGTTTGATACTGATAGCAGCATTCCCGTTTAACCCGTACCTGGCTTCTTTTTTCAGGATTATGTTTATTACCCCGTCGATATTGCCTTCGTATTTAGCTGATGGATTGCTGATGATCTCAATAGTCTGAATATCAGACGGAAGAAGTCTGGCAAGGAACTCCCTGTCGCGCTGCCTTCCATCAACCTGGATTATAAAATTACTGCTGCCGTTAAGAGTTATATTGTTCTGGAAATCGACATTTACCTGGGGTATCTTCTTCAGGAGATCATAACCATTGCTTGAGGATTTGGATACAACTTCCGGAATGGCATAAACAGTACGATCAACCATCTCCTTGCCTTTCAGACGTTCTCCAACCACAGTGACTTCAGCCAGAGCTGTTGCTGTTTCCGCCAGATAAATGGTATCAACAAGAATTTCTCTCTCTCCTTCTTTGACTGTAACTTCCTTCCCTTTCGGCTTGTACCCGACAAAACTGGCCCTGATAAAATAATTCCCTGTTTTTATTTTTTCAAGCAGGTAGCCTCCATCAGTCAGGGTTATGACTCCTGTAATCATTGCTGAATCGGGCAGCTGTAGCAAGGCGACAGAAGCAAACTGCACGGGAGATTTATCTTTTTCGAAGCTGACGTTTCCTCTTATGTTCTGTGCCTGAGCGGCAACAGAGGTAAACAACAGCAATAGGGCTAAATATATTCTCATGTTAATTGTGATTCAATTTACTGTAATGCTCTGACATTTGATTCTCCGTTTATATCCATGGGCATCTGCATGCTGAAGCCCGGAGCGCTGATCCCCAGGTTTCCTGAGATACGTGTTTTGGAGCTTTGTTCAACGATCAGCCCTGTGCGGATATCGACCACCATATTTGATTTGCTCAGTCCTGTCAGATTGTCATAGGTTACAGTGGCACCGCCTGATTGGATTGGAGCAGCATTTTCTGCAGCTTTAATATTTGATTCGACGGTCAGATTGGCGTTATTGCCTTTTATTCCGTCCAGTTGATAAGTGGTAATTATATCAAGCACCATTCCGCCGGAATTCAATTGTTGCGTTATATTCCAGTTATCACCTGGGGAAACCTGTTTGTCAGGCAGGTTCCATGTAAAGCTGCTGATCATTGTTTTCAGGTTGTCTTCGCTTACTGTTCCTGCTATCTGCGTTTTTATGGCAGCAGCCATCGGTTCTGCAAGAGTAATGGAACCGGTATCTTTCAGGACCAGGTTCGACAGCATTTTTGCATTTACAATTTCGACAGGCCTGCCTGTAAAATCCATTTTTACATACAGGGCATTTTTGCTTAACCTGTTCATTATATATGACATAATATCTCCTGTTTCAGATGATTTTATATCACCATCAAGTGTGGAGCTGAAACTGACTATTTTACCCATTGAATTGGTATTTGTAACCAGGGTATCAAAATGTATTTCAGCGATCATAAAATCCTGTGTCACATCAATCATTTTCAGGGAAAGCGTATAGTCGACCCTGGAATCTACGGTTTGCTGGTTACCGTTAATCGTTTGAGTAACAGTTTGCTCTGAAACAGACTTTAAACGGTACACTTTGTTTTTCTCTAGGTTCATTTTAAGGCTGGCACTGTTTTGTGCCATTACCGAAATACCGGATAGAATTGCAATAGCTGACAAAAAAATCTTTTTCATTGGTTTGATATTATAGTTTTGATGCGAAATTACAACTAAAACAATGCTCTTTAAAATACTTAATCGGCGAATGGTGGAATTTCACCGGTGGAATTAATATGAGAGTCAGTATATGAATATTCTGATATTCGAGTGTTTAAGAATTTGTGGCGCTAAAATGTTTATATTTAGCATCCGTTTTCAATTTCATTTCAAGCATGGACCAGAATATCCTTTTCACACCATTTAAACTAGGTCCTGTAGCCCTTCGTAACAGAACCATCCGCGCTGCCGCATTTGAAGGCATGTGCCCCGGCAATCTTCCCTCCGATGATCTCTTCAATTACCATCATGATGTTGCTGCCGGCGGAATCGGCATGACTACCCTTGCATATGCTGCTGTTGAACAATCAGGACTCTCATTTCCACACCAGCTGTGGCTGAACAGGAATGCAATTCCCGGACTTAAGAGGATAACTGATGCTGTTCACAATGAAGGCGCTGCCTGCTCTATTCAGATAGGCCATTGTGGTAATATGTCAAAGGCAAAAATGGCAGGAAGAATGCCTCTCGCACCCTCAGCAGGAATTAATCTGTACGTTCCGACTTTTACACACCGAATGAATAATTATGATATTCGATCTGTTGTAAAATCATTTGGCAATGCCGTCAACCTGGCACGCGAATCCGGATTCGACGCTGTGGAAGTACACGCCGGACATGGTTACCTGATCAGCCAGTTCATATCTCCGTTTACAAACCATAGAAGAGATTCATTCGGTGGCTCACTGGAGAACAGGGCAAGGTTCATGCTGATGGTTATGGATGAAGTCAAAAAAGCAGCAGGAAACGACCTTGCGGTGCTCGTCAAAACGAATATGCGCGATGGATTCAAAGCAGGGACCGGGATCGATGAATGCATTGAGATAGCCAGGATGCTTGAGAACGCAGGTGCTGATGCACTTGTTCTTAGCGGTGGTTTTGTCAGCAAAGCCCCAATGTATGTCATGCATGGCAAAATGCCTATCAAAGTGTTCGCATATTATATTGATGAATGGCTCATGAGCTTCTTCGTAAACCTGGTCGGAAACTGGCTGGTTAAGGAAGTACCTTTCAGCGAAGGATATTTCCTGGAAGATGCTCTCAGATTCAGGAAGGCACTTAAGCTTCCACTGGTATATGTGGGCGGACTTATTTCCCGTGAAAAGATCGACGAAGTACTCAGCAATGGATTCGAGATGGTGGCCATCGCACGGGCGCTCATAAAGGATCATGATTTTGTTAAGAAGCTGCAAAACAATGAGTTATCACGCTCCGAATGCGATATCTGCAACTATTGCATAGCAGTCATGTACAGTCGCAAGGCAGCTTGCATAATGAATGATCAAACTATCAGCCAGAAAATCAAGGATATGATGCCGGAAAATGGAAAAAAATGAAAAATATGCCGTTGTCACGGGTGCATCGTCAGGTATAGGCTGGCATATATGCAAAGAGCTGGCACTAAAAGGTTATTCCATTATTGCTGTCAGCAATCAGCCACTTCAGCTTCACGATCTTAAATCCTCACTTGAGAAGGATTACGATACCCGTGTAGAAACTTTCGATACAGACCTTGTTCCCGAGGATGCGGCACAACAGGTTTTTAATTTTTGTAAGGAAAAAAATCTTACGGTTGAAGTCCTGGTAAATGATGCAGGAATGTTCTTCTTCGGGGAGGTCACAAAAATCGATTATTACCGCGTAAAATCTATTCTTTCCTTGCATATCCTCACTCCTGCCCTGCTATGCCGGCTGTTCGGAGAACAAATGGCAGTGAACGGCAAGGGATACATTCTGAATTTATCTTCAATTACGGCTGTTATGCCTTATCCTGGCATTTCGCTATATGCTCCCACCAAGGCATTTATGAGACATTTTTCGCGGGCGCTGAGATCCGAGTTGAAGCTTGATAATATTAATGTTACATGCCTGATGCCAGGTGCAACCGATACCTCTCTTTATAATACAGGCAATATCAATGCGTCTCTCTTAAAGAAGCTGGGCATTATGAAAAAACCCGAGGCTGTTGCAAAAGCAGGTGTCAGAGCACTTTTCAGAGGCCGTGCTGTTTGTATTCCCGGACTGGTAAATAAAATTTCTGTCTTACTGGTGCCTCTGATTCCACGATTTATAATTGAAGTCATCACCGCGAGAACCGGCGCAATCAGAAAAAGGAAATAAAATTACTTTATAAATTGATATATCCTCATCTCAAATTACTACCTGTAGCCGACTGCAGCATAGCCAACCCAGTGGCAGTCAGTTGCAATTGCAGTTCTTCCCATTTTAATATCACCGACTGGGACGTGTCTGGAAGTTATATTCGTTGAATAGCCAACCAACTCGCCCGAAAGCGGCTGAGAGTCGTTCAGAAAGAAGGATGCATAAAGCGCGACCGGGACACAATACCGGCCGCACCATGTCCATTTGTATTCTTTATAATTGTCTG
>Ga0209450_10000740_pt1 | contig 16407 bp, 16 predicted proteins | sample FrelakmetLWP11LW_FD_187149 | JGI IMG/M metagenome (GOLD analysis project Ga0209450, IMG submission 187149) | Freshwater lake sediment microbial communities from the University of Notre Dame, USA, for methane emissions studies - LWP11 LW (SPAdes)... | ecosystem: Environmental > Aquatic >...
TCGACAGGCTCAGCCACCGGCAAAGGAAAATCAATGGCTTCGACAGGCTCAGCCACCGGCAAAGGAAAATCAATGGCTTCGACAGGCTCAGCCACCGGAGAATAGAAACACTAACAATGATGAACAGAAAAAGGATAATCACAGCATCAGCCTTCATCTTCGCGGTGATGGCGCTGACAATTACAATACAACCAGCTATGGCACAGAGGCCTTATATACAGAACTTTGACCTGAACCGTTACCTGGGTACATGGTATGAGATCGCACGGTTCCCGCACTCATTCGAGGAGGGTCTTGTCGGGGTCACTGCAACCTATTCGGCGCGCCCTGACGGTAAGATAAACGTGGAGAATGCGGGTTACAGGGGTACTCTTGACGGCCCGAGGGATGTGGCGACAGGCAAGGCAAAGATCGCCGGAAAGGCAACTGACGGACACCTGAAGGTATCATTCTTTCTCTTCTTCTATGCCGATTATTTCATCATGGATCTTGACCCTGATTACAGGTGGGCGCTGATAGGAAGCAAGTCGGACAAATATCTGTGGATACTGTCGCGCTCGCCGCAAATGGAGGAACAGGTGTATGAGATGATTCTCGGCAAGGCACGCAGCCTGGGTTACGATCTCTCAGAGCTTTACAAGGTTCCTCAACCTGACCTCACGCCCTTTTCCGATAAGCTGTGATAGCAAGTGCAATGAAGGAGACAGCGAGCAGGGTCAGTGCACCCATGTCGCCGGCTATGTCACTAAACTCTGAACCTTTAAGCATTACCATCCTGTTTATTCGCATCAGGTAAGCCACCGGGTTCACATAGTTGAACTGCTGTGCCCATCGCGGCATGCTCTCTGAAGGGGTGAAGATGCCGCTCATGAGGATAAAGATCATCACAAAGAAGAAAGCGATAAAGAGGAACTGCTGCTGTGTCGATGCCATTGTTGAGAAGAAGAGGGCCAGTCCAAGCACCGCCACCAGGAAGATGGCAGCGCAACCGAAGAAGAGTAGGAGGCTTCCCTCAAACGGTATATCGAATGCTATCCATCCTACGGTGAGCCCGAGAGCAAGGTCAATGAGCCCGATGATAAAGAAGGGAATGACTTTTGAGGCTATCAGCTGCCATTTCATGACAGGTGTGACGTTGATCTGCTCGATAGTGCCAATCTCCTTCTCTCTTACCAGATTGAGTCCCGCCATAAGGAGGCCTATCGCTGTGATAAGTATCACCAGCACTCCGGGAAGCATGTAGTATTTATAGTTCAGGGCAGGATTGTACCAGAAACGTGGTGATGCGGTTATTCCAGGCAGGGATGACGGAGCGTTGCCCCTGCTGACAATGACATCACGGTTATAGTCGCGCACAACAGAGGTCAGGTAGCTCCATGACAGTTGCGCGTTTGTTGCGTTTACCGCATCAACCAGGACCTGTAGCTGCGGCCTGTTCACACCATGGAAGTCAGATGAGAAGCCTTCAGGAATAATAAGCACAATATCTGCGTCTCCGGAGAAGAGCAGCTCTTCAGCCTCATTGTAGCTCCGCGGAGTGTCGCTGACCCTGAAGAATGACGAACCTGTCAGCTTCGCAATCAGCTCGCGCGAGGCGGGTGTGAAGTCATTGTCTGTAACGGCGAGGTCGACCCGTTTCATTTCGAAGGTGATAGCCGGTACCAGGAGAAGCATCTGCAGCAGCGGCACCAGGATAATAGCCCTTGCCAGGAACGGGTTGCGGCGTATCTGCCGGAACTCTTTTTTCAGAAGGAAGAGCAGCTTTCTCATCTGCCTCCCTCCCCTAACCTTATTTTAAACTTCCTGGCGCTGAGAAAGATAAAGAAGACAGTCATCACCGCAAGTATCACCGTCTCCTTCCAGACAAAACTGAACCCTGCCCCCTTGATCATTATTAAGCGTATTATGTCGACAAACCACCGTGGTGGGAGGAACAGGCTCACCCAGTCATACCCCTTCGGCATGTTTTCAATCGGGAAGATGAATCCTGAAAGCAGAAGGCTGGGCAGCATCAGGGCCAGGAAAGAAACGAAGATGGCGTTTTCCATCTTCTGCACAGATGCCGAGACAAAAATCCCTATCGCCAGTCCCAGGAGTATATATAGCATCGTCTCTGCCATCAGCAGTGCCACCGATCCTCTGACCGGAAGGCCGAATACTACCCATGCCATGATAAGGATTATCACCACGTTCACCAGCGAGAGGAAGAAGTAGGGAGCAACCTTGCCGGTGATGATCTGCCATGGCTTCAGGGGAGATACCAGCAGCACCTCCATCGTTCCGAACTCCTTCTCACGGACGATGGTCACAGATGTCATCAGGGCGCTTACCAGTATCAGTATCAGGGTGATGACCCCTGGTACGAACATGAACTGGCTCTCGAGGTTAGGATTGAAGTACATCTTTACCTCCGTATTGATGAGGGGCATTGACTGTGTTGTGCCGGCTGTCAGTGAGGCGGACCATTCATTCAGTATTGCAGTGGTGTAGCCTGCCACCAGGTTGGCGGTGTTCGGCTCGGAGCCGTCGGTGATAATGCCTACTGTAGCATTACCCTCCCTTTTCAGCCTGGCACCCAGCTCTTCCGGGAAAATTATTACTGCCCTTGTCCTTCCCTTTTTGAATATTTCGTCGATCTCGCTGTATGTCTTGATATTATGGGTGAGGGTAAAGAACTCTGATGCTTCGAGCTTCAGTATCAGTTCAGAAGAGACCTCATCACGGGCATTGTCAAGGACCGCGATTGGGGCGTTGGTTAGGTCAGTTCGCACCGCATATCCGAAGATAAGTATCTGTGCTGCCGGCAGACCGAAAAGTATTATCAGCGTCCGGTAGTCCCGGAAGATATGCAGAAACTCTTTCCTTACGAATGCCATGAACCTCTTCATTCCGTCTCCTGTTTCGGTCTTGTGATCTTCACGAAGAGTTCTTCAACCGATGCCGTACCGTACTTCTGGCGCAGTGCAGCGGGTGTGTCAAGTGCGACGATCCTGCCTTCATTCATTATGGTCACCCTGTCACAGTATTCGGCCTCGTCCATATAATGTGTGGTGACAAAGACTGTGATGCCATTGCCGGCAGTCTCATATATCATCTCCCAGAACCGGCGGCGTGTAACTGGGTCGACGCCGCTGGTGGGTTCATCGAGGAAGACTATACCGGGCCCATGGAACACAGCCACGGCAAAGGCGAGCTTCTGTCTCAGCCCCAGCGGCAGTGATCTTATCAGTGTGTCGGCATAGGCTGTGAAACTGAGTCTTGACAGGAGCTCAGGGGTGCGTGAGCGTATCTCTTTCATCCGCATCCCGTATATGCCACCGTAGAGTTCTATGTTCTCACTGACTGTCAGGTCTTCGTAAAGGGAGAATCGCTGGGACATGTACCCTATCCGTTTCTTTATCTCCTCCGGGCGGTGTGCTGCGTCGATGCCTGCGACGATCACCCTGCCTGAGGTCGGGCGTGAGAGGCCGCAGAGAATACGGATTGCAGTGGTTTTGCCGGCGCCGTTGGCCCCGAGAAAACCGAATATCTCACCCTTATGTACATCAAATGTCAGGTTGTCGTTAGCGACGAACGAGCCAAACTTCTTGACCAGACCGTTAACCTCTATGACCTTCTGTTCATTCATCACCCTTCATGTTTCATGAGTTCAAGGAATACATCCTCGATGCCCGGAACGATCTCCGTTATTGAAGAATCATTTAGTCCGGCGCCGGTCAGGATGCTGACAATCTCTTCAGGTCCGGTCCCTTCGCTCAGGGTTATGTGCACGGAGTCACCGAAGGGCTCGGAGCTCAGGGTCCGGGGCGAAGAGCGCAGGGTGGTAAGGAGCCTGTACTTCTCCTGATGTCTGACAGCGTACAGTTTCTGTGTGTATGACTTCCGGACGTTATCCGGGGTGTCAATGCCCAGGATCTTCCCTGTCTGTATCAGGGCGATGCGGTCACAGCGCAGGGCCTCATCCATGTAGGGCGTTGACACGATGATCGTGATCCCTTCTTTCTTCAGTCCCGAGAGCATCTCCCAGAACTCAGTGCGTGATACGGCGTCGACGCCGGTGGTAGGCTCGTCAAGGATAAGGATCTTCGGTTTGTGTATCAGTGCGCACGACAGTGCCAGCTTTTGCTTCATGCCGCCCGACAGCTGTCCGGCAAGTCGTTTTCTGAAGGGCTCTATCTGTTTGTATATCGGCTCAATAAGATGGTAGTTTTCCTTTACCGATGTACCGAAGATGGTGGCATAGAAGTCCAGGTTCTCCTGCACGGTCAGGTCCTGGTAGAGGCTGAACCTTCCAGGCATGTAGCCGATGTGGTTTCGCAGCTCCTTATAGTCCCTGACGGTGTCGAGACCGAAGAGTGTCATTCTGCCGTCTGACGGAATGATAAGGGTAGCGGCGATGCGGAAGAGGGTTGTCTTTCCTGCCCCGTCGGGGCCGATAAATCCGAACAGCTCCCCGTCGTCTATGCTGAAAGAGACGTTGTCGACGGCAGTCACTTTGCCATGACGGTGGGAAATATTATATGCTTCTGCTGCGGCCATTACTTATTGAAGATAGCCTCGCCGGGCATGCCCGGTTTTATTGAGCCGTCATTTGCCACTTCGATTGTGACTGCATATACAAGTGTCACCCGTTCTTCCTTTGTCTGGATGATTTTTGGGGTGAACTCGGCCTTGTCTGCCACTCTGGTTATTGTGCCGGTGAAGGTTCTGAATCCCTTTTCTCCGTCGTCGATGCGTGCGGTGCAGCTGTCTCCGATCTTCACTGCATGGAGCTGTGCACCGCTGACCCATACTTTCAGCCGCATTGTCTTAAGGTCGGCGAGCTTCACCAGTGGTTTGCCGGCGGCGGTGAGTTCATGTGCCGAGGCGTATGTCTCAATGACCGTTGCGTCGAAGGGGGCTTTTACGGTGCTTCGGGCGATCTGTTCGTTGATGACTGCCCGTTTGGCCTCGACGCCCTGTATCTCTGCTGCGACGGAGCGTCGCTGGGTGGTGTTGGTGTCGGACTGTTTCTTTAGGACCTCGAGCTGACCCGTGAGGTCATCGAGTTGTTTCTGCGTGGCGGCGCCGTCAGCGAGCATGCGGCGCGTACGCCCGATATTGATGTTGAGGTTATCCATTTGCTGGCGTATCACAGCGTCCTGCGCCGCGATGCCCGCCAGGCGCGCCTGCGCCGCCGCCGTCACCGCCTCCAGCTCTGCAAGCTGCAGCACCGGCATGGTGGTGTCGGTGACGGCGATGACGGCGCCGCCACTGACATCCATACCTTCATCGACATCCATTGCCACGATCCTGCCGGAGGTCTCGGCAGAGATGATAATATCATCGGCCTCAAAGGTGCCCCAGGCATCGGCATCACTCTCACCCCGGCCGCAGCCCGGGAGAAGCATAAGTAACGCGACAGGTATTATGTACTTCTTCATATTGTTGTTATTTATTTATTCCTGTGATATTTATATACTCAACCTCAGCCCTGGCGATGTTTATCTTTCTCACTGCCGCGCTGATGACTGCCTGCTTCTCCCCGTTGAGCTCTGTCAGGTATTCTGATGCGGTTATTGTACCGTTCTGCAGCTGCGAGGCAGACACCGCAGCAATCTTCTGCCTTATCATGATCAGCTCAGCATCACGCCCGCCAGCCTCACGCAGCGCCTCTATCTCCGCCATCTTCACCGTGAGAACCCTCTGCAGCGACTCTTCCGTGGCGCTCTTGTTTATGTCAAGCAGCTGCTGCTGAAGAGTAACAGACTTACGCTCATTGCTGGTCTTGTTCCAGTCGAAAATAGTCCATTTGATACCTACCCCCACGGAGTAATACGGATCAGGCACCTCCGAGAAGAAGTTGTTGCCCGGAGGCAACCCGTATCCTGCCTGCGCAAACCCGAACGCCTTGGGCATGCGCTGACTCCTGAGCAGGTCCATGGTGGCGCCGATCTGTCTTTTTCTCACATCGAAGAGGCGGATGTCAGGATTGTCAATTGTCTCTTCACCTGTTATGACAGGCTCCGGCAGGAGAAAGGAATCGTCACCGGCGAAACTCATACCGGTGATCTGTCCGAGAGCTTTCATGAATGCATCATGACGGTGCCGTATCTCAACGAGCATCTGTTCTGCCTTTATCTTTTCGGCATTGAGAATATCGACCGTGACCTGCGGTACGACGCCGTTCCTCACCCCAGACAGGGCCTCTGTCATACGGGCGTCGAGCTCAGAAATCAGAACCCCGGTTACCTCAGCCTGGCTTGCAGCAAGCAGCATGGAGAAGTAATAGCTGTTTATCTGATCATGCAGCCGGTATATCGCCGCCTCGTTCTGTTTCATGTTAAGCTCCCTTATCACCTTTTCCACCGCCCTGGCGCTGCGTGTCGCACCACCGTCCCATATCACCTGGCTGATGTCAAGGGTGGCCTTATAGAACTGATGCGGTATGGCAGGGGCAGTGCCCGGCGGAATAGGGAGGCTCCCGTATATTGCTTCGATATCGGGGATGTCTGAGTAGTAGGCGTAACTGCCGTTTATGTCCATCCCGGGAAGGTAACTTGCCGAGAGGTTCTGATCGCGGAGTGAGGATAGCTCCGTGTAGATATCCCTCTCTCCTGCCAGAGGTGTCACCGCTGCTGCCGAGTCGTAGCACTGCCAGAGTGTGACAACCTGCTGTCCGCCTGCGGCAGCGAACGTCAGCAGCATCGACCATGCCAATATTATCTTCTTCATTTCTTGCGGTTTTTTAAGGCTGTAATGACAAAATCAGAGGCAAACTCCTTTCTTGCCTGCATAAATGAGTTGAAGTTCCTGGTCTCGCCCAGCTGCTCCATCATCATCTTCATGACATTACGTGCGGCAAAAGGAAAGATGGCCATGGAGACGATTGTCACCATGAGCTGGGGGAGTTCGCCCTTTTTGATGCCGAATTTCCTGAGTTCCTTTGAATGTTGCCTGTAGATGACGTCACGCATCTCTGAATAGCGGAGGGTCTCGCGGATGCCCTGGACCAGGTCAGGATTGTGCGAAATCTCATTCAGGAGAAAAAGGGGAAGGTTTGGATTTTTGATAAGTATATTGATGTGTTCCTCATAATAGAGCTTAATCTTTTTCTCGAACGAGATGTCCATCATGAAGACTGACAGGATTTTCTCGAACATCTTTTTCAGCAGTGCCTGGAACACTGTTGCGAACAGCATTTCCTTTGATCTGAAGTAATAGTGGAGCAGTGCTTTGTTTATCCCTGCGCGGTCGGCTATCTCCTGCATGCGTGCTGCGGCAAAGCCTTTCTCTTCGAATATCTCGGTCGCGGCTTTGAATATCTTCTCCTGGGTCTGAAGATCGGGATTCTTTGTTTTAACCATCAGGATTAACTTTATAGTTTAACCAATTGGTCAAAGATAGAGTCAAATTCTGAAATGACAAAATTATTTTCAGATTTTTTTGGTGGTTTTGCGCTTCGCCACCCGCCGCGGCCCTTCGACAGGCTCAGGGACCGGTCAGGGCAGGCTGCGCTGTCTGAAGGAAGACCGAAGACGGAAGAGCGAAGACGGAAGAGCGAAGACGGAAGAGCGAAGACGGAAGAGCGGAGACCGATTACTGATCGCCGAATCGTAAATCGCAAATCGCAAATCGCAAATCGCACATCGCAAATCTCAAATCGCACATCCTACTTTCACCCTCCTGCCTAATGCCTCTTGCCTGATGCCTGCCACCATTCCGTTGATCCGGAGAATTAACTAAATTAGCATGATCAATCAGCAACGCCACCGGGGCAGATAAAAATATCATGATGATGAATTTGAAAAAGATGATCCTTCGTATCACAGGAGCAATTGCAGCCGTAATAATCGTAGTATTCGGATCCTATATGATTTTCATGTTTTCAGCAGTGAGGAAGATGACAGCTGCCGAAACCTCGAAGCTGACAGATGACGTCTTCGCCGTCAGGGACAAATATGTGAACATGTTCCTTGTCAGGAATGGCGATGACTTCATAGCAATAGATGCGGGTATTAAGAAAGGTGCTATCAGGGATGAGCTCAGAAAGCTGGAGATAGATCCCGACAGGGTGATTGCCGTTTTCCTTACACACACCGACAGTGATCATGCAGGGGCTATCAACCTTTTCAGAAATGCCGTTGTCTACATGCACAGGGAGGAGGAACAGATGATCAATGGCGAGACCGGCAGATTCCTCTTTTTCGGAAACACTATTGACACAGAGGAATATACGTTGCTTAATGACGAGATACTCAGGATCGGTGATCTGGAGATCAGGCCTGTGCTGACCCCCGGTCATACCGGCGGGGCTACCTGTTATGTGGTAAACGGCAGTTATCTTTTTACCGGAGATGCAATGAGATTATACAACGGCTATGCAGAACCCTTCCCCCGTTTCATCAACAAGAACGCACGAAGAGCAAGAAAGTCAATGAAGAATATCATGGAGCTGGAGGGCATTCAGTATATCTTCACAGCCCATTACGGCTATAGCGATGACTTTTCTAAGGCTTTCAGCAGCAGGTAGTTGACGGGACTTAAATAAACAAAACCAGTCTCATGTTGTTATCTCGGAAAAAGATACTTCATGAGATCAAGGTCAGCTGAAAAGATATTGCCACCTCCACCGGTCCATTTTGTGGGTGACGGTTTCAGGGTGCACAACTTCATTCCGGGGGTACATCCCCTGTCAATGCAGCGGATGGATCCCTTCATCATGCTCGATTATAATTCAAGGTATTATTTTTCCCCCACCGGCAAGCCCAGGGGGGTAGGGGTGCACCCGCACAGGGGCTTTGAGACAGTCTCGATCGCATACCGGGGCAGGATCGCCCATCATGACAGCTTTGGCAACAGCGGAGTGATAGGGGAAGGAGATGTGCAATGGATGACAGCATCATCCGGACTGCTTCACAAGGAGTACCACGAGAAGGAGTTTGCACGCATGGGCGGAGACTTCCATATGGTGCAGCTGTGGGTCAACCTTCCGGCAAAATTCAAGATGTCACCTCCAAAATACCAACCCATCACAAATGATCAGATGGGAAGATTCATCCTTTCTGACGATGGGGGAACGATCGAAATTATTTCAGGTGAATATGAAGGTGTCAAAGGTCCGGCCTCGACCTTCTCTCCGGTCTCACTCATGAACGCAAGACTCAACGCAGGGGGAAGGGCATCATTCGTGTTCCCGGCGTCAAATAATACGGCACTGCTTGTCGTTGAGGGTGAGATACAGGTTAATGGAACCGACGGGGTGCCGGCAGACCACTTTGTGCTTCTCGGAAATGACGGCGACCGTTTTGGGATAGCTGCAACCGAAAAAGCAGTCGTTCTCATATTGAGCGGAGAGCCTCTCAGAGAACCTATTGCAGCGCACGGTCCGTTCGTGATGAATACCAGGGCAGAGATTCAGCAGGCGTTTGAGGATGTCAGCAGCGGGAAGTTCGGGCATCTTGATGACTGATCACAGATGCCTGCCGGAGAAGTTTTGGGATTAACGGTCAGTTTTATTGCTCATTACTCGTGAATGTAACCCGGAGCCAGGGGCCGGAAATAAGCCATATAAAGATTTTATAAAATAAACCTGAAAAAATTTGGATATTAATGTTATTTAAATCTAACTTTGTGTTAGAAATAAATAACAATAGTATTATGAAAAGAGCGTTACTTGCATTGGTCGTATCATTAATTGTGCTTGCCTCCACAGCACTCTGGTTCTTCAAAACGGAGAAATCCGTTACTCCCCGCGAGTTATTGACCTTCGGGATTATCATCGTTCTGGTCGGATTCGGGTTGTATTTCGCATATATGAGATTTACAGGCGCCAGGAGGAATGAACCGCCTGAGGATGAACTGTCAAAGAGGATTCTTCAGAAGACGGCTGCCTGGTCATACTACATCTCTCTTTACATGTGGGTCTTCATGATCTGGCTCAAAGACAGGGTTACCCTCGACACGGAGCAGGTTCTTGGTGCAGGTATCCTGAGCATGGCTGTCATCTTCTTCCTTTGCTGGATCGTTATCAGATTTAGGGGTTTACGCAATGAATAACAGGATCAGGGAGTTCAGGGCGCGGCATGACATGACGCAGGACGACCTGGCAAAGAGGGTTAATGTAAGGCGTGAGACCATTGTGTTCCTTGAAAAGAACAAGTACAATCCTTCCCTTAAGCTGGCTCACGATATTGCCAGGGTATTCGGGGTTGCCATCGAGGAGATATTCCTCTTCGACAATTAAATCTTCGGCGCCGGTTTTTATCGGGTAAATCTTGCAGTTATCCGGCAGATTGCATAAATTTATGGTGCATTTCCTCTTTTAGTGTGCAACATAAATTTTAAGCCATGCTGGTCAAGACCTTCAGTGCTGCCGTTTTCGGTATTGAGGCTGTTCCCGTCACCATAGAGGTTGATGTCACCCGGGGTGTGAGGTACATGCTTGTGGGGCTGCCCGATGCGGCTGTCAAGGAGAGTCAGCAGCGCATTGAGTCGGCTCTGCGTGCCGTAGGCCTCAGGTGGCCCGGCAGACAGGTCATCATCAACATGGCTCCTGCCGACATACGGAAGGAAGGTTCGTCATATGACCTGCCTCTGGCTGTTGGCATACTTGTCGCCTCGGAGATGGTTCGGGGAGAGAAGCTTGACGGGCTGTTGCTCACGGGCGAGCTGTCACTCGACGGAGCAATAAAACCTGTTAAGGGGGTGCTGCCGATGGCGCTTCAGGCCCGTTCATCAGGATTTCGCGGGGTGATGGTACCCTCAGAGAATGCGCCGGAGGCAGCCGTCGTTGACGGTCTTGACGTCTATGGTGTCAGCAGCCTCACGGAGGTGCTTCAGATCATTCGTGGTGAGACCGTCCCTCTCCCGGTAAAAGTCGACTTAGCGGCCCTCTTCCGCCAGGAGGGTAACATCTATGACTCTGATTTCTCAGATGTCAAGGGGCAGGAGAGTGTCAAGCGTGCTCTCGAGGTAGCCGTGGCAGGAAGTCATAATGCGCTGATGATCGGTCCGCCAGGATCAGGCAAGACGATGCTTGCCCGCCGCCTCCCTTCAATACTGCCGCCGATGACTCCTGAGGAGGCCCTGGAGGCGACGAAGATCCATTCCGTGGCTGGCAGGATCGAGAGCCATGTGTCTCTCGTGACCCGGCGCCCGTTCCGCAGTCCCCATCATACGAGCTCTGACATCGCCCTCGTGGGTGGAGGCACGGTGCCGCAGCCCGGAGAGATAAGCCTGTCGCACAACGGGGTGCTGTTCCTTGACGAGCTGCCGGAGTTCAAGCGAAGTGTGCTGGAGGTGTTGCGGCAGCCGCTGGAGGACAGGATAATAACCATTGCCAGGGCAAGACTCAGCTGCGATTTCCCCGCGTCGTTCATGCTGGTTGCCTCAATGAATCCATGTCCCTGCGGATTTCATAACCACCCCGAAAAGACGTGTACCTGTTCACCGGGTATGGTTCAGAAGTATCTCAGTCGTATATCGGGGCCGCTGCTCGACCGCATAGACATCCATATCGAAGTGGTCCCGGTGAACTATGAGAAGCTTGCCGGGGCTGCCACGGCAGAGTCATCCGCAGCTGTGCGCGAACGGGTTGTGAAGGCTCGCGCCCTGCAGACAGCACGTTATTCAGGCATTGACGGGATATACTGCAACGCGCAGATGACCTCATCGCTGATCAGGAGGTACTGCCATCTCGATGAGACCGGAGGACGCCTTCTCAGGGCAGCAATGGATATGAGAGGGTTATCTGCAAGAGCTTATGACAGAATACTTAAAGTGGCCCGCACTATTGCAGACCTCGACGCATCTGAAAACATCAGCCCTGATCATCTTTCAGAAGCAATCAACTACCGCAGCCTCGATCGTGAAGGCTGGGCCGGATAAAAATTTCTACAATATTTTTTTAACGGTGACAATTTTGATTATTTTGCGGGTGATTAATTTTACCTCTTCCATATTAGTCGGAAAGTATGGACCTAACTAAAAGATTAAGAAATAAGCTTGCCAACGAGCATCTGATGTTCGCTTACCGCGGACAGGTGACAAGCGATAACTCAGTTTTGCTGCTTACCCTTCTCGAAAGAGAGATGGAGTTCTCGGACTTCAGCCTGCAGGGTCGCAAGCGTCTTTTCATGTTTGTTCTCGAGAACCTGCAGAATATCACCAGGCACAGCTCCACCCCCGTCCACGAGATGACCTCAATGGTACTCTACAGCAAGACCGAAGACGGCTACACCGTTATTACCGGAAACACGATCAGGAAGGAAGATGTGATGGGTCTGAAGGGAAACCTTGAAAAGATCAACAGCCTTGACACAGACCAGATCAGGGATGTATACAGGGCGATGCTTCAGGACTCAAACATAGGGCACAAGGGAGGCGCAGGCCTGGGGCTGATTGAGATGGCACGCAAGACGGGGAACAGGCTTGATTACGACTTCATTCCCATTGATGAGGAATATTTCTATTTCATCCTCAGCAAGACGGTTGACGCCGGGGGAAAGGGAGTACACAGTCCGGGTGCCACCGTTTCATTTAATGGCAGGAGAGCGATGCTGCTTGAGCGTATGATGAAATCAAACAAGATCGATTTCATATGGGCAGGGCCGCTGACACACGACATTGGCAAGGAGTTGCTCAGCTTCAGTGAGACCACGATGCATGAGGCAGAGCTTGAGCATAATCTTCATAAGCGCGTCTTCGCAGCGCTGATAGAGCTTCTGCAGAACGTTGCACAGCACAGCCCGGGTTTCAGGGCAGAACGACAGTTCGGCATACCTGTTGCGATGATAAGGAATACCGGCAAGTCTTATATTATCACATCAGGCAACCTGATAAGAAGCAGGGATATTGACCACCTGAAGCAGAAGCTTGATATGGTGAACAGGTATGATGAGGAGGGGCTTAAACTGCTTCTCCGTACAGCTCTCATGGGGCAGGATATGAAGGAGGCCTCCACCGGTTACATGGGCCTTCTCGAAATGGCCCGCCGCTCAGGCAACAAGCTTGATTACCAGTTTGAGGAAGTCAACGAAGATTATTCATATTATACCCTGACAGTCAGGGTCAGGGTCAGGCATTCTAAGGCCGGGAAATAAGGTTCAGCTCTCTGCCGTCATAAACGGCATAGCTAGTAGTGCTGAGCCAGTCGCCCAGGATTATCATCCTTCTTCCGTTCTCGTCGAATGTCACGGGCAGGTGCCTGTGTCCGTAGATGAAGTATCGTGCCTCACACCCTGCACTCACTATCTCCCGCGTGTGCCTGATCAGGTCCTCGTTCTCTTCTCCCAGGAAAGGAAGTGAAACATGTTTTGCCAACCGGCTGCTGTTTGACCACGCGTGGCCGATACCCAGTCCTATCCGCGGATGGATAGCTGAATAGATCCTCTGCAGTATCCTGCTGTGAAACAATGAAAGGAGTATCCTGAATCCTTTGCTCCTGGTACCAAGACCCTCTCCGTGGGCCAGGTAGAACAGCTCCCCCCCGATGGTTACGAGCAATGGCTCATGATGAATCGTGACGCCGCATTCCTCCTCAAGGTAACTCTTCATCCACAGGTCATGATTGCCTGTGAAGAGGTGCACTGCGATCCCGCTGTCTGTAAGGTGTGAGAGCATCCCAAGGAAACGGGTAAACCCCTTTGGGACCACCTTCTTATATTCCCACCAGAAGTCGAAGATATCTCCCAGGAGGTATAACGTATGGGCATCTGCAGAGGCCTGTCGCAGCCATGCCACGACCCTCTCTTCCCTCTCGCGCGGATTGGTCCCTGCCGCAAGCCCGAGATGGAAATCTGATGCGAAATATGTTTTTTTGCCTTCCGACATCTTCAGTTATTTGTTGAAGATCTGGTCCATCCGTATCTGAAGGTTACGGCCGAAGAGATTGGTGTTTATGATATTTCCCTCGGGGTCGTACAGCATGTTTGCCGGTACAGTTGTGATACCCATCGCCCTGGCATAAACAGGGTTCGAAGGGTCAGGTTCTCTTACGCTTATCCATGGGATCTCTTCGAATCGTACAACGTTCTTCCAGCGCTCCTCACTGGCATCGAGGCTGATCTGGTATATCTCAAGACCCCTGGGCTTATACTGCGCATAAATGCTCTTAAGGGCTTCCAGTTCTGCTATGCATTCCTCCGATGTTGTCGCCCAGAATGAAACGAGGACATATTTTCCCCTTAATGACGAAAGGGCAACGGTTTTTCCCTCTGTATCGGGGAGCTGTGGGTTGTTGCCTGAAATGGGTGACTGGGCAGCGATGGCTGCCAGTCTGTTGATATACATCTGGTTAAGCTCGGAGGTCACATTTTCTTTCAGGGCAATGACATGTCTTGATGCAGGATATTTCACCGACAGTGAATCAGAAACGATCTTGAGAAACTGCAGGTCACGCGGCTGGTAAAGTACGTATGCGTTCTCGTCCAGCCTCTGGTATACTGCCTTCACCGCTGCCATAGAGGTGAGGTTGCTGAGGATGAAACTGATGTTGTTTTTACGCTGTGCCTCAACAATCTCAAGGTAGGCAGCCTCAAGCGCCGGACCCCTGACAGCAAGTTCCTCTTCCGTCAGCGAGGCATAAATTTTCTTCAGCGAGTCAAGTCCCGATACTGTAATAAAAAGCTTCTGGTCGAGTTCTTTTATCTTCAATGACCCGGATGACCCTTCCACCTCATAGTTCATTACCAGGGGCGATGATCCGAATGTCAGGCTGATCTCCTCACCGGGCATGGCAAGCAGTCCGACGAAATCATCCTTGCCTATCCGGACCTGAAAGAATTCCGGTCCGGTTATCTCTGCCGTGAACCTGAATTGTCCCCGTTTTATGTCTGCTGAATCAATCAGAATGTTCGTGCTGACATCCGACTGGTCAAGGTAGACAATTCCTTCCTTTCCTTCCGCAAAGGTGCCCCGGATGGTAACTTTTTCTTCGTTTCTGCATCCTGTGATTGCTGCAGCAAGCAATACCAACGATAAGAATTTATTCATTTCAGGTCTTGATTTCCGGTACAAATAAAGTAAAAAATAGAGACAGGCTATTGTCTGTTGAACAGTTCCCCGAGTTTTTTCCGGAGCATATCGCCTCTCAGGTTAACGGCAATCACCCTTCCGTCACGGTCAATCAGGTAGTTGTAAGGTATCTCTGTCAGGCCGAATCTCTTTACCACTTCCGAGTCGCGGTATCTGAGGTCGCTGACATGCTTCCACCGACCCAGCCTGTCTTTTCTTATTGCTTCGGTCCAGTCTTCTTTTCTGATATCGAGTGACACCTGGTAGATATCAAATCCACGGTGATGGTATGTGTCATACATTGTAACGAGGTTCGGGTTCTCTTCGCGGCATGGGGGGCACCATGCTGCCCAGAAGTCGACCAGCACTATGCTTCCTCTCAAAGCTGAGAGCATGACCGTATCACCGTCCGGGCCGGGAAGAGCGATGTCAGGCAGCAGGTCGCCCTCGCCGAAGCTCCCCTCTGCCTCATTGCCTACGGTGACTGACCTGCGGAGCCCCGCCACGAATGTATGCAGGTCAAGCACCATGTCTGACTCAGGATAAAGGGCATAGAGCAGTGAGTCAGCCCTGTAGAACAGGTCAGGCTCCTTCTCCGGGTCAAAGAGCTGCAGTCCCGGTACTACCTGCTGGTTCAGCAGGAAAATGGAGACCATTGATCCGCTGTTTTCTTCGAGGTATTTCATTGCCCTCTCACGGAAATCTGCGACTAATGCGGCTGCCTTCCTGTCAAGGCTGTCCATGATTAAGGGGAGACGGTCACTGCCGATGCTGTCATTATAGGCTTTTGTAAGCTTTTCCAGTTCACCGATTACAATATCGTGTTCCCGGCGGAAACCGAGCATGACATTTGTGGCATCGGAGCCTGTCACCGTTGAAGGTGAGGATATCGATCCGGCACTTGCAGTTATATTTATGTTATCACCCGGGCTTACCAGCAGCGTAAGGAAATCATCACTGTCAATGCTGAGCAGAAAGAAAGTCGGGAATGATATCCCGGCCCTGATTTTAAAACTTCCGTCCCTCGAAATAATTACAGAATCAACAGGTTCAAGAAGGCTGGGTTTTACTTCCCTGAGCAATATATATTCATCCTTTCCTGCACCCTCTATGCGACCTGATACAGTGAGCCCGTTTCTCTTGCATCCTGCCGTCAGTGCTGCCAGAAGTATTATGATAACGAGTGTCTTCAATGAATTGCTGCCGGTCAGGCAAAAACCTGCAATGCCCGCTCTCCTGATCAAATATGCCATTTTCTTTAACAATTTAGCCTTTCGGTCGTTCCTTAATTGAGTTGCAAAGATATTTATTTTTCACAGCCCGTGTGGCTTAAGGCAGACCCCTGAAGCAGATACGTTTTTTTTGATTTTCTTTGCAAACGCAAATTTTTATTGCTAATTTAAACGAATTAAT
>Ga0209450_10000741_pt1 | contig 16407 bp, 12 predicted proteins | sample FrelakmetLWP11LW_FD_187149 | JGI IMG/M metagenome (GOLD analysis project Ga0209450, IMG submission 187149) | Freshwater lake sediment microbial communities from the University of Notre Dame, USA, for methane emissions studies - LWP11 LW (SPAdes)... | ecosystem: Environmental > Aquatic >...
TTTCCGTCCGGCAGACAGCCTGAAGCGGGCGGAGCTCGTTAAAATGGTCATCACCATGATCGACGGACTAAAGAATTACACCCCCCCACCCACTCCGACTTTTGACGATGTTCCGGTGGGCACCTGGTTTTATAATTATGTAGAACAGGCGGCCACGCAGGATATTGTGACCGGTTACAGTGATGCCCAGGGAAACCTGATTGGGCTTTTTGGTCCTGCCGATACCGTGACCCGCGCGGCGGCCACCAAAATATTGGTGGAGGCTTTTAAACTAAAATCCACTTCCTCCGCACCCACCGTGTTTATTGATGTCCATGAGGGGGACTGGTTCAAAAATTATGTGGGGATTGCCAGCCAGAATGGCGTGGTAGCGGGTTACGATAACGGGAACTTCGGACCTGCCGACCCTGTCACCCGCGCCCAGATGGCTAAAATGCTTGTCCTGAGTGCCGAGGCTGCTGGCCTGATGCCGATTGTAGAAGATGAAATGACCGCCCCAATAACCCCCGACCCGGTCGTGCCGACCCCCCCCAGTATTTTGCCCGATGCCACCGCGAACTCTGCCACCATCGAACAGTCGAATGTTCCAGCCGGCGCGAGTGAAGTTCTGGTCGCCAAATATAACTTCAAGGCGCTTCTGGAAGGCTTTCGCGTTGAGGCCGTCACCATTGTTAATGACACGACGGGTGATAAACTGGGAGATCAACCAGAGGGCACGACCGCCATCAAAAAAATCGTCCTTAAATATCCCGATAAAGACGGAAAGCTGGTGACTGAAACCGGCTCCATGTCGTCAGACGGAAAAGTGCGTTTTTCGAATCTCAAGTTCTTTGCCAAACGCGACTCGGATACTTTTTTTGAGGTCTATGCCGATCTGAACAGCGTTTCGGATGTCGGCGCAGGGCTGAGTGGTCAGGTCTTTAGACTGGGTCTGCAAGACATCGCCAACGACAGTAATTCCTTCCGCGCAGTCGGAGATATTTCGGATTCCGTAGCCGGTATGGGCGGAAACCTGAAAGTAAGTAGCACTCAGGTAAAGCCGTTTATCGTTCGCAAATCCGTCCCGCATTTTAGTCTGAATAGCGGAAGCTCCCAGATGACCAATGGTGAGGAAACTCTAATCTCGTATAATGTTGCCGCAAACAAGGCCGGCTCGATCAGCCTGGCGCGCTTTGTTTTCGATTTATCAGTGACTGATTCCGGCGGTGCCGGTCTTAATCTTAAAGATTTCAAATTGTATCGCGGTTCTACTTACCTTTCGAACGTAAACATTTATGACGCCACCGGTAACAAGAGTCTGAATCAGGGAAGCGGCGGTATTTTGTCCGATGGAATTTCGTATGTCGTCGTCACGTTCAATCAGGAAGAAACCATCAGCCCCGGAAACAGTGAAACTTATTTACTCAAAGCCACGGTCGGTAACTCCGATAACGGTGATAGTGTGAGTACCCGCCTTGCACAGGGCGATGAAGAATCGGCCCTGACCGGCCTGACCAAGGTTGGCCAGCCGAACACGGGAAAGGTGTATGTTAATGGCGATCCATCGGCCGGAATTTTTGTCGGAGCGCTGGACTTTTTTCAGTCTCTCGGCTCCTCACGAGATGTTATCTGGTCCGATCAGTCTGCCGACCTTCATCAGTATCCGACTATTTCGGGCGGCGCGATTTCCAGTGATTCCGGTTCCGCTGACTGGACCAACGGCTATCTACTTCGGCTCACAGCCCTCGAGGATCATGTCATTTCCAGATAAAGCTAAGAACTAATAACTAAGAACCAAGAACATAATATGACTGAAGAAAATCTGATGGAAAAAATTGTCTCCCTGTGCAAGCGCCGCGGCTTTGTTTTTCCGGGTTCGGAAATTTACGGAGGCCTGGCCAACACTTGGGACTACGGGCCGATGGGCACCGCCCTTAAAAGGAACATTCAGGATGCCTGGTGGAAGTTCTTTGTGACCTCACGTCTCGACATGGTCGGCCTTGATGCCGCCATTCTGATGAATCCCCGCGTCTGGCAATCCAGCGGTCACGTGGACAACTTTAACGACGCCATGGTGGACTGCAAAAAATGTCAGGGCCGCCACCGCGCCGACCACTTGATTGAAAACGCCCTGGAGAACGTTAAAGTCGAAGGCCTGAAGCCCGAAGATCTGGATAAGCTGATCGAGAGCAACAAGATCAAATGCCCGACTTGCGGCGAACATGATTTTACCAATGCCCGCGTTTTCAACCTTCTTTTTCAGACTTACATCGGCCCGGTCGCCAAAGACTCCAGCCCTGTATACCTGCGCGGAGAACTGGCTCAGAGCATGTTCGTGGATTTTAAATCCATTCTGGATTCGTCCCGCAAAAAGCTGCCCTTTGGTATCGCGCAGGTCGGCAAGTGTTTTAGGAACGAGATTACGCCCGGTAACTTTATCTTTCGCACGATTGAATTTGACCTGATGGAATTTGAGTATTTCATCAAGGAGGAAGAGTGGGAAAAGTGGTTCGAGTATTGGATGGGAGAGATGCAAAAGTGGCTGAAAGTGGTCGGCATTGATAGCACCAGAACACGTGTCCGTGAACATGATAAGAAAGAGCTGTCGCATTACTCCAAACGTACGGCCGATATTGAATTTAATACACCGTTTGGCTGGAAGGAACTTTACGGCTGTGCCTACCGCACCAACTTCGATTTACGAAACCATCAGGAAAAGAGTGGCGAGAAGATGGAATATTTTGACCCCGAGACCAACACCAAATTCATTCCCCACGTCATTGAACCAACGTTCGGTCTGAACCGATCGTTTTTAATGGTTCTGCTCTCGGCCTATGCCGAGGAGGAAGTGGAAGGCGAAACACGTGTGGTTTTGCGGCTGAATAAGAACGTTGCCCCCTACAAGGTAGCTGTTCTCCCGCTGCTCACCAAGCTGAACGCGGACGCCAAAAAACTATGGGAAAAACTCGCTCCCCATTTTGCCACTGACTTTGACGTGACCGGCACCATCGGCAAACGCTACCGCCGTCAGGACGAAATCGGCACACCCTACTGCGTAACCTTTGACTTCGACAGCCTGAATGACCAGGCTGTGACGGTGCGTGACCGCGATACGATGAAGCAGGAACGGGTGAAAATTGATGAGCTTGAGGTATATCTAAATGGCAAATTGGCCAGCTAGAGTTGTCATGATGGCTTAAAACGGGGTACAATTGACTTGATGTAGTTAATAACCCCACTTACATGAAGCTCAAGTTCACATTGCTCTCCATTTTTTCGGCTGTAGCACTACTCTTTTCAGTCGGCTCTGCTAAGGCTTACATACCACTTGATCCTATCGATCCCGTTTTTCCTATCGATTTCACTCCGGTTCTGAGCTACGTGGCGGGAGGAGATATCCCCAGCCCCACCTACGACAGTACACCGAGTTTTACTTTTAGTACCACCGAAGGCGGAGCCCTGCATATGTACGGGTCCTGCACGACCCCAACAAACACCGTGGTTACCGGGCAAAACACCATCACGCTGAACGCACTTTCAGCGGGTGTCTACAACGACTGCAAGCTGGATGTGACCGATACGGATGGAACACCGAATACGAGCGCTAAATTAGATATTCCCGCTTTTCAGATCAAACAGCTCATGATCGTTGATATTTTTCCCCCTGTTCTAACCGAGGTTACACCCATTGCCAGCCCTAGTTCCGATAAGACTCCTACCTATATTTTTAATTCAACCGAGGCGGGTACTATTTCTTACAGCGGTTCTTGCAGCAGTTCAACTTCGAGCGCTGTTTCGGGACACAATAGCATCACTTTCAATTCTATGTCTGCCGGTACTTACAACAACTGTAAGATTCGAGTGTCCGATGCTTCGGGTAATGACAGCACGTGGCTCAGTGTAAATTCCTTCACTATCAATTCAACGGTTACCAATGAATGTTCCGGTTTCAGTGACGTGGAAGATTCCGACTCCGACTGTGATGCTGTAACGTATGTTAAGAGCATAGGGGCTATGACCGGCAATCCGAATGGCACTTTTGAACCCGAAGCCCTTTTGCAAAGAGACCAGATCGCCAAAATCTCATTGGAAAGCTTTAACCTCTACGACAGTGGCACAAACTACTGCAGTGGCAAACCTTTCCCCGATGTCCTTTCGAGTGCCTGGTCTTACCAATATATCTGCCGTGGCGTCGATCTGGGAATGATTAACGGTTATTCCTCCGGCGCAGACAAGGGCTACTATCGCCCCGCTCGTTCCGTGAATCGCGTTGAGTTTTTGGCTTTGATTCTCCGCAATCTGAGTGACCCCATGCCAAGCCTGAACAGCACGTCATATACCGATGTCGCTTCCGGACAATGGTTCAGTGGCTTCGCCAAGTTCTCGTACGATAACAGTCTTTTTACCGGTTCTAAGCTTTACGCCACCAAACTTGTCACCAGACGCGAGGTAGCCAAAGTACTTTATCAGCTTCACCAGTTGGGTCAGCTTTAAATAATCCGACTAAAAATCCGTTTACCCCAGTGCATTGATTGCCCTGGGGTTTTTCGGTAATCTGCTCACGTAACCAAAATACTGGATGCTTAAAGAATTCAAGGAATTTGCCATCAAGGGAAATGTCATCGACATGGCCATTGGCATCATTATTGGCGGAGGCTTTGGAAAGATTGTGAGCTCACTGGTGACCGACGTCATCATGCCACCCATCGGACTGCTGACGGGTGGTGTGGATTTTACGAAGTTAATGATTACCCTGAAGACAGCGACCGAGACGGCGCCCGCTGTGACGATAAACTACGGCCTATTCATCAACACGCTGATCGATTTTCTGATCATCGCGTTCTCCATGTTCATTGCCATCAAGCAGGTCAATAAATTTACCAAAAAGAAAGAGAAGAAAGCGGAAGAAAAAGCAGCCCTGCCCACGGAGGAAATTTTACTGCTAAGAGAAATACGGGACGCATTGAAGAAGTAACTAATGTGACTGAAGTTTCTTACACTCTGGTTCGTAAAGATCAGTTGATTTTTTATATAGATAGATAATAATCAAATAGTACTTATTATTTTCATATTCATAAGTCACTACCCCCTTGGACGATCACATAAATTTTTCTGAAAAAACCCTCCTGCTTGTCAATACTGGTAGCAACAAAAAACGCTTCATCCTGCAGAAACTTAAGAAGATGGGGCTTCAGATCGTAGTCCTTAATAAAGAGAAAAACTGGGCCCAGCCCTACGTGGATCATTGGATTCTGGCCAATACAGATGAACATCAGGAGTCGCTGACGGCAGTGGCCAACTTTTTGCGTGAACATTCCGCCATTAAGATTGATGGTGTCCTGACTTTTTGGGAAGACGACGTACTTCTGACTTCACGGATTGCTACTAAATTCAACTGGATTGGCACCCCTTACGAAACGGTTAAGAGAGTCAGAAACAAATTTGAGTTCCGCAAGTTCTGCAAAAACAACAACATCCGATCTCCGCATCACGCTATGATCCGAAGCAAGAAGGATCTGCAGAAAATTAAGAATGAATTCAACTTCCCTCTTGTCATGAAACCGGTATACGGTTCCAGCAGCGCTTATGTGGTAAAAGTCGAGGAGGAAGATCTTGAACGAGTTTATGATTACATCAAGCAGAACCTTTCGCTCGAGACCGAGTCGTCACTGCATGACGGTTTCGATATTTTTGTCGAAGAATACATCGATGGTGATGAAGTGGATATCGACATTCTGATGCAGAACGGGAAGATTAAGTATTACTCCATTACGGATAACTTTCAGACTGAAGAGCCTTTTTTCGTTGAAACTGGCGAGCAAATCCCTTCCAGCCTGCCCGAAAACAGGCAAGATGCCCTGTTTGAGCTTGCGGAGGAGACTTTGGAGAAACTGAAGATTCACAACGGAGTGATCCACTTTGAGGCTAAATCCACCAAACATGGCCCAGTTCCCATCGAAGTCAACCTAAGGATGGGTGGGGACGAAGTGTACTCGTTCGTCAAAGGGGCCTGGGGGGTGGATCTGATTGAGAATGCGGTCAAGATCGCTTTTGGTATCTATATTCACAAAATCAACCGTCCGGACCTTCCCAAAAAGTTTATTGTCGGCCAATACTTTTTGCCGACCCAATCGGGCATCCTCAGCAAGCTGTACCTTGATGAAAAGCTGAAGAAGCCAAAATTCAAACGGGTCATTGAAGAATTTCACGTCCAAAAACAAATCGGCGACGCCGTACTGGTACCTCCGGAAGGATTTGAGTTTATAGGCTGGGTCACGGTTTCCGGTGAAACTCAGGCAGATGCCCGCGATAACATGGATGAAGTCCTGCGCCACACCCATTTCGAAATTTCCCGATTTCACCCAACATCTTCGATCGGAAAAATTGAACGAAAGAACCAGTTTTCTGTGGCCTCAACCAACAAGAAGGTCCTGCTGAGCAAGGCCCGTATTGAAAAACTTAAAACCATTTCTTACAAAAACCAGAGAGGGCTGAATATAGGCATTGCCTGCGATCAGGAAAATGTCTTTGAAGAAAAGATCGGGGACACCTCTCTTTTGCTCAAAAAAAAGCTGGAGAAACAGGGCTATAAGGTTTCTCGTTTTGACTTAAACAATCTGCAGAAAGCTCTTTTTGAACTCAACCAGAGAGATTTTGATTTTATCTTCAATCTCTGTGAAAAGATCCACGAGACTCCCCTTTTGGAACCGCACGCGGCTGCCCTTTTTGATATTCTCCAAATCCCCTACTCAGGCTCCAATCCTTATACCCTCTCCCTTTGTATCGACAAAATCCGCGTCAAAAAACTTCTGAACTTTCATGGCATTCCCACCCCCAAATGGGACTACGCCTATTCCATGGAAGACAAACTGACAAGCGATTTAAAATACCCTCTCATCGTTAAACCTTCGAATTCCGATAATTCATTCGGTATTACGAATGACTCCGTGGTCACTAATCCCAAAGAACTCAAAAGACAGCTTCGGGAAGTCATCGAGGTTTACAAACGTCCCGCTCTGATTGAGGAATATATTGAGGGCGACGAATATGACGTGTGTATGCTTGGGAACGAGGACGAGGTTGAAGTACTGCCGCTTATCCGTTCAGTTTTTGATAAAATGCCTAAGGGCTACTGGCATATTTATTCGTCCGATCTGAAAGGCGGCAAGGAAGAAAGGGCCGCCAGTTACATACGCGTTGAAAAGCCCGCTAAAATATCCAAAAAGCTTGATAACCTGCTTAGCGAGATTGCGCTCGACGTCTACAACATTGTCAGCTGTTTCGACTACGGTAAAGTAGAAATAAGAGTGGATAAGAACGGCAACCCTTATGTTCTTGAGCTGAATCCCAACCCGCCCCTGGATCCTGATGGCTTTTTACCTCTGGCGGCAAAACTGGCCGGCTATTCTTATGAGGCCCTGATCGAGGAAATTATTCTGCTGGGTGTAAACCGCTATAAGGACAAGCCGCCTTTTTATCACTTACAAGGCTGCTGATGAGCAAGATTCTTATTGTGACCGGTTCGGATTATACCGACCAGGTCTATCAGGCGTTTTCTGATGTACTGGCACTGGGCCACCAACTTTATCTTCTGAGTGACGGTTCCTTTGAACCACATCCTGGAATTTTTGAAAAGCACTTCGTTTATGATCTCCGAAAAACAGGAGAAACGCTCGATTACATAAAAAGTCAGGACATCCGCTTCGACGCGGTGACTATTAAGACTTCCGAGTGGCTGACCCCACTGACGGCCTTACTAGCCAAACAGTATGGATGTATCGGGAATGACCCGGTTACCGCCTTCAACTGCCGCAGTAAATACCATATGCGACGGGAACTGGAAAAGGGCGGTGTTCCCATTCCCAAATTCGAATTATGTAAGAATTACGCGGAGCTGCTTCAGGCCATCGAACAAATCGGCATTCCCTGTGTGGCCAAGCCAGTCGGCGGGAACGCCAGTTACGGCACTTTTCTGATTATGAACGCAGAAGATATGAGGAATCTGAAACAGAACTACGAAAGTTCCGTGGATTACCTAAGAAAAAAAGCGGTGACCGAAGACGTCTTTGCTTTTTCGGAAGAAGAAATGGATCTGATTGGAATCCGGGATCACGTGGATATGGTGACCGATTATCTGGTCGAGGAATATATGGATGGACCTGAGATCAGCGTGGACGCTATTGTTCAGAACGGACGGGTGACGATTTTTGGCGTGGAAGACCAAATTCGGATGAAACCGCCTTATGTCCTACAAATCGCGGCCCGCCTTCCTTATGTGTGCGATTCAAAAAGAGAGGCCGAAATCTATGATCTTATCTGCCAAACGGTGAAAGCTGTCGGCCTTCGGAATTCGGCCACCCATACCGAAATTATTTTTACCAAAGATGGGCCAAAAATCGTTGAAATCGGCTGCCGGATTGGCGGTGATGACCTGCATGACACTATTCTTGAGGCAACGGGTTACAATCTGATGTATGAATCCATCATGGTGGCCCTGGGTATAAAACGGCATTATGAAGTTCGGGCTTTGTGTCATACCATGATGCAGTTTGTTTTACCCGAAAAAGAAGGAGTGATTGAGGAAATATTTGTTGATGAGAGTCTGAAGAAAGATCCGAACGTTTACAATATGGCCCTTTGCTCAAAAAAAGGAGATAAGGTGGGACCGCCCCCTTACAGCTTTGACTACCTTGCCTATGTTGGTGCTAAAGGCAGCTCTCCCGCCGAGGCTCAAACAAATCTGGAATCAGCCCTTCGCAGGATTTCCTTCACCATCCGATGATTGTTTGAGCATCTAAACCGGTTCAAGCTCGATGTCGTACAGATCCTCATGTATTCCGGCCACCTCAAAGTAACCATCCTTTTCGAATTCGCATCTGACAACTTTGTACCCCGCCTTTGCAAGTTTTTGGGGGTCCGAGAACATGGGAAGTGAGGTATCCCTGCTGGATAGCCTGATCTTCAGCATTTTTTTGCGGGCCTCTTTTAGAAAACTATTTAGAAGCAGGGTTCCAAGCCCTTTTTTTTGGTACTCCGGCAGTATGCCGATGTCATAAAGGAATATGTCATTCTCGTTTTCGGCGTATTCGAAGGTAGTCAGCAAAAACCCTGCCAACTTCCCATCCATAACCACGCCGATATTCATGTGCTCACCCTCAAGCCAGCTTCGGATTCTTTCCCTGGTCTCCACAAGGGGTTCCGGATAAATGGCTAACTGCATCTGTGCCAAAGTATCCAAATCCAGCAGGGTCAGCCGGATGATGGTTCGATCCGGCAAAGGGGTGCGCTTCATGGTCAGGACTTAGGGAGCTCAATTCTATACTGCTCAATAACCGGAAACAATTTGTTTTTGTAATAGTTTTCTCCCCCTTCCGCAAAGTCCATTTTCTTCATGCCAAGGGTTATGGCGTCCTTTATGTCGTAAAGACTCATAAAATTACCGATTCCCGAAAAACTGGATATGTCGTTGGCGCAAAGCAGCGGGCAATAAACGCCATCATAAATGAAGATAAAATCAAAGCCCGCGGGCTTATCATCGATATAGGCCGAAAGCATCCTCACCTGAAAGCTCTTCTTCTCCAGAGCCGTACTGATGAGTCCGTGGAATACCTGAACAATCTGCGGATTTTTGAAAACCGAACCTTCGTGCCGCGAAATATTCATCTGGACCAGAATATCAAAATCCGAAAATTGATCGACGATTATTTTGGGGTTTTGCGCTTCTATCGTCCGACGATCCCTGACCAGATTACCGCGCAATTTCCTGTCCAGAGTCATCAGATAATCTTCGACGGACTTGAAAGTATCGATGTTCAGAATATTCTTCGGATTGTGCTTCTGAAAGGAAATGAGCCCCTCGGCGGACTTAAAGCAGTTTTTGGTAAGATTCACCAGTGATAACGGGGTCGGACAAGCCGCGAGCAGAGGTTTTAGATAAACCGGATCCTTTACCCAAAAATCATTCTCTTCCATCCAGTCGTTTGTGTCACCAATGTCTCCGAACCAAAAATAGCCCTTCTCTTCTGAAACGTGCCAAAATGGCAAAAGGCCCACATTTCTGTCGGCGTCCGACAGCACGATAAAATGAGGCGTGTACTGAAAAACTTTCCAGAATTCGAAACGGAAATCCCAGAGGTCATAAAAACTCCTGTTTGGAGTGAATTCCTGCCATAACTCTTTGCACAAATCAATGTCGCTGACTACCCTGGTACTGAGCGTTGTCATGTACGGTTATTAAAGTGAGTTGATTATAACTCACGGCCGGCCCGAAAGCACCTATGAAAAAATGATTCTGAAGAACCCGGAATTCTGATAATATCAGTGGGTTCGCCTTAAACTTCTGACACAAAACGCATGGATGCCGAATCGGGTTCCGCCAAACATTTTGAGGCCTATTATGAGAAAATCCGAAGAAATTCGGATCGTTTAAGAAAATTTGCCGACAATCATGAAACCCCCTTTTATATTTTTGACGCTGGAGAAGTCAGGCACAACATTAAGCGTTTTAGAGACGCTTTCATAAGTGAAGGCACCGATATCAGCGTTTTTTACGCAGTCAAAAGCAATTCTTACGGGAGCCTGCTTAAAACGGTAGTTGACGAGGGCGTTCATCTGGATGTTTCGAGTCATCGGGAACTTAGCCTGGCACTGAAGGCCGGCGCCAAACGGATTATTTATACCGGTCCCGCAAAAAGCCAAAAGGATTTTGAGCAAATTCTGGATCACCATGATGTTATTACCGTCAATCTTGAGAGTGTCCGAGAGATGAAACTCTTGGCTGACATGGCTGCAAAGCGTGGAGTCACGATGCGATGCGGCGTAAGAGTCTTTACCTCTAATCAGGCAGGATGGACAAAATTCGGTATTCCTCTTATAAAGCTGGCTGATTTTATGCGTCAGGCTCAAAAACTGCCTTCCCTGGATTTTTGCGGAATCCATTTTCATATCAGTTTTGTCGTGGAATCCGATAAGTATGTGAATACGATGGAAGAGCTTTCTCGTTACCTACTTGAAAAACTGACAGAGGAAGAGCGGAAAAAACTTGAGTATCTGGATATTGGCGGAGGTTTCTATCCGGAGCCTTTTCAGGCCCTTTACACGTGGAACGCCGACCAAACCGCAAATCTTCCCGGCGATTATATAGATAGAATCCTTGAAGATCAGTCCCCCTGTAGAACCATCCCCTTCAAAACGGAACCGATTGAGAAATTTGCCCGCGAAATTGGAAAGGCTTTCAAAATACTGATTCAGCCTGTCCTTCCCAACGTCCGCCTTTACGCGGAGCCCGGCCGATTTATTTCTCATAGTTCCATGCACTTTGTTCTGAAGCTGATGGACGTCAAAGGCGACAGCATGGGAATCGCGGATGGAGGTAATAATATGGTCGGATGGGAGCTTTTTGAGTTTTTCTATTATGTGCCCATGTTTAACCTCTCCCAATTCGATTCTAAACGCGAGATTCCCTTTATTACCTATGGCTCTCTGTGTACTCCAAATGATATCTGGAGTTATTATATGCATACCGCCGGAGCGCCGCGGGAAGGAGATATTCTTATCATCCCCTTTCAGGGGGCTTACACCCATGCGTTCGCCCAGAATTTTATTAAGGAGATTCCTCCAGTATACGATGAACCATTAAAATGAATACCATCCAGAAAAATAAAGTGCTCACCTTGCTGGCCGTCTTACTCCGGAAGAACTCCGACAAGATTATTGAAGCTAATAGAATGGATGTTTTGGCCTGCAAAGACCCCGACCCATCTCTTCTTGACCGCTTAAAGGTGGATGAGAAGAAGGTTAAGGGAATGGTTTCGGCCCTCAAAATGACCGCGAAACTGGAAGACCCCGAAGGCGAAGTGCTGAGTACTTTTAAGCACGAAAACGGTCTGAAGATTGTGAATAAGGCGGTTCCTTTTGGACGGATTCTGATTATTTACGAAGCCCGTCCTGATGTGACGATTGAGGCAGCCGCCATGGCCTTTAAGGCGGGTAACCGGATTCTTTTAAAGGGCGGATCGGAAGCTAAGAGGACTAATATAGTACTTGCGGAACTTTGGCGCAAAGCCCTCAAAGAAAATAGAGCTGACCCCGACTATGTTGTTTATCTAGATATAAACAGAGACGAAACGCAGAAACTGATAAAAGAAAATACCCATGACGTCGATCTCATCATCCCGCGCGGTGGACGGGGCCTGATCGATTATGTGCGGAAGAATACCGAAATCCCCATGATCATCAGCGGACGTGGCAATAATTTTATGTTTATTGACGAAGAGTCGGATTTTGATATGGCCATCCGCATCATTCTGAATGGTAAATCCCGCCTGAGCGTGTGTAACGCCCTCGACAAAGTTCTGATTCACAAGAATCTACCGGACAGGGCCGGGGAACTGAATCGATTAAAAGAATATCTGAAAGTGGCTGGGATTGAAGTTCTGGAAAAAGCGGATGATGAGCTTTTGGAGGAAGAATTTTTGGCGGCCAAAATCCTGATTACGACGACGGAGGGTGTGGACGAGGCGATCAAAACCATTAACCGCTTTTCCGGCGGACATTCCGCCGTGATTGTGACCCAGAACCGAAAAACGGCCCAGCGGTTTCAAAACGAAGTCGACTGCGCGGCGGTGTACCACAACGCTTCCACCCGCTTTACGGACGGCGGTCAGTTCGGAATGGGAGCCGAAATTGCCATCGGTACCCAAAAACTGCACGCCCGCGGACCCATTGGTACCAGACAACTGGTAACCAACAAATGGTTTATTGACGGCAATGGTCAAACGCGGGAATAATTGAAAAAGTAGCCCTCATCAACTTTTTTTATGAAAAAGAAACTCGTTTTAAAAATCGGCTCTTCGACCCTGACAGCCGAAACTGACAAAATCTCGCGCGGAAAGATTGAAGATCTGGCCAGGCAGATTGTGGAATTACAGAATGATTACGAAGTTATTCTGGTCTCTTCGGGGGCTATCGCAACCGCTAAACAGTTCATTACAATCAATGGCTGGAACAAGCTGGTGGAGTCCAAGCAGGCTATGGCCGCGATTGGCCAGCCGATTCTGATGCAGATATACAATGAAGTTTTTCGGGACTTCGGCATCAAAACCGCTCAGTGTCTGATGACCTACCGCGATTTTGAGGATGAGCACGCCCGCGAGAATACCCTGAATACCCTGACCACCCTGCTGCGGCACGGTTTTATCCCCATCGTGAACGAGAACGATACGGTCGCTATCGAAGAGATCATGCTGGGAGATAACGATAAGCTCTCCGCGCTGGTGGCGGTGCTGGTCGAGGCTGATCTGCTGGTGCTGGCTTCCGACATCGACGGTCTGTTTGACCAAAACCCGCATCTTCATAAAGAGGCTCAGCATATTCCAATAGTCACCGACATCGACAAGCTGGAGAGTGCCGTGGAAGACAAGCTTCCGGGCGGACTGGGAACGGGCGGGATGGCGTCCAAGCTTCAGGCGGCTAAAATCTGCCGTGAAAAGAAAATTGAAATGTGGATTGTGAACGGAGGCCGTCAGCACTTTATTGTGGACGCACTGGCCGGCAAAATTCCTTTTACCAAATTTACTTTCGACGCATGAAATACGGTTTTATTGGCTTCGGCCATCTGGCTAAAGCCATCTATAAGGGGCTAAAAAATGAACCGATTGATTTTGCCTATGTTTCAAAAGACAATGATTTTAAAGAAATTAGATCCTTTGAAACCATCAAGGACCTGACCCATTACGCGGATGTGGTTTGGCTTTGCGTTAAGCCACAAGACCTGATTCCCGTTTTGGAAGAACTGCGTACCGCGAATCTCGCGAAGAAAATGATCGTTACTCCAGTCGCCGGAAAATCCATTCGTTTTATAGAGGGCTATGTGGGGGCGCACATCACGATCGCCCGTATTATGCCCAATCTGGCAACGGCTTACGGAAAATCCGTAACGGCTTACGCGGATAACAGCGAAACGGAGTTAACCAAAACGGTCATGACCGACCTGAAGAAACTGGGGGAAGTCGTCGAACTCGAAGAAAGGCATTTTGATCTATTCACGGCTATCTTTGGCTGTGGACCCGCGTTTTTACTGGAAATTCTGGGTGTTTTTAAAATGAAGATGGGTGATTTGGGAATTTCGGGTAACGAGGCGAATTCACTTTTGTCTCAGTTGGTTACCGGAACTTTGACCTATTTGGAGAACAATTCTGAAAAAAGTATTCCGGAGCTGATCGATCAGATTGCCAGTAAGGGCGGGACGACAGAGGCCGGGCTAAAGAGCTTCAGAGAAAACAACCTGAATAATCTGATTGGGAGTGTAATTGAGTCGGCCAGAAAAAGATCACAGGAAATAGGCGGATAGGCCTTAACTGTTTTGGATGGTTTGGATGGCCTTTAGGAAAGCTGCCACTTTGGGCTCTAATTTTGCCAAACGCAGTTCCCTGCCTTTTTCGGTCACGCGCTCCGGATTCGAGTCTTTATTCTCGTAATACTCTTTGATGATTGTGTCGCCCATGCCGGCGATGATTTCAACGACCTGACCGGGATCTTTTATAGAGTATACTCCATTCTTTTCCTGGAGCGCCCCCTGATCCAGTAGTTCTTGGACTATGGCGATGCCCGTATAGTAATACCGCTCGCTGGCACCCCCTTCTTCCGATGACTTATTCAGGAGATAATCAAGAATCACAGACATCTTCGCCAGAGCCTGTGATCGGATATTCACGTCTCCGCCTTTCTTCATGGCGTCCCTGAGGATAACGAAAGAAGCGGTTTCCGCCTTCAGCTCTTCCATGATGTCCGCCTCGCTTGTCGTCCCCACTCTTTCGACTATGTTGCTGTCTTCCACCGGCAGGATTCCATGGCCTAACTCGTGCAAAGTGGTGTCCAGTACAAAGGCATCTCTATATTCTTTTTCTGTTATTGGATTCTCCGGCAGCAGCTGATCCAGAATAGGTTTCATGGCCATCCCTTCTTTTGCGATCGTGTTGTAGTGGATGTTGGTCGCTTCCGGGCGGGTATCCGCGGGAGTTTCCCAGATTAAGTCGGTGCCAAAAGAGTAAATTTGCCGGGTTACCTGGGGTACAGGAAGGGTTACCCGTTCAGTAAGAGCGTCCGCCTTTGCGTCAACAATACTCTGGGCGCTTTCATGAAATGTCTTCATCACTCCTTCCAGTGACTGCGCTTTTTCGTTTCTCAATCCAACGCGGAACTCAACGTCTACTTTATTCGCCTCTCCAGCCACCATGGCAACGGCCTGTCCAATGATAGATATGGGACAACCGCTATCCCCCAAAGCTTTACATGACTTATCCAGCTCTTTCCACATTTCCGCTATTTTTTCGGGATCCTTTTCCTTTGATCCATATACCTCGGCGACCAGGTTCAGATGCTCCGGCAGACCTTTGTAGCTTTCGGGGATTTTTCCGGCCGTAATAAGATCCGCTGTTTTTCCGGACAAGCGCTTTAAATGTTCCACAATTTTTCCCCACTCAGATTTAAATACTTCCCCAAATGTCTTTAATTTGTATTCTTCGTCTGTCGGGTTTTCGTATACTTCGTAAAGTGAGTCAGCCCCCTGTACACCTGCCAGGGGTGTTGCAGATGAACCTCCGGGGGTATCAGCCAGTTCGGTCTGCTTTAAGAATGCCACGTTAAAATATTTAGCAAGGTTTCCGATTTCCAGCGTCAGCTTTACTTCATCCGGTGTCATTTTCATGGATTTGGGTAGTTCCTCTTTTTGCTGTTTCAGCCAGTGGTTCATAAGCCAAATCTGAGCGAGCTGCCGTTCGGATTGCGCAAGGAGTAGCTTATACCAGGCATCCGGCGCAATTGTCCGTAGCGGTTCCAGAGGTCCCAATTGAAATAATCTCATTTTTTGTTCAAAGAGTTTGTCGTTTGACAGGATGTCATGCAATTCTTTGTATTCTTCCTTTCCCTCTACTTCTTTCAGCCACTCCGTCCTGTGCTGATTGAATAATTCGGAAACGTGTTTCTGCCAGTTGCCGTGAACGACTTCTTCAGCCTTCGTAAAGAGCTCATCCATGCTATTTACCCTAGGACAGTCAGGGACCTCATTCAGCGCTAATTTCAGCTTTGATCGGATGTCGTACATGGTCTGCATATGCGGATTGTCCGTCATAGCCCCTTCACGATCGGGGTTTAATGGGTTCAATCTATTTCTGTCATCAATTGTTGGTGACCATTTTGTGGTGACGTCTGCCATAGGGATTTGTGTGATGAATGGAAATTTTTGTCATTCTTAGTATTATACCATTTTATTTCTATTTTAGCAATCCGTTTCCAAATCGGCGTATATAACTCACACACATTTAGGACACCGTGTATCGTTAAAGTGGCTTAATACTTAACTAAACACACGATGTCCAAGAAAGAATTACATCAAATCAAGCAGGAAGTAAAAGAAAAAGAGCTGGCAAA
>Ga0209450_10000742_pt1 | contig 16388 bp, 11 predicted proteins | sample FrelakmetLWP11LW_FD_187149 | JGI IMG/M metagenome (GOLD analysis project Ga0209450, IMG submission 187149) | Freshwater lake sediment microbial communities from the University of Notre Dame, USA, for methane emissions studies - LWP11 LW (SPAdes)... | ecosystem: Environmental > Aquatic >...
TGCTGTACGAAAATCCGGATTATGATGTTGATCTGCTTGTCTATTCCAGGGCACGCAAGGTGCTTACAGCAGCAAGGTACACTTCCTGGAAGAGGGAAAGATACTTCTTCGATAAGGAATTTGAGACTATGATGAGTGACCTCAAAAGCAAGCTTGGAGATATTGAATTTGGGCTTGTGTCCAGCAACAAGGCTGAGGATAAATATATAGTGGTCGGCCAAAGTGACAAGATCTCTGGAACATATTATCTCTTTGACAAAACTTCAGGAAGCCTCGATAAGATAGCTGACGTAGCACCATGGCTTGACCCGGCCGAGATGGCTTCAATGAATCCCATTGAATATACAAGCCGTGACGGACTGACTATTCATGGCTATCTGACACTTCCGAAGGGTTATGCGATGGAAAATGCCAGGAATCTTCCCGTTGTGGTAAATCCTCACGGAGGCCCTTGGGCTCGAGACCAGTGGGGCTTCAATCCTGAGGTTCAGTTCCTGGCCAACAGGGGATATGCTGTTTTCCAGATGAACTTCCGCGGTTCTACCGGTTACGGAAGGAAATTCTGGGAAGCATCGTTCAAGCAATGGGGCAAAACCATGCAGGATGATATCACGGACGGAGTGAACTGGCTTATTGAGCAGGGAATAGCCGATAAAGAGAGGATAGCCATTTATGGAGGAAGCTATGGCGGCTATGCGACCCTTGCCGGTGTTGCCTTTACTCCGGATCTTTATGCTGCAGCCGTCGATTATGTTGGCGTGGCAAATATGTTCACCTTCATGAAGTCTATCCCTCCATACTGGGAACCACAGCTCCAGATGTTTTATGAAATGGTAGGAGACCCTGTGAAGGACAGCCTTTTAATGGCTGAAGCATCTCCTGTGCTTCACGCTGACAAGATAACAACACCTCTGTTTGTGGCGCAGGGCGCAAATGACCCCAGGGTGAATATCAATGAGAGCAACCAGATGGTTGAAGCACTCAGGAACCGGGGAGTAACTGTTGAATATATGGTGAAAGATGATGAGGGGCATGGCTTCTATAATGAGAAGAACCAGTTTGACTTTTATAATGCAATGGATAAGTTCCTTGCGGAACACCTGAAAAAGTAACATATGGAAAAGACGGAGAAAAAAGAGCCGGTATGCTGTCCTCCTTTTGATCCGGCACCGTGGCATGACAAAGTCTTTGAATGGGACAATAAGAAATTCATAAGGGACAGGATAATGACCTTTTTCTTTATGCCTCTTAATTTCGGGCAAAAGATGAAAAAGCTTGATAATCTTGTCACCCGGGCAGGAGGCTTATTTCCAGATGCAATGAGCCTCTCAGACCATATTTCAAAATGGAGTATGGACATATATATGGCGGTTGACAAAGATATTCCGGGAGTTGAGAACACAACCCTGAGCGGGAAGTTCTTCAGCAGAGTCTATGAAGGGCCCTTCTCCGACACAGGAAAGTGGTGTAAGGACTCAGAGGATGTTGCTAAAGCCAGAGATCTTTCAATAAAGAAGTGGTACATGTGGTACACCACCTGCCCGAAGTGTGCGAAAAAGTATGGTAAGAACTATGTGGTGATCATCACGCAGGTTGATTAAGAATAAACCACCCTGTCAGTCAACTGACGGATCGGAAGGATGGCGTTTCCTTTCTGCCACCCGCATGTCTGTCACATGAATTTGTCTTTATTTTCATTCAACTGCATTGTGATGTTAATCCGTATAACAGGCACTATATCAGTCAGGTATTATAAATAACTAAAAAAATAGTCAAAATTTCATTAAAATAGTTGCATGACTAAGAAAATAGTCATATATTTGTATTGTTGGATTGACATTAGAAACGATGAAAATGATGCAACTGACAAAGGCAGAGGAGCAGGTAATGCAAATATTATGGGAACTGGAAGAGGGGATCGTCAAGGATATCCGCGACCGGTTCAGTGACCCGAAGCCTGCCAGGAACACTGTTTCAACTGTGGTAAGGATACTGGAGAAAAAGGGATTTGTTGATCACAAGTCCTATGGGAATGTACATCTCTATTTTCCTCTCGTGTCGAAAAGTGAATACTCAAAGAGCCAGCTTTTTGGTCTGCTTGAAGGCTATTTCAACAACTCGTTTCCGGCTATGGCATCGTTCTTTGCACGTGAAAAGGACATGTCAGTAAGTGAACTTGATGAGCTGCTCAGCGAAGCACGGATGGAATTGTCGCAACGTAAAAAGAGAGGGTGATGGAAGGATTGCTGTTATATCTCATGAAGTCTGCGGTCTGGATCACCGGATTTGCGGTTGTCTACATGATCTTCCTGCAGAATGAGAGGTACTTTATTCTGAACAGGATGTATCTGGTCACAGGTATCCTCGCTTCACTTCTGTTCCCTTTGATTACTGTTCATTACATCGTAGAAATGCCAGCCTTCCGGAGTGCGCAGCCGGGGGATGTCAATGCCGGAGGTTTTGAAATGACCGCAGTCTCAGGCGGGTTTTCCGTGGAAAGAGTACTGTTGGTGCTATATGCGGTCGGAGTTTTGATAATGATTTCCAGGTATCTGCTGCAGTCATTCTCTGTAGTAAGAAGTATCAGGGATTCGGAAAGATTGCAGGGATGGCCCGTGAAAATCGTCCGCCACTCTGCCAATATCACTCCGTTTTCATTCTTCTCCTGGGTTGTTGTCAATCCGTCCCTCACAGACACCGAGACCCGGGAGATAATGAATCATGAGATGGTCCATGTGAGGCAGAGACACTGGCTCGACCTTTTACTGACAGGATTGCTCTGTACCCTGCAGTGGTTCAACCCGGTTGTCTGGATCTATGCCAGGTTCATCAGGCAAAATCACGAATATCTTGCAGATGAGGAGGCACTCCGGACAACTTCCGACCCGGCACTTTACAGGGCAGCACTGCTGAACCAGATTGCCGGCACACCGGTCATTGATCTGAGTAACAGCTTCAATTATTCACTCAACAAAAAAAGATTTTACATGATGAAAAATATTGTCACTTCACCAGTCAGAAAACTCAGGCTGCTTTTGATACTTCCCGTATCAGTCATGATACTTTATGCATTTGCAGAACCTGAATACAGTATTACAGCATCCGATACCGGCATATCAGCCGCTGATAATGTGCCGTATCAGATGACCGGAGTAATAAAAGGGGTCGTGGTCAGCGAAGATGGCACTCCTTTGGAAGGCGCTGCCATAATGCTCAAGGGTACCACAACCGGCACCGTATCAGATCAGAAGGGACGCTTCATGCTTGAGAATGTTCCTGATGATGGACTCCTTATTATCAGCTATGTCGGTTTTGCATCAAAAGTGATGAAACCTCAGTTTGGCAAAGATGTCACAGTCACGATGGTCAGGGCTACCGTTATGACTGACACGGTTCATGTTCCGCCGCCGCCGCCACCGCCACCGCCACCGCCACCGCCGGCAGAGGTGAAGGTTGCAACCGGTGTGGATATGTCACAGGTACTTATCGTTCTTGACGGTACGGTCACAGACACAGACCTCGGTTCAATTGATCCGGAAACAATACATTCGATAAATGTTTTCAAAGACGAAACGGCTGTAAAGCTTTACGGAGAAAGAGGCAGGAATGGCGTTTTAGAGATAACTACCAAGGCTAAGGCATCGCAAGCTGCCGGAGCTAAGAGTGCAGTGGCTGTGGCTGTGGGCAGCGAAGCCACAGGAGAGGATGTTTTTGTTGTAGTGGAGGAGATGCCGCAGTTCCCCGGGGGCCAGGATGCAATGATGGCCTGGATAGGAGGTAACCTTAAATACCCGGCAGAAGCAGTAAAAGGGAAAATCACCGGTACGGTAGTTGTTGATTTTGTTGTTACCAGAACGGGCAAGATAACGAATGTAAAGACCATAAGGACTGTAGATCCTCTTCTGGATGCAGAGGCTGAAAGGGTTATTGGACACATGCCCGACTGGCAACCCGGTCATCAGAGAGGCATAGCCGTTGATGTTAAATACACGGTGCCCGTAAAGTTCAGTCTTGAATAGCATCAGGCTGTTGATCATCTCTCAAACAGGCGCAGGAGGCATCAGATTATTTTCCTTCGTCACGGAGTAACACTGCTTCTATTCCGGAAATAGAAGCAGTGAAACTCATGCACTGACTCTGTGCCCTCTCGGGTAAAAAGGCTTAACCACAGAGTTTCTGGCAGAAATGCTCTTTTTACAATAATAATACTGTATTTTTGATAGAAGCATTCAATATCGCGGAGCATTAGATTCCTATGATTGTTTTGAGCGGCGCTATCGGTAACTATGCCATTGTCAACGGCAAAAAGTACTCATATTTCGGTGGGAACAATTATCTCGGCCTGGCAAGTCATCCTCTTATTAAGGAAGCAGCTTCGAAGGCAATTGAAAAGTACGGCGTAAATTTTTCTGCCTCACGCCACACGACTGGAACGGCAGATATTCATCTTGAGCTTGAGAGGGAGCTGTCACGGTTTAAGGGAAAGGATGATTCTGTCGTCTTCGCTTCAGGGTACCTGGGGAACAGTATCCTGATTGAGGTTCTCAGTGGAGGCTATTCCTCTATTTTCATCGATGAATCTTCCCATGCAAGCATTATCTCTGCCATAAGGGGAGAGCACGCGAGTGTTTACAGTTACAGCCACTGTGATCCGGAACACCTCGGAGCATTACTTGAAAAGCACGCCGGCCCTGTTCCCCTGATCATTACCGACGGCGTTTTTGCACTTACAGGTGAGATAGCTCCTCTTGACAGGATATATCCGCTGGTGAAAAGGCACAATGGCATTCTGGTCGTTGACGACGCTCATGCAACAGGTATTCTTGGTGATACCGGAAAGGGCACGCCTGAACATTTTTCCCTGCATACAGAGGAAAAAATCTGTCAGACAGAGACCATGAGCAAGGCTCTGGGCGGTTACGGGGGCTTTATCTCCGGAGACAAAGGGCTGACAGACCTTATAAGACGTAAATCATCAACATACCAGGCCTCTACCGCACTGCCGCCTCCCGTGGTGGCTGCCGGCATCGCCTCCCTGAAAATAATGAATGAGAATCCGGAGCTTCGAACTGACGTATTAAACAAGGCGGCATGGATCAGGGAGCAGGTCATTTCGCTAGGCTTCAGGACAACTTCTGACAGCACCCCGATAATCCCCCTTATGTTCAATGCTCCCGGGAATGCAAAAAGTCTCTCACTGTACCTCGAGGATAATGGGATCATTGCCCCCTTCGTGAACTACCCGGTCAGACAGGAGTTGCATCTGGTACGAATCACCGTCTCGGCAGCTCACACAGCCGAACAGTCCGAAGTTTTAGTGAAGATGTTAAACAATTGGAAAGTCAAACATGAAAACAGCTAAAATCAGTAAGGTATTCATTGAATCCTTGAATGTTCCGTTGGAAGAGCCCTTCAGGATTGCTATCGGAACCAAGTACAGCATCGAAAATGCCCTCATTACTGTGGTACTTGACAATGGTATCGAGGGGTATGGCGAGGCAGCGCCTCTTGAACCCATCAATGGCGAGAACCAGGCCACTGTGCTTGCGACACTGAAAAGCTGCAGCGACTTCATCGTCGGCAAGAACATAACCGAATACAGGTCAATCGCAAAGATCCTCAAGAGCGTCTTCTGGGCCCAGGTGACAGCACGGTGTGCCGTGGAGATGGCACTCCTGGATGCATATACAAAGATGCTTGGCATCCCCCTTTACCAGTTCCTGGGAGGGTTAACGAACAAGATAGAGACCGATTATACAATTGATATTGTCCCCCCGGATGTCTGCAGGGCCAATGCAACAAAGCTTGCAAAAAACGGTTACAGGGTGATCAAGACAAAGGTGGGCAAAAACCTTGTTGATGACATTGACAGGCTGCTGGCCATCAGGGAAGGGGCGCCGGGTTGCGGGATAACACTCGATGCCAACCAGGGTTATTCACCATGTGAGGCAGTATACTTCCTGGGTGAGCTTGAGAAGAATAACATCCGTCCTGTCATGTTCGAGCAGCCGGTGATCAAGAGTGACCTGCAGGGATTGAAATTTGTTAAGGATCATACTTCTGTTCTCGTCGGGGCCGACGAGTCGGTCTTTACGAGTGCCGACGCCATCAACATCGTAAGAACAGGCTGTGCGGATGTGATCAACATCAAGCTGATGAAATCAGGGATAATTGAAGCACTTGATATTGCGGCCATTGCGCGGAGCGCAAACATAAAACTGATGATAGGATGCATGCTTGAGACGAAGCTGGCCCTGGGATGCTCCGTGCACTTTGCTGCCGGACTGGGTTGTTTTGACTTTATAGACCTGGATCCCCACATCGACCCGGCCATGGAGCCATTCACAGGCGGACCGGGCTATGCTGCTCCGTTCTATACAATACCCGATGATCTGCCAGGCATTGGTTGTCAGAAAAAATAACAGTTATTGCAGAATTGTGATCCCTGAAGGAGGGGCTATCTTAGCTTCCTTGTTGCAACGAGGGACAGGTAACGGCTTTTTGCCTCCTCGACATCTGCGCCGGGGGCAATATAGATTTTTGTTCTGTGGTCAATAATGACCTCTTTAAGCTTTGACAGATCCGGTGATTTGAAAACTACGGTTTTTTTCTCGAGCATAATTATATTGATGATATTCCTGAAAAATGTCACTTTTGCTCAATATACACTTTATTATCGGGATATTGCATTTAATTTCAATAATTTATGAAATAATTAACGATTTTGTCCAGACTTGAAAGCCTTAATCCGGTTTCGTTTGTTAATATTTAAGAAGGGAGGCGAATATATCCAGTTAACTGCGGAGAGGCCGGTCAGGCTGCCGGATTGTCCTCCTGATCATGTCCGCAATACTTGCAGATTTTGGCATTATAGTGAATTTTCTCTGCACAGTTGGGGCATATCTTTGATTCACTGTAACCTTCCAGGATCTTATCCTTTCCAATGGTTATCAGTCCCTGAAACAAACTCACTTCTGATCCGCTGGCAAATTTTATCGGCTGGATAATTTTTCCGTCCGGATACTCAATGACCAGGTGTTTTCTCCTGGGTTGCAGGCTTAGAAACAATCCCAGTAACACGATTGGGGTACCGCAAACGAGCATTATTACTGTTGACTGCCTGACATCTGACATAAGCCCCAGTGCTATTGCCATGGCTCCGAATGACATCATTATATATCCTGCTATTGACCTGGGGTATTCTTTGCTTGCCGTTCCTGTGATATCTTCCAGGTTAACAATCTTTCTTCCCCTGCCTGCCCTTAAGCCGCCGTTCAGTAATCTGAACCGTGGTTCATAAACATTTCCTACCTGGTATAATCGTTTATCGGATAAAACCAGTGCTGATGCATTGAAGTCGTCATCAGCAAGCACCGTTGCAAAAAAATCCTGACCTAAGATTGCAATAAATTCTTCTCTCCTTGATGCAAAGAGGGTTTTATAGTTATACTCCATGGAAAGGATTCATTAAGTCAGTTCCGAACCTGTTCAGCAAAATAAAAGTATATAATATTCCGGTATTGTGGATCAAAGGATTCATTTATTCAATTCTTCAGCAATCAGAATAACTGTCGCCTGATATCAAAGAAAAGCCCAATTCCAGAATAAGCAAAATAAAATTGATAAAGAGTTAAAATCAGATGATCAAACTCTTTAATTCTTTGATAATGGATTCCCCGGTATGACGATTTGGCCTTTAGCCTTGATGACCGGAGAACGAAAAAGTGAGTTCCGGCGCATCGGCAGGACTCTTTTTTCCGGCCTGTGTGTTACCGTTGTCTTGAAATCCACATCTGGCGTCTAATGCATCATTATAAAAAAAACCGTCTCATATTAATTATGAGACGGCTTCGCTTTGCTTAAATGTTATAGTGTATAAACTATGCCAGTTTTACATTTACTGCATTTAATCCCTTTTTGCCTTCCTGCAAATCAAACGTTACTTCATCATTTTCATTGATTGAATCTTTCAGTCCCGATGAATGTACAAAATACTCTTTGGGTGAATTTGCGTCTTTGATAAATCCAAATCCTTTGGATTCATTGTAGAATTTTACTGTTCCGTTGTTCATTATATTATTTTATATTAACCGGCGCAAGATACGCATTATTATCGGTATTGCTAATTTCTTCAATTTATCATCCTTTCGCATGCCGGCCCTTTGAAATTTCAACTATTAGTTTGCAGAAAAGAAAATGTGAGTTATATTTGCACTCGCTTTTCGGGCGATTAGCTCAGTTGGTTCAGAGCACCTGCCTTACAAGCAGGGGGTCGTAGGTTCGATCCCTACATCGCCCACAGAAGAGGGTGTCTCAAAAGGGCACCCTCTTTTTTTAGGATTATTGTTCGTTTCTTTTGCCCCTCCAAAAGAAACGAACCAAAGAAAAGGAGTCCGGAAAAAACAACCACCCCCTGTTTGTCCGCCCGCTGCACAAGGCCTTAAAGGCGCCACCAAACAGGGTGCGGTTCGCACCTTTTCCGGTTTGCCCCCGCGCACAGTCAGGCGCTGTATACTCCGGGTGCACCGCTTCGATCCAGACATCGCCCACAGCCGAGGTTGTTTTAAAAGCCTTTTTACCACTTAACTTTCTCCTCCTCTCTGAGATAGCGTCCATCTGTTTACGATTGCAATCCACTTATATATATTTATTCTCCCAGGCAACCCTTTGATCCGCTTAATTGTCTTGTTATTAACTTGGTTAATTACTCTCTGACCCCCTGTACGGTGACGTTAACGAAATTTATTTATATTAGCTCTTTATGCCGTTTGAGCATCGATTGTTAGCGTATTGACAATCAATACTTTCAATATGCTAATGTAACTATTTGATATATAAGAAGATAAGTTTCTTTTATCAGAACCTGATTGATATGAAACGAACCCGCCTCCTGCCTCTGCTGCTCCTTTCTGCCCTCACCCTTGCACCCCTCTGCACTCATGCACAGGTCGGACCCGGAGGTGTGGGCAGCATTACCAATACACAGTTATGGCTCAGATCAGACAGCCTGATCGCCATACTGCCTCTTAATTACGTGACAATGTGGTATGACCTCTCAGGTCATGCCCGCGACTTCAGCGCTATCGTTACGGGACAGAGCGTACCATCATGGAGCCAGAACGTACTTAATGGTTATCCGACAGTAAGGTTTAATGACCAGGGAGGGGTCAACGGTGATTTTCTGGGATACCCGGCCTCAATTGGATTGACAGGATCTGACGCTGCAACCGTTGTCATAGTCGCAAGAAATACCACCCCTGCTGATGAACAGAATGGTGGATTATATCTCGGACAAAGAAATGTGGGAGGTGTGCGTGCCGTAAGAAGCTACGGTCTCGAATACGATGATGCCGTCAGGTTCAACGGCGAGAACCAGGTTTTCAGCGACGGACATACATTGAACGACTGGAAGATGATTCTCTACACAAACCCGGCAGGCGCACGTGTCGCAGACTATCAGGGTTTTCTGAACGGTACCCTGCTTACCGGCGGATCAGCCTCAACGGTGGTCCCCTCTCTGATATCCAACCTCGCACTCGTAGGAGCGACCCAGATGGGCGGCTCGTATAACCCTGCAGGATATTTCAACGGTGATATCATGGAGATTGCAGTCTTCTCAAGCGAGCTTACAGATGCAGAGAGGGTGGTTCTTGACAATAACCTTGGCGCGAAATACCTGCTGCCGATAGCCAATGATCATTACGCGTGGGAAGTGACACATTCACATGATGTCTCAGGGATCGCTGCTTTCAACGGAACAACATTTACGAACGCATGGTCCACCGGTGTGCTGTCAGTCAGCTCTCCTGATGACCTCACGGAAGGGGAGTACCTCTTTTTAGGCCATAACAAGGGAAATGGCAGAGTATGGACCACCGGTGAGGTTCCTGCCCTTGGTACCTACCGCCTTGCAAGAGAGTGGAGGGTTGATGAGACAGGTGATGTCGGAACGGTGACCGTCAGCATACCGGCCACCTCGCTGCCTGCCTTCATGCCCGGTTACACGCTGGTGGGAGTTCTTACCGACAATGACGGCAACTTCGCATCAGGAGCAACGATGCACAGGACTACACTTGCTTCAGGAAGCTACAGCGTTGACCTGGATCTGACATCGGGCACGTACATTACCATTATTGCCTACCGCCCCGAAGTAAACTTCACAGTTGCCGCCGCTTCAGGACCGGAGAGTATAACCAGCGTGACCGTCCAGGCCTTTCTTAATTACAGTCACTCCTCCGATGTTACATTCAGTTATGCCGTCACAGGCGGTACAGCCACCAGCGGCGTTGATTATATACTCGCACCCGGTACGGTTACCATTCCATCCGGCTCACTTACAGGCACATTCATCCTGACAGTTATCAACGATGCCCTGGTTGAGCCAAATGAGACAGTTATCGTTGGTCTTTCAAATCCCTCACCCGGCGTATCGATAGGGCTTGAGAACAGCCATCAGTACACCATCATCAATGATGATTACATATATGCTTCATTTTCATCTGCCACTGCGTCAGGTCCTGAGGGGAATGCTGCTGCGCCTGTCTCGTCACTGCAGATTATTATCAGCGGAGGTATAACGACAACAGCCGGCAGCGTCCTGGTGAGTGTCTCCAACGGCTCGGCATCAGCAGGTGACTGGAATCAGACAAATGCCCTTGTTCCCATACCGGCAGGTGATTACACAACACCAGTCGCGATACCAATACCTGCCTCTGCGCTGACTATACTTGGAGATCTGGTAGTAGAGCCTGACGAGACTGTCAATCTTACCCTTAATACATTCGTGAATCTGCTCCCGGGGAGCATAACAGGCAGTGTATATACGATATTGAATGATGACAACGCCACCATCAGTGTCACCACTGCCACTCCCGTCATTGCCGAGGGTGGCCCTGGAGCGCCGGGAACTGGCTCGTTTACCTTTACCCTGACCAATCCTCTGGCAGCATCAAGGACAGTCTCCTATTCCGTTTCCGGCACTGCCGTTTCCGGGACTGATTTTACAGCTCTTCCCGGTACGTTTGTCATGCCTGCGAATACATTTACTTACACTCTCAACCTGACGTCACTTGCAGACTTGATTGTCGAGGGGGATGAGACCGTGACGGTAAGCATCACTGGTGTTTCAGGGTCTCCGGTTGTAGCGGTCAATCCAACCCCGGCCCTCATAACCATTGATGATGATGACCTTCCATCCATTCTGTATACTCCGGCCTCTGTCTCTATGAACGAGGGGGGAACCGCCACTATCGAGGTGTGGCTGTCAAATCCGCCGGCCGGTACAGTGGTTCTCAACCTCTCCACTACACTTGCAGGCCAGCTGATAATCAGTCCTGTTACGCTGACATTCACTGCGGCAAACTATGCGACACATCAGATCATCACCCTGCAGTCTGTTGAAAACACTTCCATGGGAAATCAGACCGGGAATGTTACCATTTCTGTCAATGATGCCCTTTCCGATGATCCCTTTGATCCTCTGCCAGACATCCTTATTCCGGTGACCATAATCAATAATGATGTCGCCTCAATAATTGTTACACCCGGATCCCTTACCGTTGCCGAGAATGGTACTGCGACATTCACTGTAGCTCTGTCTGCTGCTCCGGTTGCCGGGAACGTTGTGATTGACATGGTCAGCAATAACACGGCTGTTGCCACAATTAACCTCGCACAGCTCACATTCAATAACTCCAGCTGGAATGTTCCGCAGACAGTCACTGTTACCGGTGTTAACAACTTCACTATTCCTAACGGATCCACAACAATCAGCCTGTCAGTTAATAATGCCCTGTCAAATGACGCTTTTGACGGTTTGACGGCCACTGTCAGCGTAAATGTATCCAATGATGACGTGGCAGGATTTATTGTCAATCCTCTGGCAATAACAATCCAGGAGGGAGGGCCTGCCGGACAGTTTACTATAGTTCTCACATCGCAGCCGTCGTCAAATGTTGTCTTTGACCTGATCAATGCTGCTCCGGTGCACACCGCCCACCCTGCCCAGATAACCTTCACACCTGCAAACTGGAATATCCCGGTAGTTGTTAATGTCACTGCCCTGGAAGATGCTCTTGACATTGACAGGACGGATATTATAGCAGTTACTGTCAACCAGTCGCTCACAGACAATAATTTTGATTCCATGGCATCACAGAATGTCACGGTGACGATTGAGGACAATGATCCGCCTGTGATAACCGGATGTCCCTCAAATATTTCTGTCGGAAATGCTCCTGGCCTGTGCTCTGCTGTTGTGACCTGGGTGCCCCCCGTCTCGAGTGCGCCGATGGTCTCAACCCATAATCCTGGCGCCACCTTCCCTGTTGGTACGACAACGGTTATTTATACATCAACCGATTCCGACGGGCAGACGTCGACCTGTTCGTTTACCGTCACCGTGAATGACACTGAGGTTCCGGTTGTTGCATGCAAAAATGCAACTGTAGCCCTCGATGCGGCAGGCAACGGTTCTGTCGTTGCTGCAGACCTTCTTGCAGCCCTCCCGACCGACAACTGTTCTGTTGCGTCGGTGACACTGAGCAGGTCGCTCTTCACCTGCGCCGATCTTGGAGTTGTAACCGTGACTGTCACTGTTGCCGATGGAAGCGGAAATATAGCAACATGCAACGCCGTCGTTACGGTAACTGATCCCTTCCCCGCCTCGCTGTCAGCCGGCCCTGACGGACTGATCTGCATAACTGATCCGTCATACAGTATCACCGGGGCAGCAGCTTCGAATATGACCCTTCTATGGACAACCTCCGGCTCCGGGTCATTCAATGATCCGACACTTGTTAATCCGGTCTATACGCGCGGTGCAACGGACAATACCAATGTCACCCTTACTATGACAGGAACGAAGACCAATGGTTGTCCGGTCACCCTCACTGACGCGATGGTACTGTCATTTGCCGGATTACCGGCAGCTAATGCCGGATCTGACAGAGATCTCTGTGCAGGTACTCCCAACGTTGCACTGACAGATGCTGCGGCAGCAAACGGTACTATAAGCTGGATCTCGTCCGGTGACGGCACATTCAGTAACCCGTCGGTTGTCAATCCGGTATACAGTTTCGGGCCCACGGACACCGGACCGGTGATGCTGACCATGATAGTCAGCAGTGCACTGTGCGGCATTGCGGCCGATGATGTCGTTATCACCTTCACTCCGGCACCTTCAGCTGACGCAGGACCGGATGCATGGCTATGCAGGAGCGAGGCAGGATACCAGATCATGGGAGCGTCGCACACGGGCGGAGTTGTGAGCTGGAGCTCAGGCGGCAATGGCACCTTCAGTAATGCTGCCATCGATAACCCATACTATACCTTTGGAACATCTGACTATTCAGCTGGCACGGTAACACTTACAATGACTGTTACGGGAGGAGGATCATGCAGCACGGCAGTATCAGATGCCGTCATAACAATCTATCCACTGCCGGCAATACAGGTAACCCTTCTCAGAAATATCAGCTGCACGGGATTGACAGACGGCGAGATACATCTGAGTGCAACGGTCGGGCAGGCTCCTTTCTTGTACAGTATCGACGGTTCTCCGTTCCAGCCCTCCGGCGACTTTACGGGACTGGCAGCGGGAACTTACTACTTTGAGGTTATTGATGCAAATGGCTGTACGCAAGATACTACTCTGATTATTACAGAGCCTCTGCCGTTTACCGTGACACTTGATGGCACAAGTAATGTGACATGTAACGGAGGTAATGACGGTGCGGTTTACATTACGGCATCAGGTGGCACGCAGCCTTACAGCATAAGCTGGACCGGACCCTCAGGCTTCACTGCCTCGACGGAAGATATAACAGCTCTGCGTGCCGGCACCTACAGCCTCACCATCACCGATCTGAACTCATGTGCCACATTCACTTTCACTGAGACACTCACAGAGCCTTCTGCCATTGCAGTGACTTCGTCAGTGGTGTCAGACTATGCAGGGTTTGGTGTCTCCTGTGCCACGTCGGCAGATGGCACGATAAGCGTTACTGCCACAGGAGGGACGCCGCCATTGTCATATCTGTGGAGCGGACCCGGCGGCTTTTCCTCGACGCTGAGCGCAATCACTAACCTCATCGCAGGCACCTATGCACTTACAATTACCGACGGTGCAGGATGTCCGCTGACACGGAGCTATACCCTCACAGCACCGCCGTCCATCCAGGTCAGTGCTACTGCAGCACCTGCTTCCTGTCCTGATACCCCTGACGGAAGTATTGACCTTACGGCAACAGGCGGTGTTGGGACTCTTACATATGGATGGAATGACGGACCGTCAACACCTGACCGTACCGGAATCCTTCCGGGAGACTATACTGTGACTGTCACAGACGCCAACGGTTGCTTTGTGGAGTTCACTGTAAACGTCCCTCTCATTGGTGAAGACTGCCTGAGGGTCTACGAGATCATCACGCCAAACGATGACGGCCGTAACGATACCTGGAAGATGAGAAATGCAGAACTCTATCCTGATGCCGAGGTCTTCGTCTACGACAGGTGGGGCAAGCTTGTCTTCCACACGAGAGACGCAACCGACGAGTGGGATGGCAGGTACAACGGCAAGCTGTTGCCCAACGACTCTTATCATTATATCATTAACCTGCATGACGGTTCTGAACCGCGTACGGGTGTTATCTCAATCATCAGCAAATAAACTGAATACCGGAAGGAGATATGAAACTTCTCAAAATAGCAACAGTGCTCGTACTCCTGGCGATAATGCCATCTGTCAGGGGTCAGCAGTTCCCGATGTACAGCCAGTATATCATGAACGGATTTCTTATAAATCCGTCATATGCCGGCAGTGACGGTTATACTACTTTCGGACTTACGGTACGTGAGCAGTGGCTGGGTATACCCAATGCCCCAAGCACATATGCGGCTGCGTTCCAGACGAGGATACTGAAAGACAGTTATATCAGTAAGTCAACAACTGTCAGGAAGAAGATTGACAGGCCTACCAAGGGTGGCAGGGTAGGCATCGGCGGGTACATCTATGCTGATCAGAACGGTATAATGAACAGGACGGGGTTCCAGATGGCTTATGCATATCATATTCCTGTTGCTGATGAAAAACAGCTGTCATTCGGGCTCTCTGTCAATGCCTACCAGTATTTTGTGGATATCAACGGAGCGTTGATGCCCGACGATGTGAATGATGAGTTCCTAAACAACTATGACCAGGTGGTTTATATTCCCGATGCGAACTTTGGCGTAAGCTATACTACGCGGAAGTATTATGTGAGTTATGCAATGACCAACCTGTTCAGGGGTTCGATAATGATAGGAAACAACGCCAAGAATGACAATTCCGAGCTCGGACATTATTTCCTCACCGGCGGCGCCAAGTTCTGGCTCAGTGACAATGACTGGATGATAGAGCCTTCAATGATGATAAAATCGTCTGACATGTTATTCTCTGCCCTTCAGCTGGATGTTACTGCCAGGGTTTATTACAAGGAGGACTATTGGCTGGGGGTATCATACAGGACAAATGATGCCGTGATAATGATGGCGGGGCTCACTGTTGACAGGTTCCTGATCGGCTATGCATATGATTTCACGCTGTCAGATATACGTACCCAGACCTACGGGTCCCATGAACTGACTTTCCTGGCGCGCTTCGGCGACAACCCGAGGAGATACCGGTGGATCAATAAATATTAATGAGGCCGGCAGTAATTTTAGTTTTGATTATTACTGCCGCATCCTGGAACGTGAAAGGGCAGGAGTACAACATTATGTTCTATAATGTTGAAAACCTGTTTGATACTGTTGATGATACACTGACTGACGATGATGAGTTTCAACCTGAAGGTGAGAGGCGGTGGACAAACTACAGGTACTGGCAGAAGATAGATGCCCTGGCGCGCGTCATTGCTGCATCGGGAGGATGGAATCTGCCGGTGATGGCAGGGGTGTGCGAGGTGGAAAATGCAGATGTCGTTGCTGACCTGGCTTACCGCTCAGTGCTTGAGGGAGCGGGCTATGGTTTTGTTCACAGAGAGTCGCCGGACAGGCGGGGGATAGATATTGCTTTATTGTATCGCCGTGCTGATGTTAAAATCATCATGTCAGGCTCATGGATCCCGGAGTCCGGTCCCGGTGAGACATTTGATTCGCGGAACCTCCTTTATGTAAAGAGTCTTCTCGGGAATGACACACTTCATCTGATCATGTGTCACTGGCCCTCGCGCAGGGGAGGCACAATGGCTGCGGAGCCCGTCAGAAAGAAGATGGCGATGCTGGTAAGGACGAAGGTTGATTCGCTTCAAAGGGCATCAGGCAACCGCGCCCCGGTAATTGTCATGGGTGACTTCAATGCCGTATCCGGCGAACCGGTGACTGAGATCATGACTGACGGCGGCAGCCTG
>Ga0209450_10000743_pt1 | contig 16387 bp, 11 predicted proteins | sample FrelakmetLWP11LW_FD_187149 | JGI IMG/M metagenome (GOLD analysis project Ga0209450, IMG submission 187149) | Freshwater lake sediment microbial communities from the University of Notre Dame, USA, for methane emissions studies - LWP11 LW (SPAdes)... | ecosystem: Environmental > Aquatic >...
AGCATGAGCACCTCGAGGGTGAAAAGGATCCCGCCGATGGGCGCCTTAAAGATTCCTGAGATGGCTCCTGCTGCCCCGCAACCAAGAAGCAGCGTCACGTTCTTGTAGTTCAGGTTGAAGTAACGTCCTATTGTTGAGCCAATGGATGCACCCGTAAGGGCTATGGGGGCCTCCGCTCCCACTGAGCCGCCGAAACCTATTGTAAGCGAACTGGCAAGGATGGATGACCAGTTGTTGTGCCGCTTGATATAGCTTTTACGTCTTGAAATGGCATACAGTACCCGGCTGATGCCATGAGAAATGCTGTCACGCACAACGTATTTCACCAGCAGTACGGTAAGGGCAATCCCAAATAGCGGATAGGCGATGGAAAGGATTCCTCCGGCTCCCCTCATTACTCCCTGGGTGAACAGATCGTGTGTGTAGTGAATGGTGTTTTTCATCACCACCGCTGCAAGAGCACTGACGAGACCCACCACGAAACTGAGCAGATAGATAAGTGTCTGCTGGTCTTTAAAAAAAGATTTTACCTGTCTTATTTTCCTTATTAACAGAGTGTTCAAGCTTACACGGATAAATAAAAAAAACTATACCAATGACAAATATAGAATAAAATGAGGAGCAGGTATTAATTTTGGTAAGTTTGAAATATTTTGCTTGCATGATCAGATTTGAAAGGCATAAGCTTGGTAACGGGCTGAGGGTGATTGCACACCATGACAGGGGCACGCCCATGGTCACTTCGAACATCCTTTATGATGCCGGATCCAGGGATGAGGATCCCGGAGCAACGGGTTTTGCGCACCTCTTTGAGCATCTGATGTTTGAAGGCACAAGCAACATTCCCGTCTTTGATGCTCCCGTGATGATGGCGGGAGGAGAGAACAATGCCTTTACCAATAATGACCTGACAAACTATTATATCACTCTGCCTTCGAACAACCTGGAGACAGCTCTCTGGCTGGAGTCAGACAGGATGACGGGACTGGACCTCTCCGAGGGCAGGCTGATGACGCAGAAGAGCGTGGTTACGGAGGAGTTCCGGCAGCGTTATCTCAACCAGCCTTACGGAGACATGCTGCTGCTGCTCAGGCCTCTTGCCTATAAGGTTCACCCCTACCGCTGGTCTGCCATAGGGATGGATATAAGTCACATTGAGAGGGCTGACAGCGGATCGCTGATAAGGTTCTACAACAGGTATTACAACCCTTCCAACGCCATCCTCAGCGTTGCCGGCAGTGTCAGTCCTGACGAGGTTTTCATGCTGGCTGACAAATGGTTCGGGAACATTCCTGCAGGGGAGAGCAACGGCCGGTTGCTGCCAGCGGAGCCTATGCAGGATGAGCGCCGCGAAATAACGGTACACCGGCCGGTGCCGGCAGCACACCTGGTTATGGCATTTCATACTGCCGGAAGGAACAGCCGCGAGTTTTACATTCTTGACCTGGTTACGGATATTCTTGCCGGTTGTGACTCGGGCCGTTTCCCCGATCAACTGGTCAGAAGCCGGGAATTATTCAGCGAGGCGGACATGTACCTTTCCGGTGAGATTGATCCCGGACTCGTGATCTTCAGCGGCAGGCTGAAGGACGGCGTTGACATAAGAAAAGCTGAGGAGGCGGTGAAGGAAGAACTGGGCAGGCTGGCATCGGGACCGGTCACTTCTGCCGAGCTTGAGAAGGCGCGGAACCGCTATGAGTCACACAGGCTGATGTCATATCTCAGCGCTTCGAACAAAGCCTTCAGTCTTGCATTTCATGAGCTCCTCGGTGATGCCGGGGGAATAAACACCGAGACAGAAGAGTATATGAGTGTTACCGCAGAGGAGATCCGGGAGGCTTCATCACGTGTCTTCAGGCCTGCAAACTGCAGCGTAATTTATTATCTTCCTGAAAAGAGATGAAACCATCGGCCATAAAAACAGCGCCTGCCATCATTACCCCCTCAGCGGGTGACACCTCCTTTCCTGAGAAGACCAGGCTTGGCAACGGGGTGCCTGTCTACCTGCTCGGGAACGGAGCCGTGGACCTTCTCCGGATTGAGTTCGTGTTCAATGCCGGGCAGCTGGTTGAGAATGTTCATCTGGCAGCCTCAGCGACCAACGCCATGCTCACCGAGGGAACCGTCACTCATGACGCTGTCTCACTCAATGACCTGATAGACAGAACAGGTGCCGTATTCAACCATACAGCTGACAAGGACAACGCCGGACTTGTGACAGTCACCCTGACGAGAAAACTGGAGGAGGTGATGACGCTGGCAGAGGAGGTGCTGTTTCATCCCTCCTTCCCTGAAAAGGAATTCAGGATGCTCACGGAGAAACGACTGCAGGCCTTTCTTACAGGGAGGCAGAAGACGTCAGTTATAGCCAGGGAGGTATTCTACCAGGCTCTTTGCGGTGAGAGGAATCACTACGGCCGGATAACCACTCCTGACGACTACATGTCGCTGACTACGGCAGACCTGAAAGAGTTCCACTCGCGGCACTACAGGCCTGACAATATGTATATAACTGTTGCCGGCCGCAACCCGGATCAGGCCCTCCAGGTGCTTCAGAGACATTTCGCCGGGACAGGAACGGGTGAGTGGCAAAAGCCGGTCATACCGGAACTGATATTTGAGAGTGCCGGCCCGGGAATGATCTTCCGCGAAGTCGGCAACTCTGTTCAGAGCACTGTGCGCATGGGCTGGAAAGGGATCACACGTGCTCACCCCGATTACCAGGGGTTGCAGGTGGCCACCATGATACTGGGGGGTTACTTCGGTTCGAGGCTGATGCGCAACATCCGTGAGGAGAAGGGTTACACCTACGGCATCCACGCGGTGGCGGGGGCCTTTCACGGGATAGGATTCATTACAATCATGACTGATGTTGCAAACAGCTACCGCGACGATACGGTAAAGGAGATTAAGAAGGAGATCAGGGAGCTGTGCATAAATGAGGTTTCCGGTGACGAGATGGCCCTCGTCAGAAACCATCTCATGGGGGAGCTTGCCAGGATGTTTGACGGGCCTTTCGCAATGGCTGAGGCAATACGAGGCGTCATAGACTACGATGCCGGTGCGGACTATTTTACCCGTTTTGCCGACACGGTGAGAACGATAACACCGGGCAGAATAAAAGAGCTCTTCAATAAGTACTTTAATATTGAAAATGCGTTTGAGATCATAGCCGGGGCCAAATGAAGCCAGCAAGGTTCATAGCAGCGACACTTCTTTGTCTCGCCCTTATTCCTCCGGTTGCCGGACAGGATGAGACGCAGCCCTTATCGCCGCAACTTGACATGGTCACAGTTGACCCTCTGACGGGTTTTGCCACGCTCACATGGATTTTGTCAGCCTCACCCGATGTGGCGGGTTATGTAATCTACACATTCAGCGGTGGCACGGCCAACGCCATTGACACTGTCAGGTCTCCGTCTGTAACAATGTACATTCATACCCTGTCGGTGGCAAGATACATGAGTGTTGCCTATGTTGTTGCAGCAATTGACTCCTCCTTCAATATCAGTCCGCTCAGCAACAGCCTCAGCACCATTTATCTTTCTTCAGTCAATGATACCTGCAACAGCAGGATCATACTGTCATGGACGCCTTTTGCCAATTCATCGCACCCTGCTGACAGTTATGAGGTACGCATGGGCGTCGGTAACGGATCTGCGGTGCTGCTGGAGACCGTGCCTGTAAATGAGACATCATATACTTACACTGACTATGATCCCGGAACCGCTTATTGTTTTCATATTACTGCCACCGCCAGTGGAGCTGCTCTCTCCTCCTCCAACAGGGTTTGCTTAACCACAGGGAGTGAAACGGCTCCCTCATGGGTAAATGCTGATGCAGTGGCAGTGGCAGATCAGGCATTGATATTCAGCGGCAGTTTTGACCAGGCCACCAGTGTCAGAGATTTTGTACTCCAGAAGTATGCCACAGCGACTTCTTCTTGGGAGACCGCCGCCAGCGCCACAGGATCAGCCGGCATCGTCATCTTCACCCTTCAGGGAGCTGATACTGCCAATATCAACCTGTACCGCATCACAGCCCTGAATAACTGCAATGTTCCCGTCGCTTCATCAGGCAGTGTCAGAAACATGGTGCTTCTGTCCGCCGTCACCGGTACGCAGATTGATCTTAAATGGAACAATCCCCTCCCTGCGGGCGAATCACCCTTTACGGTATGGCGTGAGACGGGCCAGGGTTGGGAGGAGGTGGCTTCCAGCCTCTCAGACACCACATGGTCAGATGATTATACACTCTTTGCTGCAGAGGTCTCAGTGGCGGAGGTGGCATACCAGGTCACTGCCCTGGCGGCGGGGGCTCCTGCAGGGGCCCCTCCTCACCGCTCGTCAGTGACTACGGTACAAGTCACGGAGAATATCTTCGTACCAAATGCATTTACCCCTGACCGAGGCATAGAGAACGCCATCTTCAAACCTGAGTTTTCATTTGTGCCGGTGAATTATGAATTCAGGATCTACACCAGGACCGGAGCCATGCTGTTTCAGACGAGTGACTACGCAACCGGTTGGGACGGACGTCACAGCGGATCATTGCTTCCTTCAGGCGTTTATCTGTGGAGTCTCAGGCTTACCACTCCTTCAGGCAGCACGGAGGTCAGGACCGGAACGGTAACCATACTGCCATAATCACCACAGTAAAAATGCCCCGATTTTCTTATCTTTGCTCTTCCTTTGCGCACAATTACTGATGGGTAAGACCAGGACAAAAATATTCACTGCTGATGATGTCAGCCGGATCGAGTCGGAGTACAAATTACTCAGGGACAACCTCTACAGGTGTGACAAGCCGGGTGACGTTGAACTTATTGACAAGGCCTTCAGGTTTGCCAATGAGGCTCACCGTGACATGTACCGCAACTCAGGCGAACCCTACATCATTCACCCCATCAATGTAGCCCGCATAGCGAATCAGGAGATGGGGCTTGGCGCACGGTCAGTGGCGGCGGCGCTGCTGCACGATGTTGTCGAGGACACGGGTGTTCCCATCGAGGAGATCGCGAAGGAGTTCGGACCCAAGATAGCCACGCTGATTGACGGGCTTACAAAGATATCAGGCACATACAACAAGGAGACCCATTCGCTTCAGGCTGAGAACTTCCGCAAGATGCTGATGACCCTGTCAGATGACATCAGGGTCATTCTCGTTAAGATAGCTGACAGGCTTCACAACATGCGAACGCTGGATTCCATGCCCGAGCACAAGAGGATGAAGGTAGCCGGCGAGACTGTCTATCTCTATGCCCCGCTGGCGCACCGTCTCGGGTTGTTTGCCATCAAGACCGAGCTGGAGGATCTGAGCTTCAAGTTCAGGCATCCGCGGATCTATGATGAGATTGCCCGCAAGGTCAAGATGGATGAGAAGAAGAATCTCGCCCTTATCAACAGGTTCAGCCTGCCGATCATTGAAGAGCTGAATGAAAACAACATCATCTTTGACATATCAGGGAGGTTCAAGTCGATCTACTCGATATGGAAGAAGATGCAGTCAAAGAATATCCCGTTTGAGGAAGTTTACGACCTGCTGGCTGTCAGGATAGTGTTCGAGCCCGGTCCGGAGATGAGTGAGAGGGCACAGTGCTGGCAGATCTATTCGCTCATTACTGATATCTACACTCCCAAGCCTGACAGGCTGCGCGACTGGGTGAGCAGGCCGAAGTCGAACGGATATGAGGCTCTTCACCTCACGGTGATGGGGCCCGAGGGACGGTGGGTGGAGGTGCAGATTCGCAGCCAGCGCATGGATGACATCGCTGAACGCGGGTTTGCCGCGCACTGGAAATACAAGGGAGACACCTCCCTTTCGGAGAACGAACTTGACAAGTGGCTCAAACACATTCGTGAGATGCTTGCCAACCCGATGTCTGACCCGCTGACATTCCTTGATGAGTTCAAGATGAGCCTCTTCTCGTCAGAGATCATGGTCTTTACGCCAAAGGGACTGCTGGTCAATCTCCCAAAAGGGGCTTCGGCGCTCGATTTTGCATACGAGATACACACTGACATAGGCAATAAGGCCATCGGAGCAAAAGTCAATTACAAGCTCTGTCCTCTCTCAACAACCCTGCAGAGCGGCGACCAGGTTGAGATCATCACCTCAAATATCGCCAAGCCTGAGAAGGAATGGCTTGAGTATGCCCATACGGCCAAGGCGAAGACCGGCATCAAGGATGCGCTGAGGGATGAATCTACCGACCGCATTCAGAAGGGCGTGGAGATGCTCGAGACCAGGTTGGGTGAGCTCGGCATCCTTCCTAACTCTGATATAATAAAGAAGCTGCTCGACTATTACGAACTTCTCAATAAGGATGAGCTTTATTCGCGCATAGGACTGGGCCTGATCAATCTCGATGAGTTGCGCAAGGTTCTGAAGAAGGCTCCTGAAGGAAGTTTCAGAAAATACTGGAAGCTGGCTATCGGGGGAGTGACCAGGAAGAGTCCGGGTGAAAAGGAGAGTCCGCCCGTGTCCGGCACCATTGACAAGAACCATCCCTATCTGCTGAGAGAGAATGTTGACAATACCGGCAACTCATACGTTATCGCCGGGTGCTGCAATCCCATTCCCGGGGATGAGGTGGTAGGCTATGTTGATCCCGCCAACTCCATCATCGTTCACAAACCCAAGTGCCCTGCCGCTGTCAAGCTGATGTCAAGCGAGGGCAACAGGATCATTCCCGTCAGATGGACGATACACAAGCTGGCATCATTCCTTGCCAGGATAAGTATCAACGGGATAGACAGGATTGGCCTTATCAATGAGGTGACCAATGTCATTTCCACAGAGCTTAATGTCAACATTCGCAATATCAACGTTTCAGTCTACGACGGCATATTTGAGGGGACCATCGACCTGTATGTGCACCATACGCGTGACCTCAACAACCTTATCCTGCAGCTGTCAAATGTGAAGGGTATTGCCAGTGTAAAGAGAGTAGAAGAATTCATTGAGTAAAAGAAGTGTCTTACGTAAAGCAGAATGGTGCAATGTCAAACGAAGATGCCATATCGGTAGTGAACCAGATTTTTACTGAATACCTCGGAGCCCATGCCTTCCGGAAGACGCCGGAGCGGTTCGCCATACTGGATGAGATTTACTCACGCGATGGCCATTTCGACATCGAATCGCTCTTCAACTTCATGAAAGACAAGAACTATCGGGTTTCAAGGGCTACCCTTTACAACACCATAGATCTGCTTATCGATTGCAAGCTTGTGACAAAGCACAAGTTCGGCCGCAGCCAGGCGCAGTATGAAAAGACCTATCGGGCGGGACAGCATGATCATATGATAGACACCGAATCAGGCACAGTGATTGAATTCAGTGATCCAAGGATCAATGAAATCATAAACAGCGCCTGCGAAAAAAATGAATTCCTTCCTCACCACTACTCGCTGTACATATACGGCAAGTCAGGGAGGAAGGAATAACAATGTTATCAGTTTCTCCTAAAAAGTCACCGAGGCAGAGAACAGGGGCTGCATCCTTGCATCCTGTCCGTTTATCTTGAAGCCGGAGCTCGAGATTTTCTCATTCAGGAAGTAGTTCTGAGGCATGAATGAAAAGCTCCATGGATTTTTACCCCTCTCTCCCAGGGATACCATTCCGGCATTTTTCTTTTTCATCATCTGAACAGCAAGTGCATAAGATCCAAGGCTTGTTGCATAAGGTATGGCATACCAGGGAGTCATACTCTCCGAGTTTATCAGCAACGCCACTCCGAGGCCCAGTACGGCCCCTCCTGTAGCAGACCATATTGTGGTCATTCCCTGCCTTGGTGTCAGCTCGGCATTCTTCAGCCATGCCTGACCGATAAGCGCTCCGGAAACAATGCCGGCAGCAGGAACAAGCAATGCCCACTCTCCCAGATTCTCTTCCACATCATCTTCAATTATGTCTGACGCAATTGCCAATCCGAGAACTCCGTTCATCGTTGTCAGGGCAGAAATAGCCCTTACGTCGCCCCTGGTGTATGAATCACTTTTATTTACAGCATTACCAACCAGATAGCCTCCTGCCCCTCCGGCCAGAATAGATAGGCCGAACACCCTGGGATCCTCAACAAATGATCCTACAGCCAACGCTGTTGTTAATGGTCCTATACCGCCCCAGAAAGAAAACATTGAGGCCTGGCCCTCACTCCATGGCTTATTCTTGCCGAATGACTTTCCAAGAATACCCATACCAATGCTTGTTGCCGCTCCCAGCCCAATGGCTATCTTATAGTTGTCTCCATCTGCAAGGTTATCACCCATTATCAGGGCTGATAGTCCGAAGCCGTGAGCCCAGCCTACCAACTGGCCGTGAGTTGTAAGAGTCTGCTGATTAACGGTAACTGGCCATCGTTCATTGGTCAAAACCGGGACCAGTGCACCAATTCCGGCTGCAATGATTGGTATACCCGCAATTGCAGCATCACTTTCAGGCTCCATGATAGCGACAAGGGCTGCGCCGTAAAACAGGCTGTTTACACCTGATGATACAACCCTTCTTCTGAACAGAATGTCATCCTGGTTCTGCGCAGAAACACTCCATACTGAAACCAGCAGGAGGATAACAGCCATAAACAAAGTAATAATCTTGTTTTTCATTTTTCAGGGATTAGTATTCATTAATCATGATAGCAATTATATAACTGAAAACTAATATATTACCCAAATCTATGAAATTCCATTCAGAAATTCCATTACACTTGTTAACACTTTTGGTTCTTTATTAACCGGATTTCCTTGGTAATGTTTCATTCTTCATCCCCAAATGACAAAAAATTACCTATCTTGTATCGCTTTATTAATTCCTTAGAAAGTTTCTGAAATGAATATTGATATCCTTCTTGGTCTTCAGTGGGGAGATGAAGGCAAGGGAAAGATTGTTGATGCATTAGCACCTGATTATGACATTGTTGCGAGGTTTCAGGGCGGCCCCAATGCCGGACACACCATTGAGTTCAACGGAGTTAAGCATGTCCTTCATCTTATCCCTTCCGGAATCTTTCATGACGGCAAGATAAACATCATTGGCAATGGCCTGGTGATTGACCCGGTAGTGTTTCGTCATGAGGTTGAAAGCCTTGGCCTTGACATTGAAAAGGTGCGCCTGAGGCTGCTCATTTCGTTGAAGGCTCATCTAATTCTTCCCACGCACAAGCTGCTTGATGCAGCTCATGAAGCATCGCTCGGTGAATCAAAGATAGGCTCAACGCTCCGGGGCATAGGACCCGCCTATACTGACAAGGCATCGCGCAGCGGGGTGAGAGTGGGAGATCTCTTCCGGAAGGATTTTCGGGAGATATACAGCGCAAGTGTCGCCGGGCATCTCAGGATGCTTAAAGGCTACGGTTTAAGCAATGATCTGAGGGAGTTGGAGGACGAGTGGTTTGACTCCGTTGAATTCCTCAGGCATTTCACGACGGTTAATGCCGACTACCATATTGACCGCAGTCTGCGGGAAGGGAAGCGTGTTCTTGCCGAGGGTGCCCAGGGAACAATGCTTGACATTGATTTCGGGACATATCCGTTTGTCACCTCATCAAACACCGTTGCCGCGGGTGCCTGCACCGGCCTTGGCATTGCTCCGGCACGGACGGGAGAGGTCTTCGGCATCTTCAAGGCATACTGCACCAGGGTTGGCAGCGGCCCGTTCCCCACCGAGCTGGATGATGCTGACGGTCAGTTAATGCGTGACCGCGGCAATGAATACGGATCGACTACCGGCAGACCACGCCGCTGCGGCTGGCTTGACCTGCCGGCGCTGAAATATGCGATTATGGTCAACGGAGTGACCCGTCTGTTTATGATGAAAGCCGACGTATTGTCGGGATTCAGTGAGATTAAGGTTTGCCGTTCCTATACGGTCGGCGGCCGGGAGGTAAGCGAACTCCCCTATTGCCTCAATGATATTGAGAAACTCAATTACCGGACCTTCCCCGGATGGCAGGGTGATATAGGTGGATGCAGGACGTGGAGCGAACTCCCCCCTGAGCTGAAGGATTATATTGAGTATATTGAGAAGGAGACGGGTGTACCTGTTACCATAGTCTCCGTAGGGCCTGACAGGTCGGCCACCATTTACAGGAAGTGATCACTGTTTCCTGTAAACCCAGGCTTCGCTGTTGATGTTATCCTGTATACTGCCAAGGGCATTCCATGCACCACGCAGGTCGGGGAATGATCTGGCAGAAACAAGCTGCCATTTTCCTCCGTTCATATCCACGATCCTGGCGTCGTAGCCGAATCCCTTTATATGCTCAAGCCACGCGTCTGCATAGGCAGGAGTCAGGAAACTACCGACAATCACATGGTAACCTGACACCGCCTGAACTGCCTCCTCCGCTGCCCTTGCAAGCTCGGCCTGCCGTGCACGCTCAGCCTCAGCCTGACTCTCATTGACAACACGGATGGAGTCGGCAATGCGAAATGCCTCCTGCTGCTGCCTCAGGGCTTCAGTCTCTCTTGCTTTCTTTCCGAAAGGATTGATGCTTCTCATGAAATCACATGAAGGGGTCAGCAGCAGTATCCCCGCAAGCAGCAATAAGGATAGTTTCTTCATAAAGGACAGTTTTGCATGGTAATAAAAGATAAAGGTATGGATATTAGCTCAAAAATGCAATGAAAATAGATGAAACGTGCCGGTACTCCCCAATTCTTTTCTATATTAGAATGCGATTTTAAAACCCATCAACAGTAAGCTAAAGATGAAATCACTGATCCGGTTTTTTGAAGAAAATGTTGAAAAATTTGCATCCAATATTTACTTGTGGGAGAAGCTCCAGGATAAGTATGAGGGAACCACATACCAGGAGACCAAACGCCAGGCTCAGGAGTTCGGTGCAGGGCTGATGCAGCTGGGAATAAAAAAGGGGGATCGTGTCAGCATGCTTGCTGATGGCCGCAACAGCTGGGTCATAGGAGAACTGGGAATACTTTATGCCGGCGGTGTGAATGTACCTCTCTCCATAAAGCTTAACCCCGAGGAGATAAAATTCCGCCTTATCCATTCCGGGTCAAAGATGGTCATCACATCGAGCACCCAGGCTCCGAAGATCCTTGAGATCATTGACCGGTGCCCGGATATTGTGAAAGTGATTTTCATGGATCCCAGGGAAGAGTATTCCGATGGGCAGGTTCACTTCAACGAGGTAAGGAAGACAGGGCGTGAGTGGCTTGAGAATCCTGCCAACAGGAAGTCGTTCGAGGAGTTCACATCATCGATCAGCGCCTCTGATTTCGCCAATATATGTTATACTTCCGGCACGACGGCAGATCCAAAGGGTATCATTCTGACCCACGGCAACTATGTGACGAACGTATACCAGTCATACAGCCTGATGGATATACCGCAGTACTACAAGACGCTTCTCATTCTGCCGTGGGACCACTCATTTGCCCATACGGCAGGCATCTACGCGTTCATGGGCAAGGGAGCCAGCATTGCCTCGGTGAAGGTGGGAAAGACGCCAATGGAGACATTGCGCAACATTCCGGTATGCATGAAGGAGATCAAGCCCAACCTGATTATGAGTGTGCCTGCCCTTGCCAAGAACTTCCGCAAGTCAATCGAGAAGGCCATAAAGGAGAAGGGCAAAATGAGCGAAACCCTCTTCAACTTTGCACTTAAGACGGCATATTCCTACAATAAGGAGGGTTACAACAAAGGACTGGGCATTCAGAAAGCCAGAAAACCCCTCCTCAATCTGTTTGACAGGATTCTTTTCACCAAAGTGCGTGAGGCATTCGGAGGCGAGCTCGACTTCTTCATAGGAGGCGGAGCCCTCCTCGATATTGAACTGCAGCGCTTTTTCTACGCCATTGGCACACCCATGTATCAGGGTTACGGACTCTCGGAAGCCTCTCCCATAATCTCGTCAAACTCTGCAAAGAAACACAAGTTGGGATCATCAGGCTTCCTTGTGAACAACATGGAACTGAAGATATGCGATGACAACGGCAATGAACTGCCGGCAGGGCAAAAGGGTGAGATAGTCATCAGGGGCGGAAACGTCATGTACGGATACTGGCAGAATGAGACTGCCACCAGGGAAGCGCTCCGCGACGGATGGCTGTACACGGGAGACATGGGATACATGGACAAGGACGGCTTCCTGTATGTGATGGGGCGTTTCAAGAGTCTTCTCATAGCCGATGACGGGGAAAAATTCAGTCCGGAAGGAATAGAAGAAGCAATAACCGAACAATCGAAATATATTGACCAGTGCATGCTTTACAACAACCAGAAGCCGTATACGGTGGCGCTGATTGTTCCAAACCAGCATACTCTGAAAATATATCTTGAGGACCGCAACCTGTCAGCCACGACAGAGGAGGGTAAGCGCGCCGTGCTCAATCTTATTGAGAGCGAGGTCAACGAATACCGTATCAACGGCAAGTACGGTCACATGTTTCCGCACCGCTGGCTGCCCGTAGCCGTTGGTATCCTAAATGATAGCTTCAATGAAGAGAATGGCATGATGAACTCCACTATGAAGATCGTAAGAGGAAAAATAACTGAGAGATACAGTGACCTGATCGAATGGTTATATACGCCTATGGGCAAAATCTCATATAACGAACGCAACATGGAAGAGGTTGAGAAGATGAAACTCGGCTGAACCTTAAAAACAATCCTGTAATGAAGCTGAAATTAATCCTGGCTCTTGCTCTTTCGGCAGGAATGGTGACTTTTTGTACAGGCGATAAAAGCCCGGCATGGCAGCCTGCCGGGAATCCGCTTTTTACCGTCTGGAGTGAGAACATTGATCCCTCTGCTCCGTGGCCTGAATACCCGAGGCCGGGACTGGTGAGGGGCGACTGGATGAGTCTCAACGGTTTGTGGGACTATGCCATCTGCGGCAAGGAAGAAGAACGTCCTTCTCCCCAGGGCAAAATACTGGTCCCCTACCCTGTCGAATCTGCCCTGTCCGGCGTAAGGCAGAGGATGACTGACTCGCTGGCAATATGGTATTCACGAGAGTTTACCGTTCCACGGAACTGGAACGGGAAGCAACTTATTCTCAATTTTGAGGCATCCGACTGGGAGACGAAAGTATGGATTGATGACAACTTTGCCATCAGCCATCAGGGAGGATATGATCCCTTCTCGTGCAACATAACCCCATTCCTCTCGGAAAGCAGAAGCCACACGGTGGTTGTCAGGGTCACTGACCCCACTGACAGGGGCAGGCAGCCGAGGGGCAAGCAGGTGACTGCCCCGGGCGGTATCTGGTACACACCCTCCAGCGGTATATGGCAGAGCGTTTGGCTTGAGCCTGTTGACAACTCATGGATTGGCGATCTGCGCATTGTTCCGGATATTGACAACAGCACGCTGACCGTTACAGTCATGGAGGAGCGTTGCCATGGTCCGGAAGGGTGCCCGCCTTTAGATATGGCGCCCTCACTTGCAGAGGTGACAGTTAAGTCGGTAGGGAAAACGATAACGGTATCATCGGGCATAACCGGGACACCGATAGTCCTTAGTATACCTGATGCCCAGCTCTGGAGCCCCGACAATCCCCACCTGTATGATCTGACTGTCAGGCTCATCACCGGTGGTATGGTAACCGACGTGGTTGACTCGTATGCCGGTATGCGAAAAATATCGTTGGGTGTTGCGGAGGACGGGTTTACGCGCATCTTTCTTAACAACCTGTTTGTCTGGCAGAACGGGCCGCTTGACCAGGGATTCTGGCCAGACGGACTCTATACTCCACCCTCCGATGAGGCAATGAAGTATGATATTGAGATGCTGAAGAAGATGGGGTTCAATATGATGCGCAAGCATGTCAAAGTAGAGAACAGGAGATTCTATTACCACACTGACCGGCTGGGGATGCTGGTATGGCAGGATATGCCAAGCGGCGATGAGTATATCTGGGGAGAGAAGCCTGACATAACCAAAAGTGCTGCCGATTCTATAATTTTCATGACGGAGCTGTCAAGGATGATAGATACCAAATTCAACTACCCCTCAATAGTGATGTGGGTCATCTACAACGAGGGCTGGGGACAGTATAACACTGCAGCGGTAACTGACTATGTCTCGGCTTATGACACAACCCGGCTGGTAAACAGTGCTTCAGGCTGGACTGACCGCGGGACCGGTGATGTGATGGATCTGCACAACTATCCGGAGCCGGTAGCGCCTCCTGCCGAAAAAGGCAGAGCCATTGTGCTGGGTGGGTTCGGAGGCCTGGGTCTTCCGGTGCAGGGTCACACCTGGGAACAGAAGAACTGGGGCTATGAAAAAATGAGTGACAGCACCGGCCTCCTGAGAAAATACGAACAGTTCTATTCGGTTGTCAGGCAGCTGGTGGCGGAAAAGGGACTGAGCGCATCGGTATATACTCAGACCACTGATGTGGAGACCGAGACCAACGGTCTGATGACCTATGACCGCAAGGTTGACAAGATGGGATTTGCCAACGTACGTAAGGCAATGGCAGTCCACAGTCAGCAGTCCACAGTCGGCAGTCAAACTCAGGCAGCAGGCAGTAGAGGGGCGAGCGGAAAGTAATGATCCGCCAGCTGGCGGACCATTGCCGCGAGCAGCCAGATTGCAGGGGAGGATCAGTCAGCAGTCCACAGTCGGCAGTCGGTAAATTATTGATTGACTGAAGACTGAAGACTGAAAAGCAGACTGATCAAACGATCAGTCTGCTTTTGAACGGCAGGAAGGTCATGAAGTCGGCGTGATGGACAATATATGCTTCCGTGGTGCGCTTAACAAGGTCACCCTCATGAGCGTGGGCTGCGATAATATGGCAAACCTCAGGCGGCAGGCCGCACTCCTCGGCCAGACTTACTCCTGAAAAGGGGTGCCTCAGGTACTGACCATATTTACCCTGTACGGCCTTGCCCTGTGCATCCAATTCATATTCAAGCATTTTACCAACATCGGCAAGGATTGCGCCTGAGATCAGGACATCCATATTCACGGGCAGGTCATCCCTGAAGAAGCTGTTCATTTTTTCCCCGGACTCCCTGGCGATATGCACCACGCATCTCTTGTGATCCATGAAGGTGACCTTCAGGTCAGGACCGCACAGCAGGGTGAAGGGTATTCGGTTCAGGTCCTCCGGCGTGAGAACGCTGCGTTCCAGCGCCAGCTCCCATGTCCGGGCGGTCTTCTCACGTAATCCGGGATCACTTATCCACTCGAGTTCGGGCCACAGTTTCCTTATCTCTTCGGTCATGGCAGGCTATTTTAATTTTGCAATGATGGCATCAGTCATCTGGAAAGTAGAGGCTGCTCCCATATCAATCACCTCCTGTTTGCCGGTAAGCTTCTTCATGTCATAGGTTTTCACCTTTCCCTCCTCTATCACTGCTGCAATAGACTGACGTATCCGGGTGGCCATGGGCTTCTCGTCAATATAGTCAAGCATCATGCATGCTGACTCTATCATGGCAACCGGGTTCACAATGGAAGTGCTGAAGCCTGCATATTTGGGTGCAGATCCGTGTGTCGGTTCGAACACGCCAATACCCTCTTCCGAGAATTGAGCGCTGCATGCAAACCCAAGGCCTCCTATCAGCCCGGCAAAGGCGTCGGAGACGATATCACCGAACATGTTGCCGGCCACTATCACTCCATAGTCTTCAGGATTCTTTGTCAGCCACATCATCTGTGCATCGATGTTCGTGTTCCAGAGCTGAATGCCAGGGAACTCATTCTTCTGCATATCCTTGGCTATCTTCCACATAAGTCCTGACGTTTCCCTGATGACGTTCGGTTTCTCACATACAGTCACTGACTTATATCCAAATTTAACGGCATGTTCAAAGGCTGCCCTGACAATGCGTTCGGTATATTTTTTGGTAAAGATCCTGGTTGATATAGCCAGTTCTTCCTTCGGACACCATCCGAAATTTTCACGGAACTTTGGGTGTGTCATCAGGGCATCATAGACCTGCTGTGGCGGATTTGACCACTCAACTCCACCGTAGAGACCTTCGGTATTCTGTCTGAATATCACCACGTCTACCATGGGTTCTTCAGGGTTACCATCCTTGCCCCGGCGGATGAAGTTAAGGGGGTTGCCCTTATAGCTTCGGCACGGTCGTACGCAGATGTCGAGTCCGAAGTGCTGCCTGAGGCCTACTATCGGGCTGCTGTAGTTAAACCCCTTGCCCTGAAGGGCGGGGGTAAGCTCAGCTGCTGCATCGTCCTTGGGTTTGGATGTGATGGCACCGAAGAGTGCAATCTTATGTTTGTCTATCAGGTCAATGGTACGCTGAGGGAGTGGATTCCCCTCGCTGCACCAGAAATCCCATCCGATATCACCATATACATAATCAGCTTCAAATCCTGCCGCATCAAGAACGCGGAGGGCCTCTTTAAGAACCACGGCACCAATGCCATCACCCGGCAGTGC
>Ga0209450_10000744_pt1 | contig 16366 bp, 12 predicted proteins | sample FrelakmetLWP11LW_FD_187149 | JGI IMG/M metagenome (GOLD analysis project Ga0209450, IMG submission 187149) | Freshwater lake sediment microbial communities from the University of Notre Dame, USA, for methane emissions studies - LWP11 LW (SPAdes)... | ecosystem: Environmental > Aquatic >...
CCGACTCGTGTTGATCGCCATTTCCATGGAAAAGAACTTCCCCCGAGCGATCATTTTGCAGCTTTCAATGTTGATGTGGTGCTGGTGGAAGAAAGTAGATACGGCCGCAATAATGCCGGGCTTGTCCTCCCCGAGAACGGTCACCACGTGATTTTCCTTTTCTACGGAGTAGGCAATCTGATCTTCCTGATAGATCCCGAGCACGACCTTCAACCCCGCCTCCTCCCCCATGCGCGAGAGCGCTTCGCTGATCTTTTGCACGTGGGCATCGGATCCGGAAAAATCAATGATCAGAAAGACGGAGAAAAGACCGTGCCGGCAGCTTTCCTCCACATCGATGATGTTCCCGTTCAGCTCGAAAATCCGGGTGGTAATCTTGGACACCAGGCCCGGGGAATCAAGCCCTATGGCTGAGAGGCTGATGATCTTTCCCTTTTCTCCCATGGTCTACTCCTTGAAAGAGGAAGGTTTTCTGTCGAAAAAGACAAAGAGCTCCTCTTCGTAAAATCGCCCACTGATCACCTGGCCCGGCGCCAGGCGCCTCAGCTCTTTGGACCGCAGGTGGTCCATGAACCGTTCATTGATGACCTCCAGAGGGACCTCTTCCCTGAGCCAGGCCATTGGAACATTGATGTGAAGGGGCCGGGCAGGGATCAGGTGGCGCGTGGTTTTTGGAGCAAAAAGCCTTTCTTGCTTGGCCGCCTCCACCACCATTTCCTTGGTGATTTGAGGCGTCCACAGGATCACATGCTCGTCGGTCAGGCACTGACAGAATTCCCCCTTGTGGGCGTACTGGCAGGGGATGTATTCCACCACAATTCCTTCTTCCACGAGCCTGGCTTGAAGGTTTTCAAGAAGATCGTAGGCGCTGACCGCGTCCTCCACCGCCTCCTGATCGAACACGAGAACTCCGAAGACATCGCCATGTTGTATCCCGCAACAGGCGAAGTTCTCCGCCATGATCCTTTCCAGAGCCGCTCTGTCCCTCACGTATTCGAATCGTCCTCTGAATTCTTCTGAAATTTTCTTGAGACGATCAATCGATTTCACATTGGCCAGCAGTCGGAACCAGTAGCGGAGCCTCGCTTCTTTGTGCATGTAATCAATCCGGCACACGGCAATGTGTTTGAACTGAAGTCTTTTGAAAACGTGCACCCGGTGGTTCCCATCCAGAACAATATGATTCTGGTCCACGATTACCGGGTTTTCCAGGACAGGCGCACTTCGAAACTCCAGGCCCAGGCGATCGGCAACAGACCCGAGAAGCCTCTCATGGGCGAACAAGGAGGCCACAGGAAGAATTTCCAGCTCCAGTCTCAGGCTTTCGCTTTGGATGGTGTACATGGCTCAGGAATTGAATGGATTCCTACCCATTCCCATAAATCCACAGGTCTACAACAGAGCATGCATCCGATGGAGAACGTCTGCGACCTCCTCGCCTTTGAAGCAGTAGCGAAGCTCACAAAAGCGCGCTCTCAGGCTTCGCACCTCATCGATCACACACGCCTTCTTGGCGACCGCATCGGAGATCAGCACCGCCAGCTCACGGAAGTCCCCAGGGCCCATTCCGAAGCGGGTCATTTCCGACACGCCCATGCGAAGGGCTCCCGAAGCCGTGAAGCCCTCTTCGTCCGGCATGGCCTGGTAGTTGCAGATGATGTTGTTGTCTTCCAGTCGTTTGGCCGCTTCCGGTCCCCGGCCATAGCCGACATTCACAATGACCTGATGGGTTTCCGTGAAGTCGATCGCCGGATCTCCTGCCACCTCCAACCCGCACTCCTTCAGCGCTCGCGCAAAAGTTTTGGCGTTGGTAATCACCCCCTTCTGATACTCCTCCTTGAAGGTGTTCATCTCATAGGCCGCTGCCAGCAGCCCCAGCAGCGTCCCCAGGTGATGGTTGGAGAGAGAGCCGGGGAAAGATCGTCTCAAGACCGCTTCCCAGAGTTCATAACGCTCTTCGTGCTCGAGAAACGGGCTTCCCACAATTCCCCTCTGCGTTCCGAAAAAGGTCTTGTGCGTCGATCCCGTCACAAGGTCCGCTCCTTCCTTGAAGGGTTCCTGAAAATAGGGCCCCACCAGGCCCAGAACATGGGCCATGTCGTACAGGATCACGGCATCGATTCTCTGGTCGTCCAAGAATCGGCGAATCTCAGCCACGGGTTCTTTGTGAAGCACCATGCTCTTTCCGAAGATAATGAATTCGGGCTTGAACTCGCCGATCAAGTTCAGGGCCAAAGGGACGTCGATCTTGTAGGGGTTTTCCCGAAGCACCGGGAAGGGAACGACCGCAGGCCTCTCGGTTTTCGGGTCCCTGGCCACAAAATCCCTCAGCGCTCCCATGGGCTGTGCGCTCAAGTGGCCCCCTTTGCCAATGTAGTTGTTCATGACCTGCCGGATTCGCCGCGGTTCCCTTTTGCGGTCCGTGCGGTTGATGTAATCCACCATGGCACTGAAAACCGTCATGTTTGCCATTTGCCCGCTGATGACTCGCGTTTCCACTTCCGCGCACCCCAGGAACCGGCACATCTCGACTTGAAGAGCCCGTTCCACCTCGTCAATGAAATCCGTTCCTTGGTAATAGTACACCTCTGCATCGTAGAAAGCCTTGGTTCTCTTGTGCTCGGCATAGCGAAAGGCCGGGTCCATGACGGACAGAAGCCTGACCATGGGCGATGGCGTCATTTCCGAGGGGATGAGGTTGACGCACTGCTGCTGCCGCCAGAGGGTGTTCTGAAGAGTCCTTTCCAGAAGAGTCCTGATCTTGAATGGGGCCTCGCCTGAAGGCACAGGCTTGCTTTCCAGGGCTTGATCCAAGACGATCGGCCGGGCGCAAGGGGGAGCTTCACTCCTCAGATGATAGGGGACCACCACAGCGTCCACTTGCTTCCCGCGGACGTCGATCGTCACCTTGTCGCCCTCCAGGACCTCACAATCCATGCAGGCCATGCAGACGGATCGAAGCTGTCTTTGATCTGTTCGGATCGAACGCAGCCCCTCCCCTTCGAAGACCCAGTAAGGCACCATGGTTCCGCTCGTGACAAAGCCAACGGCCCTCCCCGCCTTGAACACCCCGGCTCCGCTGCGAGCCACTCCTCGTCCGGCGACAGCCACAGGCTGGATGATCCGGGGCAGGACCGTCTTCATGGAGTAGTCTCGCTTCATGATCCGTCCCAGCGCTTCAAATTGGCTCGCGAGTGCCTTGCGTCCTATGAATTCGCCCTTGGCCGGAGAAAAGCTCACGCCGATTCGGGCAAAGGGGAAAGTGAACAAAGGCATGTCCTTGCCTTCCGGGTCCTGTCCCAGCTCGTGGCCGTAGAGAGGAAGTCCGGCTTCCAGTCGGAGCGTGTCCCTCGCACCCAAGCCGGAGGGAGCGGCTCCTTTGGCCAGCAACAGGTCCCACACCCTTGCCGTGTCATCCCTTTTCAGAAAGAGCTCGAAGCACAGGGGTTCCCCTGTGTACCCCGTGCGCGCGATCCGAACCTCGGCTCCAGCGAAGGTGGCCACGCTGACAGCGTTTCGCATGGGCTCCGGCAAAGAGCCTGAATCCGATATCCACTCAAGGATCCTCCGGGAGTCCGGTCCCTGCAGGGAAAGCATAGCAATCTCCTGAGTGTGATGGATCATCTCCGCGTCCGGGAAGTCCTGAAGAACCCTTTGCAGGTGGTGCCAGTCCTTTTCCGCATTCGAGGCGTTCACCACCAGCAGGAACTCGTCGCTGGAAAAGCGATAAAGGAAAGCATCATCTATTGTGCCGCCCGTTTCATCGGAAAGGAGCGTGTACTGAGCTCCCACCATCCTCATGTCCAGAGCACCGGCATTGTTGGTCAGAACGTGGTTCAGAAATCGCAGGGCCCCTTCCCCTCTGACGGTGAACCTCCCCATGTGGGAGACGTCGAAAAGCCCGGCGCTCTTGCGGGTCACCAAGTGCTCTTCCACAATCCCCGCAGGGTAGAACAGCGGCATTTCCCATCCCCCGAATTCCACGATCTTGGCTCCCAGGGCCGCATGCCGGTCATAGAGCACGGTTCGTCTGAGCTCACTCATGGCTTCACCTTCCTTTGTCTTTTGCTTGTCACTTGTCACTCGTGACTTGTTACTTGACTCGTTTATCCATGAATCGGTTTTCCAAGGGCTTTCATGGAGACTTCCGACATGATTTCAGCCAGAGTCGGATGACCGTGGATGGTGTCCGCCAGCTCTTGGATCGTACGGCCCGACTTGACCGCCAAAGCTCCCTCTGCAATCAGGTCACTGGCACACGCTCCTACCAAGTGGACCCCCAATACTCTTCCACTTCCGCCATCGAACACAATCTTCGCCATTCCGCCGATCTCGCCGATCACGTGGGGCTTAGCAATGTTCCTGAATAGAACGCTTTCAGCCCTCACTTGAAATCCCTGCGCTTTTGCCTGGGCTTCGGTCAACCCCACATTGGAGATCTCGGGCATGGTGAAGATGACATTTGGAACCGCCTCATAGCTCATCCGGGCGGTCCCACCTGCAGCGTTTTCCGCTGCCACCATTCCTTCTCTCGACGCCACATGGGCCAGCATCACCTTGGAAGGACCCAGCACGTCTCCTATCGCGTAGACCCTAGAGGCACTTGTTTTCATGGTCTCATCGGCGACGACCCATCCGTTATCGTCCACCTTTAGACCGATTCTTTCAAGGCCCACTCCGGCCGTGTCGGGCTTACGGCCGACGCACAGGAGCACCTTTTCCACCTCCACAGACGCAGGCCGCCGAACCTTGTCGGACGGGCTTTCCACAAAGGGAGAAGGGCCTAAGAATACCTGAAGCCCTTCTTTTTTGTCTTCCACCCTGCTTACGGTGCTCTCCAAAATGACGGATATTTTTCGTTTTGCCATCTCTCTTTGAATCACCTTGGAACAATCCTCGTCCACGGAAGGGAGAGGGATCAGGCGAGACTTTGCTTCCACAAGGGTGACCTGTGAGCCGAAAGCGGAGAAAATAAAGGCGAATTCACAACCGATGACGCCTCCTCCGACGATCAGAAGCGACTTGGGCACCCTCTGAACTTCCAGCGCATCGTTGCTCGAAAGGATTTTCCTGCCGTCGACGGGGAGACCGGGGATGTCCAGAGGTGCTGATCCGAGGGCCAGGATCAATTGCTCCCAGGGGATTTCCCAAGCCTCTTCATCATGCCCTCTCACCGTGACCCGGTCCGGACCGGCGATCGTTCCAACCCCCTGGATATACTGGATGCGGTGGTGTTTCAGGATATCCACGATTCCCCTGGCCTGGTTCTCGATAACCTTTTCCTTTCTGGCCATGAGGGCTTTCAGGTCGAGCGAGACTCCACCCTCGAACGCAAGACCATACTCGCGGCCCCTGTGCACGCGATCGAGCAGTTCAGCCGAAGTTCTGAGAACCTTGGAAGGGATACAGCCCCAGTTGAGGCACGTCCCTCCCACACGCTCTTTCTCGATCAGGGTCACTTCCGCCCCCAGCTGTGCTGCCCTGATTGCCGCGACATAGCCGCCGGGACCTGCGCCGATGACAACCACCCTGGATGCCATGAATCGTTCCTCTCCGTACGCCCCACCCTGCCCTCCCCCTCAAGGGGGGAGGGTTAGGGTGGGGGTAATTGCATAATGCATTTGTATTAGGTCTACCATGACGATTTTAACTTTTCAAGTGATTTATGGCTTGTCTCTGAGCATATCCGCTGAAAAACATAAAAATATTGACATAATCTTCAAATCTATTATATTTCATATGAATGAAAATAGACCGGACAAACCTTGAGATCATCAAGCAGCTTCGAGACGGTAGAAAGTCTTTCAAAACCATCGCCGAGGAGCTCTCTGTCTCAGAGAACACGATCAGAGCCCGCGTCAGCAAACTGGCCGAGGAAGGGGTCCTGGAAATCTCAGGACTCGTGGATCCCGAGTCTCTGCCGGGGCACGGTACCGTCATGGTGGGCGTGAAACTCCAGAGCATGGACCTCATCAAGAAGGGGGAGGAATTCAGCAAGCTCAAAGGGGTGGTCTCCGTCAGCGTTGTCACAGGCCGCTTCGATCTCATCCTGCTGGTCCTCTTGAAAGAGGGTTTCGGTCTCCTGGAGTTTTACACCGAGGAGGTGGCCAAAATCAAAGGGGTTCAATCCGTCGAGACTTTTGTGGTTTACAAGTCCTATCATCTGAAAGTACCTTATATTCTGTAAACCCCCTGACAAGACAAGGAGGGAAGAACTTGAAAGAAATAAGCGAACTCCAATTCCCTGAAGGTTTTCTCTTTGCCAAGGATCACGAATGGGCCAGGTCTCACAACGACGCGGTGCGTGTGGGCCTCAGCGACTATGCTCAGGATCAGCTTGGAGACATTGTGTTTGTTGAGTTGCCCCAGGTGGGCAATCGACACGCCAGGGGAGAGCCCTTCGGCACAGTGGAATCCGTCAAAGCCGTGTCGGAACTGTACATGCCCGTGGGAGGGGAAATCCTCTCCGTCAACAAGGCACTCGAGAACTCTCCTGAGATTCTCAACAAAGAGCCTTACGAGTCAGGATGGATGGTTGAAATCAAACCGAGCGATCCAGCCGAACTCAAAGATCTCATGAACCGGGATGCCTATCTGGCGCTGTTGAAAGGGCTGAAATAATGAGATACCTGCCTCACACCGACGAAGAGATCGCCTCCATGCTTCGCGTGGTCGGAGCAAAGAGCCTAGACGATCTCTTTTCCGCAGTGCCGCCGAGCTGCCGCAGAACCAGGGGAATGAACCTTCCCGAACCCTCGAGCGAGTGGGACTTGAACCGCCTCATGCAAGGCCTTTCGGACGCTGTGGCTGCAGCCCCTGAGTACAAGGTCTACACGGGCGCTGGCAGCTATGAGCACTTCATCCCTCAGGTGGTCCCCTATCTCCTCGGCCGCTCCGAGTTCGTCACCTCTTACACGCCCTATCAGCCTGAGATGAGCCAGGGGACCCTTCAGGCGATCTATGAGTACCAGACTCTGTCTGCCAGGCTGCTCGGCATGGAGGTGTCCAACGCCTCGATGTATGACGGCGCCTCGGCCCTTGCCGAAGCGCTTCTCATGGCGATCCGCATTACCAAGAAACGCAGGGTTGCCCTGTCTTCCCTGATTCACCCTCACTTCCGAAAGGTGGTGAAGACCTATCTTGCGCCAACGGAATATGAGATCATCGAACTCCCCTATCTCCCTGACGGCAGAACCGATCTGTCCTCCCTCGGGAACCTGCAGGACCTTGCCGCTCTCGCGATCCAGTCCCCCAACTTTTTCGGGATCATCGAGGACCTGAAAGACGCGGCACAGAGAGCTCACGGTCAAGGCGCTCTTTTCGTCACCGCCTTCACGGAACCTCTGGCCTACGGTCTTCTGAAGAGCCCCGGAACCCTTGGCGCGGACATTGCGGCCGGTGAAGGCCAGAGTCTGGGCATCCCCCAGTCCTTTGGCGGGCCGGGCCTCGGCATCTGCTCAACCCGGATGAGCCATGTGAGAAACATGCCGGGCCGGCTGGTCGGGAAAACGGTTGACGCAGAAGGCAGGCAGGGATTCGTTCTGACCCTGGCCACTCGTGAGCAGCACATCCGGCGGGAAAAGGCCACATCCAATATCTGCACCAACAACAGCCTCTGCGCTGTGGCGGCGACCATGTACATGGCCTGCCTCGGAGCATCAGGAATCCGCGAACTGAGCAGGCTCAACCATGACAAGGCCGAATACTTGAAAAAGCAATTGAGGGGCGCGGGGGCCAAGGTCCCCTTTTCATCTGCCACGTTCAACGAGTTTGTGGCGGTGATGCCGCAGGGTTTCGAGAGGACTTACAGCCGGCTTCTTGAAAAGAAAACCGTAGCCGGTGTCGCTTTGGAGACCTACTACCCCGAACTCAAGAATCATTATCTCCTCTGCGTCACAGAAACGAAGTCAAAAGAGGACATGGACTTGCTGGTGAAGGAGATAGCTTCATGAAGGATGTTTTAGGTACGACCGGGCTCATCCTCAACGAGCCTCTTCTCTGGGAAAAAGGCAAGCCCGGGAGGAAAGGGTTTTCACTTCCCGTGAGCGATGTGGAGGCTTCTCCTCTCGATGAAAGCCTCACATGCTCCGGCCCGGATTTTCCGGATCTTAGCGAAGTGGATGTGGTCCGCCACTTCACCAGGCTCTCCACCTGGAACTTCGGCGTCGACACAGGTACCTATCCCCTGGGCTCCTGCACCATGAAATACAACCCGAAAACCAACGATAAGCAGGCCTCTTTGCCGGGGTTTAGCGGCGCCCACCCTCTTCTGCCCCAAGAACTTTCCCAGGGGCTTCTAAGGCTTATGTTCGAGCTCGAACGGATGCTCGCTGAAATCACCGGCATGGATGCCGTGTCGCTCCAGCCTTCAGCAGGCGCCCAAGGGGAACTCACCGGCATGCTTCTCATTCACGCGTACCACCAAAGCAGGGGAAGGAAGCCATCCAAAATCCTTGTGCCCGACACAGCGCACGGCACAAACCCGGCAAGCGCTGCTCTGTGCGGTTATCGCCCCATTCCGGTGGCATCGAACGACAAGGGGATTCTCTCGCTTGAAAGCGTCGCCAAGGTGATGGACGAGGACACAGCAGGGATAATGATCACCAATCCCAACACCCTCGGCCTTTTTGAAGAGAATCTCAAAGAGATTGTGGACCTCGTCCACATGAAGGGCGGTCTCGTGTACGGGGATGGCGCCAATATGAACGCTGTTTTGGGCATCATGGATGTAGGCTGCACCGGGCTGGATGTGCTTCACCTGAATCTGCACAAAACCTTTTCCACTCCTCACGGAGGAGGCGGCCCAGGAGCCGGTCCTGTGTGCGTCAAAAAGCACCTGGAGCCCTTTCTCCCTGTGCCGCGGGTAGTGGAGAAAGAAGGGGCATATGCATTCTCGAGCGGCTTTCCCCACAGCATCGGCAGGCTCCACGCTTTCTACGGGAACGTGGGGGTCCTGATCCGGGCTTACAGCTACATCAGGACCATGGGCGCCGCCAATCTCAAGAGAGCCAGCCAGCTTGCCGTGCTCAATGCCAATTACATCAAGGAACGGCTCAAGGCGACCTATCACCTCCCTTATGACAGGCCCTGCATGCACGAGTGCGTTTTCACGGACAAGAACCAGTCAGGCGCCAAGGTCATGACCCTGGACATTGCCAAGCGTCTCATGGACTACGGTTTTCACCCGCCCACCATTTACTTCCCTCTGGTGGTGAACGGCGCCATCATGATCGAGCCGACGGAAACCGAGTGCAAAGAGGATCTGGATCGGCTCATTGAGGCCCTTCAAGCGATTGCGGAGGAAGCCAACCACAACCCTGAGCAGCTCCATCAGGCGCCGACCAAGCCGAAGCTGAGACGGCTGGATGAAGTGGCAGCAGCAAGAAAACCTGTGCTCACAGGATGAAGAAGTAGGCAGTCCGTAGAAGGTCAAAAGCGAACCGCAGAATATCGAATAACGAACGCAGAAGGAAACAGCAGAAGAGATTTGACTTCATCATTCGAAATTCCTTGTTCGACATTCGACATTCGGGTTTCCGGATTCTAATTTGGTTATGACCTTAGGCCTGCATCAGACAGTAAGCAGTGAAAGCCCCCATGAATCAAAAGGATGAACACAAGCAAAAACTACCCAAACCTCCCTGGCTCAAGAGGCGAATACCGAGCGGGGCCACCTATCAGGAAATACGCGGGCTCATCCAAGAAACGCACCTTCACACGGTGTGCCAGGAAGCGTGCTGTCCCAACCTGGGCGAATGCTTTTCTCAGGGCACAGCGACGTTCCTCATCCTGGGCGACCGCTGCACCCGCAACTGCCGTTTCTGCGCTGTGGCGCATGGTCCCGTAGAACCTCCTGACCCAGGGGAGCCGCCCCGGGTCGCGGAAGCCGTTGACCACATGAAGCTCCGTTATGCGGTGGTGACCTCTGTGACACGGGATGATCTGCCGGATGGGGGTGCTTCTGTTTTCGCTGAAACCATACGAAGAATCCGAGAGAAGCGCCCGGAGACCAAGGTGGAGGTGTTAATTCCGGACTTCCGCGGGGATCTTCAGTCTCTCAAAATAGTCATGGAGGCCAGGCCGGATGTTCTGAATCACAATGTGGAAACAGTTCCCCGCCTCTATGCTTCGGTGCGGCCTCAAGCCGTTTATCAGCGATCCATTGATCTTCTGAGGAACGCGCACCGGTTGGACCCTTCGATACCCACCAAGTCAGGGCTCATGCTCGGACTTGGGGAGCAGCCCGAAGAGGTTGTGCAGGTTCTGAGGGATCTTCTTGACGCTGGTTGCCGCATCCTCACCCTCGGCCAGTACCTTCAGCCGTCTTCTGAACATCTGCCTGTGGAGCGTTTTGTTACGCCTGAAGAGTTTGAGGAGTGGCGCAAGAAAGCCCTGCAAGTGGGTTTCCGGGAAGTGGCGTGCGGCCCTTTTGTGCGAAGCTCCTATCACGCTCAAGAGGCGTATCAAGCGGTCTCCTCAAAACCCGAGTCATCTACTGTCGGCTGAAGCCAGCCGAGGAGGGACAAAGGGCGGATGAAGACAGGCACAAAGGCACAGAGGGACATAGGCACATAGCGTATGGGTTTTTCTGCTTTGTGCCTTTGCACCTTTGTTACTTTGTCCCTTTTTTCTTTGTCCCTTTGTGCCTTTGCACCTTTGTGCCTCTATCGCGGTAAAGAAACCAAACTGAAGTTTTGACCCGACGGGCAATAACATGAAAGGAGAACCAGGTGATGGAGCCCAAAGAAATGCCTGAAAACGGTTACAAGATCATTGCGAGGGTCGTGAGCCAGAAAGGAACCTGCGGTTTTGGGTACAAGGTCGGGGACGAGGTTGTTTTCGACGGAGAAACCATTCAGGGACGGATCTGCATGAGCGCCCTCTACAGCTTCCTTCCCAAGGTCTATGCCATGAGGTACGGCGCCACCTTTCCCTGGCTCAAGGGGAACAAGGATGTGGCCAGCCATGCCTGCCCTGACGCCGCTAACCCCGTGGTGTTCGAGATTTGCCGAATCAAAGAATAGACGTACGTACACGGATAGCAACAGGGGCTGACCTTTTCTTCCATTCCGAGGCCGCCAGCGGCGGCCAGGTCTCACGGGTTGGTGGCATGGACAAGCTTCGCTTGTCCGTGGTAATGCTGGCCCTGTTCTGTGCTCTCACGGACAAACAAGTTTGTCCGTGCCACCAGTCACCTCAGAAAAGATCCAGACCCTGTCAAATGGCCGATGGGCGTTTTTCATCAGCCCGTTTTAGAAGGCGTTTTCCAGTTTAGGGCGCAATTGCTTCAAGCGCCGCATATCGATCACCACGGTGAAGGTCCGGCCCGCAGGCAAGGACCGGCCGCAAATGACGGTGAAGCGCTTGGACAGGTCGGGAACGCGACCGTTCAAGAGGATTTTGAGCATTTCCTTGGGCGCCCAGTCCGAGTCTGTAGAGAGGGTCCCGAACTCGTCCGAGTATCGCTGCGGTGCGCAGGTGTCATCGATCGTGGGCCTGATGATGAAAACCGTTGCCCTCTCAAGGAGCGCAAGCTTTTTAGCCCCTTCCTCCACCAGGGCCAATTCCTCCTGCTGGGGGAGAGCAAACAGGGTGTAGGCCTGAACCCGGGCAAGAGGAAGTCCCACGAGAAATATCAACCCCAGCACGGCCGGCGCTAACCACTCCCGGCGTTTAGGAAGACGCGAAGCCAGGGCCTGCAACCCGAGGACAAAGAAAACCAGCAGGACTCCGGTCAGCGCATAGATGGTCCTGTAGGTTGACCACCTCTGCATGGAGACAAGATTTGCGGTGAACGCCCCCATGAGAAGAACGGACAAGGTCACTGCCCAGAAAAGCCCTTCTCGCCACCCTCCGGTCTTCCACTTGTCCCATCCTCCAACCAGGATGACCCCTCCAGTGATCCCCGCCGTCGCAATGAAGGCAATGGCCATGCCTTTTTCCGCATCGTTGAGGACAATGAGGGCCAGGGCGTTGCGCAGCGGTCCTGCAATGAACCAGTGCAGCTTGGCCAGGGGTTCGTTCTCGAGCACCACCAGGCTCGACTGCTTGAAAACGTCGGCGGCATACAACACCTGCATGATCCCGTAAGAAGCGGCAAGGGCGGCGCCCATGGTGAGAAAGTGTTTGATGAGGCAGCGGATCCGCCATCCCAGGCTTTTGTCCTGATACGTCGCGAGGCCGGCTGCCACGAGGACAAAATAGAAGAACACGTGAGACTGATAGATCAGGATGCCCGTGACCAAAAGGGAAACGGCTGCCGCGGTGCGAAGAACCCCGCCCTTTTGACTGACGAGGAAGGCGGCAAAGCTGCAAAGCCCCCCTACCAGATGGGGCCAGCAGATGGCCCATGAGACGATCACCTGGGCAGCCGGCAGCACGGACATTAACGCTCCCAGCAGCGCGCTGGTCCAGGCCGGCCAGCTGAGTTTAAGCAGGGCCAGGAAGAGCATGGCCGAAACGGCTCCGACGCACAACGCCGAGGCCACGCGGCCTTTCCACAGATCGTCAATTCCGTCCACGCGTTCAAAAAAGACCTGGAGCATCACGCCGTAGAGAGGCCGGGCAAAAGTCCCGACATGCCGGATCACCTTTCCCGGTTCTTCATGAACTTCTCTCAGGATGGCGTAATCGTCACGAAACCCAAAGCGGGCGAAGAGGGTGTTGGAGTAGATGATCAGGGGAAGCAGAAGAAGGGCAGAGGCCACCAGCCAGCGGCTTCTTCTGCTCCACATCCCATAATTTGAGAAATAGGTCAAGCTGGATACTCAAGTCCAAAAGGTAAGGGAAATATAGAGAAAATAAGAAGAGTTGTCAAGATAGGGACAAAGGGACAGAGGCACAAAGGCACAGAGGGACAGTGCGGAAGGGTTTTTCTGCTTTGTGCCTATGTGCCTTTGCAACTTTGTGCCTGCATCGTGATCAATAAACCAAACTGAAGACGAGGGTTTTTATCGCATGCCCCGAAATAGATTGGACCTATTACCGCACGATGCATTTCCCCACCCACTTCTCTGCGACCGTCTTCAGTTGCATGATTTCCTCCTCGTCATACCCGGCTTTCCTGTTTTCAAAGAACTCGGGGTGGAGGACCCTCACCCGACTGAAGGGCTGGAGCACGTAAAGAAAGCACCCCTGAATCAGGCGGCCGATCGTTTCCATGGTTTCTGCGTTCACAAACGGTCGAACGCAGGTGGTCCTGAATTCATAGGGAATGCCTGATCCCATAATCAGCTTGACGCTTGAGCGGATGATGTCCGGGTCGATTTCCCCTTGCAGGTACTGAGGGTAAAGGAAAGGATCTGTCTTGATATCCATGGCGACATAGTCTAGAAGTCTCTTTCCCATGAGTTCCCCGATCATCCGGGGCTGGCTGCCGTTGGTGTCCAGCTTTACCGCATAGCCTTCTCTTTTGATGAGGCTCAAAAAGGCAGGCAGGTCGTTTTGCAGAGTGGGCTCGCCCCCGGAGATGACCACTCCGTCAAGGAATCCCCGGCGCTCCCTGATAAAAGCAAGGAAGGTGTCTTCGTCCAGGAAGGACCTTCCGGGGTGATGGACGAGTTCCGGATTGTGGCAGTAGGGGCAACGGAAATTACATCCCGAGACAAAACACACGCAGCTCACTTTGCCGGGAAAATCGATGAGAGAGGTCTTTTGCAGCCCGCCTATAATCATTGAACATTGCTGTCAGCCTATCTTGCGCTGGAGATAGGGCACCTCTGGTTCGTGAATCGAAGGGAACTGCTCTTGTTCCAGCACATAGGCCGAGTCTCCGGTTAAAGCAAAGGGTTTCCTCAAATCGAACTCCGCGCGCTTGCCTTCATTCCACTGCTTGACGGGCCGCAAGTACCCCACGATTCGGGCATAGACCTCTGTTTCGCTGTTGCACACACCGCACCTTTCCTGGTTCCCGTTCAGGTAGCCATGGGAAGGGCAGACGCTGAACACAGGGGACAGGGTGAAGTAAGGAATGCGGAAACGGTTGACCATTTTCTTGACCAGGCTCTTGACCGCCTGCACGTCACTGATCTGCTCGCCGAGGTAGGCGTGAAAAACCGTGCCCCCTGTGTACTTGGTTTGGAGCTCATCCTGGAGAAGGAGCGCTTCGAAGATATCGTGCGTGTGGTTCACCGGAAGTTGGGTGGAGTTGGTGTAGAAGGGAGCCGCTCCCCGCTGGTATTCACGCTCGTTGGCGCACAAAATCTCTGGGAACTCTTTTTTGTCGATCATGGCCAGCCGGTAGGAAGTGCCCTCAGCGGGCGTCGCCTCCAGGTTGTAGAGATCCCCGGTGTCTTCCTGGATCTCTGAAAGGAACTGGCGGATGAAATCCATGACCTGGAGCGCAAAGGCCATGCCCCTTTCGCTTGCGATCCCTGTGCCCAGGAAATTCGTACACGCTTCGTTCATTCCAATGATGCCTATGGTCGAGAAATGATTTTTCCAGTAGGACCCGGTGTTCTCTCTCACGTCTTTCAGATAGTACTTTGAGTAGGGGTAGAGGTTGTTCTCCGTGAACCGCTCGATGACCTTGCGTTTGATCCCCAGGCTCTCTGCCGCAGAACGGATCATCTCTTTCAGCCTGTCGAAAAAATGCTTCTCATCGGGCGCCAGGTATCCGATTCTGGGGAGATTGATGGTCACCACGCCGATGGAACCCGTGAGAGGATTAGCCCCGAAAAGGCCCCCTCCCCTTTTCATGAGTTCCCTTGTGTCCAGCCTGAGGCGGCAGCACATGGACCTGGCGTCTTCAGGCGACATGTCGGAGTTGACGAAGTTGGAAAAATAGGGGATGCCGTATTTCCCGGTCATTCTCCAAAGCATTTCAAGATTCGGGCTGTCCCAGTCAAAGTCGCGAGAGAGATTGTAGGTCGGGATGGGAAAGGTGAACACCCGGCCTCCGGCATCTCCCTCGGTCATCACCTCTGCAAAGGCCCTGTTGATCTGATCCATCTCAGCCTGGAACTCGCCGTAAGTTTCTTTCCTCTCCCTGCCGCCTACAAGCACATACTGGCTCCTGAGCGAAGAGGGCGCCTGCAGATCCATGGTGATATTGGTGAAAGGGGTCTGAAAACCCACGCGCGTAGGGATGTTGATATTGAAGACAAACTCCTGGAGCGCTTGCTTGACTTCCCTGTACTCCAGGCCGTCATAGCGAACAAAGGGCGCCAGAAGCGTGTCAAAGCTCGAAAGGGCTTGGGCGCCTGCCGCCTCCCCCTGCAGCGTGTAGAAGAAGTTGACGATCTGGCCGAGAGCTGAACGCAGGTGTTTCGGAGGAGAGCTCTCCACTTTCCCCTCCACGCCCCTGAACCCTCGCCTCAGCAAATCCTTGAGATCCCATCCCACACAGTAGACGGAAAGCATGCTCAGGTCGTGAATATGGAAATCCCCCCGCTTGTGCGCATCCCTGATCGGGGGGGGGTAAATCTGGTTAAGCCAGTACTCGGAGGTGACATCCGAGGAAATGTAGTTGTTCAGCCCCTGGAGGGAATAGGACATGTTGCTGTTTTCCTTGATCTTCCAGTCGCTTTTCTGGATGTAGTTTTCCACCATATCCACGCTGGCTTTGGCCAGAATCGCCCTGATTTGGGCATGCTGTTCCCGGTAAAGGATGTAGGCTTTTGCGGTCTTGTAATAGGGGGAGTCCAGGAGAACTCTTTCTACGATATCCTGGATCTCCTCCACTCCTGGGTTGGGTCCGAGGCGCATCTGATGGGCTAGAGTCAGGACACGAAGGGTTAGTTTCTTGGCCTCCCTCTCGCTGAATTCGCCTGTAGCTTTTCCTGCCTTGGCGATCGCTGAGGTGATTTTCGAAGAATCAAATGGCACGACCCTTCCGTCCCGCTTCTTGATGTTCTCGAACATGGATTCACCCTTAGTGGAGTCTGCGAAGTTTGTGTCAAACGAAAGGGCACACAATGCGCCCTTATTTGAAAAGCCTGAGAACCGAAAGACCTTTGCCCGCTTGAAGTTGCATAAAAATATCACAATATGTTGGGCATTGTCAAGATAGAACTTCAATATGTGGTGGGAATTCAGTTAAGTGAGGCAATGCAAGAATGATGAACTCGTAAAAAGTCCCATTTTCATGTCATTTCGAGCGAAGCGAGAAATCTTGAATTACTAACACGCTGAAAAGGAAAGATTTCTCCCTGCGGTCGAAATGACAGATCCACACCGCAGGACTTCTTATGAACGCATCAAGAATGATACCTGCTGATAACCGGCTCGGCAAATGCCCGGCCACAGAGGCTCTTTAAGGATTCGGGCGAACGCCTGGATCTTTTGACCTGCATCAGGACCCACGGGTCTTTCGCCGATCATTTTCGGACAGATATTTCTCCCTGATATGGGCTTTCAATTTCTTTCG
>Ga0209450_10000745_pt1 | contig 16359 bp, 14 predicted proteins | sample FrelakmetLWP11LW_FD_187149 | JGI IMG/M metagenome (GOLD analysis project Ga0209450, IMG submission 187149) | Freshwater lake sediment microbial communities from the University of Notre Dame, USA, for methane emissions studies - LWP11 LW (SPAdes)... | ecosystem: Environmental > Aquatic >...
TTCAGATCTGCTACCGCATCCAGTTTCTCCCAGGTGAATTCCGGGAGCTCTCGGCCGAAGTGACCATAGTTGGACGTCTTTCTGAAAATAGGTCTCAAGAGGTCGAGCCGCTCGATGATCGCTCTGGGCCGAAGGTCGAACACCTTCTTGACCACCTGCGTCAACTCCGCATTGGACAAAACGCCTGTGCCGTAAGTCCCGACCATGACAGAAACCGGTTGGGCGCGGCCGATGGTGTAGGCCACCTGGATTTCGCACTTCTCAGCCAGACCGGCGGCGACGATGTTCTTGGCAATGTAGCGGCACATGTAGCAGGAACTCCGGTCCACCTTGGAAGGATCCTTTCCCGAGAAGGCGCCTCCCCCGTGGTATCCAAAGCCGCCGTAAGTGTCCATGATGATTTTTCTGCCGGTCAACCCGCAGTCTCCCAACGGCCCTCCAACGACAAAGCGGCCGGTGGTATTGATGAAGAACTGGGTCTCCTTGTCCAGCATGGATGCGGGAATGACCTTCTTGATGACCTCTTCGATAATGGATTCCCGCAGCGTGTCGTAATCCACTTCCGGGTTGTGCTGAGCCGCGATGACCACAGCGTGCGCCCTGAGCGGTTTTCCGTTGATGTACTCCACAGTGACCTGGGATTTTCCGTCCGGTCTCAGCCAGGGCAGCTTGCCGGACTTGCGCACGTGGGCCAACCTCTGGGTCAACCCGTGGGCGAGAAAGATGGGCATGGGCATCAGGGGTTGGGTGTCCCTGCACGCATATCCGAACATAAGCCCCTGGTCACCGGCTCCCTGGTCTTCTTTATAAAGGCCGGCACCGTTGACGCCGATGGCAATATCCGGCGACTGCTTGTCAATGGAAGTGATCACTGCGCAGGTCTCCCAATCAAATCCCATAGAGGAGTTCTTGTAGCCGATCTCCTTGATCGTCTGGCGAACGATCTCGGGCATCTCGACATAAGCGTTGGTGGTGATCTCGCCTGCAATCACTGCCATGCCTGTGGTGACGAGGGTCTCGCAGGCCACTCGGGCCTTCTTGTCCTGTTCCAGAATGCTGTCCAGGATGTGGTCGGAAATCTGATCCGCCACTTTGTCCGGGTGACCTTCTGTCACGGACTCCGAAGTGAACAGAAAAGTCTCGGACTTGGGATCGGTTTTGCTTTCAATGGTCATAGTCTTGTCCTCTCTCAAATTAAATTGTCTATCGCTTCTATCCCTTGCCAAGCACACAGTTGTCTATGAGCCGTGTCTTTCCCACTCTGACGGCAAGGGCCAACAAGGTTTCACCTCTCAAAGTATCCACGTCATCCAGGGTAACAGGATCGCAGAGACTGACGTAGTCGATCTGGGTGTAAGGGTGGCTTCGAACCATCTCCTCGATGGCTTCCTTGATCGTGGCCGACCGAGTCTCCCCCTTGCCCAGCATTTCCTGCGCAAGGTCCATGGATTTCTTGAGACAGAGGGCCGACTTTCTTTCTTCGCTGTTGAGGTAACTGTTGCGGGAGCTCATGGCCAGGCCGTCCGATTCCCGGTAGGTGGGCACCCCCAAGATTTGGAGGTCCATGTTCAGGTCCCTGACCATGCGGCTGATGACCGTGAGCTGCTGGTAATCCTTCTGGCCGAAGACAGCCAGGTGAGGCTTTGTGATGTTGAAGAGCTTGGCAACAATCGTGGTCACCCCGTCAAAATGGGTCGGTCTGGAGAGGCCGCAAAGATGCTTTGTCACCTTCTCGACAGACACTCTGCTTTCAAAACCCTCCGGGTACATCTGGTCAACGGCAGGAACAAAAGCGATGTCCACACCGACCTGCTGTGCTTTTGCCAGGTCTCCTTTCAGATCCCGGGGATACGCGGCCAGGTCTTCTTTGGGACCGAATTGCATGGGATTCACAAAGATACTGATGATCACGACGTCGCAGTGCTTTCTGGCGACTCTCATCAGTTCCAGGTGCCCTTCGTGGAAGAAGCCCATGGTGGGGACGAACCCGAGAACCTTTCCGGCCAGTCTCAGTTCTTCTGCCTTTTGCTGCATCAACTCCGTTTTTTCAATAATCTCCATTCGCTTTAACCTCGGCGAGGCGATCAGCTCTTCCTGGAACCGGCAGGGACATAGTACTGGACCCCTGATTTCATGGTGAGAATCTGTTGGACCAGGTCTTCGAAGTCCTCGGGCACATGAACGAAATCGATTTCCGAGGCATTGATCACGAGCAGAGGGGAATCGTCATAGTGAAAGAAGAACTCGTTGAAGGCCTGGTTGATCCGATCCAGATACTTGAAACTCACGGCCTTCTCGTATTTCCTTCCCCTTTCGCTGATCCGCTCCATCAGGGCGTCGGTCGTTGCCTGAAGAAAAATGACCAGGTCAGGCGGAGTGACTCTCTTCTTAAGAATCCCGAACAACTGCTCGTAGAGCCAGTAGTCGCTGTCTTCCAAGTTCACTCGCGCAAAGATCCTGTCTTTGTCAAAAAGAAAATCCGCTACGGTGACTCTGCTGAAAAGATCGATCTGGGCCAGGTCTGAAGCCAGATGGTATCGCCTGAGAAGGAAGAAAACCTGGGTCTGAAAGGCGAACTTCTTGGGATTCTGATAAAAATTGATGAGGAAGGGATTCTCATCCACATCCTCAAGCAGAGCCTGGCCGTTCATTTTTTCGGCGAGCATTCTAGCAAAGCTCGTCTTGCCGACCCCAAGAGGTCCTTCGATGGCAATATACTGGTGCATCTTGACGTCGCCCGAATCCTTCTAAAAGACTGGCGCTCTCACATGGAAGCGCCCGCCGTGTCGCATTTGACAAATTTTGTATATTATTCCTAACCGGAAGATTTGTCAAGAAGCGGGCGGACAGCTTCAGTGAGGTTGATAAAATCGTCCATGCTGAGTGTCTCGGCTCTTCTCTGAGGGTCTATGGCACAGTGCTCCATGGCGTTCAGAAGGCTCTGAACTCCCCAGGATGGGAAAGTGCCTCTCAGGGAGTTGAGGAGGGTTTTCCGCCGATGAGCGAAAGCCGCGCGAACCACCTTCCTCAAGGAATCTTCTGAATCCACCCTTCTGGGAAAAGGTCTTGAGAATTCAAACTGCACGACCGTGGAACTGACTTTCGGTTTGGGGAAGAAGGCTTGCCTGGGCACTTCAAGAAGCGGTGAAAGGCGGGCATGATACTGAATGAGAACAGTGAGAGCGCCGTACTGCTTGTTTCCCGGAGAGGCGGTCAGCCTCGCGGCCAGTTCGTGCTGAAGGGTGAGGATGGCTCTGGGAATAAGCTCCCGGTTGCGGATCAGCATTTCAATGAGGGGGGAAGAAATATTGTACGGAATGTTCCCGATGACTTCGATCTTTTCTTCCGAAAGCGGGGCCATGTCCAGTTTAAGGATGTCTTCGTGAATCAGGGTGACGTTCCCTATCCCTTCGCGGCGGAGATCGGCTCTGAGCTTCTCGGCAAGAGTTCCATCTTTTTCAACAGCGATCAGGTGCCGGACACAGGACGCGAGAGGAAAGGTCAAGGCTCCCGTCCCCGGCCCGATCTCGAGGACCGTGGAGCTCTTGTCGAACTTGGCACTGGCCAGGATCCGTTCGATGAGGAGCGGGTCTCTCAGGAAATGCTGGCCGAGGCTCTTCTTGGGCCTGAAGGGGCTGGAGCGCCTCGGGGAGTAGCGTTTCTTGTTCATAGGATGGGAATGTCTTCTATTGGATATCTGGACTTCACATCCAGGGACAACTCCGCACGCTCTCCCCTGGAAATCCTGTGATAGCCGGCAAGAGCGATCATGGCGCCGTTGTCGGTGCAATAGGCCGGCCGGGGGGTGTAGAAGGCCATTCCGCACTGGGAGGCCAGATCCTTCACCCTGTCCTTCAGAGCCTGATTGCACGCCACTCCGCCGGCGACCACGATGGAGCGCACCTTGGTTCTCTCTGCGGCGGCGATGGTTTTTTCCGAAAGGACGTCGATCACCGCTTCCTGAAAGGATGCGGCGATATCCGCCATGGACACTTCTTTCCGCCCGTTCTCCTGCCATTTCTTGACATAGAGCGCCACGGCGGTCTTGAGCCCGCTGAAGCTGAAATCCAGGGAATCAGGCCCCAGGTAAGCCCTGGGGAAACGGATCCGGTCCTTGTTCCCGGACCGGGCGAGATTTTCAATTACCGCCCCACCGGGATATCCCAGGCCAAGGATTTTAGCGACCTTGTCAAAGGCTTCGCCCGCGGCATCGTCCAGGGTTTGGCCCAGAGGGGTGTAACGACCGATGCCTTCCACGTGGTACAGGGTGGTGTGGCCGCCTGAAACGGTGAGGACCACGAAAGGGAAAGACGGGGTTCTTTCTTCCAGGAAAATAGAGAGGATGTGGCCTTCGAGATGATTGATCCCGACGTAGGGGATTTTCAGAACGTAAGAGAAAGCTTTGGCAAAATAGAGACCCACCAGCAGAGACCCGATCAGACCCGGGCCGACGGTGACCGCGATGCCGTCGAGAGCTTTTCGGGTGATGCCGGCTTGATCGAGCGCCTGATGGACGACAACGTTGATCTTCCCCAGGTGTTCCCGCGAAGCGAGTTCAGGAACGACTCCGCCGTAAGGGTGATGAAGCTGCACCTGCGAGTGGACGACACTGGACAGAACTTTGCTCCCGTCCATCATCACTCCTGCGGACGTGTCATCGCATGAGGTGTCAATGCCGAGGATCATCATGGGTGCTCGCCGTTCACACGCTGAGGCATGGCGGTTTCATCCCGCATTCTTGGATTTGAGTTTTCTCTTGAGCTTGCCCCACATCCCTTCCTTTGTGACTACCAAAAGGATGACCGTAATGTTGTCTCCTCCGCCTCCGCGATTGGCCTCGTCGATCAGAACCTCCGCTTTTCTTTCAAGGGAAATGGAGAAATCGTCCAGAATGGTCTTGATGGAGGGTTGAGGGACGAAATTCGTGAGTCCGTCGGTGCACATGAGGAGAAGGTCCCCCGCCTCAGGACGGATGGGGCTAACGAACACGTTGACCTTCTGAGTCAGGCCGAGCACTCTCGTCAGGATATTCTTGATCAGGGGGTTGCTTTCTTCAGATTGACCGATCAACCCGATGCTCTTTTGCTCCGCCTCCATGGAGTGTTCCTCGGAGACCTGGATCAGCCGGCCATGATCGAAAAGATAAACCGGGCTGTCGCCTACATTGGCGACCCAGAGGACATCCTTGTCCACAAGCAGAGCCGATACCGTGGACCCCATGCGATGATACTGGGGCTTCTTTTGACCCTCGTGGATCAGCATGTTGCACAACACAATGGAGTTGATCAGGTGCTTGGCGTTGTCGGAGATGTCCCGGTCGATCGGGGACAGGAAGGGCGGAAAATTCCCGCTATGCACTTTCCGCCAGTAGTCGGACATCGTGTGGACCACCATCCGGCTCGCCACTTCCCCAGCCTTGTGGCCGCCCATTCCGTCGGCCACCACGTAGAGATCAAGAGCCGGATCAAAGAAGAAGCTGTCTTCATTGATCTTGCGTTTGAGACCCTTGTCCGATTTCCCTATCGCTTCGATCTTCATACAATCGACTGCCGGCAGAAGCCTCCATTTGCATTACAACGTGAGATAGGGTTTCATCCTCGCGTAGAACTTGGGACCGATGCCGGGGATTCCCATGATCTCGTCCAGGCTTTTGAAGCCCCCGCGCTTCGCTCGTTCCTCCACAATGGCCTTTGCCGTGTTTTTCCCTATGCCCGGCAGAGCCGTGAGCCCCTCCTCGGACTCGGTGTTTACCGAGATGGGAAGCCCAAGCGTGATTTTGTAGAAAGAAGGGATCTCATGGGGCTGAACCCTCAGGGCTCCTCCCTCCTTTGTCACGGAGATCCCGGAATTGGGGATGAGGGGCAGATCCGGGGCCGGAAGTTTCCCTTCCCGAAGCCCCCCGGCCTTCTGGATCAACTCGCCAAGGGTGGGGGCGCCACAAAAGGAATAGACGCCGGGGTGCCTGATCTCTCCTTCGATATGGACATAGACAGGGGACAGGCAAGGAAGAGTCTCCGCCCCATGCCTGTAAGGCGCAGGCTTCAGCAAGTGAAGCAGGAAAAGGATCAGGAGAAGAACCCATAGCCCTGGGGTTCCGTCACCGATCCTCCGTGGGGCCGTTTTCCAGCTCAAAGGCTTCATGAAGCACGCGCACCGCCAGCTCCGTGTATTTTTCTTCAAGGATGCAGGATATCTTGATTTCCGAGGTGGTGATCATGAGGATGTTGATGTTTTCCTTGGCCAGGATGTGAAACATCTTCTGCGCAACGCCCGCGTGGTTTCTCATGCCCACACCCACGATGGAGACCTTGGAAATATTCTCATCGCCCAGAACCTTCTCCGCCCCGATCTGCCTGGCCACTTCGCTCACGAGCTTCATGCTCTTCTGGAAATCCGGTTTGGGCACGGTGAAGGTCAGGTCCGTGCTTCCGTCCTCGCTCGTGTTCTGGACGATCATGTCGACAATGACGCCCGCCTTGAATATGGGCTCGAAGACCCGGGCCGCAGTGCCCGGCCGGTCCGGCACCCTTTTCACGGTGATCCGCGCTTCATTCTTGTTGTAGGCGACTCCTGAAACCAGAACCTTTTCCATATCCTTTGTTTCTGCTACCACCATCGTACCCCTTTCTTGCGTAAAGGTTGATCGGACATGAATGGGCACATTGTACTTCTTGGCGAACTCCACCGAACGGATCTCAAGCACCTTGGCCCCGAGGCTGGCCAGCTCGAGCATCTCGTCATAGGAGATGGCATCCATCTTCCGGGCCCTGGGGCAGATGTTGGGGTCGGTGGTGTAGACGCCCTTCACGTCGGTGTAGATCTCGCACACGTCCGCATGAAGAGCGGCGGCCAGGGCCACGGCCGTGGTGTCTGAGCCGCCCCGGCCCAGGGTCGTGATGTTCCCCTTCTCATCCAGCCCCTGAAAACCGGCCACCGCCACAATGCGGTTTTTCTCCAGCTCCTTGAAGATCCTTGTGGCATCGATCTCCTGGATTCTCGCTTTGCCGTAGAGCTGATCCGTGCGGATCGCCGCCTGGAACCCGAGAAGAGACCGCGCATCAAACCCCATGGACTTCAGGGCCATGGCGAAGAGCGCCACGGTCACCTGCTCGCCGGTGGCCATGAGCACGTCCAGCTCCCTCGGATCCGGCTCCTCGCACATCTCCTTGGCCAGGCGAATCAGGCCGTCGGTCTGGCCGGCCATGGCGGAGAGGACCACCACCATGCTGTTGCCCTGTTTGTAATCCTCCAGAACCCTCTTGGCCACATTCCGGATCTTCTCGATGCTGCCGACCGATGTTCCTCCATACTTCTGAACGATGAGTGCCATAACCTCCCCTCGGTACATCCCGTAATCCCGGGGCCGGCCGACAAGGTGCAGCGGCAAGAGCCCCAAAAACAATTGTCGCAATATACACAATGACGGAGACGGAAACAAGCCCTCAGTGTCAGGGCTACCGCTCAGGGGCAAGGCCCGCCAAAAACACGGCGGGTAAATGCACGGTTCAAGGGGAGGTGGGGCAGGAATGAAAACTTGAAAGCGTTAGGTGCGCCATGATTTCAAACGCTCTGGTATGGCGGCCGGAGAGGATGAGGGTGCGGCGATGATCGTCAAGGATGAGCAGCTTGACCATGAGAGTCTGTTCAGGAAGGATTTCCGGCCACCGGTCGGCCCACTCCAGGACGACCACCCCGCCGCTGTAAATCATTTCTTCAATGCCTGCGGCGAGCGCTTCATCCAGGGTTCCAAGCCGGTAGACGTCCATATGAAACAGGGCGGCCCTGCCCTGGTACTGGTTGACGAGAGTGAAGGAAGGGCTGGTCACGATCGTTTTGGGGTTCACTCCGAGGCCAAGGGCAATCCCTTTGGTGAGCCAGGTTTTGCCGCTTCCCAATTCACCCACGAGGCCGACCACATCGCCCTCCAGGAGGAGACGCCCTATCTCTTGACCGACTCGAATCGTGTCCTGATCCGACTCCGTCGTGATCGTGAAAGTCTTTTCTTCCAAATCCGTGATAAGGGGTCCTTTTCAGTTAAGCGTTCGAATGCAGTCCTATGGTTCTAGACAAATGGGAATCTGAGAACCCGAATGTCGAATGTCGAACAAGGAATTTCGAATGTCGAAGTTAAGTGGCTTTCCCTTTTTCCTTCGGTGTTCGTTATTCGACCTGCCCGCTATGCCCGCAATCAGATTTGAATTAGATCCGCCATATCGGTAAATGCTGCAGTTTCCGTTGCGCTGCAAAGCTCTCCGCAGGGCAGGCGGGTATTCTGCGGTTCGCTTTTGTGCTCTTAAGCAACATCAATACTGTTTCTTGCAGAAGGCTCTAAAGAGGCTGGTGAAAGTCTTGTTCCATGGGGGGCTGCTTGAGCGGCCATTCGGCCCGTGCCAGAGAAGAAGCCAGCCCAGGGATGACATCGAGAAGTTCACCGGCCAGGATGCCGGACTGTCCCATGTCCTCGGAAAGCCGATCGGCAGCCAGCCCGTGAAGGTAGGCCCCGGCAGCAGCAGCTTTGGCCGGGGGCCATCCTCTTGCGAGAAACCCGCCGATGAGCCCTGTCAGCACATCCCCGGAACCGCCGCTGGAGAGAGCAGGATTCCCTGTGGGGTTGATGTGGATCTGCCCCTCGGGCTCTGCAATGACCGTACGAGCCCCCTTCAAGACAAGACAGCACCTATACTTCTGAGCAAAAGCTTCTGCGACGCCGATTCGATCGGCTTGAACCTCGGAGTTGCTGATCCCGGCCAGCCTTGCCATTTCACCAGGGTGAGGGGTCAGGACCGCTCGGCCCCTGCACTTGTCCAGGACGCCCAGATCAGAGGAAAGGGCATTCAATCCGTCCGCGTCAATCACCATGGGTAAAGGGCACCCGGCCACGATTCTCCTCACGAGTAAGCTTGTCTCCGCGTGAGTCGAAAGCCCGGGCCCGATAGCCACCGCTGTCTTGCCCTTCATAAGTCTGAAGATTTCTTTCTCCGCTTCCAGGGAGAGACTGGATTCCGCAGTCTCGGGCAGGGGGAAGGTCATGGCCTCGGTCAGCTTGTTTTCCAGAATGGGATTGAGACTTCGAGGGATGCCGAGAGTCACGAGGCCTGCTCCGGCCCTGAGAGCGCCGAGGGAGGTGAGGGTTGCGGCTCCTGTTTTCCCTGTCGATCCTGCGAGAACGAGCAGGTGACCCCTGTTGCCCTTGTGGATGTCCGGTTTTTCTGAAGCGATGAGATCATGGAAATCCCCGGCTCCGATCAACCGGTAACGGCCGGGGATTCGTTCGACTACCGCGTCAGGGATTCCGATGTCGATTTGAACCAGTCGGCCCACCAGACCGGCACCCGGGAAAACCAGTTGCCCAACCTTGGGGAGACCGAAGGTGATAGTCAGGTCGGCCTGGACAGCGACCCCCATGACCTGCCCGGTGTCGGCATTCAAGCCGGACGGGATATCGATCGCTGTCACGGGTTTGTTCGCCCTGTTGAGGTCGTCTATAACCCGGGCATAGAACCCTCGGACCGATGAATTGAGCCCTGTGCCCAGAAGGCCGTCGATGATGAAGTCGCAATCTTTAAGCAGGCGCCGCTGCTTTTTCCATTGCGCCTCAGAGGTCACTTCCAGAAGGTCCAGGCCCATCCGCCTGAGGATTTGGAGATTGATGAGGGCATCCCCCGCTATTTTACTGAATTCCGCAAGAACCAGGACCGTCACCTTGAGCCCGGCTTCGGAGAGAACCCTCGCCATCACATAACCGTCCCCACCGTTGTTCCCTCGACCGCAGAGAATGAGCACTCGGGAATGAGGGGGTGGAGCAAAGTGAGCCAGAAACACCCTGCTGGCTCCCCTGGCAGCGTTTTCCATGAGGACCACACCGGGGATGCCGATTTCCTCTATCGTGAGGCGGTCCATCTCTTGCATTTCAGAGGCTTTGACCAATCTCATCGTTTCCCTCAAGGACCACCACAGCCACACCGTAGCGGCCTTCATCGGAAAGGCTCAGGTGAAAACGGGTGATCTGTTTTTCACGGCAGATCTCCGAGGATCTGCCCTGAAGTCTCAGGGCGGGCCGCCCTCCAGGGTGGTGGAAGACCTCAATGTCCCGCCACCGGATCCCTCTCCGCATTCCCAGACCGATGGCTTTGGAAAAGGCCTCCTTGGCTGCGAATCGAAGAGCCAAAGGAGAGGCCGGGTACGCTCTTTTGAAGCAAAACTCCGCTTCCTGGTCCGTGAAAACTCTCTTCACGAAACGATCTCCCCACCTCTGGAGCACCGTTTCCAGGCGCTGGATATTCACGAGATCAATGCCCACACCAAAGATCATAGAAGAAGCGCCTAAAGTCAGAAGAAGGGCCTAAAGTGTACTAAAGTGTCTAAAATGCCTAAAATTGAAAAACAGTAACAAGTGACGAGTGACAAGTGACAAGACGAGAGAAAAACAAAAAAGGACTACTTGTCACTTGTCACTCAAAGAACAACTGACTATTGACCACGGACTCCAGGCAACAAGCAACCTGCTAGAAATTCTTGACCAGTTCCACCATCTCCCTGACGGCCCGGTCAAAGCCGATGTAGATCGCTCTGGCCACAATGCTGTGCCCGATGCTGTACTCCTCGACCTTGGGCAGGGCTTTGAATCTCTGCACGTTGACGTAGTTGAGACCATGTCCTGCGCTGATGCCCAAGTCAACTCTCGCGGCGGTTTCGGCAGCCCTTGCAATCCTGTCGAATTGCCTGCGGGCCTCTGACTCGGATCGGGACTCGGCATAGTGCCCCGTGTGTATCTCCACAATATCAGCTCCAATCGCGTGACTGACTTCAATCTGCGCTGGATCAGGGTCCACGAAGAGGCTCACTTCAATCCCTTTCTGCTGGAGCTGACGAATCACCTTCTTGTAGAGACCTGCCTTGGCTTTGACGTCCAACCCGCCCTCTGTGGTGAGTTCTTCTCTTTTCTCAGGGACCAGGGTGACGAGATCCGGTTGGATCCTGCGCGCAATCCGAACCATTTCAGAGGTTGCCGCCATTTCCAGGTTCAGTTTGGTCTTGACGACCTGGCGAAGCAGGAGCACATCTCTGTCCTGAATGTGACGCCGATCCTCTCTCAGGTGACAGATGATTCCAACGGCACCGGCCAGCTCTGCGATTCCTGCTGCTATGACCGGGTCAGGCTCGGTAATCCCCCTTGCCTGCCGAACCGTAGCCACATGATCCACATTGACGGCTAAACGCGCCATAGCTTCCCTCCCGTCTTGAAAAGCCCCCTCTCCTCGTGCTTTGAAAGAAAATCAATCCTCCATCACAAGGGTCATGAGCCTGTTTTCTTCCCTTCTCATCCGAAGTGCTTGTTTCGAAGAACCCTCGTGATCATGCCCCAGCAAATGGAGAATGCCGTGGATCAGGAGCCGGTCCACGGTGCGCTGGAGAGGTTCCCCCAACTCCCGGGATTCTGAAAGGGCTGTGTCCATGGAGATGACCACATCCCCGAGCATGCCTGACGGGAGGTGAGGGGAGGAGCCGGAGAGCATGGGAAATGCCAGGACGTTGGTCGGGCCCTGTCTCTTGAGGTACTGTTGATTGAGCTCCGCGATCCTTTTGTCATCGGTGAACAGGACGCTCAGCTCACCCTCATGAAAGTCCAAGTCTTCTAAGAGTCTCCTCAACTTCCGCTTTATCGTCCGGCTTGCGAGTCCCGGAATCTTCCGCTGGAACGTGATCTGAACTTCCATTTTTTGCCTTCTTAACTTGGCCTGGGACCGTCTCAGGATACTCGATGCGATGATGAAAAATACCGCTCAGGGTCTTGTTGAAGCCCTTGGCGATCTCGTGAAGATCCTTCAGGGTGAGTTCGCAGGCGTCCAGCTGCCCGTCGGAAAAGACCTTGTTGATGATCTTTTGCACCATGCCCTGGATGCGGGCCGGGGTCGGGTCAACCAGAGATCTTGAGGCGGCCTCGACCATGTCGGCCAGCATGACAAGACCGGCTTCTTTGGTTTGGGGCTTCGGGCCGGGGTAACGGAAATCCTCTTCTTTGATTTCAGTGACCTTTCCACTCTTGGAAAGCTGCCGCTCCTGAGCCTTGTGATAAAAATAGGAGATCAGGCTGGTCCCGTGATGCTGCTGGATGATATCGATAATTTCTCTCCCCAGCTTTTGTTCCTTGGCGAGCTCCACGGCATCTTTGACATGGGAGATCAGGATCAGGCTGCTCATGGAAGGGGCGAGCTTCTCGTGCTTGTTCTCTGCCCCGGCCTGGTTTTCGATGAAGTAGAGGGGCTTTTTCATTTTTCCGATGTCATGGTAATAGGCGCTCACCTTGGCCAGAAGCGGATTGGCATGAACGGCTTTGGCCGTCGCCTCCACCATGTTGCTGATCACCACGCTGTGATGGTAGGTCCCCGGAGCCTGCACCATGAGCTCTCTCAGCAAAGGCTGATCCATGTTGCTCAGTTCGAGCAGCTTGATGTCCGTCGTGAAACCGAAAGCAATCTCCACGAGAGGCAGCACGCCGGTGGCGACGATACCCGCCAAAAGGCCTCCCATGAATCCTGTCAGGGAGGCAACGACGGCATCCAGCGTGTAGAGCCTTCCGTAGATCATCTGAACGGCAAGGCTCAAGATGATATTGATCAATCCCGTCATGAGTCCGGCTTTGATCAGGATGACCCGCTCGGTACAATGTCTCACCCCGTAGGCCGCGACCAGGCTGCTGACAAAGAAGTAGACGAAAAGCTCCACCCTTGCGCCGGTGGCAAGGGAGGCAAAGACCGAGATGATCAGTGCAAAGGATGCGGCCGCTCCTACGCCCTGAAAGATGGAAATGAGCATGGCCCCAACCGCCACGGGCACTCCAAAAAGGAGAGCCTGAGAGGAGAGGTACGGGAAGCCCCGCTCGATCTCTCCGGCCACGAAATTGTAAGTCCAGGTGATCAGGAAAAGAGAAAGGAAGACCGAGGCGTCGAACAGAAGGTCTGAGGTGGATTTCGTTCTCATGAGCCCGACAAAATAGATGGAGGCAAAAAGAATCCCGATCAGGATGGCCATGGCCGGTATGCGGCCGATCAGGTCGATAGGGCGGAAGGTCTTGGTCTCCGCTTCGAGCTTCAGGACGTGCTCCGGGCCGATTCTCTCGCCCTCACGGACGATCATTTCCCCTTTCTTGATTTTGAAGAAGACCGGTTTCACAGTCTCTCTGGCAATCTCTCGTCTGGCTTCGGTCTCTCGCTGGTTAAAGGTGAGGTTGGGTCTGACCAGCGACTGGGCAAGTTTAATAGCCGCTTCAGCGATTTCAGCAGGGACTGCTTTGTCCTGCAGGGCCTTGCTCTGATTTCTGATGTAATTCCGTGCGGCCTGAAGATCAAAGAACCGGTCAAGATCCGTGACGGTGCTTTCCTTCTTGGAATAGATCTCGTGAAGAACAATGCCGCCCCGGTCCATGTGGGTTTTCATGGCCGTCTTACTCGTCACCACTCCCCGTTCCGAGATCTCGGTCACGAGGGTGATGACGCTTTCCTCTAAGGCAGAAGAAAACCCGAGGCGGGCGAGATGGTCAAACAGCCGATCGTCTACAGGGATCTCCATGATCCCGAAGAAGCGGTCTCTCGCCAGCACGTAAGCCTCGGGCTTTGGAGAAAGAGCCCTGTCCGGGGAAGTGCTTCCGCCGGCCCCCTGCCCGTTTTGGGCAGCGGCGTTCTTGAGACTATCCCTGGCCAGGTCAAAGGCTTCCCGGATGGAGGGGATCAGGTTCAGGGCAGAACCGTCAAAGTCGTAAACCATCTGGACTTCACGGCTTGCCTTTTCTCTGTCTTTTTCAGTCAGATCTTTGTTTTCCACGAGGAAGTCTTGAGACGCCTTGATCCCCCTGCTGGCCACATCCCCGACCTTGTAGGAGGGCGATCTAGTCAGCACATTTGGGGAAAGTAGTACGGCAACCACCAGGCTAATGAAAATCAGGGTGATCCATCGGAGCCTCGCAGGGTTGACTTGCTGCCCCAGAAAAGCCCCCAGTTTCGCCCTGAGGTTGGCCTCCTGCTCGGGTTTCTTTCGAGGATTCAAACCTGAAATCGGTCTAACTTTTAATTTATCTGGCATACTCTTTTTAAAATACCCCGCAATCTGGAGGCCGGGGAAGAAAACCGGGTGCGAAACCGTCAAGAACCCGTCTGAGCGGGTAGAATTTTTCGCTTTACCGCTGATTTCTTCTGGCTTTCCAGCTTGTCGTAAGCGTCTATGATTTCCTGGACCAGGGGGTGGCGGACAACGTCTTCCCTGGAGAAATTGATAAATTTTATTCCTCCGATTCCATGCAGAATCTCCCTGGCTTCGATCAATCCCGACGTTTTCCCTTCGGGGAGGTCTGTCTGGGTCACATCCCCTGTGATCACCGCTTTTGAGCTGAATCCCAGTCGGGTGAGAAACATCTTCATTTGTTCCGTGGTCGCATTCTGCGCCTCATCGAGAATCACGAAAGAGTCATTGAGGGTTCGGCCTCTCATGAAGGCCAGAGGAGCCACCTCGATGACTCCTTTCTGCAGGAGCCGGGAGGCGTCTTCAAAATCCATCATGTCGTGGAGAGCATCATAGAGAGGCCGGAGGTAGGGATTTACCTTCTCGTAGAGATCGCCGGGCAAGAATCCCAGGTGTTCTCCTGCTTCAACGGCAGGTCTCGTGAGCACGATTCGCTTCATCTCTTTCTTGACCAAGGCTGCCACAGCCATAGCCATGGCAAGATAGGTCTTTCCTGTGCCGGCAGGCCCGATTCCAAAGACGATATCGTAGGCCCGAATGCTGTCGATGTAGGCTTTCTGATTGATGCTCTTTGGCGCGATGACTGTTTTTCCTGATCCCACATAAACCCGGTCCATGAAGATCTTCTTGAGGCTAGCGGATTGATCGCTGCTCAGGATCCGGATCGCATATTCCACATCGTTCCGGTAAATGGGGTAATTCTGGTGAATGAGGTCGTAGAGCTGGTTGAGGATATTTTCAGCCAGCTCGATCTCCCAGTCCCCGCCTTCCAAAATCACCTCGGTACCCCGAACGTTGGCGGAGAGCCCGATTTTGTTTTTCAGGGCCTGAAGGTGAGCATTTTGCTCGCCACAAAGTAGCCGGACCAGATCCGGATCAGGAAAGGAAAGTTTCTTCACCATCCTGGACGCCTGTTTCGCCGAATGACCTCCCAATCGAGTCTCCTATTCAGTGACCTCTGATGACTTCCTTTTAGCGTTTGGTGATGCATGGGGCGGCATGTCAAAGAGCATCTTAATACCACGAGGCCGTATTTCAAGCAAGAAAATCCGGTGGCCATTTCACAAACTTAGAATAAAAACTAATATTTTAAAATAAAAAATATTATTTATACTAATTTTATAATATTTTATTAAGTAATAAAATAATATAATTTAATATTACAAATTCCGCCAGCACCAAAGCATGGAGGGTCATCGGGGCAAACGAGTCTTACCCCTCACCATGGAGGCGAGCATTCCGCCGAAGCACAAGATGGAGAAAAGAAGGAAAAGAATTCCGATGCTTTTGACGAGAGCCGGGTAAGTGACTTCGCTGATCTCAACCCGGCCTATGAAAAGGGCAAACACGACCAACGGGGTTCAAGAAGCTCAGTCCCTCGACTGTCTGAGACGCTTGATCCGCTCCCGCGAAAAGTCGTATTCGAGCCAATCGTCCAGGAAAGACCCGAGTGTCTCCTGGTAAAACCGAAGCGCCTTGGTCTTGTCTTTGGAGCCCTCGGCCCAGAACCCCATGGCCGTAAAGGCCGTGATGACATTTTCAGGCACTTCGCCGGCCTGCTTTCTGACCTCTTCTTCTGTTTGCCGCCCCACGAGGTGTTCGCCGATAGCGAGAAACCACGGGTCCCTGGTGCGGCGGGCAAAATCGGCTAGAGCTGCCTGTGCTTCCGCTTCATGGCCCTGAAAGTGGAGGATTCCGGCCTCCAGGAGTCCAAGGCTCATGCGGATGGCGTTCTGGCGGCCCTCGGTAACAAGAACCCTTCGCAGAAAGGCGAGCGCTCCGGGCCAATCCCCGAGAGCGGCGGCAGAGTAAGCCAGGCCTGCCATGATCATGCGGTTTTCAGGATCCAGTTCAAGGGTCTTCTCCATGAGCTCTCGCTTTTCCTCCGCAGAAGCAGGCCCGTCGGCAACGTTTGCCCACAGGGGTGCGAGATCGTCCCGCCGCTTCTTTTTCAGCTTCACGGAGTCTTGCTTCATCTTTTCAAAGCGCTCCGCTCGGGTGGTGTGCTCGGCCCACGCTTGATCAGTCCGCAGCGTCTGGCGGCGCTGTTCTTGTATTTTCTGCTGCGCGGCCAGGCTCAGGAGGAATTCCCATGAATCAGGATCCGCGGACAGGATGGCCTGC
>Ga0209450_10000746_pt1 | contig 16344 bp, 10 predicted proteins | sample FrelakmetLWP11LW_FD_187149 | JGI IMG/M metagenome (GOLD analysis project Ga0209450, IMG submission 187149) | Freshwater lake sediment microbial communities from the University of Notre Dame, USA, for methane emissions studies - LWP11 LW (SPAdes)... | ecosystem: Environmental > Aquatic >...
AAAGCGCCGGCATACCGATAATAAATACGAAGAGAAGCGTTATAGAAAAATTCCTGAAAGAAAAAGGATACGACTTAAGCAAGATTCAAAGCGATATTAACGGCAACATAAAACCCAACTGCATAGAATTAAAAGAAATTTCCGCGGAGTTTGAAGTCGACCTCCAGGTTAAATACGCCAGGACAGGAAATGTGCTCGGTTTTATTGAAGGTTCCGACCCTGTTCTGAAAAATGAAGTCATCGTAATCGGAGCGCATTTTGATCATCTCGGATACGGCGGAAGGAATTCAATGCACCAGGGAAAAGACAAACAGGTGCACAACGGTGCCGACGACAATGCGTCGGGAACAACGGGCGTGATTGAACTGGCGCAGAAACTTGCATCCGAAAAAAGCAAACTGAAAAGAAGCCTGCTGTTCCTTTGTTTCACGGGGGAAGAAGAAGGGCTTATAGGGTCATCTTATTTTGTTAAATCGGAAAAATTCAAAGAGTTCAATACCGTCGCAATGATTAACATGGACATGATAGGAAGGCTGAAAGACGATAAACTTATCCTTAACGGAACGGGAACGTCGCCTTATTGGACTGCAAAAATTGACGAACTCAACAAAACGTATAATTTAAAGATGTCATACAATCCGGACGGATTCGGGCCTTCTGACCATTCTTCTTTTTACGGCAAGGATATACCAGTACTGATGTTCTTCACGGACCTGCACGATGATTATCACAGGCCGTCCGATGATATTGAGAAAATAAACGCGCAGGGACAGGAAAAAGTTGTTAAACTCGTATACGATGTCATCTATGATTTAAGCACACGCAATTCAAAGCCTGAATTTACAAAAGTAGCCGCAAAACAGGAGGACAATAAAGGCGAAAGAAAATCCGTCCGCGTTTACGTTGGCACTGTGCCGGATTTCAGCAGCAGTGAACCGGGATACAAGATTTCAGGCGTTCAGGCGGGAAGCCCTGCCGAGAAAGCGGGAATACTCGCAGGTGACGTGATGATAAAATTTAACGGAAAAGAAATAGGCAATCTTTATGATTATACCGCAGCGCTCGGAGACGTCAAACCCGGACAGGAAGTCGATGTTGTTCTGAAGCGCGGCACCGAAGAAATTACGGTAAAGGTTATTCTCGGGAGTAAGTAGATTCGGGAATTCGTGAATTGGGAAATTGGTCAATTCGAGAATTGGAAATTTGTTTATAAGTAAATACGTAAAACAGAAGCAGTAAAAGATAAGAGAAACAAAATAAGATAAAAGAAGTTTTAATACAAAAGCAGAAAACAATTCAGAGTTTTCTGCTTTTTTGTTTAAAATACAATTTATTTTATAAAATCACTGATTTTCAATTTTACCGATTCATTAATTAACGAAATTACGCATTCCCCAATACACAAATTAACAAATTCACGGTTACACCATTTCACCAATTAACTGATTCACAATTTAACGAATTAACCAATTAACAAATTAACAAATTCACTAATTGGCATTCCTCAGTGAATGCACCTTATTCAGTACCGGTATTTCAACTTTATCAGATTTTATCTTCGCTTCAAATTCAGGACGGAATTTTCTGATTGTCCATTTTACGGGCCATGCCGCTGCGTCGCCGAGTGCGCAAATTGTGTTTCCTTCTATGTTCTCAGCAACGGAAATAAGCATGTCAAGGTCTTCTTTCCTGCCGAGCCCTGCGTCAATCCTTTTAAGTACTTTGAGCATCCAGCCCGTTCCTTCCCTGCACGGCGTGCACTGTCCGCAGGATTCATGATGGTAAAATTTTGCTATGCGTATCAGCACCTTCAGCAGGTCGGTATTTTCATCCATCACCATAACGCCTGCCGTCCCGATTGAAGAGCCGAATTCTTTCAGGCTTTCGTTGTCCATTTTTGCTTTTAGGCATTCCTCTTTTGTGAGAGGAGGCATTGATGAACCGCCCGGGATTACCATCTTGATTTCTTTTCCGCCCGTAACGCCGCCGCATACATCGTTAATAATCGCCATGAGCGGGGTTCCCGTCGGAAGTTCATAGACACCGGGTTTGTTTACATGCCCGCTCACTCCGAATAAAAGCGTACCCGGATGTTTCTGGGCTCCGATTCCCGCGAACCAGTCTGGGCCGTTCTTTATAATTTCGGGTATGTTTGCGAGCGTTTCGATATTATTGATTGTAGTAGGGTTGCCCCAGAGTCCGTATGCCGCCGGGAACGGAGGTTTCACGCGCGGATATCCGCGCTTGCCTTCCACCGAATTCATAAGCGATGATTCTTCGCCGCATATGTACGCTCCTGCTCCGCGGTGTATATAAATATCAGTCGAGAAATCCGAACCGAAGATATTTTTCCCGATATAATTTTTCGCATAAGCGTCGTCGATTGCTTTCTGCAGAAGGTTAATCCATTTGAAATACTCACCGCGTATGTAAACGTATGCGGTTTTTATTCCCATCGCATAGTTTGCGAGCAGTACGCCTTCTATGAACTGATGCGGGTTCTTTTCGAAAATTTCCCTGTCCTTAAAACTGCCCGGCTCCGATTCGTCGCCGTTGCAGCACAGGTATTTTGGTTTATCGTTTGTTTTCGGCATGAAAGTCCATTTAAGGCCTGTCGGGAAACATGCTCCCCCACGCCCGCGCAGGTTTGAATCCTTAACCATCTGCGTCACTTCTTCCGGCCTCATTTCTTTCAGCGCCTTGCGCATGACGGAATATCCGCCATGCGACTCATAAACGGCAATCTTGTGGAAATCCGGAATATCTTTTAAAATTATTTTCATTTATTAAATATATGCTATTAAACTTTTTTCACCACTGAATACACTGAATCCACTGAACTTAATTCGGATAATGGTAATTAAATTTATACAACTTAAACTACTCTTCTTTTTATACCATCACCCAGGTATCTAACATTAAAATTAATCAGCAATCCTTTTTGGATTCCCGATAATTTCAGATAAGTAATCAACTGAGCTTCGTGTATCGGCAACAGTTTCTCTACTGATTTTAATTCCAACACAACAGAATTTTCTACGAGTAAATCTAATTTTAATTCTGACAGTAATTTCTTTCCTTTATAAACTATCGGAATAACTTTTTGTCTTTCTGTAAATAATCCATTACTTAATAATTCGGTATATAAACATTCCTCATATACACTTTACAGTAATCCTGGGCCGAGGTTCTTGTGAACCTCAATTGCGCATCCGATTATCTTTTCAGTTAGTAAACCATTTTCTATCTTCATAAATCTTCATTACTTATTTCTGTAAATCACATTCGCCTCTGTGCATTCAGTGTGTTCAGTGGTGCAAAGTTCTTTAAATATCAGTGGTTCTTTTTGAAATCCTCAATTATAGCGCTGAACTTTTCCGCATCAAGATTTTCGTAATACTCCCTGTTGTTCACCTGCATCATCGGAGCCGTGCCGCAGCTCCCAAGGCATTCAACTTCTTCAATCGTGAAAATCCCGTCTTTTGTCGTTTCATTATTTCTGATTCCGAGTTTATCCGAAGCGTGTTTAAACAGTTCATAACCGCCGCGGAGCATGCATGAAACATTTGTGCATATCTGAAGGTGGTATTTCCCTCTCGGTTTTTTGTTGAACATTGTATAAAAAGACACTACGCCGAGAACATGCTCGTAAGGAACATTCAGAAGGTCGCCTGCATATTTCATCGAGTCTTCGGAAATCCATCCTTCCTTCTCCTGAATCATCCACAAAACCGGAAGCAATGCTGCCTGTGCCTGCGGATAACGCGACTTCACATCTTCAATCTTTTTTAATTCTTCTTGGTTAAACTGCATTTATTATATATGGTATTTTAATTATCAAAATTATTTATCCGCTTCTCCCATAACAGGGTCAAGGCCGCCGATAATAACAACGGAATCCGATATGAAACAGTTTTCCATCATTTTTGGAAGACCCTGCAGGTTGCTGAACGATGGCGAGCGGATTTTCAACCTGAAAGGATGACCGCTGCCGTCGCTGATAATGTAAAACCCGAGTTCGCCTTTTGAAGATTCAACCGCTCCGTATGATTCGCCTTTAGGCGGATTCTGGCCGAAATTTATCAGCATGAAATCGTGTATCAGTTCTTCCATCTTCGTGTATATCTTCTCCTTGCCGGGAAGGGATTTCTTCGGCTCTACAGCGTTCACAGGACCTTCAGGCATCTTCTCAATGCACTGGCGGACGATTTTCAACGATTCGTACATTTCCTGGAACCTCACCCAGAAACGCGCGAGGCAGTCGCTTTCGGTTGCCGTTACTACGTCAAAATCAAGTTTGTCATATAAAAGGTAAGGCGCGTCTTTCCTTAAATCGCTGCTGACTCCGGCTGCGCGGAGTATCGGGCCGTTTATACCGTAACTGATTACGTCCTCTTTTGACATGTATCCGATGCCTTCAAGCCGGTCAACGAAAATCTTGTTACGCTCTATTATGTCGCGCATTTCTTTCAGGTATGCCGGAAATTCGTCAATGAACTTAGTCGTTGCCTTTAAAGCTTCCTGCGTTATATCCTGTGCAACTCCCCCGATTCTTGTGTATGAAGTTGTGAACCTGACTCCTACAAACATATCGTAAATGTCGAGTATTTTTTCGCGTTCACGCATTGCCCACAGGAAAGGCGTCAGCCCGCCGGTATCCATGACGGTTGTGCCGTATGCAATAAGGTGCGACTGTATTCTTCCGAGTTCGGAGCATATCGTTCTGATGTATTTCGCGCGTTCGGGAATTTCAAGATTCAGGAGTTTCTCGACAGCAAGGCAGTAAGCGACGTTATTCGCAATCGGCTGAAGATAATCAAGCCGGTCAGTATGCGGAATGAACTCATGGTACGACATGTTCTCAGCAAGTTTCTCGTATCCCCTGTGAAGATAGCCCAGGTCAGGGATAGATTTTTTTATTGTTTCCCCGTCAAGGCTTATTAACAAACGCAGGACTCCGTGAGTAGCAGGATGCTGGGGTCCCATGTTGAGGACCATCTCATTCTCAAGCGCATCATCGAATTCAACGCTCATATCAGTGGATTCAAGCGCCTTCAAAATCTTTGATTTCGGGATTGCGGATTCGTTTTGCTGTATCTTTTCGTTTATTGTATTATGCGGCATAATTTTATTTTTTTGGTAAAGGTATTGAACCGGGAATGCCCATCAGAGGAAAATCTTTTCTTAATGGGAAATACTCAAACTCTTCCGGCAAGTATATTCTTCTAAGGTCCGGATGACCGGTGAAATTTATCCCGACCATATCATATGCTTCCCTTTCATACCAGTTCACACCTTTCCATATATTAACGAGCGACGGAGTTTCAGGATTCTTTGTATCAAGAAGAACCTTCACGAACGCCCTGTCAGTAAATTCCAGGGAATAGAGATTGTATATAATCTCAAAACGGTTTTTTTTCTCAAACCGGTCAACACCAACTGCATCACGGCACTGACTGAAAGAAAATTCATTCTTAAGCACTTCGCAAACCCGAATTATTTTGTCCGGGGAAGCTATTATTCCCGGGGAACCGTTCACATCATAAAACTCCACGCCTAACTGACTTAATTTTTCCTTAAGCACGGTTAATCTATCGTTGTTCATATTTTATAACAAATTTAGAGAAAATAAAAATTGTATTTTTCAATAAAAACAACAAAAAGAGGACAAGGAAAATTCAATTTTTGTATTAAATGCATTGAAAGGTAACAAGGTAACAAGGTAACAAAGTGACAAAGTAACAAGGTAATAAGGTAACAAGGTGACAAAGTAAATTCGAAAATAATTAACAAATATCAACAAACAAATATCAACTGAGAATTATCAATTAGGACTTATAATTATCAACTGACAATTCTCAATTAACATCAGAGAATCATCAATTTTTGAAATACCTGGAAAATCCATGAATGAAGAAGCGAATAACATCACGTCACCGGCATAAATCAATTTAAAATTTGAAATGTAAATTTTCATTTTGAAGTTTGCAATTTAAAATTCCTTTTTCTCCTCCTTCCTAAGATCCAGCTTGGGAAGGAAACCATAACTATTTTCTATTTTCTGTTTTCTGTCTTCTAAATAATAATCTGCAAAATCAGAGTAGAATAAAGTATTCAATTGAATTTTCTACCCCCACAAATTGTTATTCTCTTTAACAACAAAATTGAAAATGAAGAAAACAATATTATATTTAGCACTTTTAATGATTAGCGGCTGTGCAATTGCGCAGAATCCGAACGTTCAGCTTGTTGAAGCGTTTCCGAACCTGTTCTTTAACAAGCCCCTGCACCTCACTCATAGCGGCGACGGAACTAACAGAATTTTCGTTGTCCAGCAGGATGGGAAAATCATTGTGTTTCCTAACGATTCTAATGTTGCCGCTACACAGTCAAAAGTATTCCTGGATATCTCCAACAAAATCTCTTCTTCATCGGGAGAACAGGGATTGCTTGGATTAGCATTTCATCCGAATTATAACACAAACGGATATTTCTACGTTAATTATACAGCAGGCTCGCCGTTGAGGACGGTGATTTCACGATTTAAGGTTAAAACCAGCGACCCTAACAAGGCAGACTCGCTGAGCGAATATGTCATTCTCGAAATTAACCAGCCATATACTAATCATAACGGCGGTACGGTTATGTTCGGGCTCGACGGATATCTTTATACCGGAATGGGTGACGGAGGAAGCGGAGGCGACCCTCAAAACAATGCACAAAACCTGCAGGTTCTTCTCGGAAAGATGCTGAGGATTAACGTAAACGATACATCCGCAACAAGAAGGTATGTCATTCCGCCTACAAACCCGTTTTATAATAATCCATCGGCAGGAAAAGAAGAAATTTTCACATGGGGGATGAGAAATCCCTGGAAATTCTCACAGGACGCTGTTACCGGACTTATATATGCGGCTGATGTAGGTCAGAATGCCTGGGAAGAAATTGATATAATTCAGAACGGCAAAAATTACGGCTGGCGTGTAATGGAAGGCTTTGCCTGCTATAATCCCCCGACGGGATGCGATACTTCGGGAAAGACTCTGCCCATAAAGGCATACGGTCGTTCGCAGGGCGATTGCTCGGTTACTGGCGGATATGTTTACCGCGGAAACAGGAGGCCCGAACTGCGTGGAGCATACATGTATGGCGATTATTGCACGGGCAGGATATGGATGCTGAGGTATAATAACGGTGTTGTAACTTCGGATTCTTTACTAACACAGAAGAATATACTGCTTGGGTCATTTGGAGTTGACCAGTTCAACGAACTTTATATGCTCGCGACATCGGCAAACGGAAAAATATGGAGATTCAACAGAAGTCCTTTTTCAACAGGGATAAATGAAGGCGGAAGCGTTCCTTCAAAATATTCGCTTCAGCAGAATTTTCCGAATCCATTCAACCCAAGCACTGTCATAAGATATTCGGTACCCGAACAGGGAGACATTAAACTTGAAGTATTTGACATAACCGGAAAGCTTGTCAGAACGCTGGTCAATACATTCAGGTTGAGTGGTAATTATGAAACCGTGTGGAACGGCCGAGACGACAGGGGAATGAACGTCCCGAGCGGCGTTTATATATACAAACTTCAGGCAGGAAAATTCAGTGAAAGCAAAAAAATGTTACTTATTAAATAACTCTGGTTATTTTATAAGTAATCCGCCGTAAGCTTGCGGGCATCTTAAAGTAGAGCAAAATGCAAAAGTCAAAAGTCAAAATTGAAATTATAAATTTAATAAGTATGAATATCTGAGATAATCAGCGAAATCTGAGGATGAAAAAACAGGTTCACAAAGAATCACAAAGAAAAATAATTCAAAGTGAATTAGTTTTTATCTTTAACTGTTTTCTGTTTCCTGATTTCTGTTTTCAGTACAACAATCTGCTGTAATCTGCATAATCTGAAGACAAAAAAGAACCATATTTAAAATTTGAAATGTAAATTTAAAATTTCAAGTTTAAAATTAAAATTTATTCTCATTCCGTGATAATAAATTCATGAAGGTTTGTATTAAATTGCAAAAAGAATTTCTATAATATATTTTGCAATTAATGGGAGAAACCGGCAACAGGAAAAAGACGAGTATTGACGACACGACATTCATAGTTTGCGACGTCGAAACGACGGGAATGTCAGCTCATCACAACAGGATTACGGAAATAGCGCTTATCAAAATCAGGGACGAGGAAATCATAGACTCCTATTCTACACTCATCAATCCGCTTCAGCACATTCCGCTCGGAATAACGCACCTGACGGGCATTTCAAACGAAGACGTTTTTAAAAAACCTTCGTTTGAGGAACTTGCAGACGGCATACTGAAATTCATCAGGAACGGCGAAGAAAATATTATATTCACGGGACACAACGTTAGTTTTGACTATAATTTCCTGAGGGAGTCTTTTCTGAGGATGAAAAAACCCGTCAGGCTTGAACTCGACACTCTTTGCACGTGCAAGCTTGCCAGGAGAATAATGCCGAAACTCAGGAGTAAATCGCTCGGTAATGTAGCAGAGCATCTGGGGATAATCCAGAACAGGAAACACAGGGCATATGACGACACACTGGCAACCGCAAAAATACTCATGAATTTCCTAGGAAGGATGCAGGATGAATATGAATACGAATCCATAGACGAAGTTCTTAAATTCCAGAATTCCAAAATTTTTTCCAAAGATAAAAAACCCGCCGCTCTCAAACGCGTTAATATTGAACTAAAAGACCTGCCTGCTGAACCGGGCGTATATTACATGCTCAGCAATTCAGGCGAAATCCTTTACATCGGCAAGGCAAAGAACCTCAGGGAGAGAGTTTCGACCTATTTCAGGCACAACGACAATATTACTTATAAAATAAAAAGGATGCTGGCTGGGGTAAGAAACCTGAAGTATGAAATTACTGATTCAGAACTTTCAGCGCTGATACTCGAATCGAAGATGATAAAGATGCACAAGCCGCGGTTCAATACGGCAATTAAGAGATTCAGATTTCATCCTTTCCTGAAACTCGATATTCAGAACGAGTATTCCCGGGTCACAACGGTTTACGAAATAGAAAACGACGGCGCTTATTACTACGGACCTTTCACGAGCAGGGGCACCGTCAGACACATTTATAAAACTCTTTACGAAAGCTTCAAACTCAGGAAGTGCGACGACAAAATCCTGAAAGCGTCGCCGAAGGCATCAAACTGCATGTACTTCGACATCGGTAAATGCGATGCACCGTGCAACCTGTCAGTAAGCAAAGAGAAATACAGGAAAGAGGTCAATGCGGTTCATAATTACATTATATCTGACGGAAAGAAATCCGCAACCGGTTACTTGAAAACGCTGATGCTCGAAAATGCAGTCACGGAGAATTATGAAAGAGCGGCAATTCTGAGGGACAGGCTGCAGGATATTAAGAAAGTGATGACATACCAGAAAGTAATCACTTCAGCGATAAACGACAAGAAAATCATTATCAAATGCGACACTGAAAGCAAGCGTGAAATATTCTTTATTCACAACGGAAAACTTATGAAAACCGTCACGCTGAAGAGAAACGACGATTTCAGCCAGAGGGATTTAAAGTCAGAACTGATGGAAATAATCGAATACCTCTATTTTTCCCTTAACAAATACTCCAGGCACAAATACACACAGCAGGAACTAGACGAAATAAAGGTCATATCAAACTGGCTCGCTCTTAACAGGGACAGAAACTCCTTCGTCGAAATAACAGAGGACAGCACTCCCGAAGCCCTCCTGAAGTTTGCACTGAAGTGACAAGGTGACAAGGTAACAAGGTAACAAAGTAACAAGGTGACAAAGTAACAAGGTGACAATGTAACAAAGTGACAAGGTAACAAGGTGACAAAGTGACAAGGTGACAAGGTTGTCCTTGCTCCATGCGCTCTGTTGTGAATAGTTCTTTTTCTTCTCCTCAGATTATGCAGATTATCTCGGATTTAAAAAACAGATTTTTAAGATTCGTAACTGAAGTTCTTATTCTTAATTGATAATTGCTCGTTTTTAAGAGTCCGCCGTGGCGGAGTAGTTGATAATTGATAATTTGATTTGCTCTTTGGTGATCCGCTCTTGTTCTTCAGTTTTGCACTTTGTCCGCCGCAACGGATTGCACTTCTTAATCCGAAACAAAAGTTTCTCCCGCTTCGTAAATTAAATAAAAATCCGTAATTAAACTTACTATTATGAAAAAAGTAATTCTGTCCTTATTATTACTGGTATTCTGCTCGCCCAGTTTTTCCGGGACGCCTGCCGATACATCCGATTTCGGTAAAATCAGGAACGAGATAATGATCAATTCAAAAGTAATGGAAAACCTTGTTTATATGTGTGACGTGCTCGGGCCTCGCCTGATGTGGTCAGCGGGTTTCAACAAATCCGCAGACTGGATTGCATCAAAATTAAAGGAATACGGTATCGAAAAAGTTTACCGCGAGGATATAGGGAAATCAGGAATAAACTGGACGCTTAAGAACTTTCATGCAACGGTGAAAGAACCTTTCACAATGCTTATTACAGGCGTACCCAAGGAATGGACTCCAGGCACGAACGGAACGGTTACTTCGGAAGTAATCTATCTTGACGTCAAAACAGATGCCGATTTTGAGAAGTACAAAGGAAAACTGAAAGGAAAAATTGTAATGCTCTCCCCTTACACTCCGTTAAGACCATACACTGACCCTTTCATCAAAAGATTTTCTGATGATTCGCTGAAATCGCTTTCTGAATATAAGATCCCGACTGCAGAGGAGAAAGCGCTTGCCAAACAGAATTCAGACAAAGGAAACGAGGGGCTTATGCAATGGGCTCATTTCAACGTGCAGAAAATCACTTTCTGCCACAGTGAGGGCGCAGTTCTTGTAATCGAGCCCGGATACAGGTATTACGGAATTTCACAGGCGTGGGGAAAAACCACACTCAACATGCCCGGCGATATTACCGATTATCTTATTTACGATGCCGGTAAACCCGAACTGTCTGAAACGGTTCCGCAGGTCTGCATATCTATGGAGCAGTACAACAGCATTGCGAGAGCGATTGAAAAAGGAACAAAAGTAATTATGGAAGCGAACCTTGAGGTTGAAACCGGAGACGTGGAAAAGGGATTTAATCTGATCGCTGAAATTCCCGGGAGTGATTTAAAGGACGAAGTAGTGACGATAGGCGCACATATGGATTCGTACACTTATTCAACCGCGGCGACCGACAACACTGCAAGCATGTCTGTCTGCATTGAGGCAATTCGGGTTTTGAAAACGCTCGGACTTAAGCCGAGAAGGACAATCAGGATAGGCCTCTGGGGTGCGGAGGAAGAAGGTCTTTTCGGTTCAAAAGCGCACATAGAGAAGCATTTTCTCAGCAAAAAGGAAAAGTGCAGCGCGTACTTTAACATGGATTATGGCGCGGGCAGGTTCAGGGGAATTTATGCCGAAGAAAATACGGAAGCGGGAAAAATCTTCAGTGAATGGATGAACCTGCTGAACGACCCGAAATTCAAAACGGTATGCCTGATGAGCGTGACTCATTCAGACCAGGAAGCATTTCAGAACGCAGGACTCGAGGGTTTCCAGTTCATTCAGGACCCGATGGACTACATGAAAATATTTCATACAAATATGGACTTTGTCGAGCGCGTATCTCCTGACGACATAAAGAACAACGCATTCATCATGACCATCTTCGCCTGGCTCGCTGCAAACAGGGAGGGAGAATTTCCAGGTAAATAAAAAATTAAAAATAGAATATAAAAGACACATATAAAAAATATATAATATTCTGAAATAATTTGTGATATTAGTGAATATTAATGTTCAGGCTTTGGTTCTCAATTTGTGATTATCTGAGTAAGTAGTTCTTGCTCTTACGCCGCAGGCCAACAGAATTTTTATTGTCTTTAGTGTATTTAGTGGGTAACGCTTTTTAATCTGAGAAATCTGAGGATAAAAGTTCTTGTTCGTAAATCCTAAGAATGTCTTTGCTAAGTGTGCTCTGTGCACTCCGTGGTGAAATGTTTGTGGTGAAATGTTTTTGCTCTTCAGTTTTGTTCTTTGACTTTTGAATTTTAAGTTTCCACAGTTCGTCAAATTCACCTGCCTGCAGCTCCTGCCCGTCTTCATCTGGTAAATCTACATGGCACAGGCAGGTGTCTTACTTTTTAAATTTTTCAGTTTTGCACTTTGACTTTTGCATTCTGCACTTTCATCGTGTTATTTCTTATACCGTTCTTTTTTTATCCTCAGATTTTACAGATTATTTCAGATTTTCAGAATTTTTAAATTTTTGATTTCATTTTTGCCTTTTGAGTTTTAATTATTGGTCTGCGACGCTAAGAGAAAGAGCAGTGACAATGTGATAAAGTAAGAATAAAAAATTCTGAAGTACTCTTTGAAACTCTGTGTTACAATGTTGTTAATAATTACGAACCGAAGACAGATTTAAAAAAACCTTTGTCGTCTTTTGAACCCGGGTCGAAGTTTTCGGATTTCTGCAGTTCCTTCAGAACCGTTTTTTCTTTTGCTGTGACTTTCTTCGGGATATAGACGTGGATTCTTACCAGCTGGTCTCCCCTGCCGCCGCTGTTCAGATGGCGGATTCCCTTGTCGCGCATACGCAATATGCTGCCCGACTGAGTGCCAGGGTCAATTTTGAGTTTTGACTTGCCGTTGAGAGTCGGCACGACGTAATCAGCTCCGAGTACCGCATCCGCTATTGATATGCTGAGATTGTATATAATGTCGTCGTTGTCACGGATGAAATATTCGTGTTTTTCTTCTTGAATGAATACAAGCAGGTCGCCCGCGTGTCCGCCGCGCATTCCCGCATTTCCTTTGCCGTGCATCGGAATGTACTGTCCTTCTGATACTCCCGCAGGAACATTCACGTTAACGGACTCATCACTGCGTACCCTGCCTTCGCCGCCGCATTCAGTGCATCTGTCTTTAATAATCTTACCTTCGCCGTTGCAGTTGTTGCATTCGGATACATTAACAAACTGCCCGAAAATCGAGCGTGATACCTGCCTAATTTCTCCCTGCCCTTTGCAGACCGAACAGTTGACGTAACCGCTTCCTGATTTTGCCCCCGTTCCGCTGCAGGTTTCGCAGGTCTTCATTTTCTTAATCTTTATCTTCTTCTCGATACCGTCTGCAATTTCCTCGTAAGTTAGTTTCAAAGTTATTTTTAAATCAGAGCCGGGAACTCCCTGCGAACGGCCGCGCCTTCTGGACTGTCCGCCGCCGAAGAATTCATCGAATATGCTTCCGCCGCCGAATCCGCCGAATATGTCGCCGAAATGCGAGAATATGTCGTTGATGTTGTCGAAACCGGAAAATCCCGTCTGATTTATTCCCCGGTGTCCGAACTGGTCGTATCTCTGACGCTTCTGGGGGTCAGATAATACCTCGTACGCTTCTGCGCATTCCTTGAAGTGCTCTTCCGCTTCCTTGTTGCCCGGATTCCTGTCGGGATGATATTTCATCGCGAGTTTTCTGTACGCGGATTTTATCTCATCGTTCGATGTGCTTTTTCCCACGCCGAGTATTTCATAGTAATCCCTTTTTGTCATACTTCGTTGTTCTCCGGTTCATTAGAAACAATGACTTTTGCAAACCTGATTACTTTATCTTTCAGTTTGTAACCTTTTTCCACAACTTCGACTACAGTGTGAGGAGGAACGTCAGTTTTGGGAATCTGAAGTATCGCCTCGCTTGTGTGAACGTCGAATTCCTTGCCGAGCACTTCCACTTCACTCAGGCCTTCGCTTGTGAGTATGTTTTTGAATTTATCGGTAACCGACTGAATTCCCTGTTTCAGAGTTTCAAAATCTTTTGTCTCACCCTTCTCTATTGACTCAATTGACCTGTTAAGGTCATCGTAAACTGGTAAAAGAGATTTCAATAGATGCTCTGATGAGTATTTTAAGTAATTTGAAATTTCGTTATCTGTTCTTTTCTTGTAATTCTCAAACTCCGCCATTTTACGCAGAAGAGTGTCTTTGTATTTCTGTATTTCGAGTTTTAGTTTTTCAGTTTCGGTTTCTTTTATATCCGCCTTGGGCTCTTCCGGTTTTTCATCCTTAGCCGCAAAACCCTTTATTTCAACGTTCACTTTTTCACCCTTCTGTTGTTCTTCAGCGTGTTCTTTGTGCTTATCACTTTTTTTCATTATATCCGTTTTCTCCTTTGTTATTTATATTCAGAAATAATTTTTGACGTATATTCAATCAGCGAAATCATCTTCGCATAGTTCAGACGTTTGGGACCGATGATTCCGACTTTTCCCTTGACGCTTCCTATCTTGTAATCCGCGCATATGACGCTGTAATCCTTCAGTTTCTTTTCGTTCATCTCGGAGCCGATGCTGACGCTCACTTCGTTGCTGTTTACGCCGGGGTTCTGTATTATGTGAATCACAAGGTTCTTGTTCTCGGCAATGTTTATGATGCTCTTGAACTTTTTCGGGTCCTCAAACTCCGGCTGTGTTATTATTTCAGCGGTTCCCGCTATATGGACCTTCTTGCCGACAAATTCCTCTTCGTTAATCTTTTCAATTGAATCGATAAACATCTGCAAAAGTTCCGGCTCGTCGCTCCTGAAATCGCTCATCCTGTCAGAAAAAGTATCCTTAATCTGCAGAAGCGTCAGGCCGGATAACCGCTCATTGAGCATTTGCGTAATCCTGTCGATTTTATGCATACTGGGTTCGGTTTCGACTTCCATAAGCAGGGTCTTCACGTATCCCGATTTGATTGTAATCACCACCAGCAGCCTTGTTGAAGCTATACTGAAAACTTCAAGTTTTTCAAATACTCCCGAACTGAGGAACGGCTGTGTCACAACTGCCAGCTGGTGCGATATTTTGCTAAGCAGTTCTGAGGTGGCTGTGTATAGGTCGTCGGAATTCATTACGGTGTTCTTCGAATCCTCGATTTTCGACTTTATGATTTCCATTTCATTCTTGTTCAGGGTTTCCCTGTTCATGAGTTCGTCAACGTAAAATCTGTATCCTTTATCAGTCGGCAGGCGCCCCGCTGACGTATGCGGAGTTTCAATGAGTTCGTTATCCTCGAGGTCGGACATGACATTCCGTATGGTTGCGGATGATAGCGCCATCCCCAGCTGTTTGGAAATGGTCCTTGAACCTACGGGTATTCCGAATTTCACGAAATTTTCCACTATATACCGCAGGATGTCTTTTTCTCTATTTGATAATACCTGGCTCATTTTATAATCGAACTTTAAATTTAACAATTAAAGATTACTTAATGAATTCAATTTGATTTCCACAAAGAGATTAAATGCAAAAATCAAAATTGAAATTAAAAAACTCAAAATTTGATGAGAATTTAGAACTTTTCCCACTAAATACACAAAAGTCACTAAAATGTGATACCTTGCGGCGCTCAGAACAATGAACCACGGATTTCATGGATTTAAATGCATGAAGCGTCATTCCGGCACTCGCGCAGCAGAAGTCCGTAGTACCGAGGGGTATCCTTCGGGTCATCCTGGATTTATATTATTATAAGAAATAATCTGTTTTAATCTGCGAAATCAGAGGATAAAATTAAGAGCAGCAAAAAGCAAAATTTAAAATTTTAAATGGAAATTTACATTTTGAATTTTAAAATTTTAAATGAACTTTATCATCAAGTACCAAAGCAGTAATGTTACAGAAGAGATTGGTATCCCGATTCCTACCATTAGATTCGAAAGTCTCGGATTCAGTCCGTATGAGACAGCCATAACAGAGCCCATAACCATTGGAGGCATTGCGGATTCTATTAGGCTGACGTCAACCGATAATCCTCTGCTGCCTGCAATGATATAAAATAAAAGGAATATAAAAGCCGGCGCAAGAATAAGTTTGAAAAATAATCCAACGGCAAGTTCTCTGTAGGGAATTCCGTCGCCTTTGATTTTCAGTTGTAACCCGACCGAAATCAGTGCGAGAAATACAATCAGATTTCCGAGTTTATCCAGAACCGACTTTGAAAGTTCGCTGTGCTCAAAATTTATTGTCCTGAGTATTAACCCTATAATAAAAGCAATGAACGGAGGGTATTTAAGTATATCTGTGATGATCTTTTTAATATTATAATCTTTTGCCGAAAAAACTGATGAAACAATCACACCTGCTGTCGCCAGAACGGTAAAACTCCCCGCCTGGTCAATTATGACGCCTATTTTCAGCCCTTCTTCGCCGAACATGGTCATCAGAACCGGAAATCCGACGAATGATGAATTGCAAAGCCCCGCCGTCATTATAAGCGCGCCAGTTGTTTTCTTATCTAGTTTGAGGATTTTCGAAAGAACTACAAAGAATGCA
>Ga0209450_10000748_pt1 | contig 16331 bp, 12 predicted proteins | sample FrelakmetLWP11LW_FD_187149 | JGI IMG/M metagenome (GOLD analysis project Ga0209450, IMG submission 187149) | Freshwater lake sediment microbial communities from the University of Notre Dame, USA, for methane emissions studies - LWP11 LW (SPAdes)... | ecosystem: Environmental > Aquatic >...
GCAAACAGCGCGTTGCTTAGCCTGGGCTATCAGTATTTGGCCCTGCGGGCTGAATTTATTGTTTTTGGTTTTGCCTTCTTCTAAATATTTTTTAATCTATCGGTTATGGGTGCCTGGGGAGTTACAATTTTTCATATACACATTTCTTCTGGACACAATTATGCTGCTAACGATATAAAATCGTTGAAATATTGTTGCGACTTTTAGCAACGTTCAAGGAAAGCGCATGTTGGAAAAGCAATCAAATCGATGAGCTTCTTCCGCAAAACTGGAAAAATACCCAAACAAGTCTCTCATCTTAGCTCGAAAAATAATACCTACCCAAGAAACTCCCGGCTGTCGATGTGGGATAGTCGGACGCTTACCTTTTTTTAGGTAGATGCTCCCCTATCGAGTAAAAAAAAACAATCCACTCGATTTTTGGCAAAATTGTTGTATCATGCATGCGATGAAAAAAAGGAGATTGTTTATGATCGAACATCCGAAACTAGATGCATTATTTAAAACGATTTTATGCGTATGATAGTGCGGCACGAAAGCGGCATGCGTACCAATCACCACATGCCTCACTGCCTGATATATTATGCTCCTACATATAAAAAATTACCTATAAAAATGAGCACTAAGATTAAAAAAAAATTAATAGTTCAGTTTCTTATGTTTTTTTCAATTTTCGATATAAGCCATTGTTATGCGGTGGCTGTAGGTGATTCCTATGGCGGCGGCACAGTGTTTTGTGTAAGCCAAACGCCAGATACAACCAAATGCATAACTGAAGGTTCTGGTGATTATGGTTTGATTATGGCAAACGAAGACCAAGCTAATTACGATTCCAACCCTAAACATGGCGTTAGTTGGTCTAGTAAATATTACAAAACTGGTGCACTATCAAACGATGATGGCGCAGCTAATACTGCCACTATTATTGCCACGTTGCCCGAGGACAACCCAAGCAACAATGCAGCATGGTTATGTCATAATTATAGAGATCAAGAAAGACATACTGATTGGTATTTACCATCCGAAAATGAATTGAATAAGATGTATATCTATGCTAGTGCGCATAACTTAATTGGCAAGGATTGCTCTGGTAGTAACCATGGTGGAGTGCAATGTTTGGTGAGCGGCAGTTTTAATACTAAAGATTATGATGCCTATTGGAGTTCTACCGAGTACTCAGGCTTCTACACCAACGCGTGGCTTCAGAACTTTAGTAATGGTTTTCAGCTCCACTACGGTAAGATTAGCTATTACTTAGGTGCGCGTGCCATTCGGGCTTTTAATAATTCACCAATCCAACCAATTAACAACATAGATGAGCCCAAAAAAGGATTGGCGGAAGTTGCAGAAAAAATCAAAGAACAAGAAAGTACAATAAGAACACTAAATGACGCATTAACAGGAGCCAAACAAGAAGCCGTAAAATATAAAGATGCACTAGCAACAAACGACAAAACAGTAAAAGATAAAGTAAAAATACTGGAAGCAGCAAATAAAATAGCGGAAGATAAGGTAAAGACGTTGGAAACAACGCTAGCGGAATTAAAGCAAAAGTCAAATTATGAAATAAAAGCGTTGGAAGAAGAGATAAAAACATTAAACACGAAAATTCACGGTCATAAATTAGAGATTTAGGTGTTACTGGAGGCGGTAATTGTAATAGCGGAACCACCAAGCCAAGATACTTTTATATGGAGTAATATATGATGATGTTCTTAACACAACTAAAGTTTTTGCCTATAAAAATAAGCCATAGGATTAAAAAAAATCTAATAGTTCAGTTGCTTATATTTTTTCCAATTTTCAGTATAAGCCATTGTTATGCGGCGGTAGCTGTAGGTGATTCCTATGGCGGCGGCACAGTATTTTGCGTAAGCCAAACGCCAGATACAACCAAATGCGTAACTAAAGGTTCAGGCGATTGTGGTTTAATTATGGCAAACGAAGACCAAGTTAATTACGATTCCAACCCTAAACATGGCGTTAGTTGGTCTAGTAAACATTACAAAACTGGCACACGATCAGATGATGATGGTGCAGCTAATACTGCCATTATTATTGCCGCATTGCCAGAGGACAATTCAAGTAACAATGCAGCATGGTTATGTCATAATTATAGAGATCAAGAAGGGCATACCGATTGGTATTTACCATCCAAAAATGAATTAAATAAGATGCATATTTATGCTAAAGCACATAACTTAATTGGCAAGGACTGCTCTGGTAGTAACCATGGTGGAGTGCAATGTTTGGTGGGCGGCGGCGGCAGTCATAATGATAATACATACTATTGGAGTTCTTCCGTGGATTCTAGTGGCGGTAACGGCGTGTGGTGTCTGTGTATTATTAATGTTCTTAGTCAATCCGACGACAATGAGATTGGCGGTTATATGGGTCACTTGATGGGGGTGCGCGCTATTAGGGCTTTTAACAATATAGATAAAATCAAATTGGCGGAAGCTAAAGAAAAAATCAAAAATCAAATAAGAGAAATAGAAGCGTTAAATGCCGCATTAACAGAAACTAAACAAGAAGCCACAAAGTATAAAGATGAGCTAACAACAACCGACAAAACAGCAGAAGATAAAATAAAAATGTTGGAAGCAGCAAATAAAATAGTGGAAGATAAGGTAAAGACGCTGGAGGAAACACTGGTGGAATTAAAGCAACAGTCAAATGATGAAATAAAAGCGTTGGAAAAAGAGATAAAAACATTAAACACGGGAATCTCACAATCATGATAATTTGTCAAACTTAGCCTGCTGGTGGCGTCCAGCACGCCTGCTGTTTTTTACTATCTAAAGTTATCGTATAGTAAAAACAAAAAAAACTTTTTTTCATACTGCCAAAAAAACTTTCTTTTTGAGAAAAGCTATTATAGCGTTCTATCCATTGGCTCTCAGATTCAGGTGCATAACTAATAACATAAACTCTTGAATTCTTTTTATTATCGGAACTGGTTGAGCTTTCCTTTTCTTCCTCAAGAATTTTTTCTGCTTCTGGATTATTTTTACTATCTGGATTAATTAATCTTTCTTTTTCTTCCCCAAGATTTTTTTCTACTTCAGCATTTATCTGCTTAGATGCCAACATAGAAGCAGTCATTCCATTTTTATTCTCAATACTTGCGTTTGCTCCATTTGAAATAAGATTTTCCATTATTTCGACACCTCCATTTGAGGATGCAAACATAAGGGCGGTCCAACCATCTTTATCCACAATATCCATTGCCGCCCCTTTCTCAAGAAGTGCTTTTACTACTTCAGGGCGATTATTTAGAGATGCTAACATTAAAGAAGTTCTTCCCTCACTATTTGTCTTATTTACATCTACCCCCTTTTCAAGCAGCATATTTACTATTTCGATATACCCACCAACAGAAGCAAACATAAGAGCAGTCCAACCATTTTCATCTGCAAGATCTGCAGTTGCCCCTTTTTCAAGGAGCGTTTTTACTATCTCGGTACGCTTTTTTACATGTGGGTAAACTAAATTTATGTTAATCTTTGCTAAGTGTAATTCAATAAAATCGATTGAAGAAGCTAACATAAGAGCGGTCTGACCATTCTTATCTGCAAGATTTATTGCCGCCCCTTTTTCAAGCAGCATTTTTACTATTTCAGGATGCTTTTTTAAAGATGCCTGCATCAAAACTGTCCTTTTATCGCCATTTTCCTTATTTACTTCTGCTCCCTTTTCAAGCAACATTTTTACCATTTCAATATACCCCATATCACATGCAAGCATAAGCGCGGTTAGTCCGTCTTTGTTTGTAAGATTCGGGTTGGCTTTATTTTCAAGTAGTATTTTTGCTATTTCAATATCCCCTTTTTGGATTACTGATATAAGAACAGTACACCCATCTTCACCGACATAATTTGCGTCGGCTCCATTTTCAAGCAACACTCTTACTACTTTGTCATAACCATTTAAAACTGCTGCCACTAAAGGGGGGGTTCCGTCACTTTCTCTTACTTTATTTGGATTGGCACCCATTTCGAGTAAATCACTTACAATTTTATCATTACCTATTAAAGACGCCAACATAAGTAATGATGTTCCATCTTCAGCTATCAATGCATCCTTATCAACTAAACCATCTTTGATTAGACTAACAGCCTGGCTTATAACATCTAAATTCTCGGGTGAAAAAAAAGCAGAGGAAAATATAAGCAATATATACACTGATCCAACATCTGTATCTACACTTCCTCCCCACATAGTTATATCCATTTTATTCTTTGCTACAGCAGTTTTAAGCTCAATCAACCCCCTTACAACCGTATCAACAACTTGATCCATTAGTTGCTTATTTTCTATACAACTGGTAGCAAATGAAGCAGAAGGGAAAAGGTATATATTTATAGCCTTGTCTTCTTCAACTATTCTTTTTTGCATATATGGTTGTAGATCTTTATTCACAAACGGACTATTCTCAATTAGACCTTTTCCAATCATTTTAATAGTTTTTATTACCAAATCATCATCTAATTTATCAGCAGCATTTAAAGCAGGAGGGAAAAATAAAATAAATAAAGCTCCAATTAATGCAATAAGTTTGCTTATCTGTTTGGGTGAAACACACGGTCTTTTATGGTTAAAAATCATTCTTTATCTCTGATGGCCATAGGTAATGTGTTCTTCTGTTTTTTCATAGCAAATAAATCATTTATTGGCAGTTGAATGAGTACATTTGGATTTTCATTAATTACTATAAATTCCTGATCAGTTTTAGAATTTATATCAACTCTCGTACCATCAGAATTAGTTTTGCCTACTAGTCGTGCAAAATCATCGTAATGATAATTAGTAACTTTTGGCTCTATTTTGTCTTTGAAAAAAACAGCAGTTCTTACTATGTTACCAAAAATATCTCGTTCAAATTTAGTTGTACGAGCCAATTTAGGGTCATTAGGCTGATCTATTACTTGCACTAACAAGGAAGTTTCTGGATCGTAACTAAAGACGCTTGTTTTTATTTTATCTGATTGATCTGGGGCGGTGTTGGTTACTTTTGTTGCCAATAACTCACCGATTACCCATTTTTTAGGATCGCTATAATAAGCATTTATAGTAGTAGTTATGCGTTTTTTTTGAACAAGAGTTTCTTCAGCACCAGAGAATATTTTTATTGAATTAATATGGTTATCAGTATAATCCTCCCTATCAGAAGATATTGTTGTAGGATTACCATATTTATCAACGGTATTATTTGTAGTTGTAGTACTAATTAAAATACCATAATCCTCTCTCCTATTAGAAGATATTGCTGTAGATTTATCAATAGTATTATTTGTAGTTGTAGAGCTAGTTAAAACACCATTATGCCCATACATTCTTCTAATGCTGCGCATAACGTAAGGAGAAAAATATGCTGTCCCATCATCTGTATTACCAAATGTTTTTAAGTACCAATAATATTGCAAACTCGAAACCAAAGTTCCATCAGGCAATTTTGTTTCAACCACAACCGGCATATCCTTATTGTGCAAATCAACATCTTGGCTATAGGTAGTCGTCGTATTAATATTAGTCTGTTGGTTTATGCTACTGACTTTGTGAAAGCCTAAAAAACCCAAGCCTAAGTGGTTAAATTTTGCTCCAGTATAGTGATAGGTTGTTATATCAATTGAAGCAGCTAGTTTATCAGTTGCTTTTGGATCACTAGGAGCAACGGTGTTGACGGTTTTAGATACAACATACATTGATCCTTGCCAATCCATGTTCGGATACTTGGCATCATGCTCTTTAGTATAAACATAACTGTTTTTATCACTAAGCGATTTGTACTCTATATCAAGCTTTGTACCAAAACCATCCGTAATTGAAATTAAATAGTCGGGAAGTCCGTGCGCTTTATTTAAATAAGCTTTTTGGACAATTTTCTCATCTATGGATGTTGATTGGATAAAATCTGGTAATCCATCTCCATTTAAATCTAAAAACTGCATACCTGTTACAATATCTGGTTCTGTCGTAAACAACGACATACATAAGTGTAATAACCAATAATCTACTTTGCGGGAAATATCTCGTGGCAGATTAAAACTTGTAGTATTAGTATCAACCCACCCTTTTTCAGTATTTAGCCACACTCCATGAATTTCTTTTTTCTCGCTATCAACGTGTTTTTGAACGATATCAGGTAGGCCATCACCATTTAAGTCTAAAATCCTTACTCCAAGATCTTGACCTTTATCCACAATGCTCGTAGGTGGAATAAAACCAGAATCTTTATCCAGCTTTATCCAACCTTCCCCGGTATTCAGCCATGCCTCAAGAACCTCATTTTTATTGGCATCTGTATAACTTTGGATAATATCAAGAAGTCCATCCCCATTTAAATCCAGAAATCTTAGTCCTGTATCTCTTCCATTATTTAGCATATTAGCGGGTAAAATAAAATTTGAACTTTCCTTCCAGCCATTTCCTTTGTTTATCCAAGTCTTACGCTGTTCATCACTACCAATTGAGACGCCACATGTAAGATCCGCCAATCCATCGCCATTTAAATCCAGAAATATAATTCCCCTATCATATGGGGCTATCCAAATGGGCGAGGACACATCAATATTAGAGTCCTTAGTCCAAGTGTTTTTATTATTTATCCAAATTGAGTAAAATTTTCTATCTAGTTTATCTCCCTCGTAAATAAAAGCTGAATTTTCTACATCATAAACAATCGTACATCCTCTCGGATTTCTACCAGAATCTCCCGCTTGTTCTGCCTTTTCAAATACTTCATTAAAACCAAAAATACTTGTACTAGGATCTTTCCATCTAATCTCATCTACTGGTATTGTCTGTACAATGTCGCTCAATCCATCACCATTTAAATCCAAAAATCTTACGCCTTCATCTTTTCCTTCTAATAACATATTCACAGGTAAAATAAATTTTATATCATCAACATAAGACCATTCTTCTCCAGTATTAATCCAAACTTCACTCCTAGTCCTATCATTTTCCTTAATAATATCAGGCAACCCATCGCCATTTAAATCTAAAACCCTTACGCTAATATCTGCCTCATTTCCTAAGATACCAGTAGGCAAAATAAATCGCGTATTATCGGACCATCCTTCTCCAGTATTTATCCAAACTTTGCGGGGGTTTTTATTATCCTCTTGTATAATATCAGGTAATCCATCTCCATTTATATCCAAAATTTTTATCCCTTCATTTTTTTCGTCTATCAGTACATCAGCAGGTAAAACAAAATTTGAGAGTTCCCAACCTTCATCATTTGTTTGCCATTCAAATTTTATTGGGGGTAAACAAACATCACTACTATTGCATTTTTGAATAGCTGTTATACGGGAACGAAATGTATTTTTACTGATTTCATATGTAAGACGATATCCATCAACCAAATTAGAGTTTTGATAGTTTTGAACCGCCTTCAACCGTTTGTTTAAGGTAATTTTAGATCCAGCTTGGTATGTTATCTTTGTATCTGGTCTATCTTCATAAATAAATTTTATTGAATTATATGGCGCAAGCTTTGCTTTTTCATTACCCGTATAATTAATTTCGATTGGATAAAAACTTCCTTGGCTTTCATCTTTAAAATAACGTACTTCCGCGTAGTTACCAGCTCTGTCTTGAATACGATTTATTCCCCAAAGAGCTACAGTATCTTTTCCTTGACCTGTAATCTGTGAATCAATAGTTACACCATATTCCGCAACCTGGCCGCCTTTAGTCCAAACTTTAAAGCTAGCAGGACCACTCGCTTTCCTACCATATGAAATTATTTTGACTTTACTATCGACATAGGTTCGGTACTCAGTGCCATCGGCACCATACATTCCTTTAATTGCAACCAATTGCTCCCCATTTAAGCAAAATTTATCCTGATCACTAAAATCTACGCTGTGAATAAGACCATTCTGACTTCTGTTAGCTGGACACCTTGTAATCGCCGTTAATCCCTTCAAAGAAAACCCCATCCCAAGTAAACCATTACGCGTGTTGCTATTAGAACTATCGTAAATAAATGATAATGCTGGTGTCATACCAGCAGTGCCTAGAGGAGCATCAATTGGGATTGAATAGTAAGCTTGTCCGGTTGGTAGCACCTTTAAACTACCTTTCAAGCCGTTAGCATTAGAAATTGGAATTTTAGCATCACTAGATGGAGAATTCGTGGCAATACTAATGGTAGTTAAAAACAAAATTAAAGAACCAATGGTAATGCTATATTTAACCACTCAAATCCCCAGTATTGATTTAATCAGAACATTTAAATTCATTTTTAAGCGAATCATATGCATATCCTAATTTGATAAAAGCTACTAAATCCAGATTATCAGTAATTTTATATCCGAAAGTTTTAGCGCAAACTACCACATCACAATATCTCATAATAGCACTGCCAAACTTTACATCAGATTTAAATTTTTTGGTAATTTTTCTTTTACCAAGACTTTACTAGTACATATTCTTGCTTTTTTTAAAAAATTTTATTACTGTTACGCCTGTGAATTTTGTGGATAACTTTTTTTTGGGACTTGATGTTATAGTCGCCCATTTAATTTTAATTTATTCAAATCAATGGAACAAAACTACGAATTTTTTATCCTTTCTTGCACTTATTTCAGCTTACGACGTAAATTTTACTTCAGACATCTCTTATAACTAACGCTAAATTTTATGCTCAAAAACAACCACGGTAAATCAATTCACTTTGCTTTAAATCGATGTCACCATGTTCGCCCAGAACAACAAGATTATGTTGCTTAAGCTGCTCTATCAAAGCTGAAACTGCATCTATAGAAATCCCATAAGCACTGAATTTGGTTTTAACCCCCAAACTTTCAAAAAAAGTGCGTGTTCTTTCAATGGCATTATCAATCCTTGCGTCGTCTGAGCCTTGGGTAATACCCCAAACACGCTGGCCATATTGTAATATTTTTTCCCGCTTTTGTTTTCGTTTAACGTTCAAAAGACTTGGCAATACTATTGCCAATGTCTCTCCATGATCAAGTCCAAAACGCGCAGTTATTTCATGCCCTAACATATGGGTAGCCCAATCACCAGGTACACCAGCACCAATAAAGCCATTTAGACCCCAAGTAGCGCTCCACATTAAATTGGCACGAGCATCATAATTATTAGGATCAGCAAATACTTTGGGTGCTTCTTCAATCAATGTTAATAATATACCTTCTGCAAATCGATCCTGAAGTTTACCGTTAACCGGATAAGTCAAGTATTGTTCTGTTACATGCACAAATGTATCGATAACACCATTTGCTGTTTGTTTCGGTGGTAAAGTAAAAGTGGTAGCCGGATCCAAAATAGAAAATTGCGGATATAATAGACCATGTCTGAACGAAAATTTATCGGGTGAATTAACTTTGCTGATAACTGCACCACAATTCATCTCTGAACCAGTCGCAGGTAAAGTTAAGACACAACCAAAAGGCATAGCTGTATCAATAGATGGTATGTTGCGAATACTAGTATCGGATGGATTTTTTTTCACTACATCCCAGGGATCCCCTTTAAATGGAGCTGCAGCAGCGATAAACTTGGTACCATCAACTACTGAACCACCACCAACTGCAAGTAAAAAATCTATATTGTTTTTTTTGATAATCGGAATTGCTTCAAGCAGTTGTTCAAATTTTGGATTGGGTGCGATTCCATTAAATTCAAATACCGCATGATTCTTTAGGGCTGTTATTACTTGTTCATATACTCCATTTGTTTTGATACTGCCGCCGCCATAGGTTAGCAAAATATGCTTATTTTTAGGTATCTCAGTGGCAAGATTAGCAATTTGACCTTTACCAAACAAAATTTTAGTTGGATTATTAAACGTAAAATTTAGCATAAAAATTCTCCTCAAATAGCTTTATTTCATCCGATCTTGCTTTCACATAAAGAAAAAATTGTTCTGCTCCAAAACATAAGTATGATAATCGATTTTTGTGAGTTAAAACAAAATGATATTTGACGCGCAAATCTTTTGATTTAAATTGGTTCTAACCATTTGAAGCTCCGATCAAGTTAAATAAAAATGTTTACTTCAGAGAGCTTCCATACTCGACAACCAGCATTAACAATAAATATACCGGGCGCCATCTTACTCACCTTGATCCTACAGTCAACAAAAATTTTTAAGTTTTTTTTAAGAACTCATTACAGACTGTATATGGCGCTCGACCCAAACGAAAGTTTAGGGAACCAGCATAAAAAAAGTATCTGTACTGATGTTGGTCTTATAAAAGACCGTCTTATAAAAAAACTGGACAAATATATTGGTGACTTGTACATTGATAATATCCATATGGGTACTTTACGACCGTTTATTGAAGCTAGAAAAAAAAGATTGTATAAAAACACAAACGATTAATCATGGACTACAAACTGTTCGCCGTATTTTAAATCTAGCTACTAATGAGTGGATGGTACTAATTTGACGTGGCTACATAGTGCACCAAAAATGATGTTCGCAACCTTTCACGCAAATGTCACGCAAATTGACTTAGGTGAATTAAGCGGTTACGATGTAAGCCACAACTGTTGTGAATGTGCCCGTAGCTCAGTTGGATAGAGCATCAGCCTTCTAAGCTGAGGGTCACAGGTTCGATTCCTGTCGGGCACGCCAGAAAACGGCATGCAATAAATGTTTTTTTAAATGATTTTGATTATGGTGAGCGTAGCTCAATCGGTAGAGCTCCGGATTGTGATTCCGGCTGTCGTGGGTTCAATTCCCATCGCTCACCCCAACTTTATTTCTGCAGAAACGGTCACCTGGTGTTAAAGTTTTTTCTGAAGAAAAGTTTTTTATAAGCCGTTAGCTAAGTTGGCAAACTATCTGACTCTTGAGTATAGGTTTGTTTTGTAATTTCTTGATTGTTTTGGATTTTTAACTAGGGACGCCCACTGCTTTTGGCGGACTTTGCGTGACAGTGGCGCACCAACCACACCCAAATCTCCACACACCATGATTAGGTATTCACTTTATATTTTTCTTGAAGTTGCTTCGAACTTTTTGGACATATTGCGTTATAAATTTTATGCTTCTGCAAACTAGCTAACCAAGTATTCTTAAAACACTAAACAATCAAATACTGGCATTATCTATAAATTGTAAATAATTGGGTAGAGTAGGAATAATACTTAAGTCATTTTCAAATAAAGTAAAATCTTTTTGTTCTTCTTTTTCAATAAAATTTGTAAACTTATACGTCATATACATCATTCTATTTCGATCGGTTGGAATAAACTCTGCTGTCAATTTAACATTATGCTTTTTTGCTGCCTGCCTAATATAATGAATTAATACACTACCAACACCTCTCGACATAACGCGACAAGACATCAACAGTAGCTTAACTCGCCACTCTGATTTATTTTTTTCCAACAGAACCAAGCCTATTTTTCCATATGGGCCATACTTATCTTCTAACTCTGCTATTAAAAGAACATGAGATGAAGAGGTTCCAAAATATTTTAGTTGTTCATACGAATAGGTGTAACCGGTAGTATTTAATTGATTAGTTCTTACTGTAAGCTCTTCCGCTCTTTGTAAATCATTTTCAGTTGCTAAGGATACAGTTAGCTTCATATCCAAAGTTTTTAAAAAGTCTTCTTTTGTTCCAGCAAAAGATTTCTCCAAATCATTACGCATAATATCGCTTTGGTACATCTGACGTCTGATTCTGGAATCCTCTGTTATAAACCGAGGCATAAACTCTGACATTCCTAATATGTTATTAATACAGTTAGCATTGACAGTTAAAACTTTAGGCAAAGAAAAAGCCACCTCGTCCAACTCAAATTGTTGATCATCAATAAAAGCGATAGTATCAACACCGATATTAATATCTTTCGCTATTTGATTAATCGAAGTAGACTTAGGTTCCCAATTAATCTGGGGATAAAGAAAATATTCTGACAAACCATATTCCCTTAATTTAGCCATTGCATCTTCATGGTCATTTTTACTAGCAATAGATTGCAAAATACCTCTCTTATCTAACTCGTGCATAACCGTACTTACATTATCATTCAACTTCACCTTTTTATCTTCTAACAACACCCCTTGCCAAACAGTATTATCTAAATCCCATACCACACATTTTATTTGTTGCTCCTTTTTACTCATAAATTACTCCGGTTTTTTCTCTTATCATGAGACTCAAATAAAAACCGCTGATAAGCGTATTGAGAAATAATTATCTGTTGTATTTGAGTGCTTCCTTCAATAATTTCAGTAATCTTGGCATCTCGTAGATACCTTTGAACAGGAAATTCACTACTACATCCATTAGCTCCATGAATTTGTACTGCATCATTTGCTGCCTCTAACGCCGACTTAGAAGCAAAATATTTGGCGATAGAAGTTTCCATAATCAAATCTGGCTCATTTATGCTTTTTAAATAAGCGGCTTGCAAACAAAGCGCTCTGGCCGCCTTAATGTTTGTAGCCATATTGGCAATCATCTGCTGTATAAGCTGATGCTTCCTTAAACACACCCCAAATTGTTTTCTAGTACAGGTATAACTCAAAGATGCCTCTAAACAAGCCTGTCCCAACCCAACACAACCCCAAGCAACACAATAACGCCCATGATCTAATGCAGTATTAGCTACGTAAGAAAAGCCACTCCCAATTCTGCCTACTACAGATGTTTCAGAAACCTCACAATCATTAAAAATCAATTCTGCTAACATCGCAGAGCGAAATCCATACAATCCATTGATAGGATTAACAGTTAATCTAGGGTTAGATCTTTCTAGTAAAAAAGCAGTTGGACCTCCTTCACATTGAGCTATGACCAAATATAAATCTGCAATTTGACCACAAGAAATCCACTTCTTTTTACCGTTAATAACAAATATACCTTTATCATTAAGCTTTGCAGTAGTCTCAACACTTTTAGGATCGCTACCAACATTAGGCTCTGACAAAGCAAATGCCGCTATTTTTTGCCCACCTGCTAATTTAGGTAGCCAATACTCTTTCTGCTGCTTGGTACCCCATTTCATGATGGATTGACATACCATACCATTGACAGTCAACAAACTAATTAGCGATATACTGCCTTTCCCCATTTCCTCGCATAAAAGTCCAAAAGTTAAAGGATCCATATTTAATCCCCCATACTCTTCAGAAATAATAGCGCCTAAAAAACCAACACTAGCTAATTTTTCAATTGCTACACGAGGAAAAATTTCTTCTGCATCCCACTTATCTGCAAACGGTGCTATATGATCCTTTACAAACAAACCAAATCTTTCTTGATCTAATTTTTGCTGTTCTGTTAACTTAAAATACATACACATCTCTCTTAAAATTCAAATCCTTAACAACCTAAACTCATTAAGCAATCTGCTTCGATGACACAAACTCAGCAATGGTGCCAAGAGTTCTAAAATTTTTTAAATCAAGGTCTTTATTTTCAACTTTTAATTTAAATTCTTTTTCGAGAAATAAAACCAACTGCATTGCAAATAAAGAATTAATCAGGCCAGAAGAGAAAATTTCTTCATCGTACTCAAGCTCTTTCTCACCGACATAGCGTTGTAAAAAATTCTTAATCTTACTTGCAACATCTTGTTCATTCATGTTTATCACTCCTAAATAAAATTACTTTTCGCCGCCAACTTGATAATTATAAAATCCTTGACCACTCTTTCTTCCCAGTAAACCAGCACTTACCATTTTCTTTAATAATGGGCACGGTCTATATTTATCATCGTTAAAGCTCTCGTATAAGACTTCAATCGAATAAAGTATAGTATCTAACCCTATCATATCCGCGGTTTCTAAAGGCCCCATTTTATGCTCAAAACAACCTTTAAATATTCTGTCCACATCTTTAGCATTAGAAACACCATCTTGGATTAAAAATATAGCTTCATTGATCATCAACATTAAAACTCGGTTTGAAACAAATCCTGGCCAATCTTTAACCACCACTCCATCTTTACCTATTCGCACTAACAATTGAGTTGTTATATCCAAAGTTTCTTTGGTTGTATAATGAGCCTTGATTACCTCAACAACCCTTTTCAATGGAACCGGATTCATAAAATGAATACCAACCACTTTATCAGGACGTGTAGTAAAAGAAGCTATACGTGTAATGGAAATTGCAGATGTATTTACCGCAAAAATACAGTGTGGCTTACATATTTTATCTATATCGTTATACACTTTCTCTTTTATTTGCCATTTTTCAATTACGTTTTCAATAACATAATCAACACCTTCTAATTCTTGCATATTTGTTGTAAAAGAAATTTTGGCTAGAACACTATCTGGGTTATCAATCCTATGTTTAGGGCTAATAAATCCCTGAAAACGCATATCTTGAAGCATGGAAATTTTGGATTGCTCTAAAATTTCATTAGCAACATCCACTAATACAACGTCAAAACCAGCTGTCGCTAAATTCTGTGCGACTCCTCTACCCATAATACCAGCACCAATTACACCTATTTTTTTAATATTCATTGTCTAACTCCAAGTTTAGAAGTGAATTTAAGATACAAAACTTCGCACATACTTACAGCACGGACATGTAACGTCATTATTTCATACCATTTTTTTCAAGCTATGGCACTTACCTTTTTAAGCATGAAGGGAATAATAATTTCTTGTTGTTGAAAAATAAAAAAGTGGCCGCCAGGTAAATATTTTATATCAAAACACTCACTGGTTTCATCTCGCCAGCTTTCTAATGATTCTTTTGGTATGGCATCATCCAAACCAGCAAATATCGTAATTGGGCATTTTAGAGAAGGTTCTTTTTTATATCGATCACAATAAGTCTCAACTAGTTTATGGTCGAGCCTTATCATTGGCAGAAAACATTCCATCAATTCTTTACTTGCTAGTACTTCCGCTGGAGTACCTCCTTTTTTTTTCAGTTGATAAATAAATTCATCATCAGGAAGATTATAGTTAGGTTCTATTTTTATTCTCGGCCCATATTGCGCAGATAGGAACAAATGTATTGGAATGGGAAGCCCCAACCTTTCTAGATGTCTTACAAATTCAAATGCAAGAATTGCACCCATGCTATGCCCAAATATAATATATGGACTAGATAAAAATGGCGCAAAAGCCTTAGTTACTTTGTCAACTATCATTTCAAAATCGTCTATGGGTTTTTCAGACAAACGCATACCATGTCCAGGTAGCTCGACAACAACCATATTAACATTATCAGGAATACAATTACCCCATGACTCAAACGCGGCAGCACTACCACCAGCATACGGAAAACAAAGCAAAGTCAGATTACCATTATCTATTTTTTTGCAAGAAACAGTCCATTTACTTTTATCACAATAATTCATAAAGGCATCGCTACATTTTTTAAATAAAATCTACACAAAAAACATTTATCACATATTTTTATTTTTTTAGCAAACTTTTTCTATCACCCACCCATCTTTTCTTATTCCTATAAGAAATCAAAGATTCATTAGTTGTTATTGTGATTTCTTTAAATAAATCTACAACCAGTTTATCTATACTTTCATCCCTTTTGCATAATAATCCTACATCTATACATTTAAATTTAATATCGCAATACCGTGATGAAACATGGTCGATAAATTTTCTAATTGCTATTTTTTCAGGATTAGATGCCTCACTGCCCACTACAGAATATAGCTCATCGATAATAATGGTTATTGTAGGTATATTTATTAACCTATCATTTGCAGCTACTAGACCTTGAATAATATAAATCAAATTGTTAATAACTAACTTTAAGGCTTTTTTATAACTCACTTCAAAACCATCTAATGGCCACAAATACACTATATGGTCTAATTTAATTTTGCTTTCTATGATAAACTTTAAAAGATCTTCTTGGTGTTTTTTAGAACAAGGATTTATTGTATAGATATTCTCTTTTTTGTCATATACAAAACACTCACCCTTATTTACAGACAATATGTTGTTATTGCTTCTATTTCTTAAAAGCTCCAAAAAATTCCTTCCAACATTATGCGAATCTAAATAAAATAAATAACTTTTTTCTTCAATCAATTCTTTAAACATTGGTATTGATTTCTGTTTCCATTGTATATTGTAATTTTGTTTATATAGTTTGTTCTGATCAATACACTTGTCTTTTGTTTTACTTATGTAATCAACAGATAAATCCGCTTCCACCCAATAACGATTTTTCTCAAATGAATAAGTTGGTAGTTCTATAAAATAATGTGGCCCATAACTGTAAAACCATTCCCAATCAATCTTTAATCCTTGTAACCACAACTTGCCCAACGTACTTAAAAAATGTCTGTAATCATCGCCATCTTGAGTTGTATTACGAATTGTGCTTAATACTTTA
>Ga0209450_10000749_pt1 | contig 16329 bp, 14 predicted proteins | sample FrelakmetLWP11LW_FD_187149 | JGI IMG/M metagenome (GOLD analysis project Ga0209450, IMG submission 187149) | Freshwater lake sediment microbial communities from the University of Notre Dame, USA, for methane emissions studies - LWP11 LW (SPAdes)... | ecosystem: Environmental > Aquatic >...
AGGCCCAGCCCGCCGAGGCCCAGCACGATCGCGGCGACCGCAGGCCACAGCAGGCGCGACCCGGGCGCAGCCGCGTCGGGCGTCGGCAGGCGAGCCGGCGCCGGCGTCGCCACCGTGGGGGCCGCCGCGGCAGCCGGCGGATCGAGCCGCGGCAGGGCCTCGTGCACGCCGGTGGTGCGCACGCTGGGCAGTCCGATGCTGAAGCCGGCGCTGGCGCCGACCGCCTCCAGCGCGGCGACGAAGGCCTCGCTGTCGGGGAAACGATCCGCCGGGTCCTTGGCCAGCGCGCGATCCACCAGCGGCTGCCATGCCGCGAGCCGCTGCGGCAGGCGCGGCACCGGCTCGAACACGTGCGCATAGGCGATCGCGAAACCGTCCTCGCCGTCGAACGGCGGCTGTCCGGTCAGCGCCTCGTAGGCCACCGCGCCCAGCGAGTACAGGTCGGAGCGCGCGTCGACGTTGCCGCCGCGCGCCTGTTCGGGACTCATGTAATGGCTGGTGCCGACGCTGGCGCCGGCGTTGGTCAGGCGCGAGGTGCGGGTCACCGCGCGGGCGATGCCGAAGTCGGTCAGCACCGGGTTGTCGCTGGCGTCGAACAGGATGTTGGCCGGCGAGACGTCGCGGTGCACGAAGCCGCGCAGGTGGGCGAAGCCCAGCGCGCGCGCGACGCCGGCCAGCACGAGCGCCACCTCCGACGCGTCCGGCGGACCGGCTTTGATGCGCTGGGCGAAGTCGCCGCCCGGCAGGTGCTGCATCGAGAAGTAGTGCAGCTGCTGCTCGGTCACGCCGACGTCGTAGACGGCGACGATGTTGGGGTGCGACAGCGACGCGAGCGTGCGCGCCTCCATCAGGAAGCGACGCGAGAAGTTCGGATCGGCGACCAGCGCAGGCGTCATGACCTTGAGCGCGACTTCGCGCTCGAGCGAGGTCTGCACGGCCAGGTACACCGTGGCCATGCCGCCGACGCCGATCTCCTGCTTGATCGTGTATCCCGCTACCTGGATCACGCCGACCCGGCCCGTGGATTCCCCTGTGGCCGACGATTGTAGTGCCGCCGGCGTCCGCGCTGCGGAACCGGTTGGCAATCCGGGCCCGCGCGGGGTCGGCCCGGGGGTGGACTTGCCGCCCGTGTCACCACACGTCACGCTTTGGGTTTTCCCGCAGGTCCTTCCATGGCTTTCAGCATCGCGGTGTTCGTGCTGGCTTCGGCCGGCGTGGTCTGGTGGTTTTCCGCCACCGAGGCCCGTGAGCGCGCCCGTGCGCACGCTCAGGCGGCCTGCGCCCGGGCGGGCGTGCAACTGCTGGATGCGACCGTGATGCTGCGCCGCCTGCGGGTCAGGCGCGCCGCGGAGGGGCTGGTGCTGGAGCGGCGCTACGCGTTCGAGTTCAGCCCCGACGGCGTGCACCGCGTGCAGGGCCACATCGACCTGCGGGGGCGGGAACTGGTGTCGGCGACGGTGCCGTTTTCGGCGCCGCCGGGCCCCGGACCTACTTGACCACGCGCAGGCGCGGGCCGCCGCGCACCGGCTCCGGCGGATCGGCCGGCGGCGGCGTGGGCGCCACCGGCTCGGCCGGAAACATCATGCCCTGCCCGTTTTCCTGCGCGTAGATCGCCAGCACCGCGCCGAGCGGCACCACCACGTGGTGGCTGACGCCGCCGAAGCGCGCCATGAAGGAAATGCGCTCGTTGCCGAGGTCGAGGTCGGACACCGCGCGCATGGCGATGTTGAGCACGATCTGGCCGTCCTTCACCGAGGCGGACGGTACCTGCACGCCGGGCAGGCGCGCGTCCACCAGCAGGTAGGGCGTGAGCGCGTTGTCGCTCACCCACTGGTACATGGCCCGCACCAGGTAGGGGCGGTTGCTGGTCATCGGAGGCGCGCTGGCCATGGTCGGATCAGCCGGGCCGCAGGGCTTTTTCGTCGTCGGTCATGCTGCGCAGGAAGCCCGGGTTGCGGAAGATGCGCTCGCCGTAGTCGGTGATCGGCTGCGCTTCCTTGGGCAACACCACGCCCAGCGACGGCAGGCGCCAGACCAGCGGCGCCAGCGCGCAATCGGCGAGGCTCATCTCGGTGTTGAGGAAGAACTTCGCCGCCTTGAACACCGGGACGCTGCCCATCAGCGCCTCGCGCAAGCGCTTGCGTGCGGTCTCGGCGGTGCTCTTGGTGCCGGTCTGGATGGTGTCGACGAAGGGAAACCAGTCCTGCTGCAGGCGCACCACGCCGAGCCGCACGCGGGCACGCGACAGCGGATCGACCGGCATCAGCGGCGGATGCGGATAGCGCTCGTCGAGGTACTCGGCGATCACGTTGACGTCGTAGAGCACGAGGTCGCGGTCGACCAGGGTCGGCAGCGTCTGGCTGGGGTTGAGGTCGGCGAGGTCCTCGGGCGGGTCGTTCGGGTCGACCACCACCAGGTCGTAGGACACGCCCTTGGCCGCCAGCACCAGCCGCGCGCAATGGCTGGCCAGGTCGTTGCGGCCCGAAAACAGGGTCAACACGGTCCGCACGCGCGAAGTCGCGGCGGGCTTGCGTTTGCCCCAGGTAGCCAACGTCGTGCTCAAGGCATCCTCTCCCCGGTGTCCCGGCCCTGCTACGCCCCCGACGGAGCGTCACAAAGCCTACACCTGGCAAACACGAGCGTGAAGCCGGCCGGAGGTCCCGCCCCCGGCCGGTCCCCGCTCAGTGCAGGTCCCGCCAGTACTCGCGCTTGAGCAGCCAGGCGAGGAAGGTGAAGAAGGCCAGGAACAGGATCACCCAGGGCCCGTAGGCCTCGCGCTTCAGGGCGGCCGGCTCGGCCATGTAGACCATGAAGTTGGTGATGTCGCGAATGGCGAGGTCGTACTCGGCCTCGTCCATCAGCCCCGGCTGGACCAGTTCGAAACGGACCAGGCAAGCGCCCTTGACCTCGCCCTTCGGGCACGGCTGCGGGTTGCCCGCCGCGTCGTTGGTCTTGGGCTCGGTGATCGCGCGCTGCACGCCCTGCAGTTCCCACAGCACGTGCGGCATGCTGGCGTTGGCCAGCACCGGGTTGTTCCAGCCGATCGGGCGCGACTCGTCGATGTAGAACGACTTCAGATAGGTGTAGATCCAGTCCGCGCCGCCGTGCTTGGCGCGCGCGGTCAGCGACAGGTCGGGCGGCGCGGCGCCGAACCACTGGGTGGCGTCCGCCGGATCCATCGCCACCTTCACCCCGTCGCCGAACTTGGCGCCGGTGAAGTTGAGGTTCTGCATCACCTGCTCCTCGGTCAGCCCGAGGTCCTCGGCGATCCGCGAGTAGCGGTTCAACTGCGCCGAATGGCAGGACGCGCAGTAGTTCATGAACAGCCGCGCGCCCCGCTGCAGGGACGCGCGATCACTGACGTTGGTGTTCGCCGCTTCGAGCGGGATCGCGGGACCCGCCGCATGGGCGAGCCCGGCGGCCGCGACCGCGACCAGGGCGAGCAGGAACTTACGCATGGGAAGGCACCCGGTCCGGCACCGGCTTGACGCTGTCGATCCGCGTCCACCAGGGCATGGTGATGAAGTAGAGGAAGTAGTACGCGGTGGCGATCTGCGCCAGCAGGGTCAGCATGGCGCTCGGCGGCTGGTAGCCGACGTAGCCGAGGAACACGAACGCGACCACGAACAGCGCCAGCAGGGCCTTGGACAGCGCGCCGCGGTACTTGAACGAACGCACCGGACTGCGATCCAGCCACGGGATCACGAACAGGATCATCACCGCCGCGCCCATCACGACCACGCCGGCGAGCTTGTCCGGGATCGCGCGCAACATGGCGTAGAACGGGGTGAAGTACCACACCGGCTTGATCAGTTCCGGCGTCACCAGCGGGTTGGCTGGGATGAAGTTGTCGTACTCGAGGAACAACCCGCCGAACAGCGGCGCGAAGAAGATCACGAACGCGAACAGGAGCAGGAAGAAGCCGGCGCCGAAGATGTCCTTGACTGTGTAGTACGGGTGGAAGGCGATGCCGTCCAGCGGCTTGCCGTTGGCGTCCTTGAACTTCTTGATGTCGACGCCCTCGGGGTTGTTGGAGCCGACCTCGTGCAGCGCGGCGAGGTGCAGCGCGACGAGCAGCAGCAGCACCAGCGGCAACGCCACCACGTGCAGGGCGAAGAAGCGGTTCAGCGTCGCGTCCGAGATCAGGTAGTCGCCGCGGATCAGCTCCACCAGCGCCTCGCCCACGTAGGGCACCGCGCCGAACAGCGACGTGATCACCTGCGCGCCCCAGTACGACATCTGGCCGTACGGCAGCACGTAGCCGAGGAAGGCCTCGGCCATCAGCACGAGGTAGATCATCATGCCCAGCACCCAGACCAGTTCGCGCGGCTTCTGGTACGACCCGTACAGCAGGGCACGGAACATGTGCAGGTACACCACCACGAAGAACGCCGAAGCGCCGGTGGAGTGCATGTAGCGGATCAGCCAGCCCCACTCCACGTCGCGCATGATGTACTCGACGGACGCGAAGGCCTCGGCGGCGCTCGGCTTGTAGTTCATCGTCAGCCAGATGCCGGTGACGATCTGGTTGACCAGCACCAGGATGGCCAGCGAGCCGAAGAAGTAGAAGGTGTTGAAGTTCTTCGGCGCCCAGTACTCGGACAGGTGCTTGCGCCAGGCGGTGTCCATGCTCGGCGCGCGGTCGAACACCCACGCGGCGACGCCGTTGAACACGCCGGCCACGCCGTCGCGCGGCGCGTTGGCGAAGGGATTCACGGGCTTGGTGTCGGCCATGTCAGGCGGCTCCCTCGACGGGGTTGAGGCCGACCGTGACGTGCTTGTCGTCATCGAAGCGGTACGGCGGCACCTTCAGGTTGGTCGGCGCCGGCACGCCGGCGTAGACGCGACCCGAAAGATCGAACTTCGAGCCGTGGCAGGGGCAGAAGAAGCCGCCACGCCACTCGGGATCGAAGGACTGCGGCTTGACCTCGGGCTCGAACAGCGGCGAGCAGCCGAGGTGGGTGCAGATGCCGACCAGCACGAGCACGTCCTGGCGGATCGAGCGACCTTCGTTCTTGGCGTACTCGGGCTGCTGGTCGACGACCTCGGAGTCGGGGTCGCGCAGCCGCTCGCGGTGCTCGGCGCTGCCCAGTTCGGTGACCATCTCCGGCGATCGCTTGACGATCCAGATCGGTTGGCCGCGCCATTGCGGCACGTCGCTGCCGATCTTCAGCAATTGGCCTTCCTGCAGCTTGCTGATGTCGATGGTCACCGGCGCGCCCGCCGACTGCGCGCGCGCGCTCGGCTTGAAGGACGCGACGAAGGGCACGGCCGCGTAAATCGCCCCTACCCCGCCGACGACCGCCGTGGTCGCGGTGAGGAAGCGGCGCCGACCGTCGTTGACGCCTTGCTCGGCCATTCGGCTCTCCAGATCGATGATGCGGATGCGGGATGGGCGCGCCGTACGCGCCAGAATCGTCCAATTCTAGCCTTCGGCACCGGGGGAGACAACGTGAACGCCGGCCGGCACAATGCGCGGCCCGCCCCACCCGGACCCGCCATGGGCCGCTTCGTCCGCGCGCTCGCCTTCGTGCTGCAGTTCGCCACCCTCGGGCTCGCGCTGGCGTTCGTCGTCACGCGGCTGTTCCCGGAGCGGTTCGGCGCGCCGGCGGCGGCGATCGCGCCGGGGCCGCCCAGCTACGCGCCGGCGGTCCGCCAGGCGGCGCCCTCGGTGGTCAACATCTACGCCAACCGCCTGGTCACCGACCTCGGCATCCGCCTGCTCGGCGACCCGCTGGCGCAGCGCCCGCCGGTGGCTTTCGCCACGCCGATCAGCCGCTTCGAGCGCAGCGACGGCTCGGGCGTGATCGTCGGCGGCGACGGCCTGGTGCTGACCAACGACCACGTGGTGCGCGATGCGCAGCGGATCTGGGTCGGGCTGGCCGACGGGCGCGTCACCGAGGCCACCATCGCCGGCCGCGACCCCGCGTCCGACCTGGCCCTGCTGCGCATCGAGGGCAGCAACTTCCCGGTCATTGCCTTCGCCGACCAGCGCCCGCCGGAAGTCGGCGACGTGGTGCTGGCGATCGGCAACCCCGAGGGCATCGGCCAGACCGTCACGGTCGGCATCATCAGCGCCACCGGCCGCGACCAGCCCACCCTCAGCCGCTACGAGGACCTGGTGCAGACCGACGCCGCGATCAACCTCGGCAACTCGGGCGGCGCGCTGGTCGACGCCGAGGGCCGGCTGGTCGGCATCATCACCGGCGTGCTGGGCCGCGAGCGCGGCGTGCAGGGCGTGGGCTTCGCCATCCCGGCGGCCTCCGCGCGACGGATCATGGACTCGCTCGCCGCCCGCGGCTACGTGGTGCGCGGCACGATCGGCGCCGAATACGCCGAGGCGCCGCTGTCGGCCGCCCCGACCCGCGATGCCCAGCCGCGCGGCGTGCAACTGGTCGCGGTGGCCCCGGGCGGCCCCGCCGAGCAGGCAGGGCTGCGGGTCGGCGACCGGCTCCTGCGCTTCGACGGCACGGCCGCGCGCAGCGAGAGCGAGCTGCGCGCCCGCGAGGCGGCCACCGCCCCCGGCAGCGTGGTGCGGATCGAAGCCGAACGCGCCGGCGTGCCGCTGGCCACCGAGGTCACGCTGGCGGAGCGGCCGCGGCCACGCCTGTAGGCCACCGGGCCGCGACGTCGTCGCGCCGGCCTCAGGAGCCGGCCTGGTAGCGCCGGTGCAGCACGCCCACGCGCTGCACGTAGACCTGGGTTTCCTCGTAGGGCGGGATGCCGCCCCAGCGCTTCACCGCGCCCTCGCCCGCGTTGTAGGCCGCGGTGGCGAGCTTGACGTCGCCGTTGTAGCGCTCGAGCAGGCCCGCGAGGTGCTGCACGCCGGCGTCGATGTTCTGCGCGGCGTCGAACGGATCGGACACGCCGTACATGTCGGCCGTGCCCGGCATCAGCTGCATCAGGCCCTGCGCGCCCTTGCGCGAGAGCGCGTCGGGGCGAAACGCCGACTCGGCGTGGATGACCGCCCGCACCAGGGCCGGATCGACCTGCCAGCGCTCGGCCGCGGCCGCGATCTCCTTGTCGTAGGCGGTAGGGTTGAGCCGGGTGCGGTCCCAGTTCACCGGCGAGCGCGGGTCGCAGGCCGGGCAGTACACGTTGATGACCGTGTAGCGGCGATTGAGCGGCCGGCGGTCGGTGTAGTGGGTCACGCCGTGGGCATCGCGGAACTTGAACACCGAGGCCCGGCTGCCGCCGGTGGGCGCCGACGGCGCGGTCGCCACCGGCGTGGCGCTGGCGCGCACGCGGTCCGAGGGCACGTTCGAGTAGTGGGTCACCCCGTTGGCGTCCACCCACTTCACGATGCCCCCGGCGCTGGCCGTGGCCCACGGCAGCGCGCACCCCGCGAGCAGGGCGAGAACCGGCAGGAAGCGCAGGGAGGGTCTGCGAAGCATGGGGCAAGTTTCGGCCACTACAGGGAAAAATCAAGACCACGGGGCCCGCTTCCGGGTTCCCGGAGCGACCGCCCGTCGGTAGACTGCCCGCCCCCGGCGACCTGCGATCCCGCCCATGTCCGGCAAGCTCTTCATCAAGACCCACGGCTGCCAGATGAACGAGTACGACTCGGCCAAGATGGCCGAAGTGCTGGCGGCCTCGCACGGCCTGGAACTGACCCAGGTCGAGGCCGAGGCCGACGTCATCCTGGTCAACACCTGCTCGATCCGCGAAAAGGCGCAGGAAAAAGTCTTCTCGCAACTGGGCCAGTGGAAGCAGTTGAAGAAGGACAAGCCGGGCCTGGTGATCGGGGTCGGCGGCTGCGTGGCCAGCCAGGAGGGCGAGGCGATCATCCGCCGCGCGCCGCACGTGGACCTGGTGTTCGGCCCGCAGACCCTGCACCGCCTGCCGCAGATGATCGAGGCGCGCCGCGCCACCGCGCGCCCGCAGGTGGACATCTCGTTCCCGGAGGTCGAGAAGTTCGACCGCCTGCCCGAGCCGCGCGCCGAGGGCCCGTCGGCCTTCGTGTCGGTGATGGAGGGCTGCAGCAAGTACTGCTCGTTCTGCGTGGTGCCCTACACCCGCGGCGAGGAAGTCAGCCGCCCCTTCGACGACGTGGTGGCCGAGGTCGCCAAGCTCGCCGCGCAAGGCGTGCGCGAGGTGACCCTGCTGGGCCAGAACGTCAACGCCTACCGCGGCCCGATGCACGACGGCGAGATCGCCGACCTCGCGCTGCTGATCGAGACCATCGCCCACATCCCGGCGATCGGCCGCATCCGCTTCACCACCTCGCACCCGGTCGAGTTCACCGACCGGCTGGTCGAGGCCTACCGCAACGTGCCCAAGCTCGCCGCCTACCTGCACCTGCCGGTGCAGGCCGGCTCCGACCGCGTACTGGCGGCGATGAAGCGCGGCCACACCACGCTCGAGTACAAGGCCAAGATCCGCCGCCTGCGCGAGGCGCGGCCGGGCATCAGCATCGCCTCCGACTTCATCGTCGGCTTCCCCGGCGAGACCGACGCCGACTTCGAGGCCACGATGCGCCTGATCGAGGACGTCGGCTTCGACCAGAGCTACTCCTTCGTCTATTCGCGCCGCCCGGGCACGCCGGCCGCGAACCTGCCGGACGACACGCCCGAGGCGGTCAAGTCGGCGCGCCTGCAGCGCCTGCAGGCACGCATCAACGCCAACGCGATGGCGATCAGCCGCGCCATGGTCGGCACCGTGCAGTCGGTGCTGGTCGAAGGCCCGAGCCGCCGCGACCCCGCGCAGCTGTGCGGCAAGACGGAAAACAACCGCACGGTGAACTTCGACGGCCACCCGCGGCTGGTCGGCCAGTTCGTCGACGTCGAGATCACCGAGGCGCTGCCGAACTCGCTGCGCGGCCGCGTCGTGCTGCACGACGACGCGGCGGCCTGAGCCGACCGCTCACCGGCAGCGCGCGAGGGCGCGCTGCTCCACCCGCCACGCACCCTGCGTCGGGTCGACCTCGGCCCAGGCGCGCCGGGCCGCTTCGCAGACCTGCGGCGTCGGTGCGCGACTGGCCAGCACGCGCAGCCAGCGCGCGTGCGTGACGCCGCCCGCGCCGGATGCCGCGAGTCCGGCCGTGAACGCGGCATCCGTGTCGTCCGCGGCGGCGCCTTCGATCCCGCCGATCTGCCGTCGCAGGGCTTCCATCCGCACGCGTTTGCCGGCATCCATCGCATCCAGCGCGCCGGCGGCGTCCAGCTCGCGCCGCGCGCGCGCCACGTCGCCGAGGTCGGCGGCCGTCTCGGCGACCAGCAGGCGCGTGACCCAGGTGAAGCCGCGGTGGCTGCCGGCGTGGTAGCGCGCGGCCGCCGCCGACAGCGCCTCCAGCGCCGCCGGAGTGCGCTGCTGCATCGCGAGCGCCGCGGCGCGGTTGATCGCGCACCACTGCCCCTCGGCGCTGTCCTCGCCTTCGACCTGCAGGAACATCGCGGCGGCGCGAGCGAGCACGGCCGCGGCCTGCGCATGGTCGCCCACCAGGCGCAGGTTGAGGCCCAGGGTCTTCAACGCATAGGCGAGGTACACCGAGTCGGGCAGGGTCGCCTCGTAGAGCGCGACCACGCGCGCGGCGCTCTCCGCCGCGGCGCGGTGCCGGCCCTGCCCACGCCGGACCTGCTCCAGGGTGCTGTACAGCGCCGCCAGCCGGTTGCCGCGTCCGCCGTGCAGGCGCTCGGCGAGCGGCAGCAGCGCGGCCAGCGCCGCCTCGGCGTCCGCCGCACGGCCGGCATGCGACAGCGCGGCGGCGCGCGACGCGCCCACCAGCACGCGGACGTCGGCGCGCGCCGCGGGCAGCGCGTCGGCGAACTGCCAGGCCGCGTCGGCCGCTGCCAGCGCCTCGTCGTGGCGCTGCAGGCGCGACAGCAGGTCGATGCGCTTGGTGACCAGGGTGGTGCGGCCGTCCACCGCGCCGCCGCAGGACGCGCCGCACAGCGCCAGCGCGGCATCGATGTCGGCCAGCGCCGGCGCGTGGCGTTCCAGCGCGCGGCGCTGGTGGGCGCGCCACTCCAGCGCTTCGATGCGCAGCGCGGTCCCGGCGCGCTCGATCGCCGGCCACGCGCGGTCCAGCTCCGCCATCGCCGCATCGCGCTCGCCGCGCTCGAAGCGAACGGCGGACAACAGGACCTCGAGCCGCAGCCGCGCCGCCGGGTCGGACTCCGCCGCGTGCGCGGCCGCCAGCGCGGGTTCCGCGGCGGCGAAGCGTGACTGACTGAGCAGGGTGGAACCGATCGTCGCCAGCAGCCGCGCGCGGATCGCCGGTTGCAGGTCGGTGCGCGCCAGGGTCTCGGTCGCGGCGTCCTCCAGCAGTTCCGACAGGCGCAGCTCGGACCCGCGCAGCTGGTACGGATCGGCCCCCTCGACCAGCCGCACCAGCAGCGCATTCTCGGCCAACGCCTGGTCGCGCGCGAGCAGGAACTGCGCGCGCTGCTGCAGCGCGATGCCGATGCCGGCGAGCAGCGCGAGGACCGCCAGGGTCACGGCGAGCGAGGCCGCGCGATGGCGCCCGACGAAGCGCCGCAGGCGATAGGCCGCCGACGGCGCGACCGCGGCGACCGGGCGCCCGTCCAGCCACGCCCGCACGTCGGCGGCGAAGGCGACCACCGTGGGGTAACGCTCCGCCGGCGGCTTGCGCAGGGCGCGGCCCACGATCGCCTCGAGGTCGCCGCCGAGCAGGCGCCGCAGCGCCGGCAGCGACGCCCGGCGGGCCTCGGCGATCGCGGTCGCATCGACGTCGCGCTGCGCGAGGATTGCGCGCAGCGACGGCGGATCGAAGGTCGCGATCGCCTGCCGCAGCGCGAGATCGTCGCCGCCGGCGAACGGCGGGCGGCCGCTCAGCAGTTCGTACAGCAGCAGGCCGAGACCGTGCACGTCGGTGGCGGTGGTGGCCGGCTCGCCGGCGACCTGTTCGGGCGAGGCGTAGCGCGCGGTGAACGCAGCCCCCGTGTCGCCCGGTGCCGCATCGGCGTCGACCAGCTTGGCGATGCCGAAATCGAGCAGCCGAGCCCGCCCCGCGGCGTCGACCAGCACGTTGCCGGGCTTGAGGTCGCGATGCACGATCGCATGGCGGTGCGCGTAGGCGACCGCATCGGCGACCTGCAACCACAGTTCGAGCCGCGCACGCACGTCGAGCCGCTCGCGGTCGGCGTGCCGGGTCAATGGCTCGCCCTCGACGTACTCCATAGCGAACCACGGCCCGAGCGTGGGGCTGCTGCCGGCATCGGCCAGCCGGGCGATGTTCGGGTGCGACAGGCGAGCGAGGAAATCGCGCTCGCGCTCGATGCGTCGCGTCTGCGGATCGGCGAACGCGAGCCTGCCCGGCAGCTTGATCGCGACCCGCTGCGCCACCGCGCCATCGGCGCGCTCGCCGAGGTAGACCACGCCCATGCCGCCCGCGCCCAGTCGCCGCACCAGGACGAAAGGCCCCGCGCGCTGGCCGATCCACGCGTCGGCGGCAGTGTCCGCCGGCGCGAGGTCGCGCTCGTCGAAGGCGGCCAGCAGGCGGCGCAGCTCGGCGCCGAGCGGCGCATCGCCGGCCTCGATCGCCACCAGCCGCGCCGCGCGTGCCGCCGGGTCGAGGTCGAGCAGCGCGTTGAAGGCGGCCTTGAGGCGCTGGAAGTCCGGATCGCTCACCGGCGCGATCCGCGCGCTGAATTGGTCATCGCTGCAGCCGGTCCTTCAACCAGGCGCGCGCCATGGCCCAGTCGCGGTACACGGTGCGCTCGTCGACGCCCAGCAGGCACGCCACCTCGGCGACCTCGAGGCCGGTGAAGCAGCGCAGTTCCACCACCTGCGCCATCCGCGGATCGAGCGCGGCGAGTTCGGTGAGCGCGCCGTCGAGCGCCGGCAGGTCGGTCTCGGGTTCGATCGGCAGGGCCATCGCCTCGACGAACGCGACCCGCTGCCACTGGCCACCGCCGCGCTTGTCGCGCTGCTGGGCGCGCGCGCGGTCGACCAGCACCTGGCGCATCAGCTTGGCCGCGGTGGTGAACAGGTGCCTGCGGTCGCGGATGTCCACCGTGCGCGCGCCCAGCAGGCGCACGAACACGTCGTGCACCAGCGCGGTGGGCTGCAGGGTGTCGTGGTTGCGGTGCCCGCGCAGTTCGTGCGCGGCGAGACGGCGCAACTCGTCGTAGACCTGGGGCAGCAGGCGGTCGAGCGCGGCGAGATCGCCTTCGCCCCAGCGCGCCAGCCAGCCGGTGATGTCGTCCGCGCCTTCGTGTGCCGCCACGCGCGATCCCCGGCGCCGTTCCGGGCCCGAGGATAGCGGAGTGCCGCGCGCACCGGCGCGCAGGCGGTGGCGTTCGACGGGCGAGGGGGGTGCGGCAGGCCATGGCGGGACGTACGTCGTGCCGTCCGCGCACCTGACATCGAGCGGGTCGTGTCAGGTCCCGCGGTGGAATGGCGTACGCCGGTTCGAACCCCCTGGAGCGCCTGCATGACGAATCCCCGCCCTCCCGCCGCAGCGAGCCTGATCCTGTGCATCGCGCTGGCCGGCATCGCCCGCGCACAGGCCGCGGAGGTCGTGGTCACGGCCTCGAACCCGGGACCGATCGCCGGCAGCGGGCGCACGCTGGCGTTCGACCTGTCCGCGGTCACCGGACCGATCCTGTCCGCGCGCCTGGAGCTCGACCTCGACTACTCGCGCGTGGGCGACCTCGACCTGCGCCTGGTGGACGCCAGCGGCGTGGTCGAATTGCCACTGGCGGCCTTCGCGCACGGCGCAGGCACCGGCGCCGTGCGCGGCCGATACCGCGTCGAGGACCACGCCACCACGACCTGGTGGCAGGCCGACGCGCAGGCCGCGGGCGGCATCCTGTCGAGCGACTACGCAACGAACGCGTTCCAGGCCGGGCTCGACGGCAGCCAGTGCCTCAACCTGATCGGGCGCTACCTCGAGTTCGACGTCGGACGCACCGCACCGGTCAGCCTGCACATCACCCGCACCGCGGGCGCCGTGCCCGGCAGCGGCCGCATCGATGCCGCGCGCCTGGTGCTCGACAGCGGCACGCCCGATGCAATCTTCCGCAGCGGCGTCGAGGAACCCGCGCAGGCCTTCCCCCGCTGTCGCCGTCCCAGCCTCGACCTGCTGCCCAACGGCGCCAGCGAGGGCACCTTCGACAGCCCGCTGGTGGTGCTGCATTACACCGGCGGCGGGCTCGACTGGTATGCGCGTCAGTCGGCGCCGGTCTACGACGCAGGACCGTTCCGATTCGGCAACGGCAGCAGCGTGCCGTACGCCGGGCGCTTCGGGGGCCGCTCGCGCCTCAACCTCGGATTCTGGGACGCCGCGCTCGGCAGCCTGAACTTCACCACCGGGGCCGGGGCGCGCACCCTCGCGCTGGAGGGCGACTGGGCCGCGACCGAGCACTATCCGATCCCGGGCGACTACGACGGCGACGGCGTGACCGACCTCGCCATGGCCTTCCGTGGCGACATCGGCGGGCTCTCCGGCTGGCTGGCGCGCGTGCGCTTCAGCAGCACGTCGACCACGCGCGACTTCGTGGTCGATCCGCGCGTGTCGCCGAACTACACCTCCGCGCAGGTCGCGTTCGGGCCGGGCCAGGACGCCGACCTCGACGGCATCGACGAGATCACGACCTATGCCCGCAACGCACCGGGCGCCACCGCGATGTCGATGGTGCTCTGGCAGATCGGCCCCGGGCGCGCGCAGGCAACCGGCATCGGGACCGTCGCCTGGGGCGAGGTCGGCGACACCATGGTCCTCGGACGCTGGATCGACAGCGCCGGCCCCGGCAACCGCCTGAGCCAGATGGTCGTGCGGCGCACGGCGTCGGGGCTCGACTGGTACCTGTTCGGCAACCCGACGCCGGTGCGCTGGGGCCTGCCCGGCGACCAGCCGCTGTCGATCCACGTCGACGCCGACGTGCGCAACGACATCGCGGTGTTCCGCCCGTCCGACGGTCGCATCTACGCCATCCGCAGCAGCGACGGCGTGCAGATCAGTTTTCCTGCCCCGGGCCCCGCGCCGGGCTCTCCCGGGCTCGTGTTCGCGCTCGGCTTCCTGCAGGGCACGCTCGCCCTGCCCCAGTTCTGAGGATCTCCCCATGACGTTCGATCGCCAACGCCACCCGGCTTCCATCGCCATCGTCCTGCTGCTTTCCGCCTGCGGTGGCGACCCGCCCGTCCCGCAGGATCGCGCCACCGCTGCCGCGCCCGCAGCGAACGGCGAGCCCGTCGGCGACGTCGTGCGGATGAAGGTCGATGGCACTGACTGGTCGGCCGACCGCGACATCTTCTGCGCCATCGCACCGCCCGGGCTCGGCGAGGTCGTCATCGTGTCGGGCTCGCGCGGACCGAAGGACGCGAACGAGCAGACCTTCAACCTCAACCTGTCGGGCGTCACGGGCCCGGGACCGGTGCAGCTGGCCGGCGGCATGTCGACCACGCACGCGATCCAGTTGGCCAATCTCGATGCGCAGCGCTACCTCAATGGCGGCGCGCTCGGCTTCGACGTCACGGTCGACGTGCTCGCCCTGTCGCGCCAGCCGGCGCACGTCGAACTGCGCTTCGCCGGCACGCTCAACAGCAGCGCCGGCGCGCCGCTGCGCATCGACGACGGCTTCGTTCGCTGCAGCGAATGAGCCTGCCCACCATGTCCGCACCCTGCCTCGTGATCCGCCCGCTGGCTTGCTTCGCCGCCGGCCTCCTCCTGCTGCCGGCAAGCGCCGATGCGGCGACCTACGTCGTCGACACCACCAGCGACGCCCCGCTGTCCGCGTGCACCGCCGCGCCCACCGACTGCTCGCTGCGCGGCGCGATCCTCGCCGCCAACGCCGCGCCGGGCGCCGACCGCATCGTGTTCGACCTGCCGCCCACCGACCCGGGCTTCGTCGCCGCCACCGCGCACTGGCGCATCGAGGCGCAGTCCTCGATGCCCAACAACGCCGGTGACCTCGAGATCGACGGCTACACCCAGCCCGGCGCGGTGGCGAACACGCTCACCCCGGAGGCCGGCGGCAGCAACGCCGTGCTCAAGGTCGAACTGCGCAACGCAGGGCTTGCGCAGAACACCGGCGTGGACAGCGGCAGCGCGAACTTCAATGCGCTGCTGGTGCTGCGCGGCCTCGCGATCAACCGCTTCGCCAGCCAAGTCGTGCTCGTCGGTGGTGCCGCCCACCGGGTGGAGGGCAACTTCCTCGGCACCGACATCACCGGCACCACAGCCGCGCAGAGCGGCAACGCCGATCGCGGGATCGGCGTGCGCGTGCAGGGCCAGGGGCCGTATCGCATCGGCGGCGACACACCCGCCGCGCGCAACCTGATGTCGGGCCTGCTCAGCGGCGTGGTTTCGTTCGCGGTGCCCGACGGCCTGCGCATCGAGGGCAACCTGATCGGCACCGACGCCAGCGGCACGACGGCGATCGCGAACCGCAACTACGGCGTCTACATCGACACCTACACCGACGTGGTGATCGGCGGCACCACGCCGGGCGCACGCAACGTGATCTCCGGCAACGAGCTCACCGCGATCCAGCTCGGCAGCGGCACCGCGCCGGCGGCGTTCCCCAACGTGCGCGTGTTCGGCAACCGGATCGGCACCGACTGGACCGGCACGGTGCCGATCCCCAACGGCCGCAACGCCGCGAGCCCGAGCCAGCCGCAGCCGACGATCCTGCTGTTCTCCGGCGGCAGTTGCAGCGCGCAGATCGGCGGCTTCGGGCCCGGCGAGGCGAACCTGATCGCGCATGGCGGTGCGCAGGGCGTGATGGTCGGCATCTGCACGCGCGCCTCGCTGGCGGGCAACACCTACATCGGGCACCGGGGCATGGCGATCGACAACTCCGGCAACAGTTTCGGCGATGGACCGTCGGCCGACGACCCCGGCGACCCCGACGGCGGCGGCAATCGCCTGCAGAACATGCCGGTCGCGCTGGATGCAGCGCCCGCGGGCGCCGATGCCTTCACCCTCGACATCCGCGTCGACAGCGCACCCGCCAACGCGACCTATCCCATCCGCGTCGACTTCTACCGCGGCCGCGGCGGCGACCTGCTCGAACGCGTCGCTTCCCGCATGATCACCGTGGCCGAAGCGCAAACGGTGGTGCAGGTCGTGCTGCCGCTGTCGGCGCTGGCTGACGGCGTGGTGCAGATGCTCGCCACCGACGCCGGCGGCAACACCAGCGAGGTCGGCCGCTACGCGCTCGACGGCGTGTTCGCCGACGGCTTCGAATCGCCCTGAGGATTCACGGCGCCGCCGCGTCCGCGGCGGCGCGCATCGCCTGTGCGCGCTCGGACCACGCCGGATCGGCGGCATCCGCACGCGAGAACACGGCCAGTGCCTCGGTCGCGTGGGTGCGCGCGGCCGCGCGCTCGCCGGCGGCCAGCGCGACCTGCGCCGCCAGATCGGAA
>Ga0209450_10000750_pt1 | contig 16327 bp, 8 predicted proteins | sample FrelakmetLWP11LW_FD_187149 | JGI IMG/M metagenome (GOLD analysis project Ga0209450, IMG submission 187149) | Freshwater lake sediment microbial communities from the University of Notre Dame, USA, for methane emissions studies - LWP11 LW (SPAdes)... | ecosystem: Environmental > Aquatic >...
CGAACACCTGTCGATCGAACGGCGGCAGACCATGCGCGCCTTCGGCGCCGAGCTGCAGCTGGTCAGCAAGGAAGCCGGCATGGAAGGCGCGCGCGATCTGGCAGTCGCGATGGAGAAGCAGGGCGTCGGCAAGATCCTCGACCAGTTCTCCAACCCCGATAATCCTGCCGCGCACTACCGCACCACCGGTCCGGAAATCTGGCGCGACACCGAAGGCAAGATCACCCACTTCGTCTCCAGCATGGGCACCACCGGCACCATCATGGGCTGCTCGCGCTACCTGAAGGAGCAGAACCCCAACATTCAGATCGTCGGCGTGCAGCCCACCGAGGGCGCGCAGATCCCCGGCATCCGCAAATGGCCGGCCGAATACGTGCCGAAAATCTGCGACACCAGCCGGGTCGACCGCATGATCTACGTCAGCCAGCAGGACGCCGAGGAAACCACCAGGCGGCTGGCACGCGAGGAAGGCATCTTCGCTGGCATCTCGTCCGGCGGAGCGCTGTGGGCGGCGCTGCAGGTGTCGAAGGAAGTCGAAAACGCCGTCATCGTCTCCATCGTCTGCGACCGCGGCGACCGCTATCTGTCCACCGGCGTGTTCCCCGCCTGAGCGGCCGATGGCCAAAACCAAGACGGTCTACACCTGCACCGAATGCGGCGGTCAGTCGCCGAAGTGGCAGGGACAGTGTCCGCAATGCAACGCCTGGAACACCCTGGTTGAAACCATCGCCGAGTCGGCCAAGCCGCGCTACCAGGCACTGGCGGCGACCAGCGCGGTGCAGATGCTGCACGAGGTCGAGGGCAGCGAAGAGTCGCGCATCGCCACTGACATCGGCGAGCTCGACCGCGTGCTCGGCGGCGGGCTGGTACCGGGCGGGGTGACGCTGATCGGCGGCGACCCCGGCATCGGCAAGTCGACGCTGCTGCTGCAGGCCATGGCCCACCTCTCGCAACGCCTGAAAACCCTCTACGTCAGCGGCGAGGAATCGGCGCGCCAGGTGGCGCTGCGTGCACGGCGCCTCTCCCTCCCCGAAACCAACCTGCCGGTGCTGCCGGAAATCCGCCTGGAAGCCATCCTGGCGCACCTGGCCGACCTCAAGCCCGACGTCGCGGTGATCGACTCGATCCAGACCCTGTATTCCGAAGCGCTGACCTCCGCCCCCGGCTCGGTCGCGCAGGTGCGCGAATGCGCCGCGCAGCTCACGCGCCATGCCAAGCAGAGCGGCACCGCGATCATCCTCGTCGGCCACGTCACCAAGGAAGGCGCCATCGCCGGCCCGCGCGTGCTCGAACACATCGTCGACACCGTGCTGTATTTCGAGGGCGACACCGGCTCGTCTTTCAGGCTGGTGCGTGCGTTCAAGAACCGCTTTGGCGCGGTCAACGAAATCGGCGTGTTCGCGATGACCGAAAAGGGCTTGAAGGGCGTGTCCAACCCCTCGGCGATTTTCCTGTCGCGCCACGGCGAGCCGGTGCCGGGGTCGTGCGTGCTGGTGACCCAGGAAGGCACGAGGCCGCTGCTGGTCGAGATCCAGGCGCTGGTCGATGCGAGCCATGCACCGAGTCCGCGTCGCCTCTCCGTCGGTCTGGAACAGAACCGCCTCGCCATGCTGCTGGCAGTGCTGCACCGCCACGCCGGCATCGCGTGCTTCGACCAGGACGTGTTCGTCAACGCCGTCGGCGGGGTCAAAATCAGCGAACCCGCCGCCGACCTCGCCGTGCTGGCGGCGATCGTCTCCTCGCTCAGATCAAAGCCGTTGCCCGACAAGCTGGTGATGTTCGGTGAAGTCGGCCTGGCCGGTGAAATCCGCCCGGTGCAGCGCGGCCAGGAACGCCTGAAGGAAGCCGCCAAGCTGGGCTTCACCCAGGCCATCGTCCCGGCCGCCAATCAGCCCAAACAGAAAATCCCTGGCATGGAGATTCACCCGGTGCATCGGCTGGATGAAGCTATCAGGTTGTTCAGGGAAAGCTGACTGCGTTGGGCCGCTGTTCGGCGAACTCATGATCGGCATTCAGAGTTCGCTGTCACTATGGGCCAGATACGTTTTGTTGGTAAGACGAGATCCTGATAAGTAACTCATAGCATCTTCAATTAACGTGGCTTCAGCGGCGCATGTCTGCTGCGCCTGGATGCCATGAGTCTCCCAATCTCCAAAACACACCCGCCCACGAATTCCATGTGAACTCGAAAGGCTGTAGATGTGGCCTGAAAAAATCCCGTTCGGAACATTACCCTGAGCCAACTTTTAACCGTCGCTCTCGGCGAAGCAGTTGAATGAGCCTATTGAGTCAAACGTTTTATCTGTGGGTACATAGAAATTCGCCCAAAAACGCATGGAAACTGAGCGTACCACTCAAGTTTTTGAACTGAATGAGCAGCGTATTCATAGGGTTGTGACGGCTACAACTTAAGTTGAATAGACAGGAGTCAAGGCGGCAAGACACATTCCTATAACGCTCACGGGTTCAATCCCCTGAAAGCAGAAAATGAAGAGGAGGACATATGTATTACATACGTAATCACCGAGTGGCCACTGCGCGCACGGCTCTGCTGAATCGCCCGTTGCGATGCGGGAGCAGCAGGGATGTGGTTCCCGGCAAATCAACTCTCGTGTACCTGCCGATGGCTACAGTCAGTTCAGGGCTCAGCCAATCGGGTTGTTCTGTTTCCCGAAGGCTGCAAGACAGCGCAATCGAGTATCGGGGTTGTAAAAGTGTTTGAACCGACTCCTTTGGCTCAGCCTGCCAATGATGCGATCTCGGGGGAGGTAGCATGAACAGCATTGCATTGCTGGCTCTATTTGTTTGGGTAGGTGTTCCGCTTATAGCCTTTTTGGCGGGAGTGCTGCTTTGGCGTCGATCGAGAACGCCGATAGGGAAAACCTTGGCGCTGTTTGCAAGCGTATCGGTTCTGTCCGCACCGATGCTCGTCTCGAATGGGGTGAAGGCGCACTACGACCGGCAGGTGCGGGAGATGTGTGCGAGAGATGGAGGGGTCAGGGTTTATGAGACGGTGAAGCTGCCGGCGGAGAAATTCGATGAACTAAAGCGCAGAAATTTTGTGCTTCCCCCTTCTTCGGCGGTAAATCCGTCGGATGAGTTTTACGAGGAATCGGAAGACCACTACTACCGACAGGGGTATCTGAATATGTTGCGAATTCAGCACCGAATCATTCGTCGAAGTGATCGGAAAGTGCTCGGAGACAGTATTCGCTATGGGCGATCTGGCGGCGATTTGCCTGGACCATGGCATCACTCAAGTTTCATGTGCCCCGACCCGGTTGGACAGCCATCAAGGTTTGAAGCTGCAATTTTCGTAAGGGGGGATGAGCAATGAGCGCAATCATCGAATACTTCGAACAAGCTGAACTTGCATTCGCCGCATATTCAACGCTTCACACAGATATAACTGGTGGTGCCTTTACGGATGCACTAGAGGACGTTGGCAAGGGTATGTCGTCCTCCCAAGCCACCACCTTTGCTCTGAAGTGGAAAGTGGTTGATCAATACAACGATGTCTCGGGCCTCTCCGGCACCGTATTCCAGGAAATTGCCACTGGCAAAAGGTACCTAGCCATTCGCGGCACCGAACTGAATGACCCGGGTGACATTGTCGCTGCCGGGATCATACTTAGCGGCTCTATTCCCCTGGATCTTGCCGCCCAATACCTCCTGCTCAAGGCCCAGGTACAGTCCTGGCTGAGTAACGGTACTCTTACCCACAGCTTTACTGTCAGCGGTCACAGCCTCGGCGGTTATCTGGCGGTCGGTCTGGAAGCGGACTTTGGCACTGACATTGGCGAAGCCTATCTCTACAACGCTCCCGGGCTCAACGGCGTTCTGGGCAGTGGCACTGCGCTAATTCTCAATGCCTTCGGCATTACCGCCCCGGTTGACCTGTCCAAAATTCACAACCTCAAAGCCGATGCGGGCATCTCCCCCATCGCGGGACTGGGTGCTCAGGTTGCCCCAACCATTGCGATCGCTATCGAAAACCAGTTCCTTTCCGACGTAAGCGATCCTCCCTTATCGCTTAACCACAGCCAGCGTGTCCTCACTGATTCCCTCGCCCTTTACGCCATTTTTGCCCGGATCGACCCTGCCGCCAGCGTCGATGCCATTACCAGAATCCTCAAGACCAGCAGCCTTCAAAACGGCAACACTCTCGAGACTACCCTTGACGCCCTGCGTACGCTGTTCCAGCAGAACTATCAGTACGGGCACCTTGACTACGATGCCGTTCCGACCCTGACCGGCGGCAGTGCGGTAGACCGGAACGATTACTACGTCAATCTCCACAGCCTGCAAACCTGGTGGGAAGCCGGCCCCTTCAAAGCGACTGGTCTGAGCATTCAGCCCCTTGCCGTATACAGCGGCACCCAGATCGCGTCCATGGCCCTAGCTGACACCGCAGACGGGCTGGCGTATCGCTATGCACTAGATAAACTCAATCCCTTCGCTGTCACCGGCAGCACTGTCCTGTATGACGGCGTCAACATCCACGGAGAACTCAACCGCTACAACCCCACGACCGGCAGCGGTAACCTTACCGACCAATACCTCAAAGACCGCGCCTCCATGCTGTCGTGGATGAACTTCTTCAACAAGGACGACAATATCCCCGTCAAGATCGACCACGTCGGCGTGCAATACCGCCTTGAGGACAAGACGAGTACCTATACCGTGCTGCTGGGCAATGATTCCAACATTCAGTCGGCTCCGGTTGCCACGCTTCGCCAGATTATTTTTGGTAAAGACATCGGCGAAATGTTGACGGGCGGGGACAAAATTGACCACCTCTACGGTATGGCCGGAGATGACACTCTCGCCGGTAGCAAGGCCGGCGATTACATGGAGGGTGGCGACGGTTACGACACCTACCTAATCAACCCTGGCGATGGCTACGATACCGTCCTCGATTCGGACGGCTTGGGCGCTATCCAATTCGTCACCATCGAAGCGCTGGGGAGCACCGGGCTTGATCCAAACAAATGGACTCATGCTGCGGACAGCGACACCTGGATCGACCAGCAGAACGGCATCACCTACAGCAAAAGCGTTGTCGATAGTGAAACACGGCTACTCGTCCACAAGGGTGACAGCAATGTCCTCATCAAAGGCTGGAGTGATGGCGAGCTAGGGATCGTGCTGGTTGGGAGCACGCCGCCCCCGGCAAACAAAACCTACACCGGAAGTGCATTAGCCGACCTTATGATGAACTGGGACCTGGCCGGCTGGGGATGGGACGGTAGCCGTGATTATGCAATTCCAGGATCGATAAACCGCTATGACGGAATGGGTGGCGCTGACTTCATCCAGACTGACTTTGTCGATGACTTCGTTGACGCCGCTGACGGCGATGATTACATCCTGTCACAGTACGGCGGCGCCGACATCGTCATGGGCGGCTCGGGCAACGATTACATTCATATCGGCAGCCCGGACCCGGCGCATGACGGCGGCGCAGGCAGCTTGCGCCATATTCCTGCAAACAATCGAGTCCTGGTGGATGGGGGTGACGGCAACGACACCATTACGGTAGCAAGAGGGTATGCCCCCATGGCTATTGCTCTGGATGGGGTGGCCGCAGGGACTGCTTATTCGCTTTCTGAAGTGGCGGGTAGTGATTTTGCTGCAACCTGGGCTGCTGAATTTACTAGCTGGCAACGGGCGCTATCCACCTTCTTCGTCCTGCCTGGCACTCCTGCGTTTACCTTTACCGGATGGCAACATGGCGGCGTAAGCCTGGCCCAAGGCGCGGATGGCAGCCTGAATTTGTATGCCACTTTTCAGTTTTCCAGCCCTGAATTCACCGCTGTTTTTCACCCCTATGGCGCGACCTCAGCTGAACTAACTCGATTTGCACCTGCACTCATTTATCAACCTTCCACCGACAACGGCGACACTACCGGCCACTCGTTGTTTGGAGGCATTGGCAATGACATGGTTGAAGGAGGGTTGGGCGACGACTTCATCGATGGTGGGGCCGATAACGATGCGCTGGATGGGGAGCGCGGTGCAGATATGATTTTTGGTGGATCGGGTGATGATCTGATTCTGGGTGGAGAGGGGGACGACTGGTCGGAGGGCGGACAGGGTGCCGATGAGATATACGGAGAAGGGGGCAACGACACTTACGTCCTTGCCAAAGGCGCGGGTGTGGATCGAATTACTGATTACGACACCACCGTAGACAATGTCGATGTCGTGCACTTCTTGGACGTGGCTTCCGGAGAGGTGACAGCGCTTGAGCGCAACGGCAGCGACCTGATACTCAAGTACGGCGCGACGGATCAGCTTACCGTGTCCAGCTACTTCAACGCGGACCCCGGTTACAAGATCGAGCAGTTCGAGTTCAGCGACGGGGTGACCTGGGACAAGGAGGCAATCGTCATCACGGCTACGGGCTCGGCGGGAAGTGACTCAATCGCAGGCTACAGCGACAGCAAGAATCAAATCTATGGCTTGGATGGCAACGACTACCTGACAGGCGGCGCGCAGGCCGACACCCTTGACGGCGGGGCGGGCAACGACACCGTGTTGGGCAGTGAGGGCGATGATACGTTGATCGGCGGTGGGGGTGACGATACCTTGGGTGGCCATTTTGGAAACGACACCTACGTCTTTGCCACAGGTGCGGGGGTCGATTTTCTTTACGATTGGGACACCACGCCGGGAAACACTGATGTGCTTCGATTCCTGGATGTAATGTCTACTGAGCTGACGGTGATCAAGCCCGAGAATAGCTTGAACCTTGTGATCAATTACGGCACAGCAGATCAGATCACCGTGCTCAACTACTTCAAGGACAGCGCTCCCGGCCAAAAAATTGAGCAGATTCAGTTCAGCGATGGCGTTGTCTGGGATGACGCAGCGATCATGTCCAACCTCATCATCATGGGATCAGAATCAGGCCATGATGTGATCGCAGGGTTTAGTGGCTGGACCAACCGCATCTATGGCTTGGGGGGCGACGACCTGCTGAGTGGTAATGATTTGGCTGACCTGATTGATGGCGGGAGCGGCAACGATTCTCTTCGTGGTTATGCCGGCGCAGACACGCTGTTGGGTGGTTCAGGGAACGATACCCTATATGGCGATGCGGGTGATGACATTCTCAAGGGCGGGTCAGGGGATGATGTCCTTTGGGCAGGAGCGGGGAACGACCATCTTGATGGTGGGCTAGGTAACGATTCCTTGCTTGGCAACGAAAGCAGCAATATTTACCAGTTTGCAAAGGGCGATGGCATAGATGACATCTATGAATATGATGTGGCCGCTGGATTTGGTTACCCCACTGCGGTGATATCGGATGTGGTCGAGTTTTTAGACGTCAAGTTGAGTGAACTCACCGCAGTCGAGCGCAGAAGTGGAAATTTGATATTGAAATATGGTGTGGCAGATCAACTCACTATCCACTTTGGAGGTGTCGAGCAATTCAGGTTCAGTGATGCGAGTTTAGATAACGCATCGATTCGGTCGCTTGCCATTACATTCGGCACAGATGGCGATGATTCAATCGACGGTTACCCAGATGTCAGTAATCGCATCTTTGGCCTGGAAGGGTACGATGTTATTCAGGGTGGCGCCAGGGATGATCAAATTGATGGTGGCGCAGGCGACGATGGCTTGTTCGGGGGACGGGGGAACGACACCATTGATGGTGGCGCAGGCGACGATAGACTGGGCGGCGGCAAGGATTACGACGTCCTGGTGGGGGGGGAAGGCGATGATGTCTACCTCTTTGACATAGGATCGGGCCAGGACACGGTTAACAGTTATGACACGGCTGAGGGCAAGATTGATGCGGTAGAGTTTGGCGACGAAGTGACGCCGTCGGATATTCAGATCAGTCGTGTGGTCAATGATCTTGTTCTTTCAATTCAAGGCACCACCGATACCCTGACGATTCAGCGTTACTTTGATGATGGTATTGCCAATCCCTACAAGGTCGAGCAGATCAGGTTCTACGACGGTACTGTTTGGCACGTGGATGGGGTCAAAGCCAGTTTGAATAATCAGGCCCCCATATTGTCGGCAGCCCTTCCGGATCAGGTGGCGTCGCAGGGGATGGCATACAGCTACACCATTGCTTCCAATTCATTCACCGACCCAGACTCAGGCGATGTACTCAGTTACAGCGCCGCGCTGGCTGACGGCAGCACATTGCCGTCGTGGCTTGTCTTCAACGCAGCGACTCTTAATTTCAGTGGCACTCCGACCACAATTGGCACGACAAGCGTGCGCGTGATCGCGAGGGACACCGGCAATCTGGCGATATCGGATATCTTCGATTTGGTCGTCGGTGTGCAGGATCTGACCCTCCACGGCACATCAGGCGGAGATACCTTGAACGGCGGCACTGGAAACGACACCCTTTACGGCTTGGCAGGCAATGATGTGCTCACCGGAAATGCCGGAAATGACTGGCTGGATGGAGGTGCCGGCAACGACACCCTGAAGGGCGGAACGGGCGATGACACGTATATTGTCGACAGCACGGCTGATGTCATCAGCGAAAACCTCAACGAAGGCCGCGACAATGTGCAATCGAATGTAACCCATACGCTGGCTGCTAACGTCGAGAACCTCACCTTGACCGGCACCTCGGCCACCAACGGTACAGGCAATACACTGGATAACATCCTCATCGGCAACAGCGCCATCAACACGCTTGCCGGCGGCGCCGGAAACGATCGCCTCGATGGCAAAAGCGGTGCCGACAAGATGTCGGGCGGCAGCGGCAATGACGCCTATTTGGTCGATGTATCGACAGATATCATCACCGAGAACGCCAACGAAGGCATCGACTCCGTCGAGTCCAGTGTTACCTACAAATTGGGCAACAACGTCGAGCACCTCATCCTCACCGGAAATGCAGCCATCAATGGCACCGGCAACGCTCTCGGCAACGTCATCACAGGTAACAGCGCCACCAACACGCTATCCGGGGGGACGGGCTCTGATACCCTGACTGGCGGTGCAGGTGACGACATCTATGTTGTCGACAATACCGGGGATGCCGTCGCCGAAAACCTTGAGGACGGCATCGATCATGTCCAGTCCAGCGTCTCATATACGCTTGCAGCCAACGTCGAGAACCTGACCTTGACAGGGACGCGCACCATCAACGGCACCGGCAATACGCTGGACAATGTCCTCACCGGCAACAGCGCAGTGAACATCTTGAGCGGTGGTTCCGGAAATGACCGTCTCGACGGCAAAGGCGGCGCCGACAAAATGTCAGGTGGTACCGGCGATGACACCTTCGTCGTCAGTGTCTCGAATGACGTCATCACGGAAAGCGCCAACGAAGGCGTCGACACTGTCGAGTCCAGCATAACCTTCACGCTGGGCAACAACGTCGAGAACCTGACTCTAATTGGTACCAATGCCATTAATGGCACGGGCAACACTGTCGATAATCTGCTCAAGGGCAACGGGGCAGCCAACAGTCTGATTGGCGCAGCAGGCGATGACACCCTTGATGGCGGAGCAGGTGCTGACATCCTGAACGGCGGTACGGGTAACGATACCTATGTGTTGGGTCGCGGCTACGGCACCGATACCACCGTCGAGAAAGACGCAACATCCGGCAATCTCGACATGGCGCAGTTTCTGGAGGGCGTGGCTGCCGACCAGATATGGTTTCGGCATGTCGGCAACAACCTGGAAGCGAGCATTATCGGAACCACCGACAAGCTGGTGATTCAGGACTGGTACCTTGGACCCGACTACCGCATCGAGCAATTCCAGACGACCGACGGCGCCAATAGTCTGCTGGCGAGTCAGGTCGAAATCCTGGTCTCCGCGATGGCAAGCTTTGCCCCACCACCCTCCGGGCAGACGACGCTGCCGCAGAGCTACCAGGATGCCCTTGTTGGCGTGATCGCCGCCAGTTGGCAGTAATCCGCTTCTCGCACACCTATTCCGTGTAAAAACGAGTGCGTGTGCGACCAGGTGTAATCGCGATGCAATCCGCGCATTCTTCCTCCGAACACCTGGCCGACACAGGTCTTGCCTGCCTGGTTATGCTGGCCCGTTTTCACCAGACCGCCGCTGACCCCGCTCAGCTAGGACATCAGTTTAAGGACTCCCGACAACCTTTTGGCAAGACCGAAATCCTCCTCGCTGCTAGGCACCTCGGTTTGCAGGCCAAATCTGTAAAGACTTCCATCGACCGACTCGATCGCACCCCGCTGCCTGCTATGGCCCTGGACAGTTCGGGAGACTACTTCATCCTCGCCCGCTTTGGAGGGGACAAGGCGCTGATCCAGGACCCCAAGGCCGAACGCCCTCGAGTGGTGTCGCGGGAGGAACTGCTGGCACGCTGGAACGGCGAGCTCATCCTGTTCACCTCCCGAGCATCGATGATCGGCGAGATAGCGAAGTTCGACTTCACCTGGTTCATCCCCGCCGTCATCAAATACCGCAAGCTGCTCTTCGAGGTGCTGCTGATGTCGTTCGTGCTGAATCTCTTCGCGCTCATCACCCCACTGTTCTTCCAGGTAGTGATGGACAAGGTGCTGGTGCATCGGGGGCTGACGACGCTGAACGTGATCGCCGTCGGGCTGCTGGTGGTGTCGATCTTTGAAGTGGTGATGTCAGGATTGCGAAGCTACGTATTTGCCCATACCACCAGCCGCATCGACGTGGAGCTCGGCGCGCGGCTGTTCAGCCATCTGCTGCATCTTCCGCTGGGCTACTTTCAGGCACGGCGAGTCGGCGATTCGGTGGCGCGGGTGCGCGAGTTGGAAAACATCCGAGCCTTTCTCACCGGCAATGCGATCACGGTGGTGCTCGATGTGTTGTTCTCTGTGGTTTTCATCGGGGTGATGCTTTTCTACAGTGGCTGGCTCACACTGGTGGTGCTCGCTTCCTTGCCGCTGTATTTCGTGATTGCCCTGTTGATCACGCCGCTGTTGCGCACCCGGCTGCACGACAAATTCAACCGGGGAGCCGAAAATCAGGCCTTCCTGGTCGAGACGGTGTCCGGTATCGACACACTCAAGAGCATGGCGGTGGAGCCGCAGATGCAGCGCCGCTGGGATACCCAGCTGGCAGCGTATGTGTCTGCAGGCTTCAAATCAGCGACACTTTCCACCCTGGCGCACGAGAGCACCACCCTCGTAGGCAAGCTCGTCACGGTAGGTACCCTATGGCTAGGCGCCAAGTTGGTGATTGAGGGCCAGCTAACGATCGGCCAACTCATCGCCTTCAACATGCTGGCCGGGCGGGTGGCGCAACCGATCATGCGGATGGCGCAACTATGGACCGATTTTCAGCAGACCGGCATCGCGGTACAACGGCTGGGTGACATTCTTAATTCGCCGACTGAAATCACCGGGGCGAAGAGCAGTCTACCGCCGATTGATGGCCGCATCGTGCTCGACGATGTCCACTTCCGCTATCGGCCCGAGACGCCCGAAGTGCTGAAAGGCATAGCTCTTGATATCCGGCCTGGCGAAGTCATCGGCATCGTCGGACGGTCTGGATCCGGAAAAAGCACGCTGTCCAAGCTGATTCAGCGCCTCTACGTCCCTGAACGTGGCCGGGTACTAATCGACGGTCTGGATTTGACTCTGGTCGACACCACGAGCCTGAGACGGCAAATTGGCGTGGTGTTGCAGGAGAACGTTCTGTTCAGCCGGACCCTGCGGGAGAACATCGCGCTGGCCGATCCTGGCGCCCCGCTGGAACAGGTTATTGCCGCCGCCAAATTGGCCGGAGCGCATGAGTTCATTTTGGAACTACCCGAAGCCTACGACACCATGGTCGGCGAACACGGTTCGACCCTGTCCGGCGGCCAGCGACAGCGCATCGCGATCGCCCGCGCCTTGATGACTCATCCACGAATCCTGATCTTCGACGAGGCGACCAGCGCGCTGGATTATGAATCAGAGCGCATTATCCAGAGCAACATGCAGGCGATCTGTCGCGGCCGCACGGTCATTGTCATCGCCCATCGCCTATCTGCGGTACGTCATGCCAATCGTATCCTGGTGATGGATCACGGCCAGATTGTCGAAGCCGGAACACACGCCGAATTGCTCGAATGTGAAGCGGGACATTATTCCCACCTGCACCGACTGCAATACGCCTGAGGTCGACGCCAAATGAGAACACCAGCCATAGCCGATCTTTTGGATCGTTATGCCACGGTTTTCCGCCACGCTTGGTCGCGCCGTACCAATATGGCGCCCCTTGGGTTGCTGCCCCACGAAGCACAGTTCCTGCCTGCCGCTCTGTGCCTGCGCGACACGCCGCTACACCCCGCGCCGAGAATCGCGATCTGGCTCATCATGGCGTTTGCCCTCATAGCGTCCTTGTGGGCACTATTTGGCCGGATTGACGTTGTTGCAACAGCAGTCGGCAAGGTCATTCCCAATGATCGCATCAAGCTAATCCAGCCCATGGAAACGTCCGTTGTCAAGGCGGTCTACGTGCGTGACGGACAGGTTGTTAAGGCAGGGCAGGTACTGATCGACCTTGATGCCACCGCGGCCGCTGCCGACAGCGAACGGCTTCGCCATGAAGTCATGACGGCGCGTTTCGAGGTGCTACGCACACAAGCCATGTTGTCTGCCATGGCGAGCGGAAAACCACCGCGACTTGACGACCTCAGTGAGAAAACCGGCAGTGCAGGGATGGTGGCCCGCAGTTCCGCCGAGCAGCGCCAGCTTTCCGGCGCCTACCAGGAATACCAGGCCCGCCAGTTGCAATTGCAGTCCGAGATTGCCCGGCGTCAGGCGGAACTCGTCACGATCCGGGAGCAGGTCACCAAATTCGAGCAAACCGCGCCCATCGCCCGTCAACGCGCGGAGGACTACCAGAAGCTGGTGAAAGAGAAATTCGTTTCCCAACATGGCTATCTGGAACGAGAACAGTCGCGTATCGAACAGGAACAGGATCTGGCACTCGCCCGTGCGAAGGTCACGGAAATCCGGGCAGCCCAACTGGAAGTGCAGCGTCAGCAAGCTACGCTTGCCGCTGAAACGCGGCGGCACCTTCTGGATCAACTCAATCTGGCAGAACAAAAAGCGGCGTCCCTGGAACAGGAACTGATCAAGGCGGAACAACGTAGCCGCCAGATGCATTTGGCTACTCCCGTGGCAGGTACTGTGCAGCAGTTGATCGCAAATACGATAGGCGGAGTGGTGACACCAGCCCAATCCTTGATGGTGGTCGTGCCGCGTGACAATGTTCTGGAAGTCGAGGCGATGCTGCCCAACAAGGATATCGGCTTTGTGAATCCAGGGCAGGATGCCGAGGTGAAAGTGGAAACCTTTCCCTTCACCAAATTCGGAACGCTTCACGGAAAAATCACACAGGTGTCATCCGACGCGATTCATGACGATAAGCTGGGGTTGATCTACTTAACCCGGGTGAAGCTTGCCAGGGACACCCTGCAGGTGGAGAACAAGTTGGTGCGACTCACTCCAGGCATGGCCGTGACGGTCGAGGTCAAGACGGGTACGCGACGCGTGATCGAGTATTTCCTGAGCCCGCTGATACAGGCAGGCAAAGAGAGTTTGCGGGAACGATGAGTTTGGCTCGTGGCCAGAGCTTTTCAAGAACATGGAGCTATCTGAAACCAAAGTCGAGGTGATTATGTACGGATCGCTCGGATCGATTCAGGCTCCCCTTCGACAGACTCAATCCATCACCCGATCCAACCCCTCATCCGCCAGCGAGACCGGGTCCTCGATCGGCTCCAGATGGGTGGTGACGTGTGCGTAGGTCACGGCCCGGATGATGTCGGCCTCGATGCGTTCCGACCAGTCGTGTCCCTGCTGGACGGTCCAGGCGCCGGGGACCATGACGTGCAGGGTGACGAAGGCACGGGTGCCGGCCTGGCGCGTGCGCAGGGCGTGAAAGTCGAGGCCCTGCTGGCGGTATCGTTCGAGCACATCCTCAATGGCCTTGATTTCCTCCGGGGGGATGGACACATCCATCAGACCCGCGGCGGAACGCTGCAGCAGCTGCCAGCCAGTCCAGACGATGTTCAGGGCCACCAGCAGGGCGATCACCGGGTCGAGCCAGAGCCAGCCGGTCAGCCACACCAGCCCGACGCCGAGGATGACGCCGGCGGAGGTCCAGACGTCGGTGAGCAGGTGGTGGGCGTCGGCTTCCAGGGTGATGGATCTGTATTTTCGGCCCACCCCCATGAGGATGCGCGAGGTGGCCAGGTTGATGATCGAGGCGATCGCCGACACGGCCAGTCCGATGCCCACGTCTTCGAGCGGCTGCGGGTTGAGCAGGCGATCGACCGCGGCGTAGCCGATGAGGATCGCGGCGATGAGTATGAGGAAGCCTTCGAATCCGCTGGAGAAATATTCCGCCTTGCCGTGTCCGTGCGCATGGTTGTCGTCCGCCGGCATGGCTGCCAGCGACAGCATGGCCAGCGCCATCATCGCGCCCGCCAGATTGACGAAGGATTCGAGCGCGTCGGACAGCAGGCCGACCGAGCCGGTGAGCCACCAGGCCCAGCCCTTGAGCAGGATGGTGGCGAGCGCCGCGGCGATGGAGAGCCAGGCATAGCGTTTGAGGGTGGCAGGCAGCATTCGATGTTTTGGGTGGACCGATGAAGTCATCCGGATTGTATCGCGCGCCGGCCCGTTCATCAGGACACCCCGGCTGTGCGGTCCTGAAGGCGGGGGCGGATGCCTGCCGCTCTGATTCTTGAGATACTCGCGCACCGAGACCGCGCTGCCAGCGCCCTCTCCCTGGAAGAAAATGCTATGGAAAATCTGCTGTACTGGGCCGGAATGCTGGCCGTCGCGGTGAACGCGCTGACCGGCGTGCTCGATGCCGGCCGCAAGAACATGGACCTCATCGGCGTGATGATGGTGGGGGCCGCCACCGCGCTGGGCGGCGGGACGGTGCGCGACGTTCTGCTGCAGCGCCCGGTGTTCTGGATCAGCGACCAGATTTACCTGATCGTCGCGCTGGCGACCACGCTGGTCGTTTTCTTCGCGGTGCGCGGCCTGCGCCTGCCGCCGCGCCTGTTCCTGATTCCCGATGCGCTCGGCCTGGCGCTGTTCACCATCGTCGGCACCCAGATCGCCCTGGAATGGCACGCGCCCTGGCTGGTGGCGAGCCTGCTCGGGGTGATCACCGGCGTCGTCGGCGGCGTGCTGCGCGACGTGCTGTGCAACGAAGTCCCGCTGATCTTCGTGCGCGGCGAATTGTATGCGTCGGCGGCCTGGACGGGCGCCCTGGTGCTGGTCGGGCTGCAGGAGCTGGCGGTGTCGCCAGTGATCGCGGCGTGGGCCGGAATGGCGACCGTGCTCGGCGTTCGCCTGGCCGCGATGGCGTTCCGGCTGACTTTGCCCACCTATTCGGAGCGCAAATAGGGCGTAGAAAGCAACGCCAGCTCCCTCTGCCTGCAGACATCCCCCACCTGAACTCATAAAATGGCGGCCATGAAAACCCTGCCTGTCTTGCTGCTGATGTTGCCCCTGTCCGTTTACGCCCAATCGGGCAATTTCGATATCGAATTCGAAGCCGACAAACCCTGGGTGGAAATCGCGGCGCAGTTGCCGCCGTATCCCAAGGCCGAAAACCTGGTCGAGTTCAGCGTGTCGTCGGCCACACGCAACCGCCACTTCATCGACACCGCATCGCTGAGCGTCGGCTCGGACAAGGTCGTCCGCTACACCGTGGTGATCGATGCGGCCGGCGGGGCGCGGAACGTCTCCTTCGAAGGCCTGCGCTGCGACACCGCAGAGCGCCGGCTGTATGCCTATGGCCAGCCCGACGGCACCTGGTCGAAGGCGCGCAACTCCCAGTGGGAGGGCATCAAGATGCGTTCGCTGCTGTCGTATCACAAGGCCCTGTTCGAGGACCATTTCTGTCCTTCCGGCACGACCGTCCGCAACGCCACGGAGGCCGTGCGCAGTCTGAAGCGGGCGGGGCGCTGATGCATTCCGTCGTCAAGCAGGCGCGGCGCATCGTCGTCAAGGTCGGCTCCAGCCTGGTCACCGCCGAAGGACGCGGACTCGACCACGCCGCGCTGTCGCGCTGGGCCGAGCAGATCGCGGCGCTGACGGCGCAGGGCAAGGAAGTGGTGCTGGTTTCCTCGGGCGCGATTGCAGAAGGGATTGCGCGGCTGGGCTGGAACAAGCGTCCCAAGGCGGTCAACGAGCTGCAGGCTGCCGCGGCAGTGGGGCAGATGGGCCTGGTGCAGGCCTACGAATCGATCTTCCGCGCCCACGGCCTGCACGCCGCGCAGGTGCTGCTGACCCATGAGGATCTGGCCGACCGCACCCGCTACCTGAATGCGCGCACGACCCTGCGCACGCTGCTGGAGCTGCGCGTGGTGCCG
>Ga0209450_10000751_pt1 | contig 16319 bp, 9 predicted proteins | sample FrelakmetLWP11LW_FD_187149 | JGI IMG/M metagenome (GOLD analysis project Ga0209450, IMG submission 187149) | Freshwater lake sediment microbial communities from the University of Notre Dame, USA, for methane emissions studies - LWP11 LW (SPAdes)... | ecosystem: Environmental > Aquatic >...
ACGATGGTCATCTCGTCAATCGTCCAGCCCGCGCCTTGCAGTCTCCCGGCGATGAACGGGCCACTTTCGTCCACGCGGATCCCTGCGGCGCAACTGTCGCTGACAGTCAGAACTGCTGCTTTCATAGCGCTCCTCCCTTGCCGATAATGGTGATGATGTCACCGGCCTGAATCGTGCCGGGGGTGATGACGCGGGCGAAGATGCCTTCGCGGGGCATGACGCAGTCGCCGACCAGCTTGCGGATCTCACAGCCCAGGTGGCATTCCTTGCCGATCTGGGTGACCTCCATCGAGAGAGTGGTACCGATCTGGAGGCCTGTCCCGACCGACAGGGTCAGCAGATCCAGGCCCTGCGTCGTGATGTTCTCGGCGAAGTCGCCGGGCTGCAGCACCAGGCCATGGCCCTGCATCTTGTCGATGCTCTCCTGGGCCAGAAGGCTGAGCTGACGGTGCCAGTCGCCTGCGTGGGCATCGCCCTGCATGCCCAGCACGGTGATCGTGACAGGTCCCTGCAACGGGTGCTTGCGTGTGCCTTTCTGCTCAGAAATGTTGACAGAGACCACGATGGGTTGGCTCATACGCCCTCCCACAGACCGGACTGGCCGCCGCTCTTGCGGGTGAGGCGCAGGTCCGTGATGCGGATGCCCCGTTCGGCAGCTTTGCACATGTCGTAGACGGTGAGTGCAGCGGTGGATGCGGCGACCAGGGCTTCCATCTCGACGCCGGTCTCGGCCTTGGTGCGTGCGGTCGCTTCAATGTCGACAGCGTGGTCGGTTTCGTTGAGCGTCAGCGTCACGCCGACAAACGTCATGGTGATCTGGTGACAGAGGGGGATCAACTCCCAGGTACGCTTGGCGGACTGGATGCCGGCGACCTGCGCGACGGTCAGGACGTCCCCTTTCTTGAGGTTGCCCGCCTTGACCAGCTCGAAGGTCGCGGGTGCCAGAAGGACGCGGCAGCGGGCGACGGCCTCACGGGCTGTCTCCAGCTTGCCACTGATGTCCACCATGCGCGCATTGCCCTTGTCGTCCAGATGTGTTAGTTCATTGCTTCCCATGCTATCCTCCTATGCTTCCCATGACGCGGCCGTAGTCCCGGGTCGTCTCCGGCATGCACTCAGGTTTTTGTTGCATCGCTCGCACAAGCAGCCTGTGCAGCATCTCCTCGTCAACGATGGGGCGCAGAGCTGGTCGGATGTCGATTTCGTCAGGTCCAAAGAGGCACAGCCGCAGATGACCGTCAGCGAGAAGACGCAGGCGGTTGCAGGTGGGGCAGAAGTGCTCGGTGACAGGCGCAATGACCGCCACGGTCCCCGGCGCTCCAGGGATACGGCGATACTCCTGTGCGGGACCATTGCCGTCGGGCCTGTCAGCTGACTGTAGAGGGGCCAATGCCTCCAGCTTGCGTCGCAGTTCGGCGGCGGGCACCAGGTAGTGATCCTCGCCCAATGGGCCGATGGGCATGTACTCGATGAAGCGGACCTCGACGGGCAGGCGTCTGGTGAGGTCGAGATACGGCGCCAGGTCGTCGTTGACGCCGCGCAGGATGACGACGTTGAGCTTGATAGGACTAAACCCGGTGTTTGCTGCCGCCTTCAGGCCGGCAAGAGCAGTGTCCAGCGAGCCGAGACGCGTAAGGTGGGCGTAGACGGCGGGGTCGAGTGAGGGCAGGCCGATGTTGACGCGTTTCAGACCGGAGGCTTTCAGCTCGGCGGCAAACTGCGGGAGGAGGATACCGTTCGTGGTAAGTGACAGGTCCTGCAGACCGGGGACGGCCAGCAGCATGCGCACGAGATCCACAATGCCAGGGCGGCGCAACGGTTCGCCACCGGTGAGGCGCACCTTGACGATGCCCTCGGAGGTGGCGACGCGCATGAACGCGACGATCTCCTCGAAGCGCAGGATGTCCTCGTGTCCCAGCATCGGGACACCTTCTTCGGGCATGCAGTAGCGGCACCGCAGGTTGCACCGGTCGGTGACCGAGACGCGGATGTAGTCGATGGTACGTCCGAAACGGTCGGTCATCAGTGGTCCTCCGGCAAGTTGGTAAGCTGCACGTGAACGTTCTGTCCAGCTTCGACGAAGAGCGTATCCTCAGGGATGACGGCGATGCCGGTGGCAAGTGCCATGGAAGTCAGGATTCCGGATCCCTGGGGGCCGGTCAGTGCGGCATGAAAGACTCCTTCACGTTCCTGCAGGCGGACCCGCACGAAATGGGTGCGGCCCGCGTCGACGCCTTTGGAGTACCGTTCGTCAAGAATGGCCGTGCGGACGGGACGGTGGAGGAGCGTCTGACCCATCATGCGGCGTACCAGGGGGCGAACGTATTCCTCGGTACAGACCATGCAGGATACGGGGTTGCCAGGCAATCCGATGATGCGCTTCGAGCCCAGCGTCCAGAATGCCATCGGCTTGCCGGGCTTCTGCTTGACGCGCCAGAAGACCAGCGCTGCGCCCATCTCCTGCAGGACGTCTTTCACGAAATCGTAGTCGCCGACCGAGACGCCGCCGTTCGTGAGGATGACGTCAGCCTGGGTGAGGGCTTGTTCGAGCGCGCTTCTCACAGCAGCACGTGTATCGGCCACACGGGCGAAAACGACCGGCTCGGCGCCCATCGCGGCGACCTGTGCCCGCAGGGAGTGTGCGTTGGCATCGCGGATCTGTCCCGGCCCAGGCACCTCGCCCGCATCGACCAGCTCCCTGCCGGTGGTCAGGATCGCAACGCGCACATGGGGGTGAACAGTGACGGTGGCGTAGCCGGCTGCAGCGCAGACGCCGACCTCACTGGGGCGAAGGACCGTTCCGGCTGTGAGGACGATGGTGCCGTCCTTCATGTCTTCCCCCATCTGACGCACGTTGACGCCGTTCTTGAGAGCCAGCACGATGATCACGTCGCTGCCTTCCGCACGGGTTACCTCGACGTGGACGACCGTGTCGGCGCCGTCGGGGAGGGGCGCGCCCGTCATGATGCGGATGGCCGTGCCGTGGCGGACCGGCTGTGTCGCGACACTTCCAGCAGGGACGTCCTCCAGGATGTGTAGGCAGACAGGAGTGCTCTCGGATGCCTGCTGAATATCGGCAGCGAGGACGGCGAACCCGTCCATAGCCGAGTTGGCAAAGGGAGGTACGTTCCCACGTGCGGCCACGTTCTCCGCAAGCACCAGTCCCGCAGCCTCGTCGAGCGGCAGGGTGACGGGCGCCAGCAGAGTGGCGTAGTCCAGTATCTCCTTCAACGCTTCTTCAATGTTCAGCATGACTCCTCCAATCTGAGATGTTACAACGACTACGGCTGTCCCCTGTTACACGAGCAGTTCGCCCGCAACAAAGCGACGGGTCCGGTCGTCGCGCGGCTGGGTGAAGAAGGCGTCGCGCCTCGCCTGCTCAACGATACGCCCCTCGTGCAGGAACGCCACCTGGTCGGCGACGCGACGGGCTTCAAAGATGTCTTGCGTCACCACGACAGCTGTCATGCTCAGGTCGTCCCTCATATGGAGCAGCAGGTCTTCGAGCAGCTTGGTACCGTAGGGGTCCAGGCTGGCGGATGGCTCGTCGAGCAAGAGCAGGCGCGGCTGCAGGGCGAGGGCGCGGGCCACTGACAGACGTGCCGCTTCGCCGCCGGACAGCGACGACGCGTGCTGGCGGGCGCGCTCTGCGATACCGACCTCGCGCAGGGCAGCCATCGACCGCTGCTCTGCCTCGGCATGGCTTATGCCCCGCAACTGCAGGCCGTATGTTACGTTGCTGAGGACGGAGTCGCTGAAGACCGCGGGGTGTTGAAACGCGAGCAGCATCTGTCGCCGGAGGGGCAGGTAGCGCTGATCCTGAGCAGGACTTCTGGTGGAAGCGTCATACGTGACGGTCGACACACCACTGACAATGCCGTCGTACGCGACGGTGCCTTCGTCGGCGGCTTCAAGCAAACCAAGGATGCGCAGGAGGGTCGTCTTGCCGGCGCCGTTGGTCCCGAGGATGACAGTAATGCTGCCCTCGAGGATATGGAGGTCGATATCCCGCAGGACCTCCCGGGGACCGAAGCGCTTGCGCACGCGTGCCACTGTGATGAGGTCAGTCGAGGTGACGGACATTGCCGGCCTCCGACGTGCCCTCGCCCAGGCGAGACAGGACGATGTTGACGAGAAAGGAGACGAGGAGCAGGATGATACCCAGGGCGATGGCGCGGTCGAAGTTGCCCTGACGGGTCTCAAGGACGAGTGCCGTGGTAAGGGTACGGGTCGCCCCCTGGATGTTGCCACCCACCAGCATGGCCGCCCCGACCTCGCTGATGGCGTTGCCAAACGCTGTGATGACAGCGCCGAGGATGGCAAGACGTGCCTCGCGGAGCAAAGCGACGGAGGCCTGTGTATGAGTTGCCCCCAGTGTAAGCGCAAGGTCGAAGACGCCCTTGTCGGCGCTGCGGAGTCCAAGGACCGAGAGGCCAACGATGACCGGGAGAGCCAGCGCGATCTGGGCGACCACCATCGCTGTCGGAGTGTAAAGCAGTTCCAGTGGACCGAGGGGACCGCTGCGGGAGAACAAGAGGTACACCAGGAGGCCGGCAACCACTGGCGGAAACCCCATCAGGGTGTAGACGACGTTCATGATGCCCTGCTTGCCTCGGAAGTGGGAGAATGCGAGCAGGATGCCGAGAGGGAACCCTGCGAGCGCCGACCAGAACAGCGCGCTCATTGTGACGCGGAGAGATGTCCACAGAGCCTCGTATGTGCCGGGGTCCAGGGAAAGGATGAGCCGGACGGCCTGAACCAAGCCCCGGCCGATGTCACCCATCGCTGTCTCTCCGCGTCGTCTGCATCCTACTTGGAGACTTCGAGCCGGTAGACGTACTTGAGACTGTTCACGAGGAACGCGCCCTTTGTCGTCATGAGAGCCATGAAGCCATCGTCGGTCGAGAGTGTCACACCATTCTTGAGGTAGACGATCGTGATCTTCGTGCCGGTGCGTGCGTCGTAGATGTCGTCATAGTCCAGGCTCACGCGGCTGCCGTCCGTGGCCGTGGCGACGACCGTCAGGCGCTTGGCGGCTGCGAGGTCGGGAGAGATCGCCGTCAAGATGTCGATAAGCTGGACACCGCCGTACAGGACCGGGGTGAGTGACTGGTTGTTCTGTGGGTAGATCTTGACCGTCGTCACGGGGAACTTGCGGACGTCGTTCAAGCGGTAGGTGACTGCCTTGCCGCTGGGGAGAACGATGTCGAGGCTGCGCGTAGCTCTCCACTCGGTGGAATCCGGATAAAAGAGGTTCTGGCCGTACTGTTCGACGCCGAAGCTCTTGATGAGCGCCTGACCAGGCAGGCCGGTCATGAAATCGGCGAATCGAACGGCGAGGTCCACTTTGACCAGCGGGTATTTGGCGGGGTTCACGGGCATGAGGCCGTAGGGATTGAGCAGTCCTTGGGACCCCTGGACGAGGATTGGCAGGTTGATCTTGCCACCATTCTGATACGCAAGGTACGTGGCGCGATCGGTCAGCGTATATGCCTGCTTCTCGTTGGTCATCATGAGGACTTCGCCCATTCCCTGTCCGGCACTGAGGTACCACGACTTGCCGGCAGGCGTGATGCCCGTTGCCTTCCAGATGTCCAGTTCCTTGGTGTTGGTGCCCGACTTGTCGCCACGGCTGATGAAGACCGAGCCGGAGGCGGCGAGCTTCGTGAACGCCGCGGTGGCGTCGGTCATGCCCTTGATGTTCGCGGGGTCGCTTGTGGGTCCCACAATGATGAAATCGTTGTACATGACATCCTTGCGGAAGAGGCCGAAGCCGTCGGCCATGAACAGGTCCTCCTGGGCACGCGCATGCACAAGCAGGACGTCGGCGTCGCCCTTGCGCCCGGTGGTGATGGCCTGACCGGTCCCGACCGAGATGATCTTGACCTTCACGTGGTTGGCCTTCTCGAAGAGGGGGACAAGGAAAGTCAGAAGCCCGGAATCGAAGGTGGAGGTCGTCGTGGCGAGGATCATCGACTGTGTCTCTGGTGCCTTGTAGTCGAGGATGGCACGGAAACAGGCGGCGGCCTGGGCGCGGGTAATGGCGGCGGTCGGCCTGGACACATCCGTGGCCATGCCTTCCTGTACACACGCCGCGGAGGCTGTGCGTGCCCACTCAGAAAGGTCCTCCGAGCCCGCGACCTTGTCCAGCACGACGTGCGTAGCCATGCCGCGGATCTCAAAGCCCATGCGCTGGGCTACCACGGCCATCGACTCCTCGCGCGTGATGCTGGCTGCTGGGCGGAACGTCCCGTCCGGGTAGCCGGAGACCCAGCCCTTCGCCACTGCGGCGTAGACCAGAGGAGAGGCCCAGCTGCTCGTCGGCAGGTCCAGAAGCGTATTGACGGGTGACGGTACGGGGTCGAGGACTGCAGAGCGCGCAAGTGCCACGATGAACTCGGCGCGCGTGACGGGAGCGTCCGGTCGGAACGTCCTGTCCGGATAGCCCTTCATGAACCCTTTGGCGACGACCCTCTCGATGACAGCCTGATCGGGACGTCCGACGATGTCGGACAGTGATGCGGCGCGCGCCGGGAAGGCGGACGCCATGGACAGGAATACGAGAATGAGCGCGACCGAAAGGACGCGGCGGACCAGCAGACGTGATAGACCTCGATTCATTGTTTCTCCTTTCCACAATGGGAGGCACGGCCGTTTCCCGCCGTACCCTGCCGGCTGTACGCCATGGCTTGCGCCGAAGGTCAGACAGCTCGAAGAATTGCTCTCTGCGGTGGTACTGCAGAGAATTCCAGTATAGCCTTCCGTTCGTGTATGACAAGAAATCGAAGTGAACCCCCTCTGTCTGTCATTTCCCCCCGAGTCCTCTTCCTCAAGACCCCCGAGTATTCTCTCCTAGTACGTGGGGTGTTCTGAGGGGTGTTCCTCACGAGTATTCCTCTGCGATACGAGTGGTATTCCTCGGCACATGCGGGAATCCAGTTGTCTCTTGACTGATGAGTCTGTTCTTCATTGACCTTGGGGCGGTTTGGCAGTATACCCAACGTATCTGCTTCTGTGTGGGTTGAGTATGTGGCCCGCTGGCGGCGCAGGAGGAACATGATGGCGAGGCGACGGCAATGGTGTCTGAGAATCGTGGTAGCGGTGGCTCTCATCCTTGGGTGTGTGCTGCCGGGGAACCCCACGCGGGGCGCATTGAACCTGCCCACGATTGACGTCGCCTTTCTGGCCCGTGTCGGGTCGTCCCCATCACTGCAGGACGTGATCGTTCGCATGCAAGGTCTTTCGCTGGTTGGCAGAGTCCGGGATGCGGGAGTGACAGGGTGGCTGGACACCACGGCTGCACACGGAGCAGAGAAGGCGATCCTGGAGGAGCAGGACGCGTTTCTGGCGTCACTGACAGCCCAGGGTGTCAGGCACACCGTCAAGCAGCGGCTGAGCGTGACGTTCAACGGTCTTGCGCTGAGCGTTGCCGGGCGCGACCTTGCAGTCGTTGCAGGGACGAGTCATGTCTCCTTTGTCTACGAATCCCGACAGGCACAGGTACTGGACGACGACACGAATGCCGCGATCGGAGTGGATCAGGCGCTGTGGGACCGTACCTCGGCGGGAGGGAACAGGCTTGACGGAACCGGCGCGACGATCGGCATTATCGACACTGGCATCGACTATACGCATCCGGACCTTGGAGGAGTCAGGTTTCCCAACGCAAAGGTCGTGGGCGGATACGACTTCGCGGACGGCGACAGCAACCCCATGGACAACCAGGGCCATGGCACCCACGTTGCAGGCATTGCAGCTGCCGACGGCAACGTGCAGGGTGTCGCGCCAAAGGCGAAGCTCTACGCCTACAAGGTGTTCAGCGACCAGGGAGGAGGGGCCGCCGACGGGGACATCATCGCTGCGCTTGACCGCTCTGTGCGTGACCGCTGCACGGTCGTCAACATGTCCCTGGGCACGTCTGGAGGGACCGCCGACACACCCGAGAACGAGGCAATCAACAACGCGGTCAAAGCGGGCGTCGTGGTGGTCGCGGCGACAGGCAACTCCGGTCCGCGGAATCCTGAGGCAAACTGGCCCCTGGGTTCGCCGGCAACGGCGCTCAATGCCATCGCGGTAGCCGCCTCCAATGACGGCCCCTATCCGGTCGTGGAGGTTGTGACGCCAGCCGGGACCGGGCTGAACAGCATCCTCGGCGGTTATGCCGACATCGCCCCGGAGTTCAAGGAGGGTTCTACGTACAGCATTGTGGATGCCGGGTATGGGTCGAAGGCAGACTTCGCTGGGGTGAACGTCAAGGGCAAGGTCGCACTTGTGGAGAGGGGTCCCATCGGGACGGGCGGGATCTACTTTCGTGACAAGGTGGTCAATGCCCAGGCTGCCGGAGCAGCCGGCGTCATCATTTACAATCATAGCCCGGGTGTCCTGGGGATGACACTCAGAGTGGCGGCTGGTGACGAGAGCAAGGACTATGTGCCCTGCATCGGCATCACGCAGGATGCAGGACTGGAACTCAAGATGTTGACGATGAGAGGGCTGGTCGTCCGGTTTGGAACGCGGAGCAACCTGGGAACGCTCGCAGACTTCAGCTCGATGGGCCCCACCGAGGATTTTCACTTCAAGCCGGAGGTGTCTGCTCCTGGCGTAACGGTGAACTCGACGTTTCCAAATGGCGAATATGCCAAGCTGGACGGCACGTCCATGGCATCACCGGGTGTGGCGGGAGCCGTCGCATTGATCAAGGTGGCCCATCCCGACTGGACGCCGGAGACGGTCAAGCTGGCGCTCATGAACACGTCGAAGGTCCTGCGCAACTGGCAGAACGACGAAGTCATCACGTGGACACTGCAGGGAGCCGGCCGGGTTGACGTACCAGCTGCCATCGACACTCCGGCTGTGGCTGGGATCGCCACTTCCGACGGGAAGACGACTTTTCAGACGGGTGCCATTCTCGTCAACGATGACAGCGTGGCCACGACGACGACGATCAAGCTTCGCAGTCTCTCAGGCAGCAGTGTCACCTTCTCGCCCTCGTTCGGTTGGACGATGGACGCGCGTGCAGGCGTTGAGGTGACCATCACGCCGTCGTCCCTCGTCGTCGTTCCCGGTGGAACAGCACTGATCACCGTGACCACGATCGTGAACCCGGCAACCGTCGCAGACGGGCCACACGAGGGGATGATCACCCTGGAATCGACCAGTGGAACACTGCATGTGCCGTACATCTTCTGGCGGGCAGGCGTCGACGTCCCTGAACAGCTGAGCGGGATGCTCACGAGCACAGCAACTCTGATGGCACCGGGTGGCACGGTGGACGTCCGGTTCAACATCGGCTACGGTGGCGTTCGGCCCGCCGTCGAGACCGGAGACGAGCCTCAGGGCTCCAGCTTCGCCTCGCAGGTCGTGGCAGCTGTCACGGGCACGAATGGCACGACGACCCTTGGGACCGTGTACCGCAGATCGCTGCTCCTTGTGGGTGACCACGGATTCACCTGGGATGGTCGGGACGTTCACGGCAATCTCTTCCTGACCGACGGAGACTACCTGCTGAAGACGTCGGTCGTCGAGAGCAACAACGACCCGGCGAACCTGCAGATCTCCGAGGCTGCGCATCAGTCGGCGCCCATACGTGTCATGGGTATGGCAGGCGTTCCGGCGCTCAACCTGGATGTCGTGGGTGGGAGTCTGCGTGAAGGGGAGGACGTGACGGTCAGCCTGACCGCCGAGACTACGACGAGTATCTCAGGCATTGTGGCCGCCGTACAGTTCGAACCCTGGTACTTTTCGGTGAAGTCGGTGCAGGAGGGAGACTTCCTGAGCCAGGGGGGAAGAATCGCGTCGAGCTTCGTTTCCACGGTAGACGCGTCGGCAGGCAGTGTCCTGGTCGACGGGGTGACAATAGCGGGCCAGGTTCAGGGGCGCGGCAGTGTGTGTACGGTCACATTCACTGTCTTGCACAGCGGCTCCACGGAACTGTGGATTCGGAAGCCTCTGGCGACGAACGGCAGCAGGACAACGACGGAGACGATTGCGCGGTCGCTGGCAATCACGCTGCGGTCGGGAGGCAACGTCTGGGACATCGACGGCAACAAGCGTGTGGACCTTGGTGACATGGTCGCTCTCGCCCGGGCATATGGCTCGAAAGCCGGGGACAAGCGGTATGACAACATGGCAGACCTCAACGGTGATGGTCGCGTAGATGACGCCGACCTGCAGATACTGCGCCAGCACTACGGCGACGTGTATCCCTAGGAGACGGCAATGAAGAGGATGACGAGCCTGCTGTGCGTGATTGCTCTTCTCGGAGCGTTGCTGGTGCCGGGCATGGGAGTGGCGGTGGGCGCCGCCACGTTGACAGAGGTGGACACCATTGGCGTGATGCCCTCCGACTATGTCGGTACGCTGACCGTGGAGAGTGTCAACACGGTCGAGAGCGACTATCCATCCGCACGTGCATTTCCATCGCAAGGTGTGGCCATTCTGCCAAATGGGGACGTCATCGTGTGTGACACTGGATACGGCCGGGCCCATGTCTTCTCGGCTGACCTCGTCCACAAGCGCGTTATCGGTTCGCTGGGGAGCGGGCGTGGGCAGCTGCAATACCCGGCTGACGTTGCCGTGGACAGTGCCGGCAACGTCTACGTCGCCGACTTCTTTGGCAACAGGGTCGTCAAGTATGATACCGACGGTTCGGTTGTGATGGAGTTCGGCTCCGAAGGGAAGGGAGCCGGCCAGTTCGAGGGCCCATCCGGCATCGCCGTGATGCCAGATGGCAGCATCTGGGTCGCGGACCAGCTGAATGACCGTCTGGAGCAGTTCACGGCGACAGGAACGTACGTGACTGCTGTGACAGGCATTTCTCGTCCTGCCGGCATGACGTCAGTGGGTCTCTTTCCCTATGTCGTCGCCAGCGGCGACAGTGCCGTGTATCGGTTGAGCGGAACCAAGGCCGTCCGCATCTTTGCGGCTGCGGGAGAGGCGGAAAACCTCATCACGAGCGCTGCCGACCTCGCAGTCGACACAAAGGGCAACATCTATGTGGCAGACCGTGGTACCGGCGAACTGGCGGTCCCCGCCGTCAAGGTCTTCTCCAGCAGCGGCCAGTATCGGCGCAGCTTCGGGCAGTACCCAGCGGACATGACCGACATCCAGGACAATGAGGTGCTCAGTCCCGGCGGTGTCGCCGTCGCTCCTGACGGCACCGTCTACGTCATGAACAGCGGGTTCTTCCGCGACGCGACCAATCCCTTCGGCAGCGGCTACTACGCAAAGCTCATCGAATACGCCCCTGGCGGCGGCGTGGTGGCAGTCCAGGACTATTCCATCGACCTCCGGGGGCGGCTCAACAATCCCCAGGACGTTGCTGTCGACAGCAAGAGCCAGCTGTGGGTAACCTGCAGCTCGCCCGCCGTATCTACAGACGGTCAGACGATCGAGTGGAACCGTGGGTATGTGGACGTCCTGGACCGCAGCGGCAACGAGCTGTTTACCGTTATGCGCGCAGGCTCCCGCGCGATGCAGCTGGTAGAGTCGGTCGCTGCGAATGGCAAAGGACTGGTGTACATCGGCGCACAGGATGCCAAGGGGGGATTCATCGCCGTCTATGACGAAGCCGGCAACTATGTCAGGACCATTGCCGCCGGCAAGGTTGATGGACCGAGCGACCTCGAGATCGCAAGTGATGGGACGCTGTGGGCCTGCAGCCAGGGAGACGGGTCTGTCGTCCACGTTGCGGGCGACGGCAGGGAGCTGGGTCGTTTCACAACTGCCGGTATGCCCGGCGGGTTGACCATTCTGCCCGGCGGAGACCTGCTCGTCTGCCTGTGGGGTGAGTCGTCTGAAGTTCAGCAGGTCGTTCGCTACAGTTCCAGCGGGGTCGTCATCCGGACATTCGGAGCGCTGGGTGGTGGTCGCGGCGCCGGCCAGATGTACTATCCTCACGATGCAATGCTGTTGCCTGACGGCCTTATCCTGGTAAGCGACGCCGAGAACGGGCGCTTCGTCGCGTTCCGCCAGGACGGATCGGTCGCCTGGACGACGACCAGGTCGTGGTACGTGCCGGGCAGGATGACGTGGTCGGTGCAGGGCACCATCTATGTGACGGACGGCTTTCACAACGTGATTCGTGAACTCAGCTACGGCCGCCAGGAGGCTCCCTCCGGTGCCGCCGTGACCGTCCGGCTGGACGCCATGGAGCGTGCGGTTTCCGCTGGAGCGATGACGCGTCTGCAGGTGAGTCTTCGCAACTGGAGTGCCTGGACAGACACGTTCGCGGTCACATCGACGGTCCGCGGTGGTAGCGGGTGGTCGACTTCAGTCAGCCCCACGTCGGTCACCGTGGTGTCTGGAGCGACAAGCATGGTGGAGGTGACGGTGCAGACCCCGTTGGGCGCTGCAGCTGGGACAGTCGGTGCAGTGGATGTAGAGGTCCGCAGTGCCCTGGACCCGGCAAGTGTCACGATCGTGCGCGCCGAGGTCGCGATTCGCACTGCTCCCCCTGTGGTTGTCGGGGGAGTCCCGGTCGAGACGTACATGGGTGCGACAGTGCAGGTGCCAGTGGATGCACGTGATGTGGAGAACCTCTACGGAGTGGCGTGTCGCGTCACCTATGACGACAAGGCACTGCAGTTCGTGAGCGTCACGCTGGGAGACCTCATGGGCGCCGAGACACTGTTCATCGAGGATCATGGCACGGCCGGCGAGGTAACCGTCGCGTCGACACTGAAAGGCGACGCCCGGCCGGTCACCGGAAACGGCAGTATCGCTGTCCTGACGTTCCGCGCTCTTGGAGCCGGAACGACACAGCTGGACATTGATGAGCTTCAGCTGCTGGGTGGTGACGGAGGGAGGCAGGAACTTGCAGGCAAGGCGCGTTCCATTCCTGTGCGTGTGCTTGCGGAACAGCCCCGGACAGTCCTCGTCCTTCTTGTTGGCTCGCCGACCATGAAAGCCGGCAGCTCCAGCATCGTGCTGGATGCTCCTCCGGTCATTGTCGAGGGGCGAACGCTAGTTCCGATCCGGGCCGTTGTCGAGTCGCTTGGTGGAACCGTTACATGGGATGCTGGCAGGCGGACGGTGACCATCTTGCTCGACGGGAACGAGCTCACGCTCACCGTTGGGAAGTCGAGCGCATTGGCGAATGGCAAATCGACGCCCATCGACAGCACCAACCCGAAGGTTGTTCCTCTGATCATGAATAGTCGCACGATGCTCCCTCTGCGTTTCATCGCAGAGAGCCTGGGTGCCGACGTGCAGTGGGAAGCTTCGACCCAGACGATCACCATCACGTATTCCAGGCCCTGAGTCTTCTCAGGGAACTCATATCCATTCCGACGGCGCGATGCACATGAACTAGCCGTCTGCGTTGTTTCGACCGGTGAATGGCGTAGAATGTCTCGAAGAGTGTCGCATCCCCCGATAGCATGAGGATGATGCGGGTGTTCTCCAAGGCGGTAGCAGTAACCTGACCGGCTCCAAGTGCGTACACGTGTTGATCGGCATGAGAGCAATGGCTCTGCGTTGAAACAGGAGGCTGACATATCATGACTGGACAGACGGCAATGATATCGGCGTTTGGCACACTACTGCTGGTGGCTGTCGCCATCTTCATCTGGGTGCGAAGGAGCAAGTTCGGCGGCTGGGCGCTGGGGCTGAGCGTGGCTCTTCTGCTCATCGGGGCGGCTGGGCTGGTGTTCTCGGCGCTTGCAAACATCTATACGGATTTCCTGTTCTTCACCGAGGTCGGCTACCGGCAGGTCTTCTGGACAAGGACACTGGCAAGAATCGCCGCCTATGTGGCAGGGGCCGTCGTGGCCTATGTCACGGTATGGGCAGTCACCGGACTTCCACGCGGCCTGTTCGCGGGGATGAACCCGGACGACGCTCGTCGCACGTCTCAGACACTCAAATGGACACGCATCGCCATCGCCCTTGTGACCGCGAACCTTGTTGGTTTCGGTGCCAGCGGTCTTAGTCTGCAGCTCCTGGCCGCAGCGCGCCAGGTGGCGTCGACAGCATACACCGACCCCATCTTTGGGCACAGCATCAGCTTCTACTTCTTCACCTACCCTGTGGTACGAGGGCTTCTGGGTATTCTGGCAGGCATTGCTGTCGGTGGTATGGCGGTGATTGGCGCTAGCTTCCTTGTGGCGACATCTGTACCGGGTGACGCGGCACTGCATCGTGGACTGCGCAATCGCCTGAGCTTCTTCGCAGGCATCCTGTTGCTCATCGCGGCCGCGGGAGTCTGGTTCTCGATGTATGGACTTCTGTTCCAGAGCAACGGCGTCGTGTTTGGCGTAAGCAATGCGGATCAGGTGGTCCGCATCCCGCTGATCAAGGCGACGGCCGTCGGCATCCTGCTGTGTGGCATCGTCTTTCTGATGGCTTCGTTCAAGCCACGGCTGGCCAACCCGAGATTCCTCGGTTGGGTGGGCGCCATCACGCTCATCGCCTATGTCCTGCTCGTATCCGGTATTCCGGCGCTGTATCAGCGCTTTGCCGTCAAGCCCAACGAACTCTCGCGCGAGACGCCCTATCTGGCCAACAACATCGCTGCGACCAATACGGCGTTTGGCCTCTCGGCCGTCAACGTGATCCCCGATCCTGGCACTCAGACGAACTTGACGACAGCTGCCGTTATCGCCAACAAGGACGTTCTGCAGAACGTGCGGTTGTGGGACTGGCGTGCGCTGGCCAATACTAACGAGCAGCTGCAGTCCATCCGCAGCTACTATAGGTTCAACGACATCGACATTGACCGCTACACGTTGAACGGGAAGCCGCAGGAGGTCATGATCGCCGCGCGCGAACTGGACCAGTCACTGCTGCCGGACACGTCGCGCAGTTTCGTCAATGATCGCCTGGTGTACACCCATGGGTTCGGCGTGGTCGCCAATGGTGTCAGCGACTTCTCGTCCGAGGGCGCTCCCGTCTACGCGGTGAAGGACATCCCTCCCGTCAGCAATGGCGGGTTCGTCGATATTTCCGAGCCACGGATCTACTATGGCGAAAGCACCAACGAGTTTGCCATCGTCAAGGGGAATTCCTCCGAGTTCGACTATCCGCAGGGTGACGCCAACAAGCAGTACCAGTACACGGGCAACGGTGGCATCCGCCTGTCGATGCTCAACCGGCTGGCCTTCTCGTTCGTCAACCAGAACGTCAATATCCTGATCTCCGGACAGATCAGCAGCGAATCGCGCATCATGGTCTATCGCAATCTCCAGGAACGCGTCAAGCACATCGCACCGTTCCTCGAGGTGGACAGCGATCCCTATATCGTCGTGGACCCCGAAGGCAGACTCTTCTGGTTCGGCCAGGGGTACACGACATCGCAGTTCTTCCCGTACAGCGAGTACTACGATGCTGGTGCGGAACTGGACGGCAGGGTCGTCAACTACATCCGCAACAGTTTCATGTATACCGTAAACGCATTCGACGGCACGACGACCTTCTATCTCATCGACAAGGCCGACCCCATCGCCGCTACGATCAACCGCGTCTATCCGGGGCTGTTCAAGACACTCGACGAGGCTCCATCGTTCGTGAAGGACCACTATCGGTATCCGTCCGGTTTGGGCGCGCTGCAGAGCCGCGTCTTCGCGAAGTACCACATGACGGACCCCCGCGTGTTCTATGGACAGGAAGACAAGTGGGCAGTGGCGAAGGAACGCTACCTGGGGACAGATTCCACCATCGAGCCCTACTACATCTTCTTCAGAGTGCCGGGGTCGACGAAGCAGGTGTTCTCACTGGTTACGCCGTTCACGCCTGTCGGCAAGGACAATCTTGTGGGGCTCATCGCGATCAGTTCGGACATCACCAGTCCCGATCGCGTGTCGGTCATCAAGTTTAGCAAGGACCGTGTCGTGTACGGTCCGTTCCAGGTTGAGGCCCGCATCGATCAGGATACCGAGATCTCCAAGACACTGACACTCTGGAACCAGCAGGGTTCGCAGGTTCTCCGGGGCAACATGCTCATCCTGCCGGTGGACGGCTCACTGCTGTATATCGAGCCTATCTATCTGCAGTCCAGCAGTTCCAAGATGCCGCAGATCAAGAAGATCGTCGCGGCCACCAAAGACAAGCTGGTGTGGGGAGACAATCTGGATCAGGCTCTCAGCAGTCTGCTGGGGACTCCGGTGGACATTGGTGGGGTAGGACCAGCGACTGGTACCGAACCCGGACCAGTGGTTGTGCCACCTGACACGGGGACGACGGGCGGGACAGTGACGCCGGGAATGGTGACTGCCGAACAGAAAGCGCTTATCGCTGAAGCAGTCGCCACGATGACCCGGTACAAGCAGTACACGGCAACAGGCGACTTCGTGAAGGCGGGACAGGAGCTCAAGGCTCTCGAG
>Ga0209450_10000752_pt1 | contig 16306 bp, 15 predicted proteins | sample FrelakmetLWP11LW_FD_187149 | JGI IMG/M metagenome (GOLD analysis project Ga0209450, IMG submission 187149) | Freshwater lake sediment microbial communities from the University of Notre Dame, USA, for methane emissions studies - LWP11 LW (SPAdes)... | ecosystem: Environmental > Aquatic >...
GGAGGCCACCCCCGAAGTCACCACGGAAGTCACCACGGAAGTCACCACGGAAGTCGGACGCGTCGTGATCTCCCTGCAGGGCGAGATGACGCGCCAGGCCCTGCAACAGGCCTTGGGTTTGGCCAATGCCGAACACTTCCGCAAAGCCTATCTGCTGCCAGCGCTGGCCAGCGGCCTGGTCGAGATGACCCAGCCCGACGCGCCCCGCAGCAGCAAGCAGCGCTACCGCCTGACCGCTCAGGGCCGCCAATGGCTGCAGGCCCGCTCGGCCGGTGATCGCTCATGAGCGAGTACACCGAGGTCGAACAACCGTTCCTGCGACAGCTTGCGGCGCAGGGCTGGACCGTCATCGACCAAGGTCCGCAACTGCCGCAGGACGCAGCACCCAGCCTGCGCGCGAGCTTCCGGCCCTGGTGGCTGCCCGGCGTGTTCCGCGAGGCGGTGCGCGCGCTCAATGCCTTGCCCGACGGGGCGCCGTGGCTCACCGACCGCCAGCTCGACGAGCTGGAATCGCAGGTCTTCCGCCAGCCACAGCGCACGCTGCTGGAAGCCAACCAGGCCGTACACGAGCTGCTGCTGAAGGCGCAGGTGGACGTGAACGAGGCCACCGGCGAGCAGGACCCCGTGGTCAAGCTCATCGACTTCCACCACCCGGAGCGCAACCGCTTCCACGCGATCAACCAGTTCCGCATCGCTACGCCGGGCTGCGTGCGCGATTTCATCGTGCCGGATGTCGTGCTGTTCGTGAACGGCATCCCGCTGGTGGTGGTGGAGTGCAAGAAGGGTTCGGCCACGTGCGCCAATCCGATGCAGGAAGCATTCGTGCAGTTGCAGCGCTACATGCGCCGCAGGGCGGAGACGGAGGCTGCCGGCTTGAAGGAGGGCGAGCCCCGGCTCTTCCACAGCAACCTGCTGCTGGTGCGCACCAGCGGGCTGGCAGCGGACTACGGCAGCATCAGTTCCGGTGAAGAGCACTTCTACGCCTGGAAAACGCTGTATCCGGCCGACGACGCCGCCAGAGCCGGCATGAGCCCGCAGCAACAACTGGTGGCGGGCATGCTGATGCCGGCGAACCTGCTGCAGATGCTGCGCACCTGCACGGTGTTCATGGACACCGACGCCGGCACGCGAGTCAAGGTGGTGTGTCGATACCAGCAGTTCCGTGCCGCCGGCAAGATCGTCCAGCGGCTTCGCGACGGCCGCACGGCGGCCGAGCGCAGCGGCGTGGTCTGGCATACCCAGGGCTCGGGCAAGTCGCTGACCATGGTGTTCGTGGCGCGCATGCTGCGTGCCAGCCGCGATCTCAGCGACTTCAAGATCGTGCTGGTCAACGACCGGCAGGACCTGGAGGACCAGCTCGGTCGGACGGCCACGCTGATCGGCGGACGGGTGAACGTGATTGGCAGCACGCAGGACCTGCGGCGCCACCTGGCAACGGACAGCTCCGACGTCAACCTGGTGATGGTCCACAAGTTCCAGGAGCGCGATCCGGTCCTGAGCAATGCCCTGGCCGAGGCGCTGGGCACTTACCGCGCCATGCCCGCGGGCAAGACCTTCGGCATGGTGAACGCCGGCGACCGCATCGTGCTGATGATCGACGAGGCCCACCGGACCCAGGGCTCCGAGCTGGGCGAAAACCTGTTAGAGGCCTTTCCGAACGCCGCGCGGCTCGCCTTCACCGGCACGCCGCTGATCACCGAGCGTCACGGCGAACGCAGGACGCACAAGCGCTTCGGCGAGTACATCGACACCTACAAACTGCTGGACTCGGTGAACGACGGCGCAACCCTGCAGATTCTCTACGAGGGGCGCACGGCCGACAGCGCGCTGAACGAGAAGCACGCCTTCGATCAGAAGTTCGAAGACCTGTTCCGCGATCGCAGCGAGGATGAACTGGCGGCCATCCGCAAGAAGTACGGCGCCACCGGCGACATTCTGGAAGCCAAAGCGCGCATCGACGCCATCGCGCGCGATCTGGTGCGCCACTACGTGGACAACATCCTGCCCAACGGCTTCAAGGCCCAGGTCGTGTGCCACTCCAAGCTGGCCTGCGTGCGCTACCAGGAAGGCATCGATGCCGCCATCGCGGAGCGCATTGCGGCCGAGCGGGCGATGGCCCAGCCCGATACGGAACTTCTCCGTCGGCTGGCTTTTCTGAAGACCGCCGTCGTGGTGTCGTCCGACGGCACCAACGAGGCGGCCTACATCACGCGTGCCCGCAAGCAGGCCGCGCGGATGAACGCGGTCGAGAACTTCTGCAAGGGCTTCGATCTCGACGATCCGGACAAGGCCGATACCGGCATCGCCTTCCTGATCGTCTGCGACATGCTGCTTACCGGCTTCGATGCGCCCATCGAGCAGGTGATGTACATCGACAAGCGCCTGCGCGAGCACACGTTGCTGCAGGCCATCGCGCGCACCAATCGCGTGAAGCGCGGCAAGCAGCGCGGCTACATCGTGGACTACATCGGCCTGGCCAACCATCTGACGGAGGCACTGACCCTCTACACCGCCAGCGACGAGCTGCAGGAGCTGCACGACGGGCTGAAGAGCATCACCACCGAGCTGCCCGTGCTGGAAGAGCGCTTCCAGCGACTGCTGCAGCACTTCGCCGCCCGGGGCGTGAACGACATCGAGGCCTTCGTGACCGGGAAGCTGGACGAACCGCAGCAGGATGCGGCCATCGTGCATGCGGCCGTGAAGGCGCTGGTCGACGAGCGCTTTCGGGCCGACTTCGAGGTGTACCTGAAGAAGTTCCTGATGAGCTTGGACATCATCCTGCCGCATGCCTCGGCGCAGGCGTTTCGCGTGCCGGCCAAGCGCTTCGGCTACATCCTCCAGGTGGCCAAGGAGCGCTACAAGGACGAAAGCCTGCAACTGGGCGACGCGGGCGCGAAGGTGAAGGCCTTGATCAACACGCATCTGGTCAGCCTGGGCATCAACCCCAAGGTGCCACCGGTCGAGCTGCTGGCAGCCGACTTCCTGCAGCGGCTGCAGGAGCACGCGGGCGGCAGCAGCGAGGCCAAGGCCAGCGAGATGGAGCATGCGCTCCGCAAGCACTGCACGGTCCACCACGATGAGGACCCGGCCTTCTACAAGAAGCTCTCGGAGAAGGTGGACGCACTGATCGAACGTCACCATGAAGCATGGGACGTGCTGGTCGAGAAGCTGCAGGAGTTGCGCACCGAGGCCTTGGCGGGCCGCAAGCAAGGGGTCGAGGGCCTCGGCACCGAGGCGAGCACGTTCTACGAGCACGTGGCCGACGTGGCGTACGGAAGCACCGAGGTTCCTGCATCGGACGTGTCGGCATTCAAGGCGCTGGTCGCGTCACTGGTCGAGCTGCTGCAGGACACCATCGGCAGCATCGACTTCTGGCAGAGCGCGGACAAGCAGAAGCGCCTCCGCGGCGAGATCAAGTCCGCGATCGCGCGCGCTGAACTCGGCACCGTGATGGCGCAACGGGAGCGAGTGGCCGTCGAGGTGATGAAACTGGCGAAGAACCGGCACGAGAAGCTGTTGAAGGCGGCGAAGCATGCGCGTTGAGTCCGCACCCATCGTCCGCAAGGTCAAGGACATCGAGTACCGGCTGCTGCCCGGAACGGCGCGCCGAACCACCGACATCGTCATCGAACGCGACGGCTGCATCACGGTGCGGCCACCGGCACGGATGACGCCGGACCAGGTGGACCAGACGGTGCTCAGTCGCCGGCATTGGATCTACCGGAATCTGGCGGAGTGGCGTGATCTCAACGCCGTCCGCGTAGTTCGCGAGTGGGTGAACGGCGAGAGCTTCCTCTACCTCGGTAGCGCATACCGTCTGCGGCTGGTCGAGAATCAGGACGCACCCTTGAAGCTGAAGGATGGTCGGTTCAACCTGTCGCGACGCGTCGTCGATGGCGGCGGCAATGCGGCTGCGCAGCGCGCCTTTCGGGACTTCTACATCGCCCGTGGGATGGAGCGCCTGAGCCAGCGTCTCGCGTACTTCGCGCCGCGGGTCGGTGTGCGTCCGGGACCACTGGCCGTCAAGGAACTGGGGTTTCGCTGGGCCAGCGCGACCCGAAGCGGCGGTGTTCAATTCCACTGGAAGTGCCTGATGGCGCCGCCCAAGGTCCTGGACTACATCGTCGTTCACGAGCTTTGCCACCTGCGACACGCCGACCACACCGACCAGTTCTGGAACGAGGTGGACAAGGTGATGCCGGACTACCGCGAGCGGAAGGACTGGCTCCGATCCCGCGGTGCGGCGCTGAGTCTATAGGCTGCCAGTCGAGCCCAGTTATCGGGTCTCGGCTGCGGGCGGTTCCGGGCTGCCCACTGGCGTTGTAGACATCACGCGTGAGCTAGCCGCCGTCGCTTGCCGGCGCGACAGCCTGGCCATGCCCCAAGTGCCTGCGGATCGGCCGCGGGCACTCATCATCTTGAATTGGGGTAGACCCACATCTTGAAACTCAGACGCTATAGGCTGCGTTCTCAATGACTTGGGAGCACTGCGGTCGCGGCGGATCTTGAATCAGGCTTCGGCTTTTCCGGAAGGCCGGGCGGACCCATGACGGTTGCGCCGGATGCAGGCGGCGCGGCATTCGGCTCCGTTGGACGGGATTGAACCCGTCAAGATGTCGCGGTTCGACTGGCCGGCCACAGGCCCGCAGGCTGCCATCGTTGACCAGCGCACTGATGCAACCATTGTCGCTCCGCGTCGTGCTTGATCTCAGGTTGATGAGGAGCGTCTTGATCTTGGTCCTTGTCCGAATCTTGAAGTCCCTGCACCGCGCTCCGGTCTACGCGACGACGGTGGTGCTCACGCTGGCGCTCGGGCTCGGCGCCGTCGGTGCAATGTTCGCGGTGGTGCATGGACTGCTGCTGGCGCCGCTGCCGTATGGGCAGCCGGAGCGCCTGGTGAGCCTCGACCTGATGCTTGCCGACGGCAACCGGATCGGTGCGTCGCCGGCGCTGCATGCGATCTATCGGCGGTTCGCGACCCAGGTCGAGGACCTCGCGCTGTACCGGGTGGGGCGCGCGAACGTGGCGGCACCGGACGACGCGGGCGAGGCGCGCAATGTCGGCGTGGCCTGGGCGTCGGCCTCGCTCATGCGCGTGCTGCAGGTGGGGCCGCAGCTCGGCCGCGCGTTCACCGACGCCGAGGACCTGCGCGCGGGACCGCAGGCGGTGATCCTCAGTGACGCCGAATGGCGTTCGCGCTACAGCGGCTCGCCCGAGGCGATCGGGCGGATCCTGGTGGTGAATGACGTGCCGCGCGAGGTCGTCGGCGTGATGCCGCCGGAGTTCGCCTTCCCGCACGCCGAGGTGCGGATGTGGCTGCCGGCCAAGCCCGGCAACGACACGACGGCGGCCGATTTCTTCTTCACCGGCGTGGCGCGGCTCGCGCCGGGTGCGACGCGGGAGAGCGCGCAGCGCGAGCTGGCCGCGATCCTGCCGCGGCTCGGGGAGCTGTATCCGCAGTTGGGTTCCGGCGGATCGACGGCGAGCTGGATCGCGGAATCGAAGCCCGTGCCGCACGTGCAGGACCTGCGCGCGATGCTGACCGGCGAGCTGGCGCCGACCCTGTGGCTGCTCGCGGCGGTGGCGGGGCTGGTGTTGCTGGTGGCCTGGGCGAACGTGGCGAACCTCACCCTGGTGCGCGCCGACGCGGCTGGTCGCGACGTCGCCGTGCGCGAGGCGCTGGGCGCCGGGGCGCTGCGTGCCGCCGCGCCCCTGGTCGGGGAGTCGGTGCTGCTCGGCGCCGCCGCCGTCGTGCTCGCGCTGTTCGGCATCGCCGCGGCGCTGTGGGCGCTGCGCCGGTTCGGGCCCGTGGACCTGCCGCGCCTGGCCGAGGTGTCGCTCGGTCCATGGACCGTGGTCGTCGTGCTCGCGCTGGCGCTGCTGGGCTGTCTCGCCGGCGGGTTCGCGCTGGCGCGCCGCGGTGCGCTGTCGGGCCGCCTGCGCGAGGGCGCGCACGGCGCGTCGGCGAGCGTCGCGCGCCAGCGCCTGCGCGCGGGCGTGGCCGTGCTGCAGGTCGCCGCGGCGCTGGTGGTGCTCGCCGGCTCGGCGCTGCTGCTGCGCACGGTGGAGCGCCTGCGACAGGTCGATCCCGGCTTCGATCCGGGTCCGGTGACGACGTTCCAGATCCTGCTGCCCTTCGCACGCTACGGCGATGCCGAGCGCGTGGCCTTCCATGCGCGGCTGCTCGACCGTGTGCGCGCGCTGCCGTCGGTGGAAGCCGCCGGACTGGTCGGGCAACTGCCGCTGGGCGGCGGTGCCCGGGTCGAGCAGGAGATTCGCGTCGACGGCGAGACCCACGCGCGGCGCGTGGCAGTGAACGTCGCCAGCGACGGCTATCTCGCGGCGATGGGGATTCCGCTGCTGGCCGGCCGGGCGTTCCGCCCGCTCGATGCCCAACGGCCCGATGAAGTGCTGGTCAGCCGGCAGTTGGCCGTGCAGTTGGGCGGCGATCCCACGGGACGGGCCGCGCTCGGTCGCCGGCTCACGCTCACGCCCGGCGGCCCGGCGTGGACGGTGATCGGCGTGGTCGGCGACGTGCACCACGAGCACCTCGCCACGGCGCCGGGCCCGATGCTGTATCGCCCGCAGGTGGTCGCGGCGCTGCCCGCCACGCAGCCGGGGCCGCTGCCGGGCATGGTGCTCGCGGTGCGCAGCACCGGGCCTGAAGCCCCGCTGGTCGCCGCCGTGCGCGCGGTCGTGCGCGAGCTCGACCCCGGCGTACCGGTGTTCGAGGCCGTGGCCATGACCGAGGTCGTCGCGCGCTCGATGGCGCGCCTGAAGCTGCTGCTGGTCGTGATCAGCGCCGCCGCCGGGGTGACCCTGGCGCTCGGCCTGCTCGGCCTCTACGGCGTGCTCGCCTTCCGGGTCACGCTGCGCACGCACGAGTTCGGCCTGCGCATGGCGCTCGGCGCCGACGCTGCGCGCATCGCGCGCGGCGTCGTCGGTGGCGGTCTCGCCCTGGTCGCGATCGGCACCGTGGCCGGACTGGTCGTGTTCGCCGCGCTGTCGGCATCGCTGCGCGCGGCGGTGCCCGGCGTGCAGCCCTGGGACCCGGTATCGCTCGCCGGTGCCGTGCTGGTGCTCGCGGCGACGACCGCGCTGGCGTCGTGGGTGCCGGCGCGACGTGCGGCGCGCGTCGATCCGGCGTACGCGCTGCGTTCGGAATAGCGCCGGGTGAGGGGTTCGACCTTCGAGGAACCTCGCCCCCTCTCCCTGACGTTCCCGCTGTTTTCGGGGTCGGTTATTGGTGACAAGACGCGCATCTTCCGGCGGCCAGCGCTCATCGCGGGACGCTGCGGAGAAAGCCCCTCTCCCCTCGTGGGAGAGGGGTTGGGGAGAGGGGGCGCCCTTGGGAGGTCGAACCCCTCATCCGGCCTGCGGCCACCTTCTCCCACAAGGGGAGAAGGAGAAGCACAGCCAATCTGCGGCCCGCAACGAGCCGTTCGCCGCAAAAGGGGGCATCGCAGCAACGCCGGCTGAACCTGCCCTCGCGCGCCCCTTGAAGCGCGCCGTGCCCGGGCGCACTCTGTGGGTGTACCGGACAGACCGGCGCCCACCATCGCCATGAGGGATTCTCATGCGTCCTGACGTCCTCGTCCTGATCGGACAGTTCGCGCCGTTCCACAACGGCCACCTCGCCCTGGTTCACCGTGCGCTGGCGCTCGCCGGCCGCGTCGTTGTGCTGGTCGGCTCCTCGGGCCGTGCGCGCGACGGTCGCCACCCGTGGACCGCGGACGAACGCATGCAGATGATCCACGCCGCGCTGCCCGAGGCCGCGGGGCGGCTGGTGGTGCGCGCGCTGCGCGATCACCTGTACAACGAGAACGCCTGGGTGCTGGCGGTGCAGGCCGCGGTGCGCGAGGCGCTGGGGCCGGACTTCGTCGGCGCGCGCATTGGGTTGATCGGTGGGCCGGAGGATCCGGCGGCCGATCCGCTGCGCGCCTTCCCGCAGTGGCCGCGCGAGCGCATCGACGCGGTGGCCGTCGCGCCGTCGCGCGAACTGCGCGCACGATTCCTCGAGGACACCGACGCCGGCCTCGACGCGCTGCGTGGCTCGGTGCCGCCGGCGGTGGCGCAGTGGCTCGCGGCGTTCCGCGCGAACGCGCCGGCGTATCGCCGCCTCGCCGATGAACATCGATTTCTGGAGACCTATCGCGCCGGCTGGGCGTCGGCACCCTACCGGCCGACCTTCGTCACCGTCGACGCCGTGGTCGTGCATTCGGGCCACGTGCTGCTGGTCGCGCGCGGCGCGCAGCCCGGCCAGGGCCTGCTCGCGCTGCCCGGCGGTTTCCTGCGCGGCGACGAGCGGCTGCTCGATGCCGTCCTGCGCGAGCTGCGCGAAGAGACGCGCCTGAAGCTGCCCGCGCCGGTGCTGCGCGGTTCGCTGCGCGCGCAGGAGGTGTTCGACCACCCGGAGCGCTCGCTGCGCGGCCGCACGATCACCCACGCCTTCCACTTCGACTTCCCCGGCGGCGAACTGCCGCCGGTCAAGGGCGGCGACGACGCCACGCGCGCGCGCTGGGTGCCGCTGGCCGCGCTGCGCGAACTGGAGTCGCAGCTCTTCGAGGACCATTTCTTCATCATCGAACGTTTCGTCGGCACGCTCTGAGGTGCGCTGCCTGAAGTCTTCGCTCCACGCGCTGCGCGGCCGCGCCTGCCCGCGCCGGAACCGGACAGACCGGCTCCGCCATCCCTGGAAGGATCTTCCGAGGAGAACACCATGTTGGGTTTCCGCTATGCCAAGGCCAGTCCCACGACCTATCTGATCCAGTACCGCAACGGCCAGCCGGTGCGCGAAGGCGCGGGCTTCGCGTTCTTCTACTTCGCGCCGAACGCCTCGCTGGTGTCGATCCCGCTGGAGAGCGTGGATGCGCCCTTCATGTTCCGCGAGGTCAGCGCCGACTTCCAGGAGGTCACGGTGCAGGGCCAGGTGACCTACCGGGTCGCCGATCCCAAGCTGCTCGCCTCGCTGATGGACTTCACGCTCACCGCCGACGGCGCGGGCTACGTGTCGGAGGACCCCGCCAAGCTGCCGCAGCGCGTGGTCAATGCCGTGCAGGTGCGCCTGCGCGCGGCCCTGCAGGGTCGTGAACTGGCCGATCTGCTGCGCGACTCGGCGCGCCTCGTGGGCGCCGTGCGCGACGGCCTGCGCGCGCCGGACGGCCTTCCCGCGCTGGGCCTGGAACTCGTGAGTTTCGCCATCCTCGCCATCAAGCCCACGCCGGAGACCGCGCGCGCGCTGGAGGCCACGGTGCGCGAGCGCATCCTGGAGGCCGCCGACGACGCGCTGTACCGGCGCCGCAATGCCGCCATCGAACAGGAGCGCGCGATCAAGGAAAACGAACTGCGCACCGAGATCGCGGTGGAGACCAAGAAGCGCGAGATCCGCGAGACGCAGATGGACGCCGAGCACGCGGTGCTGGAAAAGCGCCTGCAGATCCAGGCGCAGGACCTGCAGGGTCGCATCGCGCAGGAACGCGAGACCGAGACGCTCACCGAACTGCGCAGCGCCAACGCGCGCCGCGAGGCCGACGCGCGCGCCTACGGCCTCGCCGCGCTGGTGAACACCATCAGCGGCGTCGACCCGCGCGTGCTGCAGGCGCTGTCGCTGGGCAGCGCCGATCCCGGCACGGTGATCGCCGCGGCCTTCCAGGACCTGGCGCAGAACGCCGGCCGCATCGGCGAGCTGAACATCTCGCCCGACCTGCTGCGCCAGCTCACCCGACCGACGAACGCGATCGCGAAGGGCTGAGCCATGGACGCCCTGCAGCAGCGCATCGTGCTGGTGACCCGGCGCACGCGGCTCGACGACCTGGTGGCGCGGCTGAACACGATCGAGCAGGCGCGCTTCCACGTCGAGCGGCTCGGCGCGGATTTCTCGGACTACCTCGCCGAGCAGGCCGCGTATCGCGCCGCGGTCGATGCCGCGGAAGCGGCGCTGCGCGCGCACGGCCGCGTGCAGCGCCTCGAGCGCAGCCTGGTGCCGAACTTCCTGTTCCCGCCGGACTGCGTGGTGGTGGTGGTCGGCCAGGACGGCCTGGTGGCCAACACGCTGAAGTACCTGCAGGGCCAGCCGGTGGTCGGGGTCAATCCCGACCCCGGCCGCTGGGACGGCGTCCTGCTGCCCTTCGCGGTGGGCGATCTTTCGCGCATCGTGCCCGAGGTACAGGCGGGACGCCGTCCGGCGCGCGCGATCCGCATGGCCCAGGTCACGCTCGGCGACGGGCAGACCCTGCACGCGGTCAACGACCTGTTCATCGGCCCGCGCAGCCACGTGTCCGCGCGCTACCAGATCGCGCTCGGCGAGCGGCGCGAGACGCAATCCTCGAGCGGGGTGATCGTCTCCACCGGACTCGGTTCCACCGGCTGGCTGCGCAGCCTGCTGACCGGCGCGGCCGGCATCACCGGGCACAGCGGCTCGGCGGCGCTGGAAGCGCTGCAGCGCGCGGGATTTCCGTGGGAATCCCCGCAACTGCACTTCGTGGTGCGCGAGCCCTTCCCCAGCCGCAGCACGCAGGCGGGCCTGGTGTTCGGGCGCATCGAGCCGGGGCAGTCGCTGCAGCTGGTCTCGCAGATGCCCGACTACGGCGTGATTTTCAGCGACGGCGTGGAGCAGGATTTCCTCGAGTTCAACGCCGGCGCGCAGGCCACGGTCGGACTGGCGGCGCGCACCGGGCAACTGGTGCAGTGAAACGGTCGAGCCGGCCTGTCCCGCCCGGGCCGGGCTTGACTCGGGCAATATTTCGATTATTCTCGAATCATGGAAACGTCAGCTGTGCTCGCCGCCCTCGCCGCCCTCGGCCATGCCTCGCGGCTGGCCGCCTTCCGCGCCCTGGTGCAGGCCGGCCACGGCGGCCTGTCGGTGGGCGAGCTGCGCGAGCGGCTTGACCTGCCCCCGGCCACCCTGACCGCGCACCTGAACCAGTTGCGCGCCTGCGGCCTGGTGCTCGACGAGCGCGAGGGGCGCTCGATCCGGGTGCGCGCCGCCTACGCGCGGATGAACGCGCTGCTCGCCTACCTCACCGAGAACTGCTGCGCGGGCGAAAAGACCTGCGCACCCACCGCCGCGCGCACCGCGCGCAAACCAGGAGCCCGCCGATGAACCGCTTCCACGTGCACCTCAACGTGGCCGACCTGCCGGCCAGCGTCGCCTTCTATTCGCGCCTGTTCGGCACCGCGCCGACCGTCGCCAAGCCCGACTACGCGAAGTGGATGCTCGACGATCCACGGATCAACTTCGCGATCTCCCACACCGGGCGCGCGCCCGGCATCGACCACCTCGGCCTGCAGGTCGACAGCGCCGACGAACTGGCCGCGCTCGGCCCGCGCCTGCAGGCGGCCGGCGGCGCCGTGGTGCCGGAGGAAGGCGTGCAGTGCTGCTATGCGCGCTCCGACAAGCTGTGGACGCACGACCCGCAGGGCACGCGCTGGGAGACCTTCCACACCACCGGCGAGAACACCACGTACTACGCCGGCGAAGCGGCCTGCGCCAGCGCGCCGGGCGCCTGCACGCCCGCCCCGGCGGCGCACCCGGCGAAGCTGACCGCGGCGGCCGCCTGCTGCGTGCCCGGCGGCTGCTGCTGAACCGTCGGTGGAAGGCGTCATTGTGTACTGGTCGCGGGCCTGAGCCTGTGCCATCGTGCGCGCTCGACTCGCGCGTCGACGGCCATGGCCAACACCCTCTACATCGGCAACAAGAACTACTCCTCGTGGTCGCTGCGGCCGTGGCTGGCGCTGCGCTGGGCGGGCATCCCGTTCGGCGAGCGCGAGATCGAACTGCGACAGCCGGGCTACGGCCAGCAGGGCATTGCGCAGTTGCTCGCGGTGGCGCCGAACGGCCGCGTGCCCTGCCTGCACGCCGACGACCTCGTGGTGTGGGACTCGCTGGCGATCTGCGAGTGGGCGGCCGAGCAGCGGCCGGAGGCCGGCCTGTGGCCACGCGATGCGCGCACCCGCGCCACCGCGCGTTCGGCGGTGGCCGAGATGCATTCGGGGTTCGCCGCGGTGCGCCGCGACCTGTCGATGAACATCCACCGCCGCACGCCGGCGGTGCCGTGGGCGCCGGACACGCAGGCCGACATCGCGCGCATCGACGCCCTGTGGTCGTCGCTGCGCACCACCCACGCCGCGCGTGGGCCGTGGCTGTTCGGCCAGCGCTGCATCGCGGATGCGTTCTACGCGCCGGTGGCGACCCGCATGCGCAGCTACGGCGTGGCGCTGTCGCCGGCCGCGCAGTCGTTCGCCGACGCGGTGTTCGCCGATGCGGATTTCCGCGCGTGGGAGGCCGCGTCGCTGCCCGATTCCTGGGATCGCCCCGGATATCCGGTGATCGACCGCCTGCATCGCTGAGCGACGCGACGTCGCGGGACCTGTGTACGCCAGCGCACTGAGGCCTCCAGCGCACCGACGCGAGCGCGCCATTGCGGCATCGTGCAGTCCTTACCAGCCGCCATGCATCGCGCAATCCCGCGTTGGTGCGCGGCGGCGACGAGGATGCCCATGAACACGCCGCAGACGAACATCCCCAAGGTCGCCCCGACGTCACCGACGAAGGCCCCCGACCAGAAGCCCGCCGCCGCGCCGGCGCCGCATGACGCACCCAAGCCGGGCCAGCCCGGCGACAAGCCGGCCCCCACCCAGGTGCGCCCGGACAGCAGCCCGCACGCGCTGCCGCAGCAGATGCAGTCATCGATGCCCGCGCAGATGCAGCAGGCGATGCCGAACGCCGACGCCATGAAGGGCCGCTGGCAGCAGGTCGTGGGCGCCGCCAAGTTGACCTGGGGCAAGTTGACCGACGACGAGCTGCTCAAGCTCGAAGGCCACGAGCAGAAGCTCGCCGGCCTCGTGCAGGAGCGCTACGGCATCACGCGCCAGGTGGCCGAGCAGCAGGCGCGCGAGTTCTTCGCCAAGCACCTGTCCTGAGCGCATCCCGGGCCGCGGCGCAGGCCCGGCCCTTCGCGTCCGATGGTCGCCACCGCGCAGCCGTGCGCGCCGCGCGGTGGTCGATCGACCCTTTTTCGATTCCGAGGATTCCCATCATGAACGCACCACTCCGCTCCCTCGCCCTGTCGCTGGCCATCGCCTCGACGATCGCCCTGGCCCCCTTCTCCTCGCTGAATGCCGCCGGACGCAGCGCCGAGGCCGTCGCCGCGCGACAGGAGGGCCAGATCTGGACCACCTACGCGCTCAGTCCGTACCTGCGTGCGCATGACATCGAGGTCAGCGTCGTCGACGGCAAGGCCACGCTCACCGGCACCGTCGAGGAAGACGTCAACAAGGACCTCGCCAAGCAGCTCGCCCTGAGCGTCGACGGCATCACGTCGGTCGACAACCGCATCGTGGTCAAGGCCGACTACGTGCCCTCCGACAAGAGCGATCGCCGCCGCTACGCCCAGCGCGTGGAGGACGCGTCGATCTCCACCGCCGTGCGCTCCAAGCTGCAGTGGAGCCGGCAGCTCAAAGACGGCCAGATCGGGGTCGCCACCGAGCGTGGCCGCGTCAGCCTCAGTGGCCAGGTCGACAGCATCGGCGACAAGGACCTCGCGCAGCGCCTCGCCGCCAGCACACGCGGCGTCTCCGCGGTCGACAACCGGCTGACCGTCGGCCCGGCACGCATGGGGCAGTCCGGCAATGATTCCGGCGACACCGTGGCGCAGAACGTCGCCGACACCTGGATCACGACCAAGGTGAAGTCGACCTTCATGTACTCCGACAACGTCGACAGCAACGACATCACGGTCAGCACCGAGTCCGGCAAGGTCACGCTCAGCGGTCGCGTGCACAGCGGGGCGGAGCGCGCCCTCGCGATCGAGCTGGCGAAGAACATCCGCGGCGTGAAGACGGTCAACGCCGAGGATCTCGTGCTGTAACGATCCACCTTGCGCCATGGCCGCGCACCCCTGGGTGCGCGGCCTTTATCTTTGCCCGGCCGATCGACCGCGCGGACTCGACCAACCCGAGGGGCATCCGATGACTTCCGACACCACCCTTCCGACCCCGGTGGCGGTCCTGCGCAGCCGAGCGCGCAGCCATCCCGAGGACGGCGCGGTCACGCAGGGATACCGCGCGGATCGCGGGCATGTGCTGGCCATGCTCAACGAAGCGCTGGCCACCGCGATCGTGTGCATGCTGCGCTACCGCCGCCACCACTTCATGGCCCGCGGCATCCATGCGCGCCGCACCGCCGACGAGTTCCTCGCCCACGCGAACGAAGAACTCGGCCACGCCGACCGGCTCGCCGAGCGGATCGTGCAGCTCGGCGGCGAACCGGACTTCGCGCCCGACGGCCTGGCCGCGCGAAGCCACGCGGAGTACGTCGCCGGCGCCGGCCTGGTCGACATGATCACCGAGAACCTGGTCGCCGAGCGGATCGCGATCGACAGCTACCGGGAATTGATCCGCTACCTCGGCGACGACGACCCCACCAGCGGCCAGATGCTGCGCGAGATCCTCGCGGTCGAAGAGGAACACGCAGACGAACTGGCGGACCTGCTGGCCGAAGGTCGAACCCCCGGTCGCTGACGCCGGACCCACCGCCATCGCCTGCCCGGGCGCGGTGGGTTTCCGCGCGCTGGCACACGCCGGGGCCGCGACCCACGCCGCCGTGCGTGCGCAGTGCGGGAGATGCCGTCGAAGCCGAGCAGGCCGGCGACCCGTGCGATGACCAGGCACAGGAGGGCATACCGGAGCACGGTGACTTCTCCGCGTGGCGGAAGGCGATGGTGCGAGGAGTGCGGGTGCACGGCGCACGACGACACGCGCGGTTCGACGACGAGCCTGCGCGCACGGCAGCGCTGCGTCGGTGCGACATCGAACGCCGGCGCGCACGTGTGCTGGCGTACCGACCCACGCATCGGCGACGCGCATGCTGCCCATGCGGGTTGATCGACCCGCCGACGCCGCGTCGCGCGGCCACGGGGCCGGATCGCCGGCTCCGTCGAACGCCGCCCGCCCGCCGCGCGCACCCGAGGCCGCAACCATGACGACCCGACATCGCATCCACCCGCTGCTGCTCGCCACTTTCGCGCTGCTCGTCGGCGCCTTGCCCGGTTGCAACACGATGCACGGCATCGGCAAGGACACCGAGCGCGCCGGCGAGAAGATCCAGAAGGAATCCGATCGCCACCGCGATGGCGGCCACCACGACGACGACCGCGAGTCCGCATCGAACGGATGACCCCGTCGGCGACTGCGGTCGCCGCCCGGTCCACGCCGCCGAACGCCGATCCCCCACTGCCGAGGACATCCCGCCATGAAACCTTCCCTGCTGCTGTTGCCACTCGCCACCGCGATCGCGCTGATCATCGGTGGCTGCCGCGAGACCCCGTCCGAAACCCGCGAGGACGTGAAGGAAGCCCGCGAGGACGCGAGCAAGGCGTCCGGCGAGGCGCGACGCAAGGCCGACCGCGTCGATGCGACGGCCGCGGCGGATCGCGTGGATGCCCAGGCCGAGTACGCCGAAGCCGAGGCCGATGCGCGCAAGACGCTGACCAGCGCCGAGCAATCGGCGGCGGCCGCGGTCGCCGAAGCCGAGTATGAGCGCGCCCAGACCGAGGCCGAAGGACGCGCCAAGGTCGAGCGCGAGAAGTGCGATGCACTGGCGTCCACGGCGCGCGAGGCCTGTCAGGCGTCCGTCGAAGCGACGCTCGCGGCCGATCGTTCGGCGGCGCTGTCGCGTCGCGACGCCGCGCTGGCGAATGCGGGACCGCCGCGCTGAGCGGGCGGTTGCCGGGACGGGTGCGGCGCTGGCGCGCGCGTGCCGGCGCCGCGGCGGCGCGCGGACCGCAGCCGGCCGCGGGCGGACTCAGCGCCGGGTGCCGGCGTCGGCGCGCGCGAGCGCGACCAGCGCCACCGCCGCGACCACCAGCAGCAGCCGCGTCGGGCGACGGGCGGCGCCCGCGCCGAGCGCGATGATCCGCGCGGCCAGCGCCGGATGACGCACCAGCAGTCGCATCGTCACGCTGCGCGGGAACACCGCGCCGGGATGGCGCGCATCGATTCGTTCGGCGATCAGCGCGCGCTGCGCCGCGAGGCGCAGGCGCAGGGTGTCGACCTGCAGCGCCGTGAGGGCCTCGCGCCGGTCGCTCACAGCCGGCTGCGCAGCAGGGCGAGGTCGGCCGCGATCTCCGACCGGGTGGCGGCGAACGCGCCCGATGCGCGCGCCCATGCCGAACGCAGCCGCAGCAGGGCCACGCCGGCAAGCGCTGCATAGACCAGCGGCAGGGCGATCGCGACGGCCAGGCGCCACGGCGTGTCCCACGCCAGCACCAGGGCGGCGCTGCCCAGCGCCGCGCTGGCGCAGGCCAGC
>Ga0209450_10000753_pt1 | contig 16285 bp, 12 predicted proteins | sample FrelakmetLWP11LW_FD_187149 | JGI IMG/M metagenome (GOLD analysis project Ga0209450, IMG submission 187149) | Freshwater lake sediment microbial communities from the University of Notre Dame, USA, for methane emissions studies - LWP11 LW (SPAdes)... | ecosystem: Environmental > Aquatic >...
AGGGTCAGCAATGGCTTCGTCTTTCTTTTCCCTTTTGAATTCCACTTACGTTTGCTAATCGCTTGCCGAGGAACGTCGGGAACACGGGATCCCACTTACAACTTCGATACGAAATCTAGCTCAGCCCCTCACTTCGCTATTCCAAGAATCCTTCGCCCATAATACCTCAGGCGATATGGCGCAAGGCTCATAAACACGCAAGCCATGAATCCTATCGGATGCCTGATTGCGGCATGGATATTCGCCTTCACCTCCCTCCATACCCACCACTGGCTTCTATCCCCTAGGTGGTACAGTTCATGACTGATGACGAACCTCTTTACACATCCCGGAAGGTCTTCTCTCACATGCACCCGCTGCTGGTCGGGCATGGCAAGCCCGAATCTGGGATACAGGTCCTCTTTGGTCCGATAGATCACTTGTTGCATAGTGAATTCCGATCATCTGCGGGGTTCGAAACATCACCTTATAACATAGGGCAGGTCTGACTGGATGTCACAGCCTTATTCCGGGACACCGTATAGAGGAGTGTTTTCACGGCTGACCGTTTGATTGCCGCTCGCGCGTTCTAGGCCTTTGTGGGCTCGGATACCGGCAATTGTGGCACGCTGGGCGACTGTAGCGTCCCCCATCCGTCGGAGACCTCCAGACCGGAGAATCCCGTTTGGGCACATTGTGCCCAAAATGAAAGAAAAAGGGATAAAACCAAAGAAAAAACCCCTTGACTCCACTATGGAAAATCAAGGGGTTAAGTAGTTCTTGGCAGTCCCAAGGGGAATCGAACCCCTGTCTTCGCCGTGAGAGGGCGATATCCTAGACCGCTAGACGATGGGACCGTTTTGGCTGGGGGAGAAGGATTCGAACCCTCGTAAACGGGGCCAGAACCCGTTGTCCTGCCGCTGAACGATCCCCCAGCGCTGGTCGGTAATTTGGCTAAATTCAGGGGAAATGTCAAGGGGAAAAAGAGGAGATCACCGCAGAGAACGCTGAGAACGCGTAGAAATGATTGTGGATGTGGAGGAAGAAGGAAGGAAGAAACAGCCCGGGAACGGCAACCTGCTAAGGGGTGGGCGCAAGGTTGAAAGGCTTGGCGTAGCCTGTCATTTCTACATAACCGACCCCAGAAACAGGGTTTTGCCCTGAGCGGCCGGAAACCATCACACTCCCTTCCCAGTAAGTAACTCTTGTGGACTTTTCCGTGATCAGTTCCTGATCAGGCAAAGCTGGAACGATGGACAGTTCCAGGTTCAGGGGAGTGACCCGAATCCTCCAGCGGGCAGGATAGGTGGCTCCGCTGCGGGGGCTTTTCCACCTCTCCAGGACTTCGACCTGGAAATCGCTGTTCGAAAGCCGGATGGCCTCCCCTGAAGCCTTCACGAAAGTGCCGCTTGAAGATGCGCTATTCGGGCCGGCCTTTTGCCGAAGGAGATAAATCATCAATTCCGTCCGGTCTTCCAACTGCAGGCTGAACCAGTCCCAACCCTCCAGATCGTCTTCTAAGGGAGCGCTGCTAAATTCGTGATCCATCCAGGCCGTGCCCCTTACAGGAACAGCCGTTCCACGCAGGGTGATCGATCCCTCGGCTTCGAGCCGTGTGGCGGAGTAATAGCAGCTCGCGCTCTCCCGTCTTTTGCCTTTGATGCTGTATCCTTCTTGACCATGAGCTGCAAGAGGTTTTGCGGCTTTGCAAAGAAGATCGAGAGAGAATTCGTTTGCCGAAGCATTTAGCCGGTGATGATCGAATTGAATCAGGGCGGACCAGTTCCCGATGAAGACGCGGGTGTCCTCCTGATCCTGAGTCACACCGGCAAGACCTGCGCCGCTTCGGGCCACGCGTTCGTCAAGGTGAAACCGTTTCTTCTCCAGGTCCGACAGGGCGGTGTGGGCAAGGAAAATATCCTTTGTTCTCCATGCCGATGGGTTCTTGGGCCAGGTTTTTTCTGAACCGGGCTCAGCGATCTGGGTGCGGAAAAAGGTCAACTGAAATCCGTAGCGCTTCCCGGATGGGGTGCCCACATTGCCCGTGTAGTACCACCACTCTGTTCGAAAGTCAGGGTGAGCCCCGTGATCTCTCGGAAAAACAAAATCGCACGGTCCTGTCACGGACCTGAAGTCCGAGGCGCCGACGGGGGGCGTGAAATTGAGAAGGAAAAAGATGAAACAAGCGCCCAGAGATGCCGGCCTTCGCGCCGCGGCGCCCAAATCCGAAGCGCCCGCCTTCGCAGCGCCGCTGCGGCGGGGCAGGCGAAATCCGAAATTCGAAACAAATTCACATGACCAAAACACCAATGATCTAAACAAGCTCAAAACCAAAACAGAAACTTTGGTTAAGAGAATTTCGGTAATTTCAAAACGGGCCGTAAAGAACACTCCTTTCATTTCAATGCTCCTTGAGAACCAGGGCAGGGGAAGACTTCACTACGAGGCGGACAGCCGGAAGAGCCGCAACAAGGGCAGTTCCCAGAATGAGCGGCAGGGAAACAAGAAGCGCTTTCCAGTCCACCACATACAGGAAGGTCCAACCGAAGGACTGCAAGTTGATCACGTCAATCAGCAGGTGGGCCATGAGGAAGCCGCATACCAGCCCGACAGTTTCACCTGTGATCACCATGAGAACCGCTTCCCAGAAAATCATGGAGCGGATCTGTCCGGATCCTGCGCCGATCGCGGCCAGTGTGTTCAACTGCCGGATTCTTTCCAGGACAAGAACCGTGAGCGTGGTCGTGATGCCGAGCCCTGCAACGACGAGGGCGATCAGAAGCAGCACCGTGGTCACGGCAAAGGTTTGATCAAAGACCTCCAGGATTTCCTTCCTCAGTTCTACTCCCCCAATCATTTCGATAGGGTGCTCCCTGGCACAGCACCTGAGAACCTCGGCACGGAGGCGATCCGTGGCTTCCTTCAGATCCTTGGGAGGCTTGCTGAAAAAGAATCGCGCCCCGCTCCACGCCATGTCCCCGGTGACGGCCTGGAAGCGGGAAAGATCCGCATAGACAATACCGCCTCGGGTCCTGTAATCCCGAAAGACTCCTAGGATCGGAAGGTCAAGGGAAGTGCTGCCTAGTGTCACCTGAAAGCGCTGACCTCTGCCGAGGCCGGTCTGGTTCGTGAAGACCTCGGACACAAGCACCCCGTTTCCTCTAATGAGGTCAGCCTTGATCGCTCCCATGTCTCCATGCAACAAAAGGAACTGACCGTGACGGAGAAGGGAATCAAAAGGAACCGCTTCGAACTCGAAGGGAACTTTTCCAAGACGGAGTTCAAGATGCCTGTAGGGCATAATCTCCGCGCCCCGGATCTGCTTGAGCCCCTCCACAGCTTTCAACGGCAGGGGATCCTGGTAGAGATTAATTCCGGCCATCTTCGGCCGAAGGAAAAAATCGCCTGCCAGGGTTTGGTAGACCCACATGGAGACCGTGTGCCTGAAGCTGTGAACCATGATGACAAGAGCGACAAACAGAGCCATGGCAGTGACCAGGGCGCCCACGGAGATGGCGGTGCGGTTTCCTGCATCGCGCATGTATCTTGCCGCAAGGAAGGCCGGCTCTCCGGCAATGCGACGAAGGAGAAACGGGAGTGAAGAGCCGATCCACCGAAGCACAGGCGTGCAGAAGAGAGAGAAGCCGATAACCAGGCAGAGGATAGACACGTAACCGGCCACAGGAAACCCCGGAAGCCCGGGCAGGTTTGCGAGGGGCCAGGAAAGTCCGATCAGCATAAGCCCGAGAATAGGCCAGCGATAATCGCCTTGAGTCACCCCTGCGGCGGATTCATGGGTCATCATGGCTTCACGCGGCGCTATGCGGGTTGCCAGGAGGGCGGGTCTGGAAGCTGCAGCGCAAGCCACGAAAAGGGTGACACAGAAGGAGAGGAGGATCTCCCAGGGATCCAGAACCAGGTTCTCCACCCGAACCCTCACAAACAGGTTGGTGATCGTACTGCTCACTCCCTGCACCAGGTAGTTGACGAGAAATGAGCCGATCGGGATGGCCATGAACCACCCCAGGAGCCCCAGAAGCAAACCCTCGCAGAGAACGATAGCAAAAATCATCCGGGAGGAAGCCCCTAGAGAGCGCAAAACAGACAGTTCTCGTCGCCGTGAGGCGGCGTTGAGAGAAACAAGACTGTACACCAGGAACATGCCTACAAAGAGAGAGACGAAGCTGAGCATGGACAGGTTGAGTTGATACGCGTGGATCATGTTCTGTCCTGATTCCCTGGTCTCGGCCGGAGCCTCGAGACGGACGCTTGGGGGAAGAAGGGTCCGGAGATTGTCCAGGTCGTGCGGGGTTGCTCCGGCCTTGAGGCGAAGATCAATGCGGTCCACCCAGCCCTGTAAGCCGGTGAACTCCTGCATAGTGGCCAGATCCGCGATGGCCACATACCCTCCCTCGACCAGAGAGAGACCATGTTCCTCCAGAATGCCGACGACCGTGAACTGAGAGATCTGGTTCACGTGCTCAAGGATCACCGTTTGACCCGGGCCGAGACCCAGTTGACGGGCAAGGCGGCGGCTCAAGAGAAGGGTGTTGGGCGAAGTCACAACCTGGAGCCAGATGCGGGAGATATCGCCTGAAGACGGCGCTATTTGCCAGGACCGGAGAGGGAAATCCAGGATGGGATCAAGGCCGACCATGAGAAAAGGTTCTTCGTCCCGGCCGGCCATCGTGACATAGCTGGAAATGAGAGGCGAAGCCGTTTCCACCGCAGCGTGGGACCAAAGCGCTGCAACCAGATCCTCCTGGACCCGGCCGCCGGATCGCACCACGGTGCTGTCCGCGTGACCGCTCAGGAGATCAAAGGTTCTGGTGAAGGAATCCATGGAGGCGTCCACAGCGAGACGCACACTGGTGAACACCGCGGCACCGAGCGCAATACCCAATATCACCGCGAGAACACGCCAGGGATGAGTGAGCAGATGACGCCAGCTGAATCCCTTCAGGAGGCGGAGGAAAAAAATCAATCGTCGCATCAAGGGGCCTCGGTGATCCTGCCGTCTCTCAGAGAGAGACGAAGGGTGGCGCAATGGTCTGCCAGGGTACTGTGGGTCGCTAGAATGATGGTCCTGCCGAAACGGCGATTCAGTTCTGCAAGAAGTTCAATGACTGCTTGGCCGTTACCGCTGTCCAGGTTCCCGGTCGGTTCGTCTGCAAGAATAATGGCCGGTTCGTTGATCAAGGCACGCACAATGGCCGTGCGCTGCATCTCACCGCCGGAGAGTTGGCTCGGGTAGTGAAAAAGGCGGGAGGAGAGATTCAACCACTCCAGCCATTCAAGGGCTTTGTTCTTGAAGTCTTCATAGGGCCGACCTGCCAGGAGGGCAGGAAGGCAGACATTCTCCATGACCGTCAGGGTGGGCAGCAGATTGAAGGTCTGGAATATCATTCCCACCACTTTTCTCCGATAGTCGGTGAGCTCATGAGGGCTCGCTTTCTGGAGATCATGGCCGGCAACCCTGAGCATGCCGCTTGTAGGCTGATCCAGGCCGCCGAGCAGGGCGAGCAAGGTGCTCTTGCCTGAGCCGCTGTTCCCTTTCAGGACGACCAGTTCACCGGGAGCAATGCGGAGGTCGATGTTCTCCACGCCGATGACCTCGGTGGATCCCAAAGGGTAGATGCGCGTGAGCCCTTCCGCAACGATGAGAGGATTTGTAGAAGGATCCGTAATCATACGACCCCCATGGCCTCAGCCATCCATTTCAAAAAGTTAACGTGCTACGAGAAATCAAGATTGACCGACCACTTTCCAGCACCGCACCCTGTGGTCATCCCCTACGGGATAGAACTTAATTTCTTCAATCCTGCAGCGATTTTCGACCAGAGGACATCTTCCCTGGAACTTGCAACCGGGCGGGGGATTGAAGGGGCTCGGCACATCCCCTGCAAGCTCTTCAACCTCCAGAGAGATTTCCTTTCCAGGAGCGGGCACGGCCGAGAGGAGCGCGAGGGTGTAAGGGTGAAGCGGTCGGTCGAACAATTCTTCAGTGGGTGCATACTCCATGATGTGACCGAGATACATGACGGCGACCCTGTCACTGATGTAGCTCACGACATGGAGGTCGTGGGAGATGAAAAGGTAACTGAGCCCAAGACGGCTCTGGAGTTCCTTGAGGAGGTTGATGATTTGGGCTTGGATGGAAACGTCCAGGGCTGAGACCGGTTCGTCGCAAATGATGAGTGAAGGCTCTACGCTGAGCGCCCTCGCAATGCCAATCCTCTGCCTCTGACCGCCGCTGAACTCATGGGGATAACGATCCGCGGCAGAAGGAGCCATACCCACCATGTTCAGAAGGTTTTCGACCCGCATCCTTCGTTCAGCGCGATTCCCGACCCTTATCGTTCTCCGCCCCTCCTCGATCGACTGGCCGACCGTCATCCTGGGATTCAGGGAGCCGAAGGGGTCCTGGAAGATGATCTGCATCTCTTTTCTGAGAGGCAACACTTCTTTTTGAGAGAGAGGGGCAATGTCGCGGCCTTTGTAAAAGATAGTCCCTTGATCGGGCTCCAGGAGCCTCAGGATAAGTCTGCCGATCGTCGATTTCCCGCACCCGCTTTCTCCGACCAGACCGAGGGTCTTACCCTGATCGATGGCAAAATCAACGCCGTCCACGGCTTTGACCCAGCCGATGACCTTTTGCAGAAAACCTCGGCGAACGGGGAAGTATTTTCGGAGACCTCCGATTTTGAGCATGATGGTCATTAGAAAGTGCCTAAAGTGTCTAAAGTTGAAACCCTAAAACCGTAAACACGAAAGCGCGAAAGTAGGAAAGCACGAAAGAAGAGGGGAGTTCTAATGAAAACAGGTCATTCCTTTTCGTGTTTTCGACCTTTCGTGTCTTCGTGGTTGTCCCTTCTCGCATAAAGGACGGGACAGCGGCTCAAGTGGCCGTCGCCATAATCGCAAAGCTCGGGGAATTCCACTCGACACGTCTCTATGGCATACCCGCAGCGCGGATGAAAAGGACACCCTGGGGGCCTGAAAGCCGCATCCGGCACAGTTCCCGGAATGCTATGCAGAGTCCCGCCCCTCTTGGAGCGATGAGGAAGGGAAGCGAGGAGTCCCATGGTATAGGGATGACGAGCGTCTCCGAAAATCGTTGCTGTTGCCCCCTGCTCCGCGATTAATCCCGCATACATGACGTAAATTCGGTCGGCAATGTTGGACACCACATTCAGATCATGGGTGATGTAGAGCAGCGACATGCCGCGCTTTTTTTGAAGTCTTGCGAAGAGATTGAGAATCTGCCGCTGAATGGTTACGTCGAGAGCTGTTGTCGGTTCATCGGCGATGACGAGATCCGGATTGCATGCCAGGGCCATGGCGATCATGACTCTTTGTCGCTGGCCACCGCTCAATTGATGCGGGTAGTCGTTGATCCTCTCCTCAGGCGAAGGGATGCCCACATCGCGCAAAAGCTGTAGACACCTCTCCTGAAGCTCCGCTTTTCCCATGTGCTCATGCACGAGAATCGCCTCTTTGATCTGATCACCAACCGTGAAGACCGGATTGAGGGAAGTCATAGGTTCCTGGAAAACCATGGCAATGCGGCTTCCCCGGATCTTCTGCATTTCCTCTTCCCCGAGTTCTAACAGGTTTCTGCCATGAAAGAGGATCTTGCCGCCGGCGATTTCGCCGGGAGGCCGGGGAATGAGGCCGAGAATCGTGAGGGCTGAGACGGTCTTGCCGCAACCCGACTCACCGACGAGGCATACCGTCTCTCCCTTGCGGATGTCATAGCTCACTCCGTCTAGGGCGCGAGCCAAGGTCTCATCGCCCCGGAAGTAGACCTTCAGATCCTGAATGGACAACAAGGTTTCTTTCATGAATGCCAAAAGTGCCTAACAAAAAGACAACACGAAAACACGAAAATAAGAAAGCACGAAAGAAGAGAGGGATTCAGTTGACAACCCTTCTGATTTCCAGCTTTGGTTTGGCAAAGTTCAAAAGCAATCCGACCTTGAGACCGGTAGCTTTAAGATAGGAAAGAAGTTGCGCGAAATGGACCTCGTTCAGTTCTTTAACGGCTTTAAGCTCTACAATAATCCGATTTTCGACAACCAGGTCCAAGCGGTGAGTACCGATTTGGACGCCAAGGTATTTGATGTTGATCTCCTTTTGGCATTCGTAACTCAGACTATGCTCTGTGAGTTCAAGTCTAAAGGCCTCCTCATAAATCGTCTCCAAGAATCCCGGACCCAGAGCAGCGTGGACTTTAATAGCAGCGCCAATTATTCTTCTGCTGAGATCCTCAAAAGGATGACTCTTGTTATCATTGAGGATAGCTGCCTCATTAAGTTGGTTCATCTCCTCTTTTGACAAGAAATCATCCTTTTCGTGCTTTCCCTCTTTCGTGTTTTCGTGGTTCTCTCTTCAGACATTTCTCAATATCGTTCTCGTAACTTGGGATTCAGAATGTCCCGCAAGCCTTCACCAAAGAGGTTGAAGGACAGGACGACGATGAGAATGGCAAACCCGGGCACAAAGGTCAGCCACGGCGCATCGAAGATGAACCTCTTTCCATCGGACAGAATGTTGCCCCACGTCGCGTGGGGCGGCGGAACTCCGAAACCGAGAAAACTCAATCCAGCCTCGGTCAAAATCGCTCCTGCAATGCCGATGGTGGCGGAAACGAGGACAGGCGCGATTGCATTGGGAATCATGTGGCGGAAGATAATCCGCAGATCATTGACGCCCAGGGCCCTCGCAGCAGTGACAAAGTCCTGTTCCCTCAGGGAGAGAAATTCAGCCCGGACAAAACGAGCTGTCCCTTCCCAGCTGGTGAGGCCAATGACGATCATGATGTTGTAGATGCTCGGTGGAAGCAGCGCGACCACGGTGAGGATCAGGAAGAAACTGGGGAAGCAGAGCATGATGTCCACAAATCGCATGATCAGGGTGTCCACGGAAAAGGTTCCCGCAAAAAGAAAGCGGATCCACGGGTACCGGTGGAAAGTCCTATTTCTTGATAGGGCCACAAGGGCTAATGCAACAAAACACAGGATCACTCCGATAGGCAGATTTCCTGCGGCCAGGAATCCGCCTCCGATGAGGAGGAAGAAAGAGGCGAGCACGTGGAATACCCTGACAGGCCTTTCACCGTAATACCCTGAGAGGCCACCCATGAGGATTCCGACGAGTACAGAGATTCCTACGGCAACGAAACCGACAGTCAAAGAAACCCAAGCCCCCTGGAGCATCCTTGCGAACACATCGCGACCCAGTTCATCGGTGCCAAAGAGATAAATTCCCAACGCAGGAATTTCCTCCGGCCGCAGAACCGCTGCGATCGGGTTTGAAAGGGGAGGCCTCAACTTCTCAGGAAGGCGCACGAGCGATGGATCGATGGCAGGTTTTGTGCCCGATGTCAGCCACACCCCTGCGAGAGCGATGAGAAAGAAAAGAACAAAGATCAAGAATCCAGCCAAAGCGAGCTTGTTCTTCTTCAGCAGCCGCCAAGCTTCTTCCCAGCGCGAACGCCGAGGCATAAGAGGAGCTTCAGGGACAGAAGTTGTTTGAGGCGTGTTTTCGATCATGACGGTGAGCACCAAACATCAAGATGCAACCATGAAAGCGCGAAAAGCAGAAAGCACGAAAGAAGAAGAGGGTTCTGCTGACAAAAGGTCATTCTTTTTCGTGCTTTTATCCTTTCGTGTTTTCGTGGTTCTCTTCTTGGCATTTTAGGCATTTCTACAGTCTTATCCTCGGGTCAACGACGAGATACAGAACATCCGAGATGAAAGTCCCGATAAGTACCAGCACTGCCGAGATGAAGTTTACGGTCAGGATCACAGGATAATCCCTTGCAAGAATCGCCTCATAAGCCATCCGCCCCAGTCCGGGCCAGGAGAAAATGGATTCGATGATGACTGAGCCTCCGATCAAGCCGGGCAGGACAAGACCAAACATGGTGACAAAGGGCAAAAGGGCATTGCGAAGAGCGTGCTTGTAATGAACCTGCTCTGCAGGGAGGCCTTTTGCCTTGGCCGTTCTCACATAGTCCTGACCCTCCACCTCGAGCATCTGCCCGCGCACATAGCGGGTGAGCACGGCAATGCCGCCTACAGCACCCAGAACGGACGGCAGGAGCAAATGCCAGATCCGGTCCATGACCATTCGAACCCAGGACGTATCCCCCAAGCCGAAGGTTTCCATGCCTATGACGGGGACTTGGAAGCGATTCACTACAATAATGATGAGAATGTAAGCAAAAAAGAATCCGGGAATAGAAATGAGGAGGTAAGAAAGAAAAGTCGTAGACCGGTCGTAAATCCCTCCTCTGTGAATGGCCGCACGGATCCCGATGGGGAAGGAAAGAGTCCATGTGAGAATGGTCCCGACAATGAAGAGGGGAAGACTGTTCAGAAATCGTTCCCAGATCTTGGTCAGTACAGGCTGGTTGTCTTTCCAGGATACCGTTCTGCCTGTAACAAGATCTCTGTGGTAGTAGAGATATTGGATGTGGAGGGGTTTGTCGAGGTGGAAGGCTTTGCGGAAACGTTCCACGATCTCAGGAGTGAAGCGGGGGTTGAGAGGGTCTACCTGGCTCGGTTTGCCGGGCGCGAGATACACAATGAGAAAAGAGACGATGGAAACGAAGAAGAGAGTGACGATCTTCTGGATGATGCTTCTGCCGATGAAAGAAAGCATAACAAATGCCTAAAGGGAGAAGAAGTGTCTAAAGTGCGCTAAAGTGCCTAAAGTTAAGAAACCGTAAAACCAACCACGAAAACACGAAAGGATGAAAACACGAAAGAAGAAGAGTGCATAGTTGGAAAATTAATCGTCAACGCGATCTTTGGTGGCACGGACAAACGCCGTTTGTCCGTGGCGATAAAGCCTTGAGACTCCCAATCACGGACAAGCTCTGCTTGTCCGTGCCACCCAGTAGTCGCCCACCGACAACCGAAAAGCTTCCATCTGAAACTAGCCCTCCGGACTGAAGGAGGGCGCTTCCGGCAATTTGATCCACCTGTTGAAATAAAAAGTGTAGTTGCCGGTCTTTGTGGGTGTGATCTTTCTGTATGCGACCTTGCCTTGGGAATCCACGTCCTTGATGACGATGCGCTTGTCCAGGATGGCGCTCCACTTGCTTACGTAAAGAAACGTGTAGGGTTGCTCAAAGGCGATGATTTCATGAAGCCGATGGCAGAAAGAAGCCTGACGCTCATGGTCATATTCTTGTCTGATCCTGACAATGAGGTCATCGGCTTCCTGGTTCCTGAAGCCTACAAAATTGAGCTGATAGGGATTGGTCTGGCTGGAATGCCAGATCTGATAAAGATCCGGCTCAATCCCCATTTGCCAGCCCAAAATCAGCGCATCGAAATCGAACTTGTTGACTCGCTCCTTGATAAAGACCGACCATTCAAACACAGCCGTCCGGACGTCGACTCCGATTTGTCTCCAGGCATCCTGAACAATGGTCATCACGGATTTGCGAATGTCATTCCCGCTGTTGGTAATCAGGGTGAACTGGAGCTTTTTCCCATTTTTCTCCAGCCAGCCTTCCCCATTCTTCCGCCAGCCCGCTTCTTCCAACAGCTTCAAGGCCCCTGCCGGGTCATAAGGTATGGGTTTCAGATTTTGATTGTAATAGTCCGTCTGCTTCACAAAAGGCCCTGTGATCTTTTCCCCTTGACCATAAAGCACGTACCGGATGATCTTGTCCAAATCGACGGCCATGCTCAGGGCGGTTCGCACTCGACGGTCGTCAAAAGGGGCCCGGCGAAGATTATAGCCGATGTAAGAGTAGCCGAAAGAAAGCCCTGAGAAACTCTGGTACCGAGGATCATGCTCAAGGCGTTCCACCTGATGAGGTTGAACGCCGTATTCATCGGAGGTCCCGGCATAGAACTCCATCTCCTGGGTCAGGAGATCGGGGATGACCCGAAATGCATAGCGCTCGTAGTTCGGAGCGCCATCCCAATACTCATTGAAGCGGTCCAGAGTGATGTACTGATCGGATTTCCATTCGCGGAATACGAAAGGGCCGCAGCCAATGGGTCGGCGGTTGAACTGGCTATCTCTCATAGAAAACTTCGCGGGATCCGCACCCCGGCTCAGCGCCTCCTTTTTAAGCGCTTCGGCATTGAGGAGATGCTCGGGAAGGATATCCATGCCCCATGTTCCTATGGCAGGAGAGTAGAGGCGCTTGTAGACAATGCGCACCGTCAGAGGATCAAAAACGTCGACCTGCTTGACCGGTTCGTAGTCCGGAACCCGGGGAGACAGGTTCCTGGGATCCATGATGGCTTCGTAGGTGAATTTCACGTCATCCGCTGTGAAGGGATGGCCGTCGTGAAACTTCACATTCGGTCTCAGACGGAAGAGGATGATAGGGTTGTGCTCAAGGGGGGGGAGGATTTCCTTTGCCCATGTTTTTAGGTTTTCCTGAGAAGGTTTAACCCTCTCATCCGGATCAGTACTGAGAAACATGTGTGAAGGAAAGGAACTGAAGTAGCTTTCTCCGAGAAGGCTGGAAAGGTTTACAAAAAGGTCTTGATCGACTTGATGCAGAACCAATTTAATCCTGCAAGGGGCCTGAACACGGATGGTAATTTCACTGCCTTCGTCTCCCTCCTTGCCCTTTACAACTCGTTTGGTCTGGAACTCATGGGGCGGAACAAAGGAAATCTCCTTGATGTTTTCAACTGAGGTTCGGAGTTTTGCGTTGCTCTGGATACCGCCTGACTTGGCTTGACGGAGCAACCCGATGACCTCATCAGGGCTTGCCTTCCCAAGGCTGGGAATCTCGGCCGTCTCATTACAGTAAAAGTATGCCTCCTCATAGATCTCCCAAGAGGTTGCAAGACGGCCTCTGAAACGAAGGTCTTGGTCTCGATCAATGAGACGGTCAAAGACAAGGTTTTCTATGGCGCTGCTGGCACTGTCCGATGAGAGAATCGGGTTCAGGATCGCGGCATCACCGATGGAAGCGGTGATGTATTCCTTGAGACGATCCGGGTTCCCCCGAGTTTGGTCTTCGTAGGTAGGCACCCAGAAATAAGACTGGAGCAGAAGAAGGATGAGCAGAAGAGGAGCTAGGATCAAGATTGTACGGACGGAGAACCGCATAAGAAGTGCCTAAATGGAGAAGAAATGCCTAAAGTGCCTAAAATAGAAAACCAAAACCACAACCACGAAAACACGAAACTATGAAAACACGAAAAAAAGAAATGCCTAAAGTGAGAAAACCAGTGACAAGTGACAATTAACAAGTGACAAGACGAGCGAAAAATAAGAACAACTAAAAAAGGACTACTTGTCACTCGTTACTTGTGACTTAAAGATCAACGGACAACTGACCACTGATAACGGTGAACCGTGAACGGTGAGCAGCCTTTGGCTCTCAGTCTATCAGAAAATTGAAATCATGCAATTGGTAAAGTCAGGGAATTGTGGTATGAGGCTCTGTTATGTTCGAAGTTCTTGAGACAGCCTGGAATGTGGCCGAAAAGAGCCGCCATGTCCGGATCAACCATGAGGCGCTGGAGAAATTCAGTCAGGAATTGGCGGAGGGCGGTCTTCCCGGACCGAACTGGGATGCGGAGCATCACTTTAAGGGAAGCGATGAAGAGACGGTCGCCTATCTCCTTGCGGTGGACACCGTCAATTTTTGTTTCTGGCCTCCTCCTGGGCAGAAGAAATGGGAAATCTTGTATAAAGGGAAACCCTATTCGGGATACTACGGACTGGCTGTCTCGTTCAAGAAAGCGCTTGAGTCAGGGATTCCTCTCGGCGACGCCTCTTTCCTGGCTGCTCTAACCTTAAAGCAACTCGATGACATTTTCTCAGGAAAAGGGGTTTTGCAGCTTCTGGACGAACGCCTGGCAAACCTGCGGGAGCTGGGCAGGGTGCTCCTCAGCAAATACAGGGGGCAGGCTTGCGAATTGGTGGCAGCCGCCGGGGGTTCGGCAATCAGGCTGGTGCAGATGCTTGGCAGGGATTTCCCCTCTTTCCGCGACCAGGCGACCTACGAAGGCGAGAGCGTGTTCTTTTATAAAAGAGCCCAGTTATTTGCCGCTGACCTGCACGGAGCCCTTGGCGGCAAAGGGCTGGGGAGTTTCACCGACATGAAAGAACTCACGGCCTTTGCAGACTACAAGCTGCCTCAGGTGCTTCGCCATGTGGGGATCTTCGACTATGCGGCAAGCCTCTCGGAGAAGGTGGACCGCATGATATACCTCGAGCCGGGGAGCGAAGAAGAGGTCGAGGTCCGGGCGAGCACGATCTGGGCTGTGGAGCTTATCCGGAAAGAACTGAAGGAAAAGGGCAAGAACCTCACGGCGCCTGAGATCGACTGGACGTTGTGGAATCTGGGGCAGGACGATGCGTTCAGAGCAAAGCCGTACCATCGGACAGTGACGATATTCTACTGAGCGCCTAAAGGGAGAAGAAGTGTCTAAAGTGAACTACGCGCAGCGCAGGCGCTTGCGCCGCGTGAAGTGCCCAAAGTTGGAAGAAAGGTAAGAACAACCACGAAAACACGAAATGAGGAAAGCACGAAAAAAGAAGAGAGGTGGCATGGGCAAGCTGTGCTTGCCCATGGTATAGAGTAGTGGACGGGAGGAAGAAAACACGGACAAGCAAGGCTTGTCCGTGCCACCAAAACAGGAGACGAAGTCTGTCGGCCGTGGACCGTGAACCGTGTCCCGTGCGCCGTGTCCCGATTCTACGTCCCCATTTCCCAGGAGGAGAGGTATTTCTCCTGTTCGGCTGTGAGCGTGTCGATTTCCACGTTCATGGACTCGAGTTTGAGCCTTGCGATTTCCCGGTCAATGTGGCCGGGCACCGGATAGACTTTCTTCTGTAAGCTTTTGTGTTCCTTAGCCATGTACTCTGCAGACAGGGCCTGGTTCGCAAAGCTCATGTCCATGACGCTCGACGGGTGCCCTTCGGCAGCAGCGAGATTGATGAGACGGCCTTCTGCGAGGACATAGATTCTGCGGCCGTCCTTCAGCGTGAACTCTTCCACAAAGTCCCGGATCATTCTTTGCGCCACGGAAGCTTTTCTCAAGGCGGGCAACTCCAGTTCCACATCGAAATGGCCTGAGTTGCTGACGATGGCCCCGTCTTTCATCTTCAGGAAATGCTCTTTTCGGATGACATTGATGTCGCCGGTCAGAGTGCAGAAGATGTCGCCGACAGGGGCGACCTTGGCGATGGGCATCACCTCATACCCATCCATCACCGCTTCCAGGGCCTTCAGAGGATCCACTTCACAAACGACGACGTGGGCTCCGTGCCCTTTGGCTCGAGCGGCCACGCCCCTGCCGCACCAGCCGTACCCGCTCACTACAAAAAGGGAGCCTGCAAGGAGGCGGTTTGTCGCCCGGATAATGCCGTCCACAGTGCTCTGGCCTGTGCCGTAGCGGTTGTCAAAGAGGTGTTTCGTGTCGGCGTCGTTCACTGAAATGATGGGGAACTTGAGCACCCCGTCTCTTTCCATGCTGCGAAGCCGGATCACGCCTGTGGTCGTCTCCTCAGTCCCTCCAATCACAGCGGCCAAGAAAGCCTTCCTGTCCTTCTTGGATAGGCTCAGAACCCATTCCCTGATTCCCTGGTCGAGATCTTTATACTTTTCGAGAGCGATAAAATGGAGAGAACCCACCAGATCGGCTCCATCATCCATGGTCAGGTTGGGCCTGTGCTTGAGGGCAGAGAGGATGTGATCGTAGTAGGTCTTCGTGTCCTCGCCTTTGATTGCAAAGGCAGGAATGCCGTCATCAGCCACCAGGGAAGCGGCCACGTCGTCCTGGGTTGAAAGTGGATTGGAGGCGCAGACCGCAACGTCAGCCCCACCCGCCTTCAGGGTTTTGAGCAGATTGGCCGTTTCGGTAGTCACATGCAGGCAGGCAGAGAGCCTGAGCCCTTTAAGAGGTTTTTGTTTTGCAAACCGCTCCCGGATCTTTTTCAGGACCGGCATGCTCATACCGGCCCACTCGATTCTCAACCGTCCTTTTTCAGCCAGTTTGATGTCGCGAATATCATAGTTCATTGTCGTTCCTTTCAGTCACTCCCTGAAATCGGATGGAATCCGATTTCAGATAACGCTCCCGGTCTGCGGGAGCTAGAAGTCCTGCCTTCGACAGGACGTTTTATGAAATCCGCCACGGGCGGATTTCATTATTTCACCGCTTTCTTCAGATCTGCTACCGCGTCCAGTTTCTCCCAGGTGAATTCCGGGAGCTCTCGGCCGAAGTGACCATAGTTGGACGTCTTTCTGAAAATAGGTCTCAAGAGGTCGAGCCGCTCGATGATCGCTCTGGGCCGAAGGTCGAACACC
>Ga0209450_10000754_pt1 | contig 16281 bp, 14 predicted proteins | sample FrelakmetLWP11LW_FD_187149 | JGI IMG/M metagenome (GOLD analysis project Ga0209450, IMG submission 187149) | Freshwater lake sediment microbial communities from the University of Notre Dame, USA, for methane emissions studies - LWP11 LW (SPAdes)... | ecosystem: Environmental > Aquatic >...
CACCCATGGTTCCACCTTCGGCGGCAACCCCCTCGGTTGCGCCGTGGCCATGGCCGCCATTGACGTTTTACTGAAAGAAAAGCTGTCCGAGCGCGCCGCCGATATGGGCTCCTATTTCATGGGCAAACTGCGCGAGCTGCAGAAGACCTCGGACAAGATCAAGCTGGTCCGCGGCAAAGGCCTGCTGATCGGCCTGGTACTCAAGAAATCGGCCGGCAAGGCGCGCCAGTACACGACGGCACTGAAAGGCAAGGGCTTGCTCTGCAAGGAAACCCACGACTGGATCATCCGCTTCGCCCCGCCGCTGGTCATCACCAAGGCCGACATCGACTTCGCCATGGAGAAGATCAGGGAAGTCCTTGGCTAGATGATCGTTTTCCGGGCCGACTTTTCGCCGCAAACCGGGTTGCAGCCCCTGCGCCGCTGCGCGTACCTGACCTCGCTGCTGAAAAAAAGTAACGAAGTCCTCCTCTGCTGCCGTGAGGACAAGCGGGCAACCAAGTTTCTTTCCGGGCAGAAAATATCTTTTTCTCTGGTCAAGGACCCTGCAGAAATAGACATTTCCGCGGCCAGGGCGGTGATCTTTGACCTGGCATCATTTGCCAGCCAGGATGCCGCCCTGCTGAACAAGGCAAAACAAGCCGGCATCAAGACCATCCAGTTCCTGGCGGCTGCCGCTGAGAGCCAGGCAGCCGATATCGCCGTCTCCCCAAGCGCTGAACCGCAAGGCGCCTTATTGCATCACAAATTCCGCCATTTCAATAAGGCCAAGAGGAAATACCGCAAGAAGCCCGCCCTCGTTTTCGTTAACCTGGGCGACATGCTCTCCTATCGCGACCTGCGTCAGGTCGTCGACAGCCTGCACCGTCTGCATCTCAGAATGAAGATCGCCCCGGGGATAGGCCTGAAAAAGGCCGACAAGCGCAACCTGCTGAAAATTTATCCCGGCATCCATTTCTGCGGCAAGAGCGAAAGCCCGGCCCGCGCCTATTTCGAGGCCGACCTGGCCCTGATTCCGGCGGGGGAAGAGCCCCTGGAAGCCGCCTGCGTCGGCACCCCGGCCTTGTACATGCCCGTCACCAAGGGTCAGGAAGCCCTGACCGATGCCTGGGCCGCCAGGGGGCTCGGCGTGAGAATTCCCTCTCTGGGCGATTTTTCAATCGAAGCGGTCCGGGATGTCATTGAGACACTGACCCTGGAACGCCGGGAAAAGATGGGCGAAGTGGGGAAAAAGATGGTTGACGGATTGGGCATGCAGAGATTTTTTAAGGTTTTAAAGGATAACGGGATTATCGAGTAGCAACAAATTCCGGAAGTTTTGACAGTTCTCTTTTTCTTGCCGTCCACCGTAAACCGTACGCCGATACCATCAAAGGATCAACACCAGCCCCGTCGCAATGGCGATCATCAGCAAAATCGGTATGGCCATATAGCGATATACGTCCAGTAGCGAAGCCCCGAAATACTCGTTGGTCAGCACCAGGCACAGGTGCAGCGGCGAAACCAGGATGCCGGCGAAGCCGATGACGTAAATATACAGCGAGAGATAAAAATAATTGGGCAAATGCTGGATCAGGGGCAGCAGGACCGGAAAAGCGATGGCGATATAGGCCGTGTTCACGCCGGTCAGGAAGGCGACGGTAAAGGAAACAAGAAAAATAAATAGAATTGCCAATCCCAGCGAAATGTCCATGGTCTTGAGCACGTCGAACGCGGCCGAAACTTCGATCAATCGCTGAAAGACGATGACCGCAGCGATGACCAGCAGACTGCGGATGGTGGTCTTGGCAAAGACAATGGAGCCGATCTCGCGCGGGCCGACCTTTTTCAACACGCTAAGCAGCACCACCACCAGCAGCAATGCCCAATGCAACGGCAGCGGCAGCAGGGGCGGGGCCTTGACGAAAAAGAGCAGGATGACGGCCAGGATCGGCCAGGTCCCCGAAAAGAAATCGCGCACCGTGGCATGGATGCCGTTCACCGGGCCGGGATGCTCCTTGCCGATCCCATAACGGCGGAAATAGCAGAAGGCTACCCCCAGGCCGGCAACGATGTGCAGGATGGAGAAAGGCAACTGGAAGAGGATGATGCGACGCATGGGGATGCGTGACATGGTCTGGAAAAGGAGCAGGCCGGCATAAAGGGGCCAGATCAGTTCCCAGTCGTGGCGGAACCAAAAATTTATAAAAGCGTTGAAGGCCGGTTTCAGCTTCATTTTGGCGGTGGAAACATCCACCAGGGGGGCCGACAGCAATGCCCCGCCCGGCATGGGCAGAAAACCGATGATCGCCGGCGAGACGATGGCCACCAGGCGCTTGTCGCGGATCATGGTGTTGAGCGCCTCAACCAAACGGTCGTACATGCGCCGGCTTTTCTGCACCGCACCGATCCACTGCACCAGCACGATGATCAGGAACAACTCCAGGGTTTCCCGGGCGCTGATCCCGGCCCAGGCGCTGCGGGCCGCCAATTTCAGGTTGATGGCAAACAGGACGATGGTCAGCAGGCTGACCAAAAAGACGGCCAGGGATAGATCGACCTTCCAGCGCAATAACAGGATCAGCAAGACGATCAGCAACAGGAATTTAGCGGCCAGGATCAACTCAAGAACTCCTTGGCGAGACAATTTTAAATGTGATTATAAATAAGTGGAGCTGAAAAGGCAAGCCAACGCATTGCCAGGAACAGGAATTACGGGTAAAATGGGTGCAGCGCTCATGGACAATGATCCGATTAAAACCAGGAAAACCGTCGTCATCGCCGGGGCCTCGGGATTCATCGGCATGGCTCTGGCAAAAGAGCTGGCCGCTGATCACCGGGTCATTGGCCTGACCCGCCGCAACCCGCCGGGAGGTGATGCGCACATCGAATGGCGCCATTGCGACCTGTTTTCCCTGTTCGAATGCGAACGGGCCCTGGCCGGAGCCGCAGTAACTTTTTACCTGGTCCATTCCATGCTGCCTTCGGCCCGGCTCACCCAGGGCAATTTTCAGGATATGGACCTGATCTGCGCCGACAACTTCGCCCGCGCCGCCGCCCAGGTGGGTGTCAAACAAATTATTTACCTCGGCGGCCTGATCCCGGACAGGGCCGATCTTTCGCGCCATATCCAAAGCCGTCGCGAAGTGGAGCAGACGCTGGGAGCCCAGGGAGTACCGGTGACTACGCTGCGCGCCGGCATCGTCATCGGGCTGCGCAGCGCCTCTTACGGCATGTTCCGCTCGGTGCTGGAACGTTCGCCGCTTGTTTTTTGCCCATGCTGGTCCGATTCGCTGATTCAGCCGGTCGCCCTGACCGACATCATCCGGCTCTTGCACTACTGCCTGGAGCACCCGGAGCAAAATAGCCGCAGTCATGACATCGGCTGCGCGGATATCATGTCTTACCGTGAACTCCTGCGCCGCAGCGCCCGCCAATTGGGCCTGAAACGCACATTCATCCGCCTGCCCTGCCCGCTGCTCGGCCTCTCCAAGTTTTTCCTGACCCGGATCAGCGGTTTTCCCAGGCAATTGGTGGGGCCGCTGGTTGAAAGCCTGAAACACTCCATGGTAGCCAGGAACCTGGATTTTCAAAGGCAAGCCGGCATAGCCTGCGTATCCTTCGAGCAGGCCGTACTGGAGTCACTTTCCGAGGAAAAAAAAGGCGAATGTTTTCAAGCCATCCATTTTGCGCAAACCCGGGCAAAACACCGCCTACCGAGCGTCGACAGGAACACGGTGCGCTCGCTGCAAAGGATCCTTTTGCCGGCGGGAAAAACAGCCCGCTGGCTGGCCATGCAATACACCGCATGGCTGCCGCGTTTTTTTCATACCCTGCTGCGCGCCCATGTTGACCCTGCCGGCAACCTGACCATCAGCAGCCGCTTCTTCCAGATCCCGCTGCTGGAACTGCGTTTTGCCCGGGAACGCAGCGCCACTTCTGACCGCCAGCTTTTTTACATCAGCGGCGGCATTCTCGCTAAAAACATCGACCGCCCCAGCAGGCGGCCGCGCCTTGAATTCCGCGAAGTTCTCGGAGGCCGCGCCGCGCTGGTGGCCATTCACGATTACCGGCCCACCATCCCCTGGCCGCTTTACAACCTGACCCAGGCCAGGGCGCACCTCTGGGTAATGAAGAATTTTGCCCGCATGATTGTCAGGGACCATCGACCCAGCTGATGGACAACTGACAAATCATTGCATCGAAGGGAAATGTGATATATAATTCCGCTTCAACATTCATCATTCCGGAGAAACCAGATGGAAAAAAGGATTGAAAATCGATTTCTGCATCCAGTCGATCTCATCTATGGCGATAACGATACATTCAGTCCCGGCCAGGCGCGGAACATATCCGCGCACGGCCTGCTGATCCAGGCCGAGTACCAGATCTTTCCGATCAACCGCAAAATCATGGTGATCCTGTCCATCGACAGCGAGCCGGTCAGTCTGAACGGCATCGTCTGCTGGAACAGCGAATACAAGACCATGGAAGACATGATCGAAAAGCAGCTGGGCCTTTTCATCCCCGAACCTCCCCTGCAGTACGTCGACTACGTCAACCAGCTGCAATGAACGGGCATTTGCCCTTTACGCAGCCATGAGATAGAATATTTTTTTACAACCGGATCTTCTGATCCCAATACCACGCCAAGGAGAACAGCCATGAATCTGCAGCACTGGGTCGACTTGATCAACAGTTACGTCTGGAGCGCGCCATTGGTGGTGCTCTGCCTGGGAGCAGGCATTTACTTTTCCATCCGCACCCGCTTCCTGCAAGTGCGTCTGATCAAGGACATGGTCGGACAATTGTTCAAGGGCCAGGCTTCCAAGTCAGGGATATCCTCGTTCCAGGGCTTCGCCATGGCCCTGGGCGGCCGCATCGGCATCGGCAACATCGCCGGCGTGGCCACGGCCATCGCCATGGGCGGGCCGGGGGCGCTGTTCTGGATGTGGATGATCGCCTTCCTCGGCGCCGGCTCGGCCTACATCGAATCGGCCCTGGCCCAGGTCTGGAAAGAAAAGATCGGCGGTGTCTACCGTGGCGGCCCGTCCTACTACATCGACAAAGGATTGGGGCAGCGTTGGTACTCGATACTCTTTGCCGTGGTCACGGTGATCTCATGCGGCATGTTGCTGCCGGGCATCCAGGCCAACAGCATCGCCACGGCTTTCCACAGTGCTTTCCCGCCCTTGAAACCCTTGTATACCGGCATCGCCGTCACTGCCCTGCTGGGATTGATCATCTTCGGCGGCGTCAAGCGCATCGGCAGGGCGGCCGAGCTGATGGTCCCATTTATGGCCTTGGGCTATATCCTGATGGCCCTGGTCATTATCGCAGTCAACATCGGCAAATTACCGGGCGTGCTTTCCCTGATCTTCAGATCGGCCATCGGCATGCATTCTGTATTCGGCGGCGTGGTCGGTTCGGCCATTGCCTGGGGGGTCAAGCGCGGCATCTATTCCAATGAGGCCGGACAGGGGACCGGTCCGCAGGCCGCCGCCGCAGCTGAAGTGGCGCATCCCGCGCAACAGGGACTGGTCCAGGCATTCTCGGTCTATGTCGACACCCTGTTCGTCTGCTCGGCCACCGGGTTCATGCTGCTGATGACCGGCATGTACAACACTGCCGACGGCAAGGGCGGCTTCCTGGTCCATCATCTCCCGGGTGTCCCCGAAGGCCCGATCTGGACGCAGCGCGCGGTCGACACGCTGGCTCAGGGCTTCGGCGGTCCTTTCGTTGCCTTGGCCTTGTTCTTATTCGCCTTTACCACCCTGATGGCCTATGCCTTCTATACCGAGTCCAACGTGGCCTATATTTTTAAAAAGAAACCCGCGGCCGGGATATTCCTGACCCGGATATTGCTGCTGGCCATGACTTTTTTCGGCTCGATCCGCACCGCGTCTCTTGCCTGGGGAATGGGAGACATCGGGGTCGGAGTGATGGCCTGGTTGAACATCATCGCCATCCTGCTGCTCTCGCGTGTCGGCCTGGCCACCCTGAAAGACTATGAAAAACAGCGCCAAGCGGGAAAAGAGCTCAGGTTTGACCCTGAAGAATTAGGTATTCACAACGCCCCGCTTTGGCGGGAGATCAACAAACACTGAATGGTCCGTAGCCACGGCCGGCGGGTGTTCCAGCGGCCGTTCAACGGTCTCTGTTGTTTCTGTATTCGAGCGCCAGGATGGCCAACAGCAGCAGGCCGAAGGCAAAAATAAAAATGGCCAGGGTCTTGAAAACCAGGTAGGTTTCTTTCAGCAGTTTGGGATCTCCCTGGAAAAGCCTGAAATGACTGTCAACCAGGTCAAAAAAGGCACCCAGTTTCTGGAATTCCTGATCCAGCTCATTATCCGCGTGTTGGCGTTGCCTGGCCGCCAGCCTGGCTTTGGCGCGCTGCGGGTCACGGTAAAGGATATCCAGATGATCCCGGCGCAGTTCATTGACCACATCGAGCATGAATTGAGTGCGGGCCAACTTCTTGCGGTTCAACTTCAGGGAGATATTGTTTTCATTCCAAAAGATCTCGTTGGCTACAAGCTGCTGGCGCAGTTCCAGGTAGCGCTCGTTCTCCGCACTGACCTGCAGCATGAAATCGCCGCGAGCGGCGGGTCCGGCGTCATTCTTTTTTTGCTGCTCGCGCAGCTTGTCGATCTTCATTGAGATTTTTTCATTGCCATCCAGGATCATGCGCTGGTTGTCGAGATACTTGATCTTGGCTGTTTGCAGCGCATTGTAATAGGCACGGAAAATTTCCAGCAGGTAATAGTTTTTAAGGATATTCAGGGCAAAATTACCCAGCAGTTCAACGCTGACGCCCCGCTTGGGCGCCGATTTGAACAGCAGGTACTGCAGCGTTTCATTGCGTACCGCCGCACTGCCAAAGTCGACGGCATAGCGCGGGATGATCAGCCTCTGCAGGTCGTACGACGGGGCGGGATCCAGCGGACGGCTGCCTGGGATTTCTTTTACATAGCGCCTGAACAGGTCCCGGTTCAGGAGGAAGAGGGTCATCCGTTCATAATCATACTTGTTCAGGCTTCGGGTCGACAGGTCAAAGGAATCTTTTTCATCAAAGGAAAAGGCGATCTGTTTCGGAATTATGATGCCCAGCCCGAATTCTTTTGTGGATTGGCTGAAAAAGTAAACCAGCGCTCCCGCCAAAATAACAACTCCGGCCATAACCAGAAACCATTTCCATTTGCGCAATGTTGCCGCCATGTCCATCACGCCCTTTGCCCTTGCCGATGACTGCCCCATATCGCCTCCTCTGCCATGCAAATCAATTTAACACTATTTCATGCCATCGTCAAACGCACCGGTTGCGGCTGATCCGACGCTGGCGGCAGCCCGCGGGGTATCGGCCTCAAACTACTTTTTTTTCAGTAACCGGACCACGTCCCTGAACCCAAGGGGCAACAGGAACCATGGCTCCCATAAATAACGCTTCCAGAGGCGCCCCGGCTCATGGGCAAGGCGATAGACCCATTCCATGCCGATCTTTCCCAGCCAGCGCGGCGGCGTCGGGATGACGCCAGCCAGATAATCAAAGCAAGCCCCGGAGGTCAGTACCACATTGACCGTCAGATCAGCAACATTGTCCAGGATCCAATATTCCTGTCTGGGCATGCCCATTCCGACCAGCAGCAACTGCGGTTGAAAACGAGTGATCTCCGCCAGCACCTCCTGATTGGACGCCCCGTGCATGTCAAAAAAACCATGATGGCACTGCGTCTTCAGGTCAGGAAACTCGTCTTTGATCTTTCGCAGGGCCTTTTCGGCAACGCCGGGCCGGCCACCCAGATAAAAAATCCGCCAATTATTTTCAGCGGCTTTTCTCATCATGGGCTTGAGCCAATCCACATAGGTGATGCGGTTTTTTGCTTGCAATCCCAATCCCAGCAGATAGGCCCAGAAAACAAGGGGCATACCGTCAATGTGAATGTAGTCGGCCAGCCCATAAAAAGAGCGCATTTTCGCTTGCCGATGAAAAAGGTAGACGCTATGCAGGTTGTGATTGGCGATGATCGATTTCTGCTTGCGATCGACGGCCTGGCCGATCAGCTGATTCAGCTCGCTGATCGTCAACGCGTTCACCTTGACTCCCAATAGGCTGTAATGAGTCATTTTTGCCTGAGTATCGTCTCGATCTGATCGATCATGTTCCTGACGCGCTCCGTCCAGCCACATGAGCGTTCGATCTCTTTCCTGGCCAGTTCGCCCAACGCCGGCCATTTTTCCTTTTCCCTATAGGCGGTTTTTATTGATTGCTTCAAAGCAGCTGCATTGTCCGGCTGAAAAAGATATCCGCTCCGGCCGGCAGCGATCGTGCGCGCGGCGTCCTCAAAGGCCGAAGCGATGACCGGCTTCTTCATGGCCATGAATTCATAGATCTTTATGGGGGAACCATTCCAGGCTCCGCTTGCCGTGCTTACCTGCCCAGAAAAACCGATATCCACACCGGCAATGGCAGCCGGCACATCGCGCCATTCCACCCGGCCGGCGAAATGCACATCGTCACTGAGCCCCAGGGCAACGGCCTGCCTCCGCAAACCGTCCAGCTCCGGCCCATCGCCAACCATGACCAGTTTCAAACCGATGCCTTCTTTTGACAATTCGGCCAGAACAGTCAGCAGCAAATGGAGCCCCTGCCAGGGATACATGGTGCCCACGAAACCGATGGTCGGTTCCTTGAAAAACCTCTTGACCGGGTGGATGGCGGGGTTGAAAAGGTCAGTGTCCACCCCATTGGCCACCACCAGCGCCTTACGCGGATCGATGCCGCTGAACGCCACGATCTGTTCCTGCAAACTTTCGCTGACACAAACCAGAGCATCGCAGCGGCGGTAGGCCTGGAGCTCCATTTTTTTCGCCAGCCGGTAAAAAAAGATCGCCCGCCTGTCCAGGAAAGCTTCCTGTGAGATCAGGGCGTTGGCTTCCAGGATCCAGGGAATGCCATTTTTATTGCAGCGCGAACCGAGGTTCTGGAAAAGGCCGGACCGTTCATAGACCCAGTCGGTTTGGCGGAATTTTCCGGCCAGCCGCCAGCGGGAGACAATTCCCGCAAACAGCCGCACGAGATCAGCGGCAATTCGTAAGCCGAGGCTGGAGCGCAACCTGCTGTCAAAACCACGGCTCCAGCCGGGTCGGGGGACACGATCCCCGACGATATAGGTATCCACATGCCAGTGCAAATTCATGAAGGCGTTGATCACTCCCAGCACATGGGCTCGGGCTCCACCGACAGTAGCCTGCGGCTGGGTGGAAACACGCAGGGCCCCGGAAAGATAAAGGAGCCTTTTCTTCGACTGCCCGGCGCTGTCAGTCATGGTCGTTTTTCCCGGGACCGTATGCCCGGTACGGACACCCGAAAAAACCACTCAGGTTGCCGCAGCCGTAATAAATCATCCCGAGCGTTCGCACCGTTTCGGCTGTGCCGCGCAGCAAGGAAAAAGGCAGCAGCAAAACGCCCTGGAGAATGCGCAATACCCCCTTGCCGGGACGCGCCATCATGGATGGGAGTTTCAATGAACGCTCAGCCAACGCAATGCTGTTGCCGGTCCGGAAACGGCGCTTCAGGATCCAGCAGCCATTCGCCCTGGCCGCCGGGATATATTCCACCACCCGGGCAGCGGGTGCCCAGTCGATTTTGGCGCCCATTATTTTCAACCGCAAGAGCAGGAGATAGTCCGCCCCGCCCGTCAGATTGAACTGATCGGCAAAGGGCTCACCCAGGTTATCCAGGCAGGCCCGGCGGATGAGAATATTGGCCGTACTGCCGTATTTTTGATCCCTGGCTCCATACTTCCCGAGGTCCTTGACGAAAAAACCGCCCTGGACAATCCAATCGGGAACCGGTTTTTCAAACTCGGGCCGAACCGGGCCCATAACGATATCGGCCGCGCTCTCCATCAGCTTGCCAACCAGCTGCTCCAGCCAGTCGGGTCCGACCTGCTCATCATCATCGACAAATGCCAGAAAATCAGCATGGGTGGCGGCTTTCACGGCCCGGTTCCTGGCGGCGGATATTCCCCGCTGCGTTTCAATTTCATAAACCAACTTGAAGGGAAATGTCGGAACCAGCTTTTCCACCTGCTCTCGGGCGCCGCCTTGCGGGTCATTGTCGACGATCCGCACCGTAACTTCCGGGGCGATTTTCTGAAAACAAAGTCCGGCAATCGATGCCAACAGCCTGGCCAGCCCGGGCAAATGGCGGAAGGTGATCACACAGACCGCGATGCGCATCATTCACTCCGGCAGCACGTTTCTGTTCCGGCGCTGTCGAGGACAGGCGCCGATCGGCGTCTTTGCAAAACAACGCAGCTGTAGACGATCAATACCATAAACAGGCTGTTGACCGACAAAAAAATACTTTCCACCAGGTTATAACTGATCAAATACAATAATAGCAGGACCCAAAACCAGGCAGCCGGCATGGCCGAAAATAAATTCTTTATGCTCAGGACGAACAGTTGCAGCAGCAGATAAAGACCAAGGCAGACGCCGGGGAGGCCCAAATGCAGCCAGAGGTCCAGGTAGCCGTTGTGGGCATGGGGAACTTCCCAATTCAGCTTCTTCCAGATATCGGCCGCCGGTCCATCCGCTCCCAGCCAGAACGTGCCATAGCCATAGCCCAGCAGCGGCTCACTGGCAATTTTTTCAAACAGGCTCCGCCAGAGCGGCAAGCGGCCGCTCAGAGAGGCGTCTTTGTCCAAGCCCTCGACCATGACCCGCTCATAATTCTGCGCCAATAGAAAAACAGCCACGGCCGCCACAATCATGAACAGCAGCAGCCATAGCCAAACAAGCTTTTTGCGACGGAGAACCGTTTTTAAAAACAAGACACTGAGGATCATGCCGCTTGAAACCGCCAAGGCGCTGAGGGATTGCGAACCCAATAAGGTGACCAGCGCGACCGTGATCGCCACACCCCAGAATATCCGCTCAACTGTTTTTTCACTTAGCAAAAACAGAACTCCCGCCACCAGGAGCGCCAGGGCGCTGAAACGGCCCAAATGATTCTTGTGAATGAAGACCCCCCGCCAATTGCCAAGCAGCGGCGGGCCCATGACCGCCCAGTCCGGAAAAAGAATGACCAGGGCCAGGCTTGCGGCCAGGACCACCAGCAGGGCGCCGCCCAAAAGCCGCAGCAGTGATTTGAACTCAAAACGCAGGCATAACACCAGCCCGTAAAGCGAAGTCAGCCAAAGGGCCAGCACGCGTCGGAAAGCAACGTCTGGAAAATCTGACCAGAGGATGGACAAGGTCGCCCACAGCATGAGCAGCCACAAGACGGGAGTAGATGCGATCATGAGCAAAACTTCGCGCAGTTGAAAACATAGGGACAGCAACGCCAGCGCATAGGCCGTGGTCAGGACTGCCCTCTGGAAAGGATCCCCCTCAAGGGCCTGGGAATGGATGCCGAGCAAGCTCCTGAACATCGGAAAAAAAGCTCCCATCATCAGGATACATACAAACGTATGAAAAATGAATTCGATCTTCCCGGGAATAATTCCGACCCGCATGGGCATCGACGATCCGGGGCCGGCCAGATCAGGATCAGTTGGTTTCATTGAAATCCGGCCTGAGCCTCGAAGGCAAAAGCTCCCATAGAAGCGTTTTCTCTTCTTTTTTCAAATAAAACAGATAGACCAGCAATGAATAAGCCAGACCGATCGCTGCCGCCAGCAGGCCCAGCATCAGCAGTGTTCGCACTTCGACCAGGCCGTTGATCAAGAATACGAAACCTGTAAAAGCTCCATTCAAGGCGACCAGGATCAGAATTTTATTAAAGTAGGTGAACAAAGGCAGTTTCTGGATGTGGGCCGCATAGAGGGGCGTAAAAACCAGGTTTTTGCCGGTCATGGACATGGCGCCGGACAAGGCAATGCCCAAGACCCCCCAGCCCGCCCTGACCAGCGCCAGGGCCAGAATCAGGTTGAAAATGCCCGCCGCCAGAGAAACCAGCCCCGGAACTCGGACCTTGTTCAACGCGATATTCAGTCCAAAAAGGGGCCTTACCGCCAGATTCAAGGCCAAATGAAATATCAGGGCGATCAGCAACGGCTGCAGGTGCAGGAAATTTTTTCCCAGCCATATCATCAGGATGGGTTTGGCAAATCCGCATATCAGCCCGACGGGTAAAACCAAAACCAGTCCCATGCATTTCACGGCCAATTGGGAAATGCGCTGGAGGGCTTCCCGGTCGCCGCCGGCAAATTTGCTTACGAAACTGGGTGTGAGCGTCATGCTCATGTTGAAAGCCACCTGCTGGATCAAGGAGGAAAAAACAAGTACCGAACCATATTCACCGGCGACCTTGGCCCCCAGAAAAACATTGGCCATGACCAGGTCGATTTTCAGGAACAGCATGATGCCAAGCTGATTGATCAGCAGCCAGCCGCCCATGGAGAATAACTGCCCGAGGCGGGTACGATCAAAAAGAGACGACTGGACGTGCAGCTGGGGGGTCAGTTTTTTACATAGAAAGAAATCGCCCACCAGCCGGATGCACATCGCCAGGAAAAATCCGGTGCCCAGGTGAAACAGCGATGGCCTAAAAATCAAAAAGAGCAGCACCACGAAAACGGCGCGAAAAATAAAATAGAGCGCGCCGAAGATATTGCGCAGGTCAAAGCGATTGAGCGCCCAGGTAGAAACCGAAAAACTGCTGCGGAAAAAATCAAGCATGTAGGCGGTAAAAATCGCTAAAAATAAGAATTGGGCCGGGATCTCCTGGCCAACCGGAATGTTGAACAGCCGCGGAGCAAAAAACAGTATCGCGGCAACGATCGGCAGGCATAGGACGATCACGCCGATATTGCCGAAAAAATTCGTGTTGAACGTCTTGTTGGCGGAAATATTGTCCTTTTTTTTCAGGTCAATGGCCAGGAAGCGCCCGGCCGCGTTGTTCAAGCTCAGGGTGATCACGTTCAAATAATTGCTCAACGTGAAAGCCAGCGGCAGCAGCCCATAAACCGCAACGCCCAGATGGCGAATCAGGTACGGAGTGAACCAGAGGCTGATCAGGATGTTCAATCCCAGCACGATGCCGTTGGACAGCAGGTTCGGCAGCAGCTGCTTTTTTAAAGCCGCATTTCCGGCAACCGGCGGCTCGGTGTTCAATCCGTCAAACCGCTCAACGGTCATTTTTGCTTTGAAAGAAGGCTTGCTCCGGGCTGGCGGACCTGCCTGAGGCATTGTTGGACGTTACTTTTTTCACGGTCATTAATTATACCGCAGTGGCCTTGATTTGCAAGCAGCCGCCCCGATATAAACAGCAAAGCCGATCAGGGTAAAAGCCGGCTTCAATTCAGATCAACGGGTCGACCCGGAGCAGATTTCGTGCGCCGGCGGGAAAATAGTTCTAATCGCCATCCAGCGGCCGCAGCCAGGGCGGTCGCGATCAGAAAAAGATGCGTTAGCGGGCCAGGCTTTCCAAAACAAGCTTCAAGGCATAGTAGTCAATCGTGCGGCATATCTGCTGCACCGCCTGGGTCAGGGAGGCGTCGTGGCTGATGAGGGCGTCCTTGACCATGAACACTTCGTAATCGAGGTCCAGGGCGCCATGGTAGGTGGCCAGGACGCAGCCAACGGCGCTGAGACCGCATAAAAACAGGGTATTGCATCCTTTGCCGCGCAGCATCTTGTCAAGTTCGGTTTTCTTGAAGGCGCTGGGGTAATTCTTGACGATCATGGCGTCATCGCCAAGAACGGCAACCGTCTTGGGAAATGCGAACTCTTCGCTGTCGGGCTTGGGCCCCTGCTTCAGGTCGCTGTGATAAACACGGATCACCGGGAAGCCGTTGGCCCGGAACAGGGCAATAAAATAGTTGATCATTTCCATGGCCGTTTTCTTGTCTTTTTCATCCATATAGGGCAAATACGCATTCTGGATATCGATCACCAGCAACGCCGGCTTGATCGCGGCCGGGGCAACCTTTGCCTTGTCCGCGGCAGCAAGCCAGGCCAGGGAGATCATCAGCAGCAGTAGCAATAAAACAAATTTCTTCATTTCGCCTCCTTGCAATCAGGTGCCAATGCACCATTTACATTCATGCCATGATTTTTTCATTTTGGCCATGGGAAAAAAGTCACATTTTTAAAATACCAAGCCGGTTTCGCAGCCTGCAAATACTGGAAAAAAACCTGGCCGTTCAGGCTGGCAACTGTTTAAGATTCTGTTTTAACCCTCTGCGCCCCCTGGACTTCGGTCAACCACTTTGGTTTAGCCGTATTCAGCAGTGCGTGTTGCAGGCTGATATCGCCGGCCAGGACCCGCTCCAATGCCAGCTCGCGCTGCGTGCGCATGCCGTGCAGCCAGGCCTGGCGCTGCAGGTAGTCGAGCTGATTCCAGTCCCAGTCATTCTCGTTTTCAATGAAGCGCTTCATTTCCCCTTGCAAATCGAGCAACTCGTAGACGGCGATGGAGCCGAGCTCGCCGCTCTGCTCACAGAAAGGGCAACCGCGGCCGCGCCAGGTGGCGATGCGGCCGTCAGCGGCGGCCGGAGGCTCGGCCATGCCGGCTTCGGCCAGGATCTTTGCCGGCACCCGCATTTCCTCGGCGCAGTGCATGCAAACCATAAACAGTCTCCGCGGCGCCACCACCATCCGGAATAGTTCGGCCCCTTCCTGCCTGCGGTTCCAGAAATAGCGGCGCAGCACGTATCCCAGGGCGTGGGCGCAACTTTGGATGTGTACGGCCGTGACCAGGAGGCCGCCCGCGGCGGCATAGTCCAGGGCCAACTGCACCGCCCGATCATCGATCCAGTCGATGTTCTGCAGCATCAGCACATCCGGTTTCAACCGGATGGCACGGCGCAGACACTTGTCAATCCGATAATCAAAATCCTGCCATTTTTTGCCATCCTTGACCCAATATTGCATGATCCCTGGCAGCACCCGTTCGATCGGCCATTCCACTGTGATGATCTTGCGGCCCTCGTCACGCAGCAGGCCGAGGGCATTGTACGTGGCGGTCGATTTCCCCGAATTGCAGGGTCCGGTCAGCAGGATAATGCCGCTATGCGAGCGTACCGCCTCGATGTATTTTTGCTCGGCCGCGGCGCTGAATCCCAGGTCAAAACGCGTATTTTCCAGCGGCTTCTCCGGGCGCAGGGATATCTTCACCGCTTCGCTGCCGGGGATGGGAATGGATTCGAGGTCGAAACGGACGGCGCGGCTGCGCCGGGAAATCTCATTGAAAGCGAACCGGTCTTGGCCATCTTCATTACGCCAACCGGCATTGACCAGATGACCGCGGCGGTAGAGGCGCAGGAACGAACCGTTGCCTCCCAAAGTGAGCGCGGCCCCTGTCGACAGGCCGGCGCAGCGCTTGGCCTGGTCAACCAGCCGCCGGTATGACTCGGCATCCCCCACCCCGGTCAGTTCCTGGAACTGGCTATCCACACGCAAACGCACCTGGGGCCGGCCGGAGATCGCGTCGATGAGGATGGCGTCGGCTTTCTGCCTGATCGCCGCCTGCAGGATCATCTCGAGCATTTTTTGCGCCTGCTTTTCGGTGAGCGGCCCGCCGGGATTGTGATCCGGAACGGGTTCCTTGGCGGCGGGGGCCGGTTGTTCCACCGGATGCCGCCGCGGCGTTTGCCCCTTTTTTTCAAGCCATTTCATGAAAAAAATGAAGGCGCCAAGGAGCGCCAGCGCCGTCAGCTCAGAAATGATCGGTTCTGCCACTGCCATTTTTCATTTCGCTCCGACAACGATTGTACCGCCGCCTTGTCCGTTAGTGCAAGTCGAGATGGTTTTTTCAGGATGGCGCCTCACAGGGAATTTCCTTGTCTTAACCGGCTTTTTGAACGGCGTTCAAACCCTGATTGGAATAGATGGAGCGGATGAAGGCCGGTGTGTCAGGATCATTCAGGCAACCGTCGCCCCACTGGGCCACGTAATCACAGGCGATCGTTATCAAATCCTTGGCCACCATAATGGTCTGGCCAAGGTCGCGCATCGGGAACAAGGGTATTTGTTCATTTTTCATCGTATCCTCCTGCAAATACTTTAAAGCAGCCACCATGACAATTCGTGTCATGGAGCAGGAGAATAATTTTTTTATTGAGTTTTTATTTGTCTATTAAAATAAAAGAGGCTTGCCGGGCTGGGTTTGATGGGCAGGTTAGGGGTTTGATTAATCAAACCCCTACTGATTTTGATATATATGGATCATGCGGGCGCTGGTTTCCATGATCAGCTCACGGAGCTCAGCCGGTTCCAGAACCTCGACGTCGGCGCCGAAACGCAGGATGTCGCCCAGCACCTCGCGGTAGTCGGTGACCGGAAAGCTGAGCA